>Ga0164296_1000836_pt1 | contig 35001 bp, 34 predicted proteins | sample GEODES057metaG_FD_113533 | JGI IMG/M metagenome (GOLD analysis project Ga0164296, IMG submission 113533) | Dystrophic lake water microbial communities from Trout Bog Lake, Wisconsin, USA - GEODES057 metaG | ecosystem: Environmental > Aquatic > Freshwater > Lake | place: USA: Trout Bog Lake...
GACACGTCACTCTACCCCCGCCGATCAAGGCGGGTAGAGTAGAGGTAGAGTAGAGGTAGACGGGGTAGTCTACCCCTCTACCCGGCAAGCCAGGGTGGCACGCACACTCAGGCACGTTTGCTTCGCCAAGGCAAGCGGAGATTGCAATGCGCAGCTGGGCGCTTCGTCGCGCTGTCTCGCGCCTGGCCACACTCGCGCACAGCGCAAAGGCCGTTGATGTCAGCGCCGCTAGGGAGCAGCTCCAGCAGTTTGTGCAGTCTGCCCCGCCAGCGCAGGCGCGTTGGCTGCTCGGCGAGATGGCGAGTGACCACGCCGGTGAAACTGGCGCCGTCTTCATCTACAGAGGGGCACAAGCAGCCTTGACCTTGCGCGAGAGCGACGCTGAGGTGCACTCTGCGCGTGCCTTCGTGGCCGAGCACCTTGCAACGGAGGCGCAACACCTCGCATACTTCGAGGCTCTGCTGGCGCACGAGCACCGCAGCGCGTTGCTGCCTGCGTGGCGCGCCGCAGGCTACGCGCTGGGCTGGTTACCCACCGCGGTGGGTGGAAGTCGGTGGCTGTACGCGACAGTGGAGGCTGTGGAGACATTTGTCGAGAAGCACTACGCGGAGCAGACGTGCGATGACCAGCTTCGAATACAGTGCCCAGACCTGGTGGCGCTGCTCGAGCTGTGCGCCCAAGACGAGGTGCACCATAAAGTGGAGGCAGCAGGACGAGCCGGAGACGCTGTGAGATGCAGTTTCGTGGGCAAAATTTGGTCAGCGGTTGTGGGAGGCGGAAGCCAAGCGGCTGTAGCGCTAGCACGACACGTGTAATGGGACTTCATCATCAGTCCTGTCCCTTCGTGAAGCGCGTGTGGAGGTTCACGCACGATGGGTTATGCGGGATATGTGCCTGCGAAAGTTGCGGAGGTGTGTGTGCCCCGTGTGTTTTGCGCGCTGCTCCTTGTCCAAAAAGAGTGGGGGCGGGAGCGTGTCTCGTCCACCGACTGCTGTCAACTCACCGCTACCGCGCGCGCCAACAGGTGTTGACCTCCCCCATCGACCTCGCCATGAAGGCTGTGACCAACCCGGCGACGTTCGAGACGCTGAAAAAGGCACGTGGGCGCGGGGGCAGTGGACCTTTCCACAGAGCGGTGCCCAGCCCCACGCTGGAGGGCCGAGCACGCAGCCACGAGCAAGCGGCCGAGAACCACGGGAATCGCGGTGACTCGGCGCGCACACCACAGGTGACTCAGAACGTGGCGCAGCACCCGACAGAGGCCAAGTATCGGCGCCTGAAGCTGGCGAACGAGAAGATTGAGGCGCTTCTCGTCAACGTGCCCGGCGCCGTGCAGACCCTGCTCGAGCTGGGCTGGCAGCGTGAGACTGATCCCGTGGACGGCGACGTGCTGGTTCTCCCGCCAGCGAAGCATATGTCCATGGCCGACGTGCGCCGCGTGGAGCAAGGCGAGGCTCGCCTCGTGGAGGCGCTCAAGGTGAAGGCCCGCAACGAGGCTGCGGCGCGTAGCCGACCACTAGATCCAGAGCGTGAGCGCCTGCGTCTGCAGATGGAGGCGGATCGCCGGGAGCGTGCAGCGCGAGGCCCGGTCACCCAGGGAAGTGTGGCACAACCGCTTCCCGGCGATTTCGGAGGGGCCAAGGTGGCGGGCCCGGGCGGTAGCGCTGCCGGTGGCCACGGCCACGGCTCTGGGCCAGTGCGATGCGTGCATGATGAATCGCAATGGCGGTCACTTCTGGCAGAAAGCTCAAAGAGTGGGAAGGCTGTCATCATTGACTTCAGCGCAACCTGGTGCGGGCCCTGCAAGATGATTGGCCCTGTGTTCGAGCAGCTAGCCGCGCAGCACACGGCCGTCATTTTCGCCAAGGTGGACGTCGACGAGGCGCAGGATGTGGCGTCGCAGTGCGGGGTGACGTCCATGCCAACATTCCAACTGTATAAGCGCGGACAACGCGTGGACTCCTTCTCCGGGGCAGATACGCAGCGCTTGCAGGCCATGGTGGCTGCTGCACAGGCGCCATGAATAGCAGAGTATTGAACATGAAGAGACGCTACACGCTTCACTTTCTACACCCCGTTCGTCTGTCTGCGTTCTACAAGCTTCCTGCGCCGCTCCTCCATCTCCGCTCGCTGCTTGTCGACTTCAGCTTTTGCAAGCACGCGACACCGCTGCACTGCAGCACCACTGAGGCTGCCGATGCTGTTGAACGCCACCTCCAGCAGTGCGTCCCGGTCGTGAGCGTGTTTCGCCTCGTGTCTGAGCGCATCCACCGCAGAGAGCAAGTTGTCGCTACTGAAAACAGCGTACTGCGCCCGGCGCATGAGTGCAAGCGCGCAGCGATGGATGACCTTCACGCCCTCAAAGAGAAAGGCATCCCATACCCTCAGTGCTGTGTCTGTGGGCAGCACGCCAGTGAAGCAGCACAGCACCCAGTCAGTGGCGTACAGCGTCGGCGCGCACTCGAGCTCAGTCAGCTTGGATGCGAGGCGGGGAAGCTTCAGTTCACACAGCTGCTGAAGCGTGCCCAACTCGATGTGCAGGCCCCTCAAATCAGCAGCGAATGTGTCGGGCGCACATCGCTGCTCCAGCATCGCCCGCAGCGTCCAGAATGCGTCTTGCTCCTCATCGCCGCCGTGGCCGCGGTGCACGAGCAGAAGCCAAGCAGAAAGATAATTCATGGACTGGCAGTAGCCGTCTTTCAGAGAAGCTGACAGCGCAACGAGCACGCGACGTAGAGACGCACGACCCGTGTCCGTCTCCCGGAACCACGGGTGCTCGGGGAACGTCCTGTGGACGTCCAAATCAACTTGGTGCACAGACACCTCGTTGCCGCTCTCGTGCTCTTCCAGCAACGCTGCGAAGCTCCGACCAGCAGCCTCCTCCCGCGACCGCAGCTCTGCAGCGCCTGCTGCGAGCGCCCAAGCCTTTGGTCTAAGGTGGTGAGGCACACCCTTTCTGAAGGCGCGCTTGCACAGTGCCGCGTCTGCTGGCAGCTTCCCCGTCGCGGCGAATGCTGTCCACACCTTCTTCGCAGCACGAGTAGCAGCTAGGGCGTCGCACACTGAACGCTGGCGCTGTGCAGCAACGTCCAGGTCCACTGGCAGCGGGAAGCCAAGCAAGTCGCACTGCTCTGCCATTGGCGCGCCATCCGTCATCCTCCGAAGCCAGAGACGAAGAAGTGACTGACTCACATGTTGTGTCAGCAGATTGACTCTCTCAACGTGCGTTTCAAAGGAGCGTTTAATCTAATCGCTGACGTCGTCGTCATCAACGATATCGTCGCCGCCCTTCTGTTTTGAGCGCATTCGCAGCCTCAAGATGCGCAACAAACCAGCTGCGCCGCCGCAGGCCAGAAATCGCTCCTCTGGCTGTGTGCCGCCTGCTGTTGAGGCCCCAGGAGAGGGTAGAGCCGGGCTCCATCGGCACCGGTGCAGGGATTGCTCCGGTCGTGTCGTCACCGCAGCGATAACATCCGCTTTCTCCTTTGATCTGGCCACATTGTACCCCTCCATTGTCGCACCCTGAGGCTTCCCATCCCCGCCGCACGTGATAGTGAGGGGTGCAAGGCCAGAAGCTGGTGCCCCGTCTTCAGGCTCCTCGTTCACAGCCGCATGGAATGAGGCAACCACGCATGTGGTTGTCGCCGACGCGGCGCGCTTGCTCGGATCCACTTTCTTGGCACCTCGGTAGGTGGTCAGCACTCCTACCGGGTCCACCACATGCAGCGCGCCGTCAGCGCCGCACATGGCTGCCATGCAGCTGTCGTGCTTGTCACCCGATGGAGGCATCAAGTCAAGTCCCCACGAGGCGACGGCAGTGTCATTCGCTTTGATTTGCACTGTTCCGTCAGCCTTTGCGGCAGGCTGCGCCGCCGCCTTCGGCGCGACTGGGCCAAGACGCAGATTGTGTATAGTCAGACGCCCGTTCTCGGAGGTGCTGACCAGCATGCGTGGCGTAGGCCACCATGCGAGCGACAAGATCAGCGAATGAGCTTCCCTGCCTCTCCATACGGGATGTGCCTGCTGCTGCGCATCCCACACTGACACGATGCCATCATCGTGGCATGCTGCCGCAAGGGCACCTCCACCAGGCAAAGCATCAGGCTGCCAGCACACGGCTCGCACAGGGAGGGAGCTGCCAGTGAGCAAACACATCATGGGCGCAGCTGGTGCTTGACCAGACGCGCAGCCAGCGAGGTTGTAGACGAAGACCACACCGTCGGTGCAGCCGGCAAGGAGGCGAGCAGCGGGCGGCTGCGGATGCCAGGCCAAGCACCAGGGCAGGCCAGGCTGTCCACGACTACTCTGCACCGGGCCGTTCGAGCCCCGCCATGCAGGACGCATGGTCACTGCCGCTGGCGCTTGTGCAGATGACACGCGTCGCGGGTCAGGGACGCTGACCACAGCAACAGTGCCATCGCCACAGGCAACTGCAAGCAAGCCGAGAGAAGAGCCCGCATGCGCGTCTCCTCCAGTAGCTGGCCTCCATTTCAGGTCCCACACGGTGCCGTGGGTATGTGCCATCAGCAGCGCCAGCGCTGGCGCGCCATCAGGCTGAGCAGCAGGCGGCGCGGCAGCGGCGCGGGCCTTCTTCGCGGGCCGCCCAGTGGCTGCTCGACCATCATCTGCATTCGCACCGCCAGCGCCCGTGCTGCGAGCAGGCACGCGCCAGAGCTGAACAGCACCAGGGCCTGCGGAGGCGACGCCCAGGACCGGGTGCGCCCACCCACAGTCACGCGTGCCCACCGCCAGGTACTCATCCTCGCACGCATCGCTCCCTCTCGGTCGCCAGTCGAGCGCCCAAACAGGTCCACCGACCGTGCACACTGTGTCTGCGAGTCGAGTGCACGGTGCTGGCCTGCTCGCGCTTGACGGCGCAGACGGCACTGCGACGGCGCGTGACTGGAACAGAGGCAGTGGCTGCGCAGCTGGCACTGCAGCGTTGTGACGCAGAGGCAAGCTTTGGTGCGCTAGGTGGGTGGTTGCAGAATCCAGACTGGGAGCGTGGGACGTGAGCGTGGCTAGGCGTTAGAAACGTGTCACCAGTCTCAAGAAGAGGCAATGTGCGACGCTGCGGCGACGCTGCTGGCAGCCTGCGGTGTGCGCAGCGCACATGGCAAGAGTGTTGAGTTTCAAAGGCGCGCACCTGACAGCCTCCACCACAGGCGACCAATGCGGGAACACAGCTTCCCGCGAGCCCGCCATGACTCAAAAACACAGCGCCCTATGCGTCCTGCGACGCGCGATGCGATGCGTGCACGTGCTTACGTCAACCTGCCAATGGCGGCGCTGAACACTCGCAGGTCGCGTTTCCTCCACCGCATGGCTATGGAGCCGGTCGCCATAGCGGCGTTGGTCCAGCGCTTGGAGGCCTTGGATTATGCGGTGCCCCCAACGGGGCTTGACCCAGACACGGCGCCGCTTGTTGAGCGAGTGCGTTGCGTGCAAAACACCTCTCCTGCGTCTCGCTGCGGCGCCCCAATCCTCCCACATTGCGGACGTATGTCCCCCGTACGCTGTGTGTGCTGACTGCGCCTTGTGTGTCGCCCCAGCTTGTGCGCGACTTGGTGCAGACTGCGGACAGCTACCGTTCCTGCAAGACGCGGGCTGCGAAGCAAGCGACGGAGTTGGAGTCGTGGCGCGACAAGGCGCGTGGGCTGGTGTGGCTGGTTGCGTTACCAGGGGACTGCGCCGTCAGTGCGGTAGCCACCTTCTTGAGTGCACCTCAGGCTTGCCTGTCAAGGCCTCTCCAATGCGGCCCCACCCTGCGCTGCTTTGACCGGGCACTCACCGCTGTCTGCGTCGGCGTCGCCACGGAAGAACAGGTGGACGCGTTGCGACAGGAGAACGCGCGTGTGATGAAGGAGAACACAGCAGTGCATCAGACAGTGAGCATGTTTCAAACCGTGCTTCGCCCCTGCCGCGCACGGGCGTGGCCCCCACACTCCACGGCGTCGCGCTGAGCACTGACTCCCCCTCGCTCTGCGCGTCGCACCCGCAGGCTATGCACGCGGCTGAAGCAGCGGAACGGCGTGAGAGGGCCCTGAGGGTGCAGCTGCAAGAGCTTCAACAAGCGGGGCACACGCACGCAGACGACGCAGCTGCTGCTAATGCAGGCGACTATACATCCACGCACGAGTGCTCTGCGCCGGCGGAGGCGGGGAACAACGCAGCTACGGTGGGAGTGAGCACCGGGCATACTTCCCGTGTTGTCGCGGAGGAGCTGGAGGCGGAGCGCGCACGCGTGGCAAGCCGCGATGCTGAGATCCAGCGTCTGAGCAAGGCTCTGGAATGGGCGTTGCAGCAGCAGCAGGCTGACATGGACGCCGGTGGTGCCTCCGCTCCAGATGCACCCCCTGCTGATGGCGCCCTTGTGGCGTCCCTGCGACGAGAGAGCGACGCGCTGCGCGCACGCATGCGTGAGCTAACCAATGCGCTTGCAGCAGCCAAAAGACGGAGCGATGGTACAGGCAGCAATGTCTCTCTTGGAGGCAGCTCTGGGCCCATCCTAGCGCTGTCTGTCGGGGCGGCATCGTCGTCAGGGGCGGATGGTGAGACACCCGCGGCCGTGTCCGCTTCCGCAACAGTTGTCGGTGAGCAGTTGTCGCAATGCCTGCGGCAGCTTGCATCCACGCAGGCTGCCTTGGAACGCACCAAAGGTGAACGTGACGCTGCACGGCGCATGCTCGATTCTGCCGTGTCTGCTGCGCAGCATGCGATGCAGAGACAGCAGATGAATGGCGATGGCGGCGCTGATGACACTCTTCCGGCAGTGCCAACTACTGCTGCACTCCAATTCGCCCTCGATGAGGCTGAAGCGCGGGCACAAGCAGCATGCGATGCCCGAGACCGGGCACTTGCACGAGCCACCGCTGCGGAGGCTGCATTGGTGGGGCGCGCGGGAAGCGATGGTGCTGACACATGGACGCCTCGCATGGCGCCTTTCACAAGGGAAAGCAGCGGGCTAGACACCAACGCTGTGGTTGCTCAGCTGCGCTCACTGCTTGCTACTGCGGACGCGACACGCGAGCAGCTGGTCGCTAAATTGCGCGCATCGCTGGCAGCCTGCCATGCTGCTGAGCAGCGGTGCTCTCAGGCGCAGAGCCAGGCTCAGGAAGCGATTGCAGAAGTGAGTCAGCTGCGGGCACTGGCGGCATCGCTGGCGGATGAGCGTGACGCGTTCCGGGCGCAGCTCAATACAGCTCAAGACCAACACCATGGTCTTGATGCTCTCGCCGCGACTCACGGATTCGCAGCTGCAGCTGCGCGGGACGCGACTGCTGTTGCAGAGCGCTCACTGGCGGAAGCGCGCGAGCAGGCGGCAGCGGCTGCACGGGATTGCGCAACTCTCCGTGCAGCTGTGATGGACGCCCGCGCTGCCGCCGACGCGGCTGTGAATGACGCCCGCCAGCTGCGCAGTGCGCTTGAATACGCTCAGCAGGAGGCGACGTCTGCGCGTGCGGAGGCCGCGTCCGCTGTGGCCGCATCTCAAGGCGCCCAGGCAGTTGCCATTGCGAAGTCTCGCGAGGTTGACGATGTGACGGAGGCGTTCGGCCAGTTGTCAGGCGAGCACGCGACGCTGTGCATGTCACTATCCGCTCTGCAGCGTGAGCACGAGGAGGCGCACCATGCCCTGGCGGCTGCCCATGAGGCTCTCGATGCGGCGTCGATGCGCTTAGCGGAGCTGCGGGATGACAATTACAACTTGCAGATGCAACTCGCGGAGATCGCGAACCACCATGCTGAAGAAGGCGATCGCAATGACGCCGCTTTGCTCGCCAGATTGCGCGCAGCAGAGGCCCGTACCACAGCAGCTGAGCGCGCTCGCGAGGAGTGCGCCCGCGACGCCGCTGCTGCGAGTGCCACGTGCGAGGCGCTGCGCGCTAAGCTTGAAGAGCTAGTGATGAATCAGCAAGGCGCAAGCCAGCCGGTGGAGCAGGTTGAGATGCTACGCCGCTTAGCTGTGCTCACTGCTGAGCGCGATGTTGCACTTGAAGAGGCGGCATTGCTGAAGCGGCAATTAGCTCAAACCGTAAGCGGGGTGCAAGGTCCCGGAACACCTGAGGAGCATCAAGAGCGAGGCATGATGCGCTATCAGCCGCCACTGTCAGTGTCCGGCAGCGATGATGTGAGCGAGATTTCCATCCAATCTGCTGGCGGGCATGCAGTCGCTGATGACCTGCGTGCTGAGAATGCGGCGTTGAGGGAGCGGCTGCGCCGGACGGAGGCGGCGGCGGCGGAAGCAGCGGTCGAGATGGAGCGTGTCCAGCAGGAGTACGTGCAGTTGGCTCATTCCCTCAGCGAAGCTTCTTGGCACGAGCAATGAACACACCCATGAGTGAATGCAGACACACACATCCGTCATGGAAGCAGCACGCAGATCTGCGATCCTCTAGAGGTCAGACCTATGTCGGGGTCACTCCACAGTGACCCCCTCGCCAGGCCTAGGGATGGCCACACAACGCATGCATGTGGGGCTCGCTGAAGCTGCACTAATCGACCTTCCTGCCTCTGTGGTGCAGCAGGGTGTGCTGCACTGCGTGCTCGTCACCTCCTTTGCAGACGCAGCCCGTCTGGCCACCACCTGCTCTTCGTTGCGAGCCTCCGTCTATGCGGCCTTGCAGCACGTGGAGCAGGTCTCTATGCACCAACTGGGCCTGAAGGACCAAGACAGCGACGCCGCCCGCGGTGGCGCACTCCTGTGGCTGCGACGCCGCTGCTCCCGGCTGCGGGTGCTGCACCTGGACACGTTCTGCACAGACGCGCATCTGGCGATGCTTTTCCAAGACATTGGTCCACCGCTGCCGTGCCTGCAGGAGGTGCATGCGGTTGGCTCCCAGCTGTCAGACGCTGGCCTATGCGCACTCCTGGTCTCGCCTCTGCTGCCTTCGCTGCGTCTGGTGGACGCGACATCATGCCTCGCTGTCACGCACGTAAGCGTGTCATTCGCCGCGAAGCACAGGTGCGTCTGGGTGCGCCGACCTGTGCACTCGCACTCCTGTCTGACTCACAGCCCACTGCACAGCGCCCTGCTCCTGCCTGGCTGGTCGACGCCGCGGCCGAAGGTTGAGGTCCACAGACTGCCGGCGTGGTTCTGTCAGCGCTGGGTGTGCCTGTCGCATCGTTACATCACCCGCCTAGAGACACACCAGTACTTCCCTGACGGCACTTTCCAGTTCTCACGAGTGCACCAAGCTGCCGGATCCGTGATAAGCTTCGTCAAGGCGAGTCCGGACGCCCACCATTGGGAACTCACGGTGCAGTTTGACGACGAAGACCACGCCGCTGCTGTTGGAATGCCGGAGTACCGGCCCTGCGTGGCCATACAGCTTCATCCGCCTGATGAGCCTCACATCCCGGACGCGCCGTACCAGGGCTGCCAGCGCATGCGTACTGCGCAGCGCACCAACACGCTGGCCTGCCCGGCCATCGTGCCCTTTGTGGACCCGCCCATCACGGAGCGCGACGTCGTGTGCGGGACCTGGGTCGCCGCGCCGTAACAAATGCTTGCGCAAGGACGAAGATCAACACTCCAAAGCCAATAGATCTAGTGCTAGATAAATAATATGCAGCAACAACTTTACCGCGCAACAACGTCCAACACGTGCTCCTTGGCTGCCCGCTTGTCCTCCTCGCCAAGCACCTCGTCCGGCCCCGCCTCGGATTGCTTGGCCCACATGCGGCTGTACAGGCCATCCATTCGAAGCAGCTCCGCATGGCTGCCCTCTTCCACGACGGTGCCCTCATGCATGACTAGGATGCGGTCGCAGTGCTGGACGGTACTCAGCCGATGCGCCACGCTTACGGATGTGCGGCCCACTGCAAGCGTGCGCATAGCCTCCAGGATAGCACGCTCACTGGCGCTGTCCAATGCGCTGGTGGCCTCGTCGCTGACAAGCAGGCGTGGTGCACGCAGGAAAGCACGGGCCAAGGCTACGCGCTGGCGCTCACCTCCGCTCAACTTGACGCCCCGCTCGCCGACCACGGTGTTCAACCCCTCCGGCAGCTGAGCGAGAGTGCGGTCGAGCTGCGCGGCGCTGGCTGCGGCGAGGATGTCCTCGTGAGTGGCATCCGGGCGGCCGTACGCGATGTTGTTTTCCAGGCTGTCGTTGAGCAGCACGCAGTCCTGGGGAACCACCGCCACGGCGCTGCGCAGACTGGCCAGACGCAGGTCGCGCGCGTCCACGCCGTCGATGAGCACCTGGCCGTGTGTAGGGTCATAGAGACGGAGTAGGATGCGCAGCAGCGTGGACTTGCCGGAGCCGCTCTCACCCACGATGCCCAGTGATTGGCCAGCTTCGAGACGGACATTGACGCCACGCAGCACCGTGCGGTCGCCGTACGTGAAATGAACGTCGCGAAGCTCCAGTGCCAGGCCGTTCGAGCTGGTGGCGGGCAAATTCGTGTGACCGTCGGGGAGCTGTGTGCCGCGGACCATGATTGCGAACATGGCGTGCATGTCCACCAGCGACTGGCGGAGCTCCCGGTAGAAGAAGCCGAGGAAGTTGAGAGGCAGCCACACTTGGATGATGAGCCCGTTTGCCATGACCAAATCTCCGACGGTTCCGACCCGGGCGCCCCCCCAGCCCATCGTTGCTGCGCACAGCACAGCTGTCATGCCCACTGCCAGGATGACAGCCTGCCCCGCATTCAGCGCGCTACTGGCTTGCTCCGCGTGGACGGCGGCGTGCTGGTACTGCCGCAGGAGTCCATCGTACTGCTTGCACTCAAGGCCGACATTTCCACAGCTGGTGACGGTCTCGTAGTTCAGCATGGCGTCCACAGCCTTTGCAGATGACAAGCTATCCAGCCGGTTCGCCTCCTGCCGCCGATTGGCTGCGAGGGTGGTGAGGGCGATGGACCAGGCCACATACAGGGTGAACGTGGCCAGCACGAGCAATACAACTGCGGGGCTGAATGCGCGCCAGAGTAGAATGCAAACAACGAGCAGCTCCACAATGGTGGGCACAAACGTGAACACCACCGCGCGGAAAATCATGCCCACAGAACGAGTGCCGCGCTCAATGGTGCGAGACAGGCTGCCCGTGCGGCGCTCCAAGTGGAACGACAGATCCAGAGACAGGATGTGCTCGAATGCGTGCAGTGCCACACGCCGTGTCGCGCTCTGCGCCACCGGCATGAAGCTGACAGTACGCAGCTCGGCAGCCACTCCGGACAGCGCCTTGGCTGCGCCTGAGGCGACGAGCGCCCACACAGCGGTCATTGTGGCGGCACGCATGGCCGCTTCGCTGCCGGAGCCGGAGGCTGCGGACAGGGCGTCCACCGCGTGCTTGAACAGGAGGGGCACACTGAGGCCAGCACTCTTTGCCAGCACAAGGCCCACCATGGCGCTGCCCAAACGCTGGCGAAGGGACTTGTCCGCCAGCGCAACTTGCCAGAGGTACGGGAGCACGTGCACCAGGTCCGCAGAGTTGGGCGGCGACGGAAGACTCGGATACAGACTGCTTCGTGTTGTGGAGCCTCCCGCTGCTGCCCCCCCCTCCTGCGGCGGAGACGATGCTGCACTGCTCGCTGCGCATGCAACGTTGCAGCTACTACGCCATGTCGGACGCGCCGTGCAGTGCACTGGGGCCGTAGTCTGCATGTAGAACTGGTGTCTACAGCAAGAGGTGCCACAGCCGACGCACCTGCACGGCGGCGGCGGCGGCCGTGTAGCTGTGCTGGACCTATGCATGACGCGCCCCGTTGCAAGGCATGGCAAGACATTGCAAGTGCGATGGCGCCGCTGTCCTGTATGCTCTGTGGAAGGTACCCCAATTTGAAGTATGAAGGCGCAAAGGCGGTTGCAATGGTCGCAATTACAGCGTGCATTGGTGTCAGTATTGATAGCAGATGGCCTTGGATGTGAACAGCAGCGAGCGCAAACAGGTACAAAAGTACACGTCTCTTCAATCGAAGCGAGACGGGAAGCGGGGCGCAGCGGTGTTGAGCGTCTGGTACACAACGTGCATTCGCTCCGCGACAACAGGGGCAGGCTCAGCCGCGCCCATGGCAAGTGACTGCTCAAGCTGCAGCTTCGCAACACTGTACCATGCCTGGCCATGCTGCATGTAGCCATTCACGATGAGACTGCAGAAGCCGCGCCATCGCGACAAGCTGCGCTCGCTCACAGGCTGGTTTCGAACGATGCTCCAACGCGTGACAGTCTCCGCCGGGAGGCAGGACAGCGTGATGAACACCAGCGCGAGGCAGTCTGTCACACTTTGCTCTCTTGCGCTCTGCGATGCCATGCCATGTTCACGCAGAACCGAGATGATGGTGTCTTCTGAATATCCACACGAGAACAGGTCCAACAGCGTATCAACCAGGTCCTTCAATGCTTGCTTCGCAGTTACGCCTGCACGAGCGGGGTTCTCAAGCGCGTCGTGGTGGTGGAGAAGCACCAGCGCAGGGCTCGAGTCCCTGTCACCTCTTCCATTCAAAGCTGGGCAGCGGTTGTGCAGTTGAGCGGCCAGTCGAGGCCGCGGCGTCACACGACGCGCAGCCCTTCCACATGGTGCTCCAGTGCAGGCGATTCCACGCTGCGTCGCGGGGAAGAGAAGCAGCTCGTGTGCAGAGGCCATCTTGTTTGATTGAAGCGCCCAGTCTGAGGCGCCCCTTCACAAAGCAACGCGCGGGGCCTGGTAGCGCAGCCCCGAGGCGAGTGCAGCAACTCTCGCTTTGGCTGTGTCACACACACACACAAACGATTGGTCCTGCGACGCGGGAGAGACGCCTGTCAGAGGTGGGACCTTTGAGCAGTGTAGTTTTGTGTGTCACAACAAGCACAGCGTCAATGTATTCGCCAAGCTGAGGTGCTTTAGAAGCCCAGGATGTGGGGGATGGCGACTGTGTTAGTGGCCACAGTCGTGTGCCAGGGGTCAGCGACGTGGGCCACCAAATTTGCGTGTGGTCCTGCACCCGTGGAGTACGTCTGCGCGCAGATGCCGAGGAACGCCATCATCGCAAGCCTGCCGTTCTTGATCTCCTTCACCTTCAGCTCCTCAAATTCGGCCGGGTTCTTTGCCAGGTTGAGGGGGTCGAACACCTTGCCCGGGTACCCCGCCACGCCGGAGCCGCTGAGCGACGCCTCGAGGCCCATGAACGAGCCCGGCGCGCCCTGGGAGCCGGGGTTCTTCAGGTCGTACAGGCGCTTGTGCTCAGCAAAGGAGAACAAGATCATCTGCACCAGGAACAGCGTGGTCGTGTCCGCAAAGTCGAACGTCTGTGCCTGCACATCCGTCCACGAGGGGAAGTTGCCGACACCAGACTGGTTCAGGCCGTCCGTGAACAGGATGCCAGCTGTGCCGAGCATTGCGAAACGGCCATGGATAAGCTCTGCGTTGCGATACCACTCCAGCTGCTCCTTGTCCGCTCCCAAATACAGCGGGTCGAAGCCAAAGTCACCGGGCATGCTGCGGTGGAGCGCCGAGGAGAGGTGGGGGCGTGTCAGTGCGCGGATACAGTGTTTGTTGACAGCGCGCAGCGAGGGAAGGCCCCGAGAGCAGGGCCTGAGAGTGCTGCTCGTGCGTCTTCTCGGTCCCGTTGTGGGGGTCACGCGGAATAGAAACTGCCCCGAGCTGCTGTTTTGGGCAGCTGGAGCCAGCGTCGCGGCCAGCAGGGTTGATAGACTTCGCTCAAGAGCCCTTACTCGAGACTTGCTCCCGACCGACCGCGGAACGGTGTCGCAGCTGCAAGCCGGAGTCGGCTCGTGTCTTGCAGACACAGCTGGGCGACACACCTGCCGTCCAAGTGCGCCGGCGCCTCTGAGCCGGGCGACCAGCGGGCCTCCCTCGCTTGGACGACCACCGCAGCGCTGCGTTCAAGAAACGGCGGTCACGAGTCAACGTGTCAGCCAGGGCGACGGGGCAGGAATCGCAAGCCGGACGTTGCGCGCGCACGCGGCTCCTCCGTCGCGCCGGTTGGTCGGCTCCCAGTGTGCCAAACCAGCGAAGAGCCTCCCGAAGTGCACGCACCGGCTGGCCGCCACGCGGCGCTGAGCCGCGCGAGCCTGGACTGGCCGAGCGATGTAGTGGCGTGCGGCGAGCATTCTCGCGAAGAGCGTGAGGTGACCGCCAGACGCACGCGTCACCGACTGCCACGTCTCTGCCACGTCGGCGAGCCTGCCGCACACTAAGCAGCCTCTCGCAGGCCATTTTCCATCTGCAACCATGAACGCCATGACTGCGATGCGCCCCCTTGTGCCGGCCAAGACCGTGATGGGTGGCCGCGCCCTGCGCAGGTCTGTGAGCAACGGCGCTGTCACCGTTGCCAAACAGTTGTGGTGCCCCGGCGGCCAGGGGAAGCTGAACCCGACCTATCTGGACGGCACTCTCCGTGCGTGCCCGCTGGTTGTGGAGCCCGGCTTTTGTTGGCTTGTCACCGGTTTCCTGGGCCGTCTAGCGGCGCACGCGTCGTGTATACGCTCCGTGAGGCAGGCTACCGCGCTACCGCATGAGCTCATGTGCGCAGACACTGCTATCGGCTTGTCGTGAGTCGCCGGCGGACCCGATAGGCGAGTCGATATGCAACCAGCAACACACTGACTCGTGCTCCACCCCGCCTCCTTCCCCGCGGCTGTTTCTCCTGTGACTCCGCAACAGCCGGCGACTACGGTGCGTCTGCAAAGCGACTGCACTGCGACTCGTGACCACCGCGCCGTGCTTGCGCTCACTCCTAGATATCACTCAACTCTCGTAGGCTTCGACCCCCTTGAGCTGGGTGCCGTCCCCGCAAACCTGCAGCGCTTCCGCGAGGCTGAGCTCATCCACTCCCGCTGGGCCATGCTGGGTGCTGCGGGCGTGATCGCTGTCGAGGCGCTCGGCTTTGGGGACTGGGTGTCTGCCCAGACTGCATCCCCGCAGACCTACTTCGGCGTCGTCATCCCGGGCGGGGACAACATCACTGCCAACGTGTCGCTGTTCACCGTCTTCCTGGCATTCGCGGAGAGCGCTCGGCAGAGCAACACCGACGCACAGAAGCGCCTGTACCCGGGTGGTCAGTTCGACCCCATGGGCATGAGCAAGGACCCCAAGGCTTTCAAGGAGGCGCAGCTGAAGGAGATCAAGAATGGCAGGCTTGCGATGCTTGCATGCCTCGGCTTCGCTGGCCAGGCAGCCAGCACAGGCACCACGCCGCTGGCTAACCTCGCCGCGCACCTTGCAGATCCATTCCACGTGAACGTGGGAAGCAACCCAATCGCACTGCCTTTCCTGTAAACGTTGAGCCCCTGTCTGACAATACATTACATCACCTGCTCCCGTGTACTCGTCTCACAAGTCTGGCAGACCGCCAAGTGCGCTCTGTGATAATGTTGGCGGCCTAATGGTGGCCTGTAGCGCGACATTTTGCTCACCAACCGATGCAGCCTCCACGGCAGCTAGCGGCAGGTCGAACACGACGCTCTGGAACAGGCACACTGCGTTTGTCTGGCAGTAGAACACCCGGCACGCGATGCGAAGCACGCCTGGTGATGCGCCTGGGTTGCGCGTGAAGGCTACCCGGGCGATAGGAGAGCCTCCCAGGGATTTGGTTGCGGGGTCCACAATCTTGGCCGCCTCTGGCGGAAACACGGCGGCTGCGAAGTCGCTGCCGGCTCCTTCCGTCAGGTGGAATCCCTGTGGCAGGTTCACAGTGGCAGTGATGCTCCCACGAGCGGCTGACACTGCTGTAGCCGCGCGCACAACAACCGCATCGGAGTCTACAGGTGGCGGCATGTTGGCATCCATCGGCACATCGTTGCGTGTTCTGACTTTAGGCAGCGGCACGCCGGAGAGCTCCAGTGTGCGCAGAGGCGCAGAAACTAGCTTTGTGTCCAGCACTTTGATGAGGCCGTTGTTTGTGTCTGCGATGAACAGTTGACCATCGGCACCGAACGCCAGGCCGCTGGGCTCGAACAGCGGTCCAGGCTTCCCCGTGCCTGCTACTGTGGTCACCTCTCGCGATAAAACGTCCAACACCTTGATGCGGTGGTTGTAGCTGTCCGCGATGTATACAAGCTCAGGCGAACTCGCAGGAGCAACTGCCACCGCCAAAGGGTGCTGCAACTTGACGGCGTTCCCTCGCCCATCCACGTCTCCAAAGCGGAACAGATTGTCCGCGTACAACGCATCGCCTCCCACCAGAAGGGTACTGCCACCAGTTGATAAAGAGCACGCTCGGATAGAGCTGGACTCGCTGTCAGCCACAAACAGCGTGTTCCCAGCCTGACCCAGGCTCAGTCCGCTCGGTTGAGCCCAGCTTGTGGTCAGTCCTGCCAGGCCATTGCCATTTTGCTCGTACCCGTCGCCGCTGAAAGCTGTGCATTTGCCATCAGCCAGAGAATACCGCCACAGCTGGTGCTGGCCTGCAATCGCGATGGCAACGTCACCGCCAGGGAGGATGACCACGTCCCAGGGACTGTTGAGCCGCTGAGAGGCGCCAGAGCCACCGCCCCGGTAATCCCCCCGTCCCTTGATGCCGTCCCCGACGAGAGTGGTCACGCGCTGGGCCGCCACTTGAACAGCGCGTAGCGCATGGTTCTCCGTGTCTGCTAAATACAACACGTCGCGGTCCGCATCATAGGCCACCCCCTGTGGCCTGTTGAATGCCGCCTCTCCGAATGAACCGTCCACAAGGCCGGGGCCAGCATCTCCACCGATGGCACACATGAACTTGCCCTGCAGGTCCGTGACGACAATGCGGTGGTGTCCGCTGTCTGCTATGAACAGACGCTTGTGGGCACTGTCAACACACAGCTTCCCAGGGAAGGAGAGCGGAGATGACAGCGTGCGCGGGTCTCTGTCACGTTCCAGCGCCAGTGGGAGAGGTGTTTGAGTCAACATGCCCTTCTCGCCGTAGAATTTGAGCGCCGCAGCAACTAAGTCATCCACATCCTTGCCTTTGCCTTCACCTGGAAATAGCGCAAGCACGCGGCCCGTGGGCCCAACCACGCCAAGTGTAGGCCAACTCTGCACATCAAGAGCCCGCCAAAGAGTCATACCGGCGTCATTCACCACTGGATGTGAGACACCGAAACGCAGAACTGCTGCTCTGATGGACTCGTCGTACTTTTCGGAGCTAAATTTGGGAGAGTGGACGCCGACGACAGCAACGGCGGGGGCGGACGCGTACTTGGTCTCCAATGCGGCGAGCTCAGGCAGCACGTGCATGCAGTTCACGCAGCACAGAGTCCAGAAGTCCAGGACCACCACCCGGCCGGCCAGAGCGCCGCTGAAGCTGAGCGGCGCGGAGTTGAACCACGCGGCAGCAGGTGGGAAATCAGGCACCAGAGGTCCCGTGCCGCGAGACTCCTGGTCAGCGATGAAGCGAACATACGCAGCCACGCGGTCTGCCGGCCGAGACGCAGCGGCGCCCGGGAATGCAGCTTGCGAAGACGGTGGAGAGGCGAGCACTAGTGCCGCTGCACTTGTGGCCAGCAGCTCGCGACGAGTGACCTCAGTTGCTGACGCCTGGACTCTGCCATACTGACATCTGCGTCTGCTGCGCCGGATGCAAGGCTCTGCGCGCGGCGATGCAGTGGATGGAGAGACGCATAGTGACGAGTTCAGCGAAGGCATCGAAATGTATTGCACGCTCGCACACGTGGCGGCTCAACGTGGTCATTCATTCGGGAGCAGGCAGTGGCGTTGTGAGGTCTTGTTCACCGCCGTAGGTCTTCCGCCAGTTCATCCAGCCGCCCTGGAGGACGCACACTTGCAGGGGCAGCTGGCCCGATACGCCCGCATTGAGCCGCTCCACCAACCGGGCTGCACAGGCTGGGCCTCGCTGCTGACTATAGAGGCAGTGGACCACCACGGTTGTGCGCTGCTCCCGTGCAAGCTGGTGAATCAGCGCGTCCACCGCTGGCTCCGTCTGCAGGCTCTTTGACGGGACATTCCAAGCACCGGCGACGCAGCCGTCCCCAAAGTCGTCGTCTCTGACGTCCACAACCTGGACGCTGTCTGCGTCCGGGCCACGGAGCAGCTCGGCAAGCAGCTCTGGCGGCATGAAGCGCACTGTGTGTGCACCATTTCCCTGTGCAGAAGCCATAGCGCGTGGCGCAGTCACGTGTGAACGGCGGCCGCGTAAGCTGGCGCAGGGGCACCGCAGTGCGGCGTGTAAGCGCTGCGTTTTGGAGGCAGTAGAACTGCAGCGAGTCTGCTCCCTCCTCTCAGGTGGCGCAAACGGTTTCCGCGCGATGATTTTCTGTGCCACGTGGCGTGGCCTCTGAATCAGAGTAGGCCCCACAGACTGTGAGTCATGCCAGAGTCCGCGGCTGAGCTCGAACAGTTGAAGGCGGACGGCGAGCTGAGTGTGCTCCTCGAACGACGTGTGAGAAGGTGGTTCCTGCACGACGACCAGTGCGTTCAACTGCACTGCTTCGTCCTTCCTTTGCTGGAGCAGTTCTGACTCCGAAGCGCTGCAGTGACGATATCGGCGCGTGGTACAACGGAACGGTCCACAGTCTGGCCACCAAGACGAGCAAGCTCGTAAACGTTCTTTGGGACGTGGACGGCACTGAGGAGGAACTCGATGCCGAGCAGCTCGCAGAATGCCTCTGCGACCCAGACGAGGTTGTCCCAGACCAAATACTGTGGCCGAAAGCGATTCGGTCGCCGCCCAAGAAGCAGGACCGGACAGGTGGTCGCCCCAGTACTGCTCCCACCAATTTGGTGGGGCCAGGTCCCTGCTATCGAGGACCCACGAACCCACGCATGACAACAACAGCGAGCGCGTCCACCGGAACCGCCCGCGAAATGGCGACCACCCCGAAAGCAAACAAGCGCAAGGCTGACGTTGACGGACCGCGTCCTCCTCGCTGCCCGGTTGGGGGCGTCTCGCCTGATGGCAAGAACAAGGGCGGCAGGCCGAGCACGAGCCCGGTGAAGCGCTACCTGGGCACGACGCAGGAGAGCTCTGGCCTGTGGCGCGCGCAGCTTGTCGTTCGCGGCAAGTACTACAGCCAGAGCGGCTTTGCAACGGAGGAGGAGGCCGCACTTGCCTGGAACAGGCTTGCCAAGATGCACGGCCGTTCGGACTACAATGTACTGCCTGCCATGCCTGATCCTAGCGCGGGCGGCGCGGCCCCGAAGCGTACTAAGGTGGCGCATGGCGCGGCGGAAGGCCCTGCTGCGAAACCCCAGCGTCAAGGGCCAGAGTCCAGAGGCAGCTGGTGCATGATCATGTAAATCGACTCACACTCGGCGCACTGCTCCCTGGCCTTCAGCTCGGCTCCTGGGTGGATTGCGGCTCGTGCCGGTTCTGTCCTTCACGCGCCCTCCCAATCCGCCCAGGGAAGACATTGCCCAGCGCGCGGCAAGACCCGCAAGCACGCCAGCTGCCACGCCTCGCAGCACGCCGGGCGCAACAAGGGCGCCATTGTCAGAGGAAGCCCCCGGCGTGCGGCTCCTCTCAGGTCCTTGGCTTTTGCCTCCCGACCGCGCATGGCTCTGCCCGCTGCGCTGAGCGTGCTGCTGATGCGGTGCCATCCCAACATCGTACTGGTGCGCCCCGGACGCCATCTCCCGATTCCGAGCGGGATGCGCGCCTCCAGCAGCATGGCCGTCCTCTGCTGCCAAGTACTCCTCCAACTGGCGCTCTGCGGTCTCACGCGCGGTGCGCTCCGCATCCAGCTGCGCAGACAAGGCCGTCATCACCTCCGCCGCATTGTTCGCAAGCTCCTCCGCGGATTGCTGAGCAGCCTGGTGCGCCTCCTTCGCAGAGGCAAGCTCGTCCAAGAGGCGCTGCTCAATGGCGGCAAGCTCCGATACCATGCGGTCTTTATCCCGGCCCACTTGCGAAGCAATTCCCCGGGCGACAGACAGCTCGCTCTGCATGGCCGCAAGGTGGACATCCCGGGCAGCGAGGGCAGCCAGCAGCTCAGCGTGAGTCGCACCCATCCCTCCGTTGGGAAGGGAAGTCACCGCGACAGCACGCTCAGCAGCCGCGGTGCGTGCGGCCGCAACCAAGGTATCCGCCTCAACACGGCTCGAGGCGGTGGCGCGCTTCGCAGCAGAGGCGGCCACCTCGGCATCTGCAGCGGCACGGCGGGCATCCGCAAGCTCTGCACGCAGTGTCTGCAACTGCATCTCTCGGCTCGCCAGCTGACCACTGAGGACATGATGAAAGGGTCGAGTCAGCAGAGAGAGAAGGGGGCTCGCGGACAGGAAGCACACAAGGACATAAAGCAACGCACGTCATCTCACTCAGTTTGGCCAGCATCTCGCGCGGCGCGCCTCCTGCCTGGTGATTCTCCTCCCCAACTGCGTATCTGGGCGTGCTACCCTCGCTATGTCGCGCAGCCGCCTCTCGCGCCGCAAGAGCTTTCTTCAAGCGCGAGTTGTCTGCGCGCAAGGCCTCCATTGCGCTGTCCTGGGACGAAATCTGAGCCTTCAGCGCATCGACGGCGGATTGTTGCCCAGATGAAGACGCCCTGGGATTGGACGTGTTGTTGCGGTGCGGCGTCAGATCGGCGTTGAAGTGTGTTGGTTTATCGCTTGCAAGAATACAAGGGTGTGAATCGCGCACGCACCGCAGCTCATCCAGCTTCAGCAATGCCCGGTGATTGGCTGCCAGCTCCGCATCTCGCTGCGCAAGCTGCGCGGCGGTAACCTCCGCCTCTTTAGTGGCCAACGCAGCCTCACGCCGCGACGCGTTCAAGTCGGAGCGCAGGCCGTCCAGCAGCGCGTCTTTGGCAGCAAGCTTGAAGCTGCGTGCAGAGACAAAAACAACAAACGGCGGAGAGTGTCAGCACAAGCACCCTGCAACAAGCACCCCCACGTTGACAAAACCACTGCACTCACGCAGAGGCGCACACGCGGCGCGCGAACTCTAGACTGGCCGCTAGGCTACTGCGTAAACAACGCGCGTGCTGTCGCACACGCAGTGCGGGTGCGGCTGGGACGTCATGGGGGTGGCGGGAGCATCCAGCAGCCCGGGACAGGGCACGCACGTCAGTTGGGACAGCTGCGCCGTGAGCTCGTCCACAGTGGCAGCAGCGGCAGTGCCTGCTGCGCCTGTAGCCGCTTGTTTCACGGCTACCGTGGGTTGTGTCGCCGACGCTGCAGCGGCGGCAGGCAAAGCAGTGCTTGCGATGCCAGAGGCGGTGCTGTCTTGGGGACCAGGCGGGGCGGTCGTACTGCCAACGGCAGCGCTGGACGACCAGTTCAGTCCAAGGCTGTCCGCCAGCGACGTGAGGCCGCCGCCGGTGAAGTCAGGCGGGGAGAAGTAGCTCGTCATCAGTAGACCAGCTTAGCTCACGCCCGGCCTGCGAGGGCCTCGCAAAGCGCTGCCACAGATAGTGGTGGTGGAGAGAGGCCGCGTAGGCCACGATGATTCGCGCGAGGATGTGCTTGCGAAGAGATGCACCAATTTGTACCCCCTTGTGCAGGCGGACATACACTTCGCAAGGCCTTCGCAAGGGCGAGTACAAACACACAGACACACACCATGGGCCTGGAGGTGCGTCGACGACTGCACGCTTGCACGCCCAGCTGGAGTCTCTATCCCCAATCTCTCTCCCATAGCCTCACGTTCCTGCTTGGCGCCCCGTCTAGGACGACTTCAAGGCTGCGGCCGAGGAGGCCAAGACGCTGCCGTCCAACACCAGCAGTGAGGACCAGGCACGTGGCATGCGCTGTGATATGTCTGTGTTTGACAAGACTCCGATCCTGACACAGGTCTGTCTGCGTCTTTCTCCTCTCCCACTCAGCTGCTTCTGTATGGCTTGTTCAAGCAAGCAAATGTGGGCGACAACACCACGAGTGCGTCGTGTCTCTGCTGCGGTGGCGGCGCCTTTGGGTGCAGCACCCCTGCTTTCCCACTCTACACACAGTTGTCAGCTGGCTCATCCCCCGCGACTGCAAATCGCGCCACCGAGGCTTATGCCTGCGCGTCTGTCTGACATGCCTGCTTGCGTGCTCGCAGCGCGTCCGGGCTTCCTCGACCTCAAGGGCAAGGCAAAGTGGGATGCGTGGACTGCAAACAAGGGGATGAGCAAGGAGGACGCGATGCAGAAGTACATCGAGCTCGTGGCGAGCCTAAAGGCGAAGTACGCTTGACCATCCAGCGGGCTGGTCGGGAGGAAGGAAGGAGATTGTGATGAGCATGCTGGCATGATGAGAGGCGAATGCGAATGCGATTCACGGACACGTGCTGCGACTGTGCTTTCACGTCGCGTCTGAAACCTCGTCCATCGCAGTCCATTTCTTATCCGCGCAGCTGCTGCTCCACGTTGGCACACACCAAACGACCTTCCCCCCCCCGGAGAAAGCGTTGATAGCGCCAACGCTCGTGTCGCTGCGTCAGTTGCGCGCGCTGAACGCGTGCCAAGCGGCGGGGCGCAGTGAAACCGTGTCGTGGTGCGTCTCCGCGCTCCGGCACCTCAAGTCCGCGGCACTCACTTCCGAAACCAAAGTTGGACGGCTTTTGTGCGCTTCACAGCTCGCAGCTCGAGCTCTGCGCCCATATCGTCTGTATCTCTGCACCGTTCTCACCAGTTGGCACTCCCACGCGCAGGGGCACACAGCAAAAGAGAGGCTTCCTGCCGATCGGCGCTCGTCCTGGCCAATGGCTGGCGACGCGTACGAGGAGTGGGTGAAGGCGCACGGCGGTACCCGCGTCATCCGCAAGATCCTGGTCGCCAACAATGGCTGTGCGTGAACTGGCCTCGAAGCAAGCGAGAAACAGAGGGACAACGACTGACAGGGACCCCGCGTGCGTGTGCTGTGCTCTCCAAACCAGTGGGCGCGGCCAAGTGTATCCGTTCCATGCGGCGGTGGGCGTACCAGACGTTCCGTCGGGAGGGTGTGCTCCACTTCGTGGCGATGGCGACTCCGGAGGACGTGGCGGCGAACGCGGAGTGCGTTCCCAACTCCTTGCTCAGTGGGCCTGGGCAGGGATCGGCCGCGCCCCCCGCACACCCAAGCCGGCGTCACCCAGGCGCTGGGACCAGCACGCAGCGGCATACACGAGCCAAAACAGCTGGTGCCCACCTGTGGCGCCGTGTGCGACCTCGCCCGCGGCCTGGGACCCCAAGTTCGAGGTAGCGAGGCGCCAGACGATGCCAGCTAGTCAACGACCGAGCTTTCAGCCTGCTGGCTGCGCTGACTCTGTCCCGCCACGTGTTGCGCAGGTACATCCGTCTCGCGGACGAGTTCGTGCACGTGCCGGGAGGAAGCAACCGCAACAACTATGCAAACGTGGAGCTGGTGGTGAAAGTGGCGCGCCGCTGCGAGGCGGATGCTGTGTGGCCGGTGCGTGCGTGTGCACGTTGATGAACTGCATTTGGCTTTGAACACATCTGGAGGTGCTGACTCTCTTTTGACCGCCGCCGCCAGGGCTGGGGCCATGCTAGCGAGAACCCGAAGCTGCCGGCTACGCTGGCGCACCACGGCATCATCTTCATCGGTCCCAGCGCGGAGTCGATGGATGCGGTCGGAGACAAGATTTGCGCCAACTTGCTGGCACAGAGCGTCGGCGTGAACGTCATCCCATGGTCGGGAAGCGGACTGACTGTGCCCGGCATCACCATCCCGCCGGATGTGCTCCACAAATCCACGCTGCACAACGTGAAGGAGGCGCTGGAGTGCGTCAAGCGCGTGGGGTACCCGTGCATGATCAAGGCGTCGGAGGGCGGCGGCGGCAAGGGCATCCGCAAAGTGGCCAACGATGAGGAAATGGTGCTGGGCTTCGAGCAGGTGCAGGCTGAGGTGCCCGGCAGCCCGATCTTCATCCAGAAGCTGTCCACCGAGTCGCGTCACTTGGAGGTGCAGATGATTGCCGATGGCCAGGGGGCCGCCATTGCGCTGTACGGTCGCGACTGCTCCGTGCAGCGCCGCCACCAGAAAATCATCGAGGAGGGACCCTACTGCGTGGCACCGCGTGCGCTGCAGCGCGAGCTTGAGATGGGCGCTGTGCGCCTGGCTAAGAAGGTGGGCTACAAGGGTGCAGGCACAGTTGAGTACCTGTACAACATGCGCACCGGCGAGTACAGCTTCCTGGAGGTGAACCCCCGTCTGCAGGTGGAGCATCCGGTGACGGAGCACATCACGGGCGTCAACGTGCCGTCAGTGCAGATCCAGATCGCGATGGGCATCCCGATGCACCGTATCGCAGACATCCGCAAATTCTTCAACGCCGACCCAGCTGGCACCGATCCCCTGGACTTCGACAACCTGCCGATGGCGGAGCCGCTGGGCCACTGCATGGCGGCGCGCATCACGGCCGAGAACGTGGAGGCTGGCTTCAAGCCCACCAGCGGCGCCATCCAGGAGCTCACCTTCCGCGGCGTTCCTGGCGTCACGGCTTACTTCTCCGTCGGCACCGCCAACAGCGGAGTGCATCAATTCGCGGACAGCCAGTTCGGCCACGTCTTCGCGCTGGCACCCACCCGAGACGCGTCCATTGCCCTGCTCGTCTCCGCCCTCGGCGAGCTGTCCATCCGAGGAGAGATCCACACGAATCACAAATACCTGCAGAGTCTGCTTGAGCGCCCGCAGTTCCTGACGGACAAGCACGACACCGCGTGGCTGGATGGCTTGATTGCGGCGAATGACCGTGCACAGCGAGTGGACTCTCACGTCGCGGTCATCTGCGGCGCAGTGCTGCTTGCTGACCAGCGCCATGTGAGCATGCAGGCTGCCATCCTTGCGTCTCTGGAGCGTGGCGTGGCGCCGGAGCAGCATGTCGTCAATTTGTCGGAGCACAGCTTCGAGCTCATCTACGAGGGCCTCAAGTACAGCCTGCGCGTCACCATGGGCGGCCCCGCGCTCTTCTACGTATGGTGCAACGGCGACCTCGTGGAGACGGAGGTCATGAAGCTCCCTGACGGCGGCCTCGACGTCCTTCTGGGCGGAAAGACGCACCTGGTGTACCGCCAGCCTGCAAAAGTGGGCCTCATGGCGCACATCGACGGCTGGCCGTGCTACTTTCCCGACGACGTGGATCCCACCCGCATGCTCGCGCCCTCCACGGGCAAGCTGCTGCGCTACCTCGTGCCCAGCGGCGGGTACGTGCAGGAGGGCATGCCGTACATTGAGATTGAGTCCATGAAGATGGTCATGCCGCTGCTCGCCACCAGCACGGGCACCATCACACACACACGCACACCTGGCGCCGCACTGGACGCGGGCGATGTGCTGTGCACCGTGATGCTGGAGGATCCGAGCGCGGTGAAGCAGGTCGAGATCTTCAAGGGAAAGTTCCCACCACTGCAGCCGCGCCGCCTTACGGCCGGCATCCGGGAGGGCTCATTCTACTTGCGCTTCCACGTCGCGCTTGCTGGTCTCCGCCGCCTCCTGGCTGGCTACGACTGCACCGGCGATCCACTGGGCGAGCTCCTCGAAGTCATGGCTTCGCCGCAGCTCGTCTGCGACGATTTCGCGGAGCAGCGCTCTGCTGTCAGCGCCCGCGTGCCCAGCGGCGCTCTGGCCGAGCTCAACGCTGTGGCTGACGGCCTGGCAGGCGTGGTGGCGACTTGGAGCGGTCCGAAGCGGTCTCTGGCCCAGCTGGACGACATCGCGCTGGCCGTCAAGCTTGCCGCGGAGTGGTGCGCGAAGCACGGCCCCAACGGCCAGTACATCGAGATGGACGCATTTGTGGAGCGCTACCAGGGCGGTCTGTACGCGCACGAGACGAGCGTGCTGACCAGCCTCCTTGTCGGCTTCCTGGATGTGGAGCAGCCTTTCGCGGCAGCGGAGACCTTCTCCGACGCCGTCCTCGCTCTCGCGGCTGCGCACAAGACGGATCTCGCCGCAGTCGCTGCGCTGGCGCACAGCCACGCGAAGCTGGCCCGCAAAAATACGCTCATCCTTCGCGTTCTGGACGCCGTGGACGCAGCCAACATGGCTGACGCCGACGCTTGCATGTCCGCCATCACGCGCTTCATCGCTCTCCAGCGCAGTGGCAACCACGCGTCGGTGGCCCAGCGCGCGAAGGCCATCATTCTGCGCAAGCAAGAGGAGACCAGAGACAGCCAGCGTCGTTGGAAGACGATGCAGACGAGCCTGGTGAAGAGCATGCCTTACATCAAGGAGATGGGGTCTGGCTACAGCACCGGTATCGCAGCGGCGGCGGCGGCTGCTGGCGGCAGCGGCGATGGCAGCAACGGCGAGTCCCTGCGTCACAGCGTGAGTGGCTACATGGGCGAGGACGGCACCACTGTGGCTGCAGACAGCGCGTCGCCGCGTGCCGTGGCCGCGATCGTGCGCCAGGAGGCGGGCATGCAGATGCGTCGTGGAAGCGACAGCCTCGTGCCAAAGGCACATGTGGGTGGCCTTTCTGAGATGGGCTCCGCGGAAGAGGGGTTCACCTTCAACGCGCTCTTCGACTTCGGCGTGCCTGACATCCAGCTGGCTGCCGTCGCGCAAGCATGCGCAGCCATGGGAGTCCCTGGAGCGGCAGCCACTGTCACCGGTGGAACCGTCCACATTGCCCTCTGTCCGGGCATCACAGCCTACGTCGCACCCAGCCTCGCGGCAATGCCAGCCTTACTGTCTGCGCATGATGCAGCTGCGAGCCCTGCGGCGGCATTCATCATCGCGGCGCCCTCGCTGGGTGAAACCAGCCCGGACAGCCACATTGCCGCCATCAGCGATGCACTGTCCGAGGCCAGCCTGCCTGCGGAGCTGGAGCAGGTGTGGGTCACCCTCGTGTGCGTCGGCACGCCGCACGCGACTTTCGCGTTCGGCCGCGCGGCTGGAGGCAGCGAGCCTCTGGCTGAGCAGCAGGTGATGCGTAACTGCCTGCCCAGCGTCGCTGGCCAGCTCGAGTTGAACCGCCTGTCCACGTTCTCGGCGAGCTGCTTGTCGCTGATGGAGCCCCGCAACGCGCGCACGGGTGCCAAGACGCCGCGCTTCTTCCAGGGCGGTGATTACCGTCTGGGTGTGTATCTGGCAGAGGAGAAGGCCCTTCAAGGCAAATCTCAGCGCGATCGTCGCCTCTTCGTCCGTGCCGCTGTCTACAACAAGGCGCTCCTCCTTCCCCGACGCGGGGGCGGATCATCGCCGCTGCCAAACCTCCTGGCCAGCCTCTCCGGACTGGCCTTGGGCAGGGCCGCTGCAGAGGCCGGCACTGCGCCGCGTCGTCGCCGCGCAGCCATTGCGGAGGACAACGTCCTTGCTGATGTGCTTGGCTCCATGGAGCTGGCGGTGGGCCAGCACCACACGGCGTGGAATTTCATCTTCGTGCACCTGGTGGATGGAAACGCAGACGACGTCGAGGCCGCGGAGGAGGTTGTACACGCCTTCACGCAGCAGTGCTTCGATGACCTCCGCCGTCTCAAGGTTGCGTGGGTGGAGCTGCGCGTGGGCACCTGCGGCCGCGTGGTTGCGCAGAACAAGACGAGCTTCAGGTACACGGTTGAGTACCACGAGGACGTGGGCGCGCCTCCGCGGGCGTACCCCGCTTTGACCAGCCTGCAGCGCAAGCGCATGATGGCGCAGGCGGTGAACACCACCTACTGCTACGACTTCCTGGAGCTCTTCGCGCACGCCGTCAAGGACGAGCTTGCGCAGGTGGACCCGGCCAGCCTGACGCACGAGGGGCCTTCTTTCACCGCCACGGAACTCGCGCTTGGCGCAGACGGCACGCTTGCTGCTGTCTCCCGCCCGCCGGGGAGCAACGACTGCGGCATAGTGGTCTGGCGCTGCGCGTACGCGAGCAGCTCATATGCCGAGGGTCGCGCCTTCGTGCTGGTGGCCAACGACATCACGCACCAGAGCGGCAGCTTCAGCCCCAGTGAGGACACGGCGTACGTGGCGGCGCTGAAGCTTGCGCAGACGGAGGGCTTGCCGGTGGTGTACATCTCAGCAAACAGTGGCGCGCGATTGGGTTTGGACGAGCAGGTGAAGCATGCGTTCAAGGCTGCGTGGGTGGATCCCAACGACCCGTCCCTGGGATTTAAGTACCTCTACCTCGACGACGCGGACTACAAGTACCTGCGCGAGAAGGGGTCCAGCGTACAGGCGGAGCCACAGGCGAGTGCTGATGGAAGCACGCACTGGGTGCTGCGTGACATCCCTGGCGGCCTGGGAGTCGAGTGCCTGCAAGGCAGCGGCACCATCGCGACTGCAACCAGCGAGGCGTACGCGAGCGTGTGCACGCTCACGTACGTCACGGCACGCAGTGTCGGCATCGGCGCATACGTAAGCCGGTTGAGCCATCGCATCATTCAGCACCAGGACGCGCCGCTGATTCTGACTGGCGCCAGCGCTCTGAACAAGCTCCTCGGCCGCGATGTGTACACCAGCAACAACCAGATCGGGGGACCCAAGGTGATGCACACCAACGGTGTGTCCCACAAGGTTGTGCCAGACGACGTCTCCGGCGTCGACGCCATTCTCCGCTGGCTGGCCTACGTGCCCGCCAAGAAGGGCGCACCCCTGCCGCTGTGGCCCACTCCTGACCCTGTGCGTCGCGCGCCGGCATTCACACCGTCGGGTGGTCCGTACGACCCACGTGACATGCTCGTCGGCTTTTTCGACAAGGGCAGCTTCACAGAAATCATGGCTGATTGGGGCAAGTCCGTGGTTGCTGGCCGCGCATGCCTGGGCGGTTTGCCGCTGGGTGTCATCGCGGTGGAGACGCGCACGACTGAGAAAACTGTGCCGGCCGACCCCGCCTTTTCGGGCACGCAGCAGACCGTGGAGCAGCACGCCGGCCAGGTGTGGTTCCCCGACAGCGCGTTCAAGACGGCGCAGACGATCCGCGACGTCAACGGCGAGGGTCTGCCGCTCATGATCTTCGCCAACTGGCGCGGCTTTGCAGGCGGCCTGCGCGACATGTTCGGCGAGATCCTCAAGTACGGCTCCATGATTGTGGACGCCCTGCGCGAGTTCCGCCAGCCGGTGATGGTCTACATCCCCGCCCAGGGCGAGCTGCGTGGCGGCGCCTGGGTGGTGATCGACAGCACCATCAATCCAAGACAGATGGAGTTCTACGCCGCGGAGAGCGCCCGCGGCGGAGTGCTCGAGCCGGAAGGCACAGTCGACATCAAGTTCCGCAAGGACGACCTCGTGCGCGCCATGAAGCGCACACTGCCGCATCTGGGCAACTTGGCGCCGGAGCAGCAGGCGGCTGCTGAGAAGGATCTGTTGCCGCTGTTCAAGCAGGTGGCGTTGCAGTACGCCGCGCTGCATGACACCCCCGGTGTGATGCGCCACAAGGGCGTCATCTCCGCTGTTGTCCCCTGGGCCGAGTCGCGCGAGTTCTTCGCCAAGCAGCTGCGTCGCCGCCTGGCACAGGAGCGGCTGAAGACTGCTGCCAGCACAGCGCATCCGGGCATGAGCGCGGAGGCTCTGCGCACTGTTCCGGATGACCTCAAATCCGCAGTTGATGCTGCCGTCGCCAGCGATGGCCCCGTGGTGGTGGATGACTTGCCGCAGGTGGTGGCGTATATGAAGGACCTGCGCGCCAAGTGGATCAAGGCTGAGGTTGCGCGCCTCCTGAAGGAAGATCCGGGCAGTGTACGGGCAGCAATCAGCACGCAATGATGACGCAGGTTCGAAGCTATAGAAATTTTGCAATTCACACAGACAGGACAGAGGACACTCCTCTTTTGCTTTACAGAACATTTATTGGCGGTCCCGGAGTGCTGGTGCTTCGTACGAGTCGCTTGAGAGCGTCGATTGTCTCAGATTTCTCGGCTTCCCATCCTCCGATCTCGAAGGGATGCGTTACAGCCCCGCTGCTTGTAGTGCTCACTGGCGGTACGTGGTCCATCTTGTCGCTCACGCTGCTCAAGATAAAGAGCATGCTTCGACGAACGGCTTCCCCCAACTCCGCTCTGCGGCCGACATCGCCTTCATCAGGATCCCGCACGCGTAATTGGAAATTCCATTGCTCCCAAACCACGCGCTCCTCACTGCTGCTACCGAACCATTGGCTTCGTTGCCGCGTCTGGAAAAAGGACAGCTTCACAGTGACGGAGGATGTTTCTGCCTGGGGATGCTTGCTCATCCACGCCAGCAGAGCGTCGATGCGTGCCTCGACAACCCGTTCGACTTCTGCGTCGTCCACTTGGGCCTGTGTGGGTGACAAGACAGCCCCCCCCCCTTTGTCAGTGCCTGCTTATCTCTCCCTGTCACGCGACGGAAGCAACACGCACGTGTGTTGTGTCGCACAGGCTCATGTCAACGTCGATTGGATGAACTAGACCCAGAGCGCGGCAGAACAAGACGGTGTGCAGAAGGCATCGTAAGATTTCCCTTATCTGTTTCGTCTCCACGGCAAGAACATCGGGGAGCGTGTGGATGATGATGCTCATGACAGCTATCGGTGAATTAATGTGAGAACGCGCCTCGTGGGGAAAATGCGTGCAACTTGCGCTGACGTCACACCGGCGGTTTCCAAAGCGTGCGTCGTCGTCAAGACCGTTGTTTATGCTCGGGGGAAGTCAGCCTGAAACGACAGTCGATGTTGACAAGAATACGATAGCCAGAACTGGGGCGCTCAGCGCCGATGAGCTGGTGCCAGAGCACACCAAGCTCATCCCACACGACTTGCTGCGTTGCTTCGGCCTTGACGAGGCCCGCCTGGTCGCCGCGAACGAGGCCGTCAACCGTTCCAGCGACGGCAGCGGCTCCAAGGGCAGCGGGCCGGGCGGACAGGGGCACGCCCAATACGGAGGCCCCTCTTCACGGCTGCCACCGCTCGCGCGCAGGCCCTCATACGGCGCACAGCAGCTGCAGCCCGCCAGAGAGACATCACGCCGACGCGCAGCCACCAAGCACGCCGGCCTTGGAGGTGCGTTTGCGGTAAGGGGCTCTGTCAGGCGTGTCAACTCTGCGTTGGTGCGCCCAAAGCCACCACGACACTCGTCTTGGCGCGTCGCGCACGGCCTTCTAGCGCCGCCTGCATGGCCCCCTGCTCTGTTTACGCGTCTCGCTGCCGGGAGTACGCTCAGGTGGGCACATATAGTGCCCGCCCGAGCCGCTGGGCGTAGATATTGGGCAGCAGGCGGCGGTTGCACATTCTGACTCCCTGGGTTCCAACCTGCCGGTGCACTTTTACCAGGTGACGCCGCACCAGCAGCAGGCCTTGCTAAACGCGGACGGGTGGCTTCGCACGACGGCGCTGGACTGAGCGAGCTGCACAACGGAGTGGAAGAGGGCGGTGCGGCAACCACAGGCGGGGGCCCTGAGGGCGGAGCCCCGGGCAAGCGCCCCCGCCTCGCTTGGACGCCGCAGTTGCACAAGCGCTTCGTGGACGCGGTGAGCCACTTGGGACTCAAGACGGCGGTGCCGAAGACCATCATGCAGGTGCGCTCAGCTGGGCACTGTTGTGTGCTTGCTGTGTTATTCCCCCAGCTCGTGACCTTGTTTATGACTCGACCATGCGTTCCATGTTGTGTCATCCGCAGCTCATGAATGTGGACGGCTTGACGCGCGAAAACGTGGCGTCTCATCTTCAGAAGTACCGGCTCTACATCCAGCGCCTGCAAGGCTCTGGAGGCAGCACAAGGAGCGGCTCGAAGCAGGATAGCATGATGGATTTCGAAGACGGAGACGATGCGGTGGAGGCAGAGGCTGGCGATGCAGAGGACATGGTTGGGGCGTGAACCACGACGACGACGTAAGGTTAGACGAAACTATTCTTTCATATTGCTGGTACTGCTGCGTCTTTGTCACTCGCAGCGAGACGGCCCACGAGCAGCCTGCATGCGGCGCTGTGACTGTTGCGGGAATGCAACTCGACAGGCTCTAGATGCAAGCCTCGCTCAGCCGCAGCCGACAACAATACGCCCTCAGTAACGCCTCCTCGATCAGGGATATGGCAAAGAAGTGCTGTCCCGCCAGGAGCCAGAACAGTGCATATGGTGGCGCATAGAGCTGGCAGCGCTGTTGCATCGTACACCACGTCTGCAGCAAGAACAACATCAGCGCCGGCAGCAAAAGGCGCCATGTCCTCGGCATTCCCCCATCGCAGGCGGGCGATGTCGAAGACGATGGGGTTGGCAGCCAGATTGTGGTTCAACAGGGCCATCACGTCTTGATGCCCGTCAGTGGCGGTAACTCGAGCTGCTCCCGCCGCTGCCGCTGCAAAAGATGGCAGCGCCGCCGCTCCTGCGCCGAGCTCAAGCACGCGCTTGTGTTCAACGAGATGTCGGCTCGAATCAGTGCTCAGGTGATGTGCTAATGCAGTGCCTCCCTGCCAGCCCATCATGCCCGTGGCACGCCATGTGTGCTGTAGATCGCGGCTGATGAGCCGTAGTCGCAGCGGCGCCAAATCAGCTCTGAGAGGTATATCTGTCCAGTCTGGTGTGATGGCGGCTGGGTTGCAATAGAGACCAGCCAAGTCCCCACCGACGGCGGTGACGCCATCAACCTCAGTCGGGTACTCGGCATCCGTGCTATTTGGCCACACGAACTCAGCCTGGATCCAGCGGCGCTCCATGTTCAGTTGCTTCGCTCGGTTCACAATCTCCTTCTCGCACACCTTGATTGAGCGGCATTCCAGACCCGCCGTCGCAAAGAGCGCTGTCAACACCTCTTGTGTGAAATAGTAGGCGCGCGTTCCGTCAGAGCGCACATAAAAGTTGTCCCCTAACTTTTGGCTCTTCGCCTCCAATCGCTGCTCCGCAAGGTCTCCGGCCGCGTAATCGCGGACGCAGACCACGCCATGCGGCTGAGCAAGCACCGCTGCGCAATGCAACACCGCCCGAGCTTGAGCCTCTGGTGACATGGCGGACAAGCAAAAGACGAGCGTCACGGCGTCGCAGCTGTGCGCCGGCACATCTGGCGTCAACGCCTCTTTCGTCACATCACGTACGAAGACGTGCAAGCGGTCCGCCAGCCCCTGCTCCTGCGCCCGCTGACGGGTAAGTTCCACTGCTTTGGGGCTGAAGTCGCACGCATGAACAGTGCACGACGGGTGCTCCTGCAGCAACGGCAGCACTGTGTTTCCAGCGCCGCAGCCAACTTCAGCGAACGTGCGCGGCTGTTGCGGTGAACAGCTGGATTGAGGAGCACGCAGGACAGCAAACTCGGCGGCCAGGTAGTGCCGGTCTTTGAAGAAGTTGGCTCCCTTCTGCCTGCGAGCCGGGTGTGCCAACTAGGAGTCAGGCAGGAGGCGTAGCACCGGTGGGCGCACACAAACGCACCGGTAGAAGCGCTCCCACTGCTTTGCTGCCTCTAGCTCGAACTTGTGGACCCAGAAATCGCCCAGCGGAGCCCCAGGGTCACGGTACAGCTTGATGTCGGACATGCCCGAGGCGGGCCATCCACAGTTCTGGCGGGGAGCAGCAGCAATGTGTGATCTGCCACTTTTGGTGCGTGGCGGTGAAATTCCGAACAGGGAAGTTGCACAAGGCCCCTCGCGAGGCCGCTTGCCAAAATGTCGGCTACTAATGCCAAAGCGAAGCCCAAGAAGGGCCAGCACTACCTGGTGGGCGACGGCCCAAGCGTTCGGCCCGGAGGTGTCATGGTTCCTCCAGAGTCCAAGAACGCCGGCGCAGACGCCCAGAAGGAGGAGGACTTCAGCCTGATGGGCGCTATCGCATCACTCTCGCCGTGGGCGGTGGTGCGTCAGCCCACCTGCGGGCGCGGCCGGCGCAGAACGGGCCCGCGGGCTTCTTTGGGTCCTGTCTGTGAATTACTCATACCCGCGCACCTCTCGCCGCTGCGGCCTCACGTCCACCACCACACGCTCCGACACCAGCGTGACTGACGCCTCTATCACGGGTGACCTCCCACCAGACGCCCAGCGCAGCAGCTCCGCCGGACGAGGAAGGTCCAGCAGATGGAGCGAAGCCGGAGGACGCCCTCGTCTTTTTCCAGCAGCAGACCAGTAGCATGGACCGCGAGGCGCTGCTCGCCCGCGTCGCCGAGGCAGCTGCCAAAGAGGCGGACGCGGTGACGAAGCTGGGCCAGTTGACGTGCGTGGGGGGGTTCTGCTTCAACCCTGGGGCTATCAGCGACCGCTTGCCAAACTCTGTGTCTTCCACGCACCGGAGTGCAGCACGCGCAGCGCCACGCCGCCATAGTACTCACCACAGGCTTGGACTGACTCCCTCTCTCCCGGCATCTGCCCCTTGTCCACACGCAAACACAGCTTCAAGCTCGCAGCCAAAGAGAAGCTCATGGACGACCTCCGCGCAGGCCTCGTCGCTGCAGGCCGTGCCGTATCTGAGGCACAGCAAGAAGCAGAGGCTGTCAAGAAAGCGGTGGCGCAGCAGGAGGCGGCGCTGGCGGGCAGGTATGGCACAAGCGTGGACGTACTCAAGCGTTTGGGCGAGGTGACTTCCAAGCTTGAGGGCCGCGACTCGCAAATCGAGGCACTCAAGGCTGAGCTGGCGAGTGCGAAGAAAGCGTCCGAGGATGCTGGCGTGCAGCTTGCCATGGTGCAGAAGGCTGCCCGCGTGAAGGAGGCTGAGGCGGCCACCGCCATGGCGGCGGCCAAGAAAGCGGCCATCTCGCGTGAGGTGGAGCTCAACGCCGCACTGGCAGCTGCCAAGAGCGCTGCGCAGAAGGCCATGGCATCTGCTGCATCTGCGCGTGCAGAACGCACAGCCGACATCATTGACGTGCTGTCTGCCAAGGAGACCCAGGTGGAGGGTCTCATGACTGCGCTCGACTCGCTCAAGGTGGAGCGAGACATGATGGCCTCTGAGGGCGTGCCGGAGGAAGATAAGGAGGAGGTTGCCGAGAAGGATGTGCTCATCCGCGCGCTGCTGGCTGATCTCGCTAAGGAGAACGGATGGCGCCCGGCTGCCGAGGAAGTTGTCGGCGGTGCAAGCCAACAGGAGCTGAAAGAGCTGCGCAGCAAGCTGGAGGCTGCCGAGAAGGCGCTGGGTATCATCCCGATGTCCTCACGATTGGCAGCCGCTGGCATGTCCAGTGGCGGCGGCGGTGGCGGCGGTGGCTACAAAGCGAGCGTCGCAGACGCGTCTGCGTACAACCAGTCTGAGATTGATGCGCTGCGCGCTGCACTGGACGATCGCGAGCGCCAGCTCGGCAGCGCAGTGGCAGCCGTCAGCCGCAGCCCAAACCCGATTTCCGCGTTCAGCAAGCAGGAGGTGGAAAC
>Ga0164296_1000841_pt1 | contig 34779 bp, 28 predicted proteins | sample GEODES057metaG_FD_113533 | JGI IMG/M metagenome (GOLD analysis project Ga0164296, IMG submission 113533) | Dystrophic lake water microbial communities from Trout Bog Lake, Wisconsin, USA - GEODES057 metaG | ecosystem: Environmental > Aquatic > Freshwater > Lake | place: USA: Trout Bog Lake...
CGGGCCGAGCGGTTCGCGCAAATCGGCCGGCACCGCGATCGGCGGCGGCGGTGCGGCGAGCGGATCATCGGCGGGCAGCGGCGCGGCGCTGCCCCATTGCTGACGCATGGTCCAGATCGGATCGCGCTGCGCGGCGCTGGCGGGCATCACCCGCGCCAGTGCGCCGTACCAACTGTCATCTGGCACTACGCCCCGGTCGAGCGGGCCGAGCGCGCCGGTCACATAAAGCGCTTCTTCGGCGCGGGTCATCGCGACATAAAGCAGCCGCCAGTGTTCGGCGCGGTCGGCGGCCTGTTCGGCCTGTTCGGCGGCAATCACCGGCGCCGGTTTTTCCTCTTTGCGCAGTTTGGGCAGCGGCACCATGCGCCCGGCGGCATCGGCCAGATCGACCGCGCCCGCGCGCGCGCGATCGGGGTCGGCGGTGGCATCGGCGAGGATCACGATCGGCGCCTGCAATCCCTTTGACCCGTGCACCGTCATCACCCGCACCAGCCCGCCATGGCCGCCGCTTTCGCGTTTGACATCGCCATCGCCGGCGGCAAACCAATTGAGAAACGTGATCAGCCCAGGCACATGGCTGGCGGCATGCGCCATCGCCGCATTGACCAGTTCGTCGATCGGATCGCCGGCTTCTTCGCCCAGCCGCGCCAGCAGCGCGCGCCGGCCCTGCCATGGCCCGACCAGAATCCAGTGCAGCAATTGCGCCGGGGTAACGAAATCGGCGCGCGCCAGCAATTCGCGCAGCCGCTGCATCGTCGCATGCGTCGCCGGCCCTTCATGGGCGCGCAGATGATCCCACAGCCGCACTTTTTCCGGGCGATAGGCGTGATCGAGCAAGTCCTGCTGGCTCCACCCGATCAGCGGCGAGACCAGCAGATTGGCCAGATTGAGATCATCGCCCGGCTGCACCGCAAACGTCAGCGCGGCGATCAGATCCTTGACCGCCAGCGGCGCGCCCAGCCGCAGCCGGTCCACCCCTGCCACCGGCACCCCGGCGGCGTGCAGCCGCGCCACGATCAGCGCCGCCAGCGCGCCGCGTTTGCGCACCAGCACCATGATATCGCCGGGCTCCGCACGCCGCGCCCGGCCCTTGACCAGCGCGTGGCCATGATCGAGCCAGTGCCGCACCTGATCGGCAATCCGCCCGGCCAGTTCGCGATCGGGCCCGGATTCCCAGGTTTCATCGCCGCCGGGATCGGGATCATCGGCCGGATCATCGTCGTTGGCGGCGCCCGCCAGCCCGATCGGCTGCCACAGCACGACCTGGCCGGGAATGGGATGGCCGCGATGCGGTTCGGGCGCCTGCGGCAGGCCGAACCGCGCCGGGCCGAGCGCGGCAATCACCGCATCGACGCAATCGAGCAGCGGCTGCGCGCTGCGGAACGAGCGGCCCAGCCCGAGGCTGGCCAGCGCCAGCGTATCGTCGCACGCGGCATCGGCCAATTGCGCCAGTTCGCGTTCGACCCGCCGCCGCGCATCCTCGAAATGCGTCGGGCTGGTGCCCTGAAAGCGATAGATCGCCTGTTTGTAATCACCCACCACAAACAGCGTGCGCGGCGCGGCGGGATCATCGCCCTGCCCCACCCCGGCGCGAAAATCGCCGGTCACCCCGTCGAGCACGATCCGCCATTGCTGGCGATTGGTATCCTGCGCTTCATCCACCAGCACGTGATCAAACCGGCGGTCGAGCTTGAAGCGGATCCAGTCGGCCGCCTCGCGCCGGGTCAGCAGCGTGGCGGCGGCGCGGATCTGGTCGTCAAAATCGATGAACCCTTCGCGCGCCTTGGCCGCATCCCACGCCAGCGCAAAGCGGCGGCCGATGGTCAGCGCGGGTTCGGCGAGATCGACCAGCGCCAGCGCGCGCGCCAGTTCGTCGGCTTCGTGCAGCGCCTCGGCAATCCGCGCGACGTGATCGGTGTAGTGCGGGTCGCGCTTTTCCAGGTCCTTGCGATACTTCGCCTCGCCCTTGGCAGTGCATAGCGCCTTCGTCAGGGCCGCCATGGCCCCGGCGCGCCCGGCGGGATCGCGGCCCAGCCACAGCGCGATATCATCGAGCATACCCAGCGCAGACGGAGTGCCCCACGCCCGCAGCGCGGCGCGGCAGCGATCGAGCGCGTCCATCGGGAAACGGGCATCGGTGAAATGATCCGCCAGCAGCGCCGGCCCGGCATTGTCGGGCAAGCCGATCAGCCGGTTGATCCGCCCGCGCAACGGCGGGCGCCAGGCATCGGGATCATCCCACAAGTCGCCGGCGCGCGCACAGCGCAGCAGGAATGCGATCAGTTCGCCCTCGCCCAGCCGCAAGCTGAGCGCTGCGAACATCTCGGCAAAGCCGTGATCATGATCCTGTTCGGCGCGCAGCAACAGCTCGCCCAGCACGCTGCGCACCAGCAGATCGCGGTCGCGATCATCCATCGCGCGGGTGCCGGGGCGCAAGCCGGCCTCTTCGGGAAAGGCGCCGAGCAGCCATTGCGCAAAGGCGTGAATGGTGCCGATGCGCAAGCCGCCGCCGGGGCAATCGAGCACTGCGGCAAACCGGCTGCGCGCGCGGGCGAGCGCGTCCGGATCAAACCGCGCGCCGATCGCGCGCAGATGATCGGCCAGTTCGACATCGTCCATCCGCACCCAGTCGGCGAGGCTTTCGCCCACCCGCGTCGCCATTTCCGCCGCGCCCGCCTTGGTAAAAGTCAGGCACAGGATCTGATCGGGTTCGACGCCCGGTTCGAGCAGCAGCCGCAGCACGCGCGCGGTCAGCACCTGGGTCTTGCCGGTACCGGCCGACGCCGACAGCCACACGGTGCGATCGGGCGCGACCGCTGCCATTTGGCCACCTTCGAGCCGATGCACCGGTTTGGCGGGAGGCCTGGTCATTGTTCGCGCCCCTGCCATTCGTCGAGCCGCATCAACTGGTCATAATCGGCATAGCCGGGCAGCGCGGGGTTGAGCCGCGCGGTAAACGGGTCATTGCCGATGATCCAGCGGTCGAGCGCATCGAGCAGATAGGCTTGCGTGACCGCGAGGAATTCATCGCGGGGGATGCCGCTGCGCCTGCGCCCCTCGCGGATCGGTTCTTCGCAATAGCCGTGGGCATCGGCGCCCTGCTTGCGCGACAGCGACCAATATTCGAACCGCGTCGGCGTGCCGGCGATCCCGGTCATCCCGTCGCCCGCGACAATCAGCCCGATCAGCCCCAGTTGCAGCGCAAATCCCTGTTCGACCATCCGCCCGCTGGGCGGTTTGCCGGTCTTGTAATCGACCACCGCCAGACTGCCATCGGCGAGCCGGTCGATGCGGTCGGCGCGGCCCTTGATGCGGATGCCGCGCACGATGATATCGCCCCAGCGTTCGACCGCGACCACGCTGCGCCCCTCGCCGATCAGTTGCGCATGGTGCGCCTCGATCCATTGCAGCCCTTCGATCAGGCGCGGCAGCCACAGCGCGCGCATCAGCGGGTGCGTTGCCATCCCCGCCAGCCGCGCCTGCGCCAAGGGCACCAGCCCGCCGGGCGGCGCGCCCTGACCGTGCCAGGCTTCGACCAGTTCGTGGACCGTGGTGCCTTTCCACGCCGCGCTCGGTTCGGCATCGAGCGGATCCTTTGCCGAAAGCCGCAGGATCGCATCGGCATAGAACTGATAGGGATCACCGCGCAGCCGATCGAGCTTGGTCGCGGCAATATCGACGCGCCGCTGCGCCGCCGAAGGCAGCGGGCGCGGCCGCGCGGCGGGGGTGACCCGGTCGGGCCGATCGAGCGCGCGGGCGATCAGCACTGCCTCGGTCTCGCGCTCCCACCGGTCGCACATCGCGCGGATGCGCAGCAAAAACCGCGAGGGCACGGTCGGCCCGGCGGTATCGCGCGCGGCATGGCTCAACACCACTTCGGGCGCGCCCAGCGCGGCGGCGAAATCGTGTGCGGACAGGCCGATGCGGAAATCGCCGCCGGGAATGCCCAGCGCGCGCAGCACCGCCGGGGCGAGCACCGGATCGGTGGCGGGCACCGCCGGCCAGGTTCCTTCGACCAGCCCGGCGCAGATCACCAGATCGGCGCGGGTCATCCGCGCCTCGATCAGGCCATAGATCGCCAAGCGCGGATGCCCGCCCCACGCCGGGCGCACCGCCACCCGATCGAGCGCATCGCGCAGCAGCGCGGGCCATTCGGCGGCATCGACCACGGCATCGGCGAGCGCGGCATCGGCCGCCGCGCTGCGCCAGGTTTCCACCCATTGCGCCAGCGCGCGACCATCGGCCTGCGCCCACAGCCCCACCCCGCACAGCGCTTCGGCCACTGCGACCAGCAGATCGATCGCGCCGGCCAGCGTTTGCGGCGCGGTTTCATCAAGCAGCGGCGCCAGCATCGCGGCGACCTGATCCCACCACGCGATCAGCGCCGGATCGGGGTGGCGCGCGGCCTGCAGATGATCGCGCAGCGCCGCGCTGCCCGGCGCCGGGCGCGGCCCGCGCAGCGCCAGATCGAGCGCGCGCACCTGATCAAGCCACGCCGCGCGCCCCTCGCCCGCCGCGACCAGCGGATGGCCGAGCAGCGCGATCAGCGGCACCGGCGCGGCGCCTTCGGCCCAGACTTGCGCCAGCAGCAGCAGCACGCGCCCCGCCGGGCACTGCGCCAGCGGCCGGCCGGCGGTATCATCGGCGGTAATGCCCCAGCGTTGCAGATGCGCGATCACCCGTTCAGCCAGCGCGCGATCGGGGGTGATCACCGCCACCCGCCGTTCGGGGATCGCCAGCGCGCGGCGCACCAGCACGGCAATCGCCAGCGCCTCTTCGCCGGGGTGCGCGCTTTCCATCATGCGGATGCCATCGAGCCGGCGATCGGCGGCAGGCAATTCGGCCCAGCGCGCGCTGGCCGAGGGCGGCAGAAACAGGTTTGAAATCGCCCGGCTGCGTGCGGGCGGCGCGGCGGCCGGGCCCGACCGGTGCCACGGCATGACTTCCTCGCGGGCAATGCCCATGCGGTTGAGCAGCAGTTTCAGGTGATATTGCGGGTGCGCGACAATGTCATCGCGGCCAAACACCGCGCCATCGCCATCGGGCGCGCCGGCCAGGCCCAGCGAGGCCCAGACTTCGTCATCGAGCGCCAGATCGCAATCGGGCAGCACCACCGCGCCCTCGGGCAGATCGGCGACCACCCGCAACAGCCGCGCCACCGCGGGTGCCGCCGAAGTGACCCCGGCCGCCACCACCGCATGGCGCGGCGGCGCGGCGCGCCACGCCTCGGCAATCCGCCCCAGCAGCAGATTGCGCCGTTCCGCCGCATCGCAGCAGCCGCGCGCCGCCAATTCGGCGCGCCAGCGCAGCAGCACGCGGGCAAACCGCCGCGTGCTGTCAATCCAGTGCTGCGCCAGATCGCCGACCAGCCCGATCACTTTGGGATCGAGCAAGGCCTCGGGCGCGACTTGTTCGACCAGCAGGCGATCGATCGTTTCGCCCACGCTTTGCGCCAGCCGCATCAGCGCCGCCTCGCCCGGCACGCGATCGGGGGTGTCTTGCGCCAGTTCGTCGCGCAGCAGCCGCGCGAGGATCAACTGGCGCAGCGCCGGTTCGATCACCGGCGGGATATCGTCGCGCAACGGATCAAACAGCAGCCCGAGCGATTCATCGAGATCAAGATCGCCGACCACCGCCATGCGCGGCAGCAGCAGCGCGCCGCCGCTGGCGCGGATGAACGCCTCGGTCACCGTGCGCACCGCGCGGCGGCTGGGCAGCAGCAGCGTCAGCCGCGCCAGCCCGAAATCGGGGTGGGCATGGCGCGGGATCAGGCCCGCCACCAGCGCATCGGCAAAGCCGCGATGCGCGGCAATCGCATGGACGCGCGGATGGCCTGGGCGCATCCGCTCAGGCGCCGGCCAGCGCCGCTTCGGTCGGCGCGATCATCCCCGGGCTGCCCACTTCAAACCACAGCCCGGTATGCGACAGGCCATAAAGCCGCCCTTCGGCCATCGCGCGATCCCACAGCACCCCGGTGGAAAACGCCCCCGCCGGGGCATCGCGCAACAGCCGCTGCGACACGATCTGGATGCCGGTATAGATATAGGGCGCCACCCGCCCCGGCCGCCGCCGCGACAGCCGGCCCATCGGATCAAGGTGAAAATCGCCCGGCCCGGCAAAATTGTGCGCGCGGGCATGGCCGACCACCAGCAACAGCGCGTCCATCCGGCTGTCGTCCCAGGCGTGGCTGAGCGCGGCAAACACGTTGCGCGGGCCATCGAGCCAGATCGCATCGGTGTTGAGCGCAAAGAACGGATCGGCATCGATCAGCGGCAGCGCCTTGACCATGCCGCCGCCGGTTTCGAGCAGGGCATCGGTTTCGTCGGACACTGCGATCGCCGGCGCCTTGCGCGCGGCGAGATGCGCGCGCAACTGATCGGGCAGATAATGGACATTGACCACCGCGCGCGACACCCCGGCTTCGACCAGCCGATCGAGCGCATGATCGATCAGCGGCTTGCCCGCCACGCGCACCAGCGGCTTGGGCCGGGTCGCGGTCAACGGACGCATGCGCTTGCCGATGCCCGCCGCCAGCAGCATCGCCACATCGCTGACCAGCGGTTCGCTCACAGCACGAATTCCCCGCCGGGAATGCCATCGGGATCGCGCAGTTCGGGCGGGATATTGGCAGCGAACCACGCCGCCACCGGCGCCAGCGCGGGATGTGCCAGATCGCGTTCGAGCAGGCGCCACACGCGCGGGATCAGCGAGAGATAGCGCGGTTTGCCGTCGCGCTTCCACAGCCGCACGAAAATGCCGACGATCTTGGCATTGCGCTGCGCCCCGAGCCGGGCATAGTCGGCCAGAAAGGTATCGGCATCGGCCACCCCGGCGGCGCGGCAATAGTGATCAAACATTGCCGCCTCCAGCTCGGGGGATACATCGCGCCGGGCATCCTGCAACAGCGAGACCAGATCATAGGCGGGATGGCCGACCAGCGCGTCCTGAAAATCGAGCAGCCCCTGCGCATCGAGCCCTTCGAGCAGCATGATGTTTTCGGCATGGTAATCGCGCAGCACGGTCACCCCCGGCCGCTGCCGCGCCAGCAGCGGCGACAGCACCTGTTCCCACGCCGCGGTCCACCCGCGCACATCGACATAGAGCCCGCGCGCCGGGCAGTACCATTCGACAAACAGCCGCGTTTCGCGGGCATATTCGGCCAGTGCATAGCCGGTGAACGGCCCCGGCGGCAGGCGGTGCAGCCGCACCAAAGTATCGATCGCGCCGCGATAGACCGCCGCTTCGTCATCGGGCCAGGCTTCGAGATATTCGCGCACGCGCACATCGCCGAAATCTTCGAGCAGGACGAACCCCTGCGCCGGGGCATCGGCGAGGATGTGCGGCGCGCGCAAGCCATTGCCGTCGAGCCAGCGGGCGGCGCGCAAGAACGGTTCGGGATCTTCCTGCGGCGGCGGCGCGTGCATCAGCATCGCGCTGGCGCCCTCGCCCATGCGGACGCGGAAATAGCGGCGGAACGAGGCATCGCCGGGCAGCGGCTCGATCGCCGCCGCGCCCCAGCCGGCCGAGCTCAAAAACGCTTGCGCGCCATCGGGAACAGTCAGGTCCATGGCCCCCGTCCTAGCCAAAGCGGACCCGGCTCGACAAGCGCCCGACGGGCACTTTCGAGCAATTCCATGTGGATGGTCAAACAACCGGGTTCATCGCCAAAGCCGCCGGCATGGTCGGGCCATTCGGCCAGCAGAAGCGCGCCCTGGCGATAATCATCAAGCCCGATCTCGTCGGCTTCACCCGGGTGGGTCAGCCGGTAAAAATCGGCATGGACCACCGGCAGCCGCACCGCCGGGGGATCATAGGTTTCGATGATCGCAAAGCTGGGCGACGGCACTTCGCCGGGATAGCCCAATGCCTGCAGGATCGCGCGCGCCAGCGTGGTCTTGCCGCTGCCCAGCGTGCCATAAAGCGCCACCACATCGCCCGGCTGCGCGCGCGCCGCGATCAGCGCCGCCAGCCGCGCGGTCGCCGCCAAGTCGGGCAGATCAAATACGATCACGGAAGCAGGATCATCGCGCTGGTGCCCTGCCCCGGTTCTGACGTCAGCTCGAAACTGCCGCCATGCGCGGTAATCACCTGGCGCACCAGCGGCAGGCCGAGCCCGCTGCGACGATCGCCGCGCTTGGCATCGGTGCCGGTCGCCAGCCCTTCGAGCGCGCGCGCCAGTTGCGACGGTTCCATCCCGCGCCCGTTGTCGGAGATCACCACCTGGACCTTGCGATCGGGTCGGCGGCTGCAATCGATCAGCACGCGCCCACCGGCGGGGGTGGCGGCAATCGCATTGTCGATCAGGTGGCCAAACGCGCGCGCCAGCCGCCGCGCATCGCCGGCCACCGTGCCGATCGCATCGGTGCCGCGCAAATCGAGCGTCAACCCCGCCGCGTCGATCGCTTCGGCGCGTTCGTGCACCACTTCGGTCAGCATCGCGAACACCGGCACCGGATCATGCGCCAGCGGCAGCGTGCCCGCCTCGCCCTGCGACAGGTCGAGCACGGTTTCGATCTGTTCGCCCAGCCGCGCCACCGACGCCAGAATCGCCGCGACATATTCGCGCGCCTGATCGGTCAAATCGCCCGCCAGCCCGCTGTCGAGCATTTCGGCAAACCCGCGGATCGAGGTCAACGGGGTGCGGAATTCATAGCTCATGTTGGCGATGAACCGCGTGCGCACGCTGTCGACTTCGACCAGCGCGGCGTTGCGTTCGCGCAGCATGGTTTCGGCCTTTTGCGAATCGGTAATGTCCATCACCGTCAGCAGGCCATTGCCATCGGGCAGCGGCACCCCGGCAAAGGCAAGATGGCGGCCATCGGCCAGCGCCAGCTTGCCGGTGTGCTGGCGCCGTTCGAGCGTGGCGGCGGTGATCACTTGCGCGATCGCGGCGACTTGCGAAGGACGACGCAATTTGCGGGCGATTTCGGTCAGCACCGCATCGGCGCGCGGGTGCGTCGCCAGCAAGTCCTCGTCGAGCGCCCAGTCGGCGACAAACCGGCGGTTCCACAATTGCAGCCGCCCGTCGGGGCCGAACACCGCCAGCGATTCAAACAGGTTGTCAAATGTCGCGGTGCGCGTGCGCAGCAGCGTGTCGCGCATCGCCGCGAGCTGCAACTGTTCGGTGCGGTCTTCAAAAATCATCAGCAGCCCGCCATCGGGCATCGGCTGCGCCACCACGCGCAGATGCGTGCCGTCGGACAAGTGCCAGGGTTCCTCGCGCGCTTCGCGGCTGAGGAACCAGCCCTGTCGTTCGCGCCGCCATTCGGGAAAATCGCGCACTTCGGGCAGGCGCGCATTGTCGCGCAGCCGATCGAGCAGGCGATCAAACGGCGGCGAATCCGCAACGAACGCGGCCGGCAGCGCAAACAGCCGCAGGAACGGCTGATTGACGAAGACCAGATTGCCGCGTTCGTCAAACTGCGCCACCGCCGCCGACATCGTATCGAGCATCTGCCGCTGCGCGGCGCGGAAGCGGCGGAACTGGCGGGTCAATTCCTCCATGTCCTCGATATCGACGGCATAGCCGGCAACGCCGTCTTCGCCCAGCGGCAGGTCGATCACCCGCAAGGCGCGGCGCTGGCCGCCGATGGTGGCCGAAACCACGCGTTCGATCGGAAACCCGCGCGTCTGCGCAGTGCGCGCGACCTCGCGCGGGCCGGCGCCATCGACCGGTTCGACCAGCTCGGCCCCGGCGGCAACCACCTCGGCCGCGCTGGTGCCCCCCACCGCGCGGACATAGGCGGTATTGACCAGCCGCAGCGCCAGATCCGCGCCGCGAAACCACATCGGCAGCGGCGCCGCCTCGATCAATCCCGACAGCCCGGCAAAATCGGCGCGGGCGCGCGCGGCTTCGCTGCGCAGCGCGCGCAATTCGCCTTCGCTTTCGCTAAAATCGAAAAACCACACCAGTGCGGCGCCGGCGGGGGAAATCTGCGGATCGGCGAGCGTGCCGCGCACCCCCAGCGTGCGGTCGGTGCCGCGCGGGGTGAGCATCAGACGGAACGGTGCGGCGGTCTTTTGCGTGTGGCGCACCGCATCGTTCAATTGCGACAGCTGGTATTCGTCAAACCCGCCGGCCTGCCCCTGCATCGCGCTGTCGAGTTCGGACAAGTAGCCGGGCATCGCCGCCAGCCCGAACCACCCGGCCAGCCGCGCCGGCCCCTCGATCCGCCCGTCGCTGCGCACCACCATCGGCAGCGCGGGCGAATCCTCGATCAGTTTGGCCAGCCGCCGCGCCAGCCGCAGGCTGGCATCGGCGCGCCGCTGCCGCGCGCGCGCCGACAGCAAGGCCCAGGCCGCCGCCACAGTCCATGCGGCCAGCAGCAAAGCCATGATTGCGGATGCGGCCTGGTTGAGCACCATGCCTGCATCGCTAGGGGCGATTGCGCCGAATGACAATGCCCCCGGCGGCGCCGATCAATAGCGGTAATGATCGGGCTTGAACGGCCCTTGCGCGCTGACCCCGATATAGCTGGCCTGGCGCGGGGTCAGGCTGGTCAGCTTTACCCCCAGCTTTTCCAGATGCAGCGCGGCAACCTTTTCGTCGAGATGCTTGGGCAGCACATAGACTTCGTTGCGGTACTGGTCGTTGCGGGTGAACAGTTCGATCTGCGCCAGCGTCTGGTTGGTAAAGCTGGCCGACATGACAAAGCTGGGGTGGCCGGTGGCGCAGCCCAGATTGACCAGCCGCCCTTTGGCCAGCACGATGATCTGCTTGCCATCGGGAAATTCGACCAGGTCGGTGCCCGGCTTGACCTCGGTCCATTTGTAATTGGACAGCGCCGAAATCTGGATCTCGCTGTCAAAGTGGCCGATGTTGCACACGATGCTCATCGGCTTCATCGCCTTCATGTGGTCGGCGGTGATCACGTCTTCGTTGCCGGTGGCGGTGACGAAAATATCGGCGCGGGTCACCGCTTCTTCCATGGTGACCACTTCATAGCCTTCCATCGCCGCCTGCAGGGCGCAGATCGGGTCGATTTCGGTGACCATCACCCGCGCGCCGCCGTTGCGCAGCGACGCCGCCGAACCCTTGCCGACATCGCCAAAGCCGGCGACGCAGGCGACTTTGCCCGCCAGCATCACGTCGGTGGCGCGGCGGATCGCATCGACCAGCGATTCCTTGCAACCATAGAGATTGTCGAATTTCGACTTGGTCACCGAATCGTTCACGTTGATCGCCGGGAACGGCAGCTTGCCGTCCTTGGCGATGTGGTACAGCCGGTGGACCCCGGTGGTGGTTTCTTCGGAGACGCCCTTGATGTGCGCCACGCTCATCGTCAGATAGCCTGGCTTGGCTTTGACAAACGCCTTGAGCGCGCGCTGGAATTCGATTTCTTCGGCATTGGCGGGTTCGGGCAGGGTATCGCCCGCCTCGATCCGCGCGCCCCACAGCGCGAACATCGTCGCATCGCCGCCATCGTCGAGGATCAGGTTGGCGGTGCGCCCGCTGCCATCGTCCCAGTCAAAAATGCGCCCGACATAGTCCCAGTAATCGGCCAGACTTTCGCCCTTGATCGCAAACACCGGAATGCCCGCAGCGGCGATCGCGGCGGCGGCATGGTCCTGCGTCGAATAGATGTTGCAGGTCGCCCAGCGCACTTCGGCACCCAGCGCGACCAGCGTTTCGATCAGCACTGCGGTCTGGATCGTCATGTGCAGCGATCCGGTGATGCGTGCCCCTTTGAGCGGTTGCGACGCGCCGAATTCGCGGCGCAGCGCCATCAGCCCGGGCATTTCGGTTTCGGCAATGGCGATTTCGGCGCGCCCGAAATCGGCAAGACCGATATCGGCGATCACATAGTCAGGCTGGCTCACAGGCGGCACTCCCTTGGGGGATGAAACAGATCATTCTGCGTCGCCCCATAGCGGCATCGCGGATCAATATAAAGATATCTTTATATGACAAGCCCGCAAGTTCCCCGATGGGGCGATTTGTGCGCGCGGCGGTTGCACTGCCGCCACCGCCGCCTATATCCGCCAACGCGACTTGCGCACTGCCACGCACGCATGACGAAAGGACAGGTACACAATGACGATCGCGGTTGGAGACAAGCTGCCCGACGTGAAACTGGTCAAGACCACCGAGGCCGGCCCCGAAGCGGTGCAGACCGCCGACTATTTCGCCGGCAAGAAAGTGGTGCTGTTTTCGGTCCCCGGTGCGTTTACCCCGACCTGTTCGGCCAAGCACCTGCCGGGCTTTGTCGAAAAGGCGGCCGAACTGAAGGCCAAGGGCGTTGACGAAATCGCCTGCACCGCGGTCAACGATCCTTTCGTGATGAAGGCCTGGGGCGCCGCAGCGGGCTCGCCCGAAGTGACCATGCTGGCCGATGGCAACGGCGATCTCGCCAAGGCGCTGGAACTGACCATGGACGGCACCGGGTTCGGCCTCGGCATTCGCGGCCAGCGCTTTGCCGCGGTGATCAACGATGGCGTGGTCGAACAGCTCCACGTCGAAGCACCGGGCGATTTCAAGGTGTCTTCGGCGGAATACGTGCTCGAAAATCTGTAAGCAGCCGCTGATCAAGCCCCTCCCCTCAGGGGGAGGGGTTTTTTCCTGTCGATCGCTGGCATCATGATCGGGAAGTTCGCATCATGAACTGACCGTCACCCTGAACTTGTTTCAGGGTCCATTTCTCCCCAAAATCCGCCGTATCCGGTGCACGATGGATGCTGAAACAAGTTCAGCATGACAAGGTTTGATCAAGCGAGCTTCGCATCCACCACACTGGCGTCAAACAGTTCTGCGCTGCGCGTTCGACAGGCTCCCCGATACCGCAGCCCGGCCTCAATAGCCCATCAGGCTGAGCACTTCCTTGCGGCTGCGGTTGTCTTCCAGAAACACCCCGATCAGCCGGCTGGTGACCATGCCGACCCCGGGGGTGCATACCCCGCGCCCGGTCATGCAGCCATGCTGCGCCTCGATCACCACCGCCACGCCCTGGGGGTGCAGATTGTCCCAGATGCACTGCGCCACTTCGCTGGTCAGCCGTTCCTGGATCTGCAAGCGCCGGGCATAGGCGTGCAGCACCCGCGCCAGCTTTGAGATGCCCACCACATTGCGGCGCGGCAAATAGGCGATCGATGCCTTGCCGGTGATTGGCGCGAGGTGGTGTTCGCAATGCGACTGGAACGGGATGTCCTTCAACAGCACCAGTTCGTGATAGCCGCCGACTTCGGTAAACTGGCGCGACAGGTGCTGCGCCGGATCTTCGCCATAGCCGCGGCAATATTCCTTCCACGCGCGGGCGACGCGCTTGGGCGTATCGAGCAGCCCTTCGCGCGCCGGATCATCGCCCGACCAGCGGATCAGCGTGCGGATCGCATCCTGCACCGCATCGGGCACCGGCAGCTTGCCCAGCCGGTCGTCATCATCATCGTCGTCATGAGCAAGGTCAGCGAGGGAAACCATCGTGCAGCATCGTCCCGATTGTGGTGTGCGCCGGGTTGGTAAGCCAGCGCCGCCGCGCGGGCAATCCCGATTATTTCGCCGGCAGGATCAGATCGTCGGGATGCGCGACATTGAGATCGCGATGCAGCAATTCGCCGACCAGATCGGGATCGGCATGGCGCGGGTCGAGTCGATCAACCCGGTTGTGCAGGCGGTCGCGCAGCGCGCTCAGCCGGGCGATTTCCTGCTTGTTGCGCTCGAGCGTGCGGGCATTTTCCGACCATGCCAGCACCCCGCTCGGCCCGGCCAGCGCCAGCGCACCGAGCACCAGCAGCACCACCAGCGCGAGGCTTTGCGTCAGATTTTCGCGCGGCAGGCGCAGGGCAGGTTGTTTGCGGGCCATTGCCTGCACCGAATCACATTGGACTGGCAGATTCAATACGGAATCAACACCTTGGCCCCCACTTCTGACTCGCCCGCGCCGAATCGTGCATTTTTGGCGACGAACCGTTCAAGCCGCTCGGAACCGATGCTCAGCCTTTCTGCGTAGATCGCCGCAAATTGCAACCAAGTCCATGCGATTCAAGGCTTTGTCCGGGTTATGCCCCGCCCCGGGACCGGCGCGCGCCACCACCATCTTCAAATCATGCGACCCATGCGGTAGGGGCAGTTGATCGCAGGAGCAGCAAAAGCGTGGACGACACCCGCCCTACCATCATCGGTCGCCTGAAATGCCTGTTTGGCAATCATGAACGGCTGCGCAACCGCGTCCGGCGCAAGGGGCTGAATTATTACACGGTCTGCCGCCATTGCGGCGCGCCGATGCACAAGCGCAGCGGCGGGCAATGGGCGCGGCACAAGGGCAAGCTGCCGCAAGACTGAGCGCGCTATACTGCCGCCGCCACGCCGCGAAGGATCGCGCGTTCCAGCACATCGGCCGCCGCCGCCCCCAGCCGCGCCAGCCACCAGGCGCGGGTCTGCATGGCATCGACCGGCAATTCGATCGCGCCGCTGGCCAGCGCGATCACCACATCACCATCGAACGGGGTGTGCACCGGGCGGATCGCGCGCGCCATGCCGTCGTGCGCCATGATCGCGATGCGTTTGGCCTCGGTCTTGTCGATGCGGGCATTGCAGGCGACCACCGCCAGCGTGGTGTTCACCCCCGGCTGCATCCGGCCAAATGCGTCCAGCCGGCTGGCCTGCGGAAACGGATCATCGCCCGCCGCCGGCCCCACCGCCCCCACCGGATTGACCGCGACCAGCGCACCGACCACCAGGCCATGCTCCAAGGCCTGCGAGGCGCTGCCGATCCCGCCCGCCACCAGCCCGGCCCGCGCGCCCAGCCCGGCGCCCACCCGGCCCAGCGCAAAGCGCGCGTGCATCGGCGCGGCCAGCGCCGCCCGCGTGGCGGCCCGGCCCAGTTCGGCATAAGGCGGACTATCACCCCAGGCCTTGTCCCCCTCGCCGGCCAGATCGAACAGCGCCGCCCCCGGCACGATCGGCACCGGCGGCGCCGAGGCCCCCAGCGCCAGCCCGATCCCCGCCTGCGCCAGTTCGACCACCGCGCCATCGGCGGCGGCAAGGCCATAGACCGACCCGCCCGACAGCGCGACGGCGTGAATTCCGGGCACCAGATTTTCCGGCGCCATCACCTCGATTTCGCGCAAGGCCGGCCCGCCGCCGCGCACATCGGCCGCCGCCGGCCACAGCCCGTCGCACACCAGCACGGTCGCGCCGGTGCCGCGCGCGGCGCTTTGCGCATGGCCGACGCGCAGGCCGGCAATATCGGTGATCAGATCATGCCAGGTCATCCCGGCGGATAAAGCCGCGCAATCGCGGCGCCGTCAATGCCGCGCGCAAACCCCGGCCGGCGCGCGTTCGAGCAGATAGAGCGTGTTGTCGATCACATTGCCGCGCCACAGCATCGCCGCCGGAAAGCTGCGCGCCACGATATAGCCGCTGCGGCAGGCCTGCCCGGGCAGATCGGCCTGCACCGGCTTGGGCAGCCAGATCGTCGCCGCAAGGATCGCATCGGGGTGCGTTGCGAGCAGCGCATCCCATTCGGGCGGGTGCGGCAGCGCATGCCAGGTTTCGTCGCGGTTCCAGCGCACGAATTGCGGATGCGGTGCGCCGTGGTGATAATTGTCGAACACGTTGACCGGCAGCCACGGCTGGGTTTCAAAGCTCTGCCCGCCATAGGCGGCAATCCGCCCGCCGGGATGCTGCGCGCGCCATTCCAGCACCGCCGCCGCCGCCGGCCGCCCGGCAGAATAGTCATGCCCCAGATCATAGATCCCGCTGTGCGCGGTCTGCAACGCCTGCGACGCTTCGAGCAGCGCCAGCACCGCGATCAAGTCCTGGCGCGTGCGCGGGCCGACCGGATTGTGCCACTGCGTCCACAGCACGAATACCACCACCATGAACAGCACGCCGCCGTGCCAGCTGCTCGCCAGCACCGCGCCCGAAAACGCGATCACCGTCAGCGGCATCGCCAGCATCAGCACGCGGTCGCGCCCGGCCAGCACGAGCCGCGCCATCAGCCCCAGCAGCAACGCCGAGAGCAGCAGCCCGGCGATCACATCGAGCCCGTTCTGATGCTGCTGGCTCCACGGGGTAACCCGGTCAAACAGGCCATTGCCGACAAACACCAGCGCGCTGCCGATCGGATTGAGCCGGGTCACTTGCGCCATGAAGCCGTTGTCGGCCGGCTGCCACGCGGTCCACAGCGCAAACAGCCCGAGCGCCCCGGCCAGCGCCAGCGCGCCCAGCGCGGCGCGATCGGTCAGCCGCCGCGCCTGCGCCAGCCGCACCAGCAGATCGAGCCCCATCAGCCCGGCCAGCAGAAAACTGAACGCATTGACTTGCGCCAGCAGCCCGACCACCAGCGCATAGCCCAATGGCCGCCGCACGCGATCGGCAAACAGCACCGCCGCCAGCGACAGCAGCAGCAGATCGAGGCAATAGCCGCGCGCGACCACCGCATATTGATAGCCGAAGTACCAGGTGCCGAGCAGCCCGATGCGCAAGGGCAGCGGAAACGGCGCGCGCCACAACACAACCGCCGCCGCGGCAATCGCAAACCCCACCGACAGCACCCAGATCGCGCCAAACGGCAGCCCGGCGCGCGTTGCCACCCACAGCACGCCGTGCCACAGCCCGGGCGTGCCTTCGTAGCGCGCATAAGTCCCGATCAGCGTGACCAGATCGTTGTCGCGCGCCAGCAGCCAGGCCTGCATTTCGTCAAACCAGGCTTCGTGATGCAGCCCGACCCAGATCACCCAGGCGGCATAGACCGCCAGCGCCAGCGCTTGCAGAAGCGGATTGCGCCCGTCAGCCCGGGCCGTTGCCGCAGTGGCCATGACCGTGGTTCAGGCCAGCCGCGCGCGGGTAAACACCATGACATGGCGCATGCCCGAAGTGCTGACAAAGCTGACCCCCACCGCCACCAGCTTGGCGAGGCGCGGATCGATCGCCAGCGCGGCGCCGCCCGCCACGATCGCGGTGGTGAGCACCAGCCCGACCAGCGCGGACACCAGAAACAGCGCCTGCTGGCGCCGCCGTTCGGGGCCGCTATCGGCCACGCAATCGGCAAACAGCACCCGGCTCGAAACCACCCAGTTGACCACGATACCGACCACAAAGCCCAGCGCCGCCGCACTCGCCGGCGCCACGCCCAGATGCAGCAGCAGCAGAAAACTGCCGGCATCGGCGCCCAGCGCGACCACGCTGGCGCTCAAGTAGCGGGCAAAAGTGCCGGTCAGAAACGCGCGCAGCGGGCTGGCGATCAGCACCGGCACGGCCACACTGTCGACCGCCATCTCCGTGGAAATACCATCCATTGCCTGTTCCGCCCGCCCTGATCGTATCGATTGCCGGAGCCATCATGGCGGCAATGCCCTAAACCCCGGTTAATGCCGGCCGGCGCGCGCGCAAAAAAGTTGACGGATCTGGTTACCCGCCGCGCAAGGCTTGCGCCACGCCCGGTGTTGCGGCACGAGGCAGCGATGATGACACGATCCCGCTTTGCCCGTCGGTTATGCGCGCTGGCGCTGCTGCTGGCGCCGGTGGTGGTGCAGGCGCAGGCGATGCGCCCGCCCAGCCTGCCCGATATCGACGCGCCCGAACTGGCCGTGCCCGGCCCGTTTGCGGTGGGCGTGATGCGCAAGATCATCGCGCTGCACGATGCCCCCAATGCGGTCGCCTCGCTGGCCGCCGGGCACGAAGTGCGCGGCGATCGCGTGCTGCCCTTGCGCATCTGGTATCCCGCCACCGCCCCGGCCGGGGCCAGCCCGGTGACCTATTCCGCGCATCTGACCGGCGAACCGGGCCAGCCCGATGCGGCGTTTACCGTGCCGGGGATCGCTTATGCCGATGCGCCGGCAGCGGGCAGCCATTATCCGCTGATCGTGCTCAGCCATGGCTGGAACAATGATCCGGTGATGCTGTCGTGGCTGGGCGAAAACCTCGCGACCAAGGGCTATGTCGTGGTCGCCCCCGAACATCGCGATCCGCCGATCTGGGACCGCAGCAAAGGCCCCAGCGGGCTGGTGCAGCGGCCGATCGACATTGTCGGCTGTCTGACCGCGCTGCGGGCGGGCTTGCTCGGCAGCCTGATCGACCTCGATCGCATCGGCCTGGTCGGCTATTCCTATGGCGGCTATGGCGTGCTGCAAGTGGCGGGGGGCCGGCTCGATCCGCATGGCCCGGCGCTGGCCGCGCTGCCCGCCGATGTCGTGGCTGCCTATGCCGGACAGGGCCAGCGCGCCGCCGCGCTCAATGCCGCCGGCATCCGCGCGGTGGTGGCGATTGCCCCGGCCGGCGGCACGCCGTGGTCGGCATGGGGTGCCGATGGCGCCGGGCTGGCCGGATTGCACGCCCCGCTGCTGGTGATTGCCGGCGGCATCGACCGCACCGTGGGTACCGCGGGACCGGCAGCGATCTTTGCCGCGGCCACCCATGCCGATCGGCACATGCTGGTGTTCGTCGGCGCCGGGCACGATATCGGCACCAACCCGCCGCCGCCCGAAATGCGCGCGCGGCTGTGGGATTTTGACTGGTTTGCCGACCCGGTCTGGCGCAAGGACCGCATCAATGCGATCGCCACCCACATGATCACCGCGTTTCTCGATTGGCGGGTCAAAGGCGATGCCACCCGCGCCGCCTGGCTGACCGTGCCGAACGAGCATTCCGACGGCGCCGGCTGGATCGCGGGCGAAACCCCCGGCTATGCCGCGATGAGCCAGGGCGGCGCCAATCCGACATGGAAAGGATTCTGGCGCGGCCATCAGGACGGCCTGATCCTGACTCACCAACCCGCCAACTGATTCACCCCACAGGAACCACGATACCATGGCCATCACGCTGAAACTGACCGAAGACGAAGCCGAAATCCTGATCGACGCGCTGGAGGCCGATCAGGAAGGCTATCTCGAATCCGCCAAAGAAGCGCGCGGCAACAACCGCCGCGCCGAAGTCGCCACGTTCTCCGAAGCCGCCGCCCGCATCGAAGCCCTGCTCAACCGCATCCGCGCGCTGGTGCCGCAGGAATAGGCGGCGCGCCGGGGCGCAAGGGTAGCTCTGAGCAAGTTTGCGCCCCGGCGCGACGACCCAATCCTCCCCGTCCCGGGGAGGATGCGATATGGCGGTCGCCTGACAATGCGGGCACGGGCTTGACGCGACTCCTGCGCAGCGACCAAACCTTGCGCCATGCTCTCGCTGATCCTTGCCGCCGCTGCGGCGCTCGCCCCCGCCCCCGCCCCTGCTCCTGCTGCCTGGGTTGAATTGGCCCCCGGGGGCAGCGTGGTGCGGGTGGTGACCACGGACGCCAGTTGCCCGGTGATCACGGTTGATGGCCGTGCCCGCCGCACCGTGCTGCGCGCAGCGCCCGCCAGTGTGCCCGAACGCGCCAACAAGGCGGGGGTGGCCGGGCCCTTGGTGTTTGACACGCGGGTTTGCGAATTGGCGCTGTCGCGGCGGGTGCGCAGCGCCAGTCTGGCCGGGGTGACGCTGGCGCTGCCGCGCCCGCGCATCGACCGGGTGCTGCTGATCGGCGATACCGGGTGCCGGCTGAAGGGGTCAGAGGATTTCTGGCAGGCCTGCAACGACCCGGAGCAATGGCCGTTTGCCGTGATCGCCGTGCGTGCGGCGCGGCTGCATCCCGATCTGGTGCTGCATGTTGGCGATTATCTCTATCGCGAAAATGCCTGCCCCGCTGCGCAGGCCGGCTGCACCGGCAGCGCGTGGGGCTATGGCGATGCGGGATGGAAGGCCGATTTCCTTGATCCCGCCGCGCCGCTGCTGCGCGCCGCGCCGTGGATCATGGTGCGCGGCAATCACGAGGAATGCGCGCGCGCCGGCCAGGGCTGGTGGCGGCTGCTCGATCCGCATCCGCTGCGCCCCGGCAGCGATTGCAACCAGGCGGGCGATGATCCGGTGGGCAATCACGCCGCGCCTTATGCGGTGGCGCTGGGCGGCGGGGCGCAGATCCTCGTCAGCGATCTGGTCACTTTGTCGAGCGGCAAGCGCGATGATCCGGCGGTGACCGGGGCGCTGACCGGCGATGTCGCGTGGATCAACCGGAAGGCGGCGCGTGGCGGCACCAGCTTTGTTACCGCGCATTTCCCGTTCAACCCGGTGCTGTGGAACGGCAAGGCGCAAAGCGAGGTCTCGTTTGGCGGCAAGCCGCTGGCATCGTTCAGCGTGCCGCCGCTGGCGCATGTGCGGGCGATGCTCGCCGGGCATATCCACTTGTTTCAATATGCCCGCTTTGCCGACCGGCCGACGCAGATCATCACCGGATTTTCGGGCACCAGCGAAGACAGCCCGATCGCCCCGGCCGACATGGCGGCACTGGCCGGCAAGCCCGGTGCCGAGCCGATCCGCGCGCTGACCACGATCACCGGCCGGTTCGGCTATGCCCTGCTGCAACGCCACGGTGCGGCGTGGCGGATGACCGTCTATGCCGCCGATGGCAGCGTGATGGGCCGGTTTGCGGTCTGATCACGCCGCCATGCGCTCGTGGACATAGGCGAAGTACTGGCGCATCGCATCCATCGCACCGTCTTCGATTTCCAGCAGGTCGCGGCGGCGATCATCGGGGTCGGACCAGCGGCGCACCAGCCCCATGTCGACCAGATTGCGGATCTGGCGCAAGGCGGTGCTCATCGGCACGCGCGCGGCCTGGCACACGCTCGATACCGGCGCCTGCTTGCCTTCGAGCCGGGCCGAGGCGAGATCGAGCAGGATATCCCAGCTGGGATCGGAAAACAGCTCGGGATTGAGAAATTCGCCGCGGCGTTCGCGCATCTTGACCAGCTTGCGCGCCACTTTGAGCAGTTCGCCATCATCGCATGGCCGGGCCGCCGCCTGCTGCGCGCCCCCTGCCGCCGCGCCCGGCGCCGGCAGGGGTGCCGACATCGGGGCCGTCAGCGCGGCCAGCGTGCGTTCGCCGCTCAGCCGCAGCCACTTGCGCATCGCCCGCCGCAGCGAGGCGGCAACATCGCCGGGTCCGATCGGTTTGGTCAGAAAATCGGCCGCTTCGTTGCGCATCGCGGCAACCGCGACATCGACGCTGCCGAACCCGGTAACCACCAGCGTGACGATCGGCCGCCGCTGCGCAAAGCGCGAGGCGATTTCATCGAGCAACGACAGCCCGCACATGCCGGGCATCTGCACATCGGTCACGACAATCCCGATCGACGGCTGTTCGGCCAGCAGGCGCAAGGCCGTCGGCGCATCGAGCGCAAAGCGGCAGCCATAGCCGAGCATGCGCGCCGCTTCGGCAAATTCCTCGGCGGCGGCCTGATCGTCATCAACGATCAGAATATCGCAATGCAGCCCGTCATCCGGTGCTGCGGCGGTTCCATCCATCGTTTGCCATTGCCCTCTCGCGTCAATGGCCGGCGTGCCCGACATGGTTGTTCGGCCCCCCGGCCTCTCTCGTTTGACCTGAGCTTAAAGCGGTTGTTAAGCAACGCGGGATTGGTGCCGCAATGGCACCAATCCCTGTCGTATCGTTTACCAGATATGCTTAGATCCCTGCAATATTCCGCATAACCAAGGTTAAGAATTGCTCATGCCATTGTCTGCCGGCCGGGTCTGTCAAGGATGATTGCCACCAATCGCACCAGTCTGGCCGACCGGCTGCACGAATTGCGCCAGCCGCTCAATGTCATCCGGCTGGCCACCGGCAACTTGCGCACCGCGCTGGGGCCGCAGCTCGACAGCGCCGCCGCCGCCTACCTGCTCGCCAAGCTCGACCGGATCGATCAACAGATCGACCGCGCCAATGCGCTGGCCGATGATCTGGCAACGACCGCTGCGCAGGACATCGCGGCGTCGCGGCAGGGCTGAACGGCAGGCAACCGGAATGTACGGCATGGTCCATCGCGCAATCCGGCAAATGGCCAGCGAACAGCTGGGTCCGGCTGGCTGGGCAATCATCGAAAGCGAAGCCGGGTCCGGCCCGGCCGAATTCATCAGCCTGTGCGTCTATGACGACAGCCGGACAATGGCTCTGCTGTCGAGCGCGGCACGCCATCTCGAACTCGACATGGACGATGCACTGCGCACGCTCGGCCGCTATTGGGTGCGCTATGCCGAACAGGGGCCGTTTGCGGCGATCATGGATTTCACCGGGCGCGATCTGGTATCGTTCATCGCCAATCTGGACCGCATGCACGATGCGGTGCGCATGGCGATGCCCGATGCGCGCGTCCCCTCGTTCAAGGTGGTCGAACACGATGCCGGCGCCCTGCGCGTGCGCTATACCAGCGAGCGCGAGGGCATGACGATGTTCGTGATCGGGCTGTTCGAAGCGCTGCTCGAGCGCACCGGCGAACGCGGCACGGTTGCCCCGGTCAGCGGGCCGGGCAATGCCGCCGAATTTGCCATCACGCTGGACCGGGACTGACCGGCGATGCCCGCGATCGCGATCGACAAACGGCAACTGGGCACGCTGTTTCCCGCCTTTATCGAGATTGACCGTGCGCTCGCCGTCCGCTCGGTCGGCCCGTTTTTCCGCCGGCGCAAAACCACGGTGGCCGCCGGCGCGCTGCTGCCCGACCTGTTCAGCCTGGGCAATGCCGCGGCTGCGCTGGCGGCGGGCGAGGACAGCCCTGCGGCGATGGCGCGGGTGATTGCCGATCTGGCCGAAAGCGCCGACCGGATTGACCTGTTCTGCCGCACCAAAGGGATCCGGCTGGCCGGCATGGTGGTGCCGCTGGACGACGGGTTCATGCTGACGATGAACCTGTTGCCCGCCGATTACGTGCTCGATGGCCAGAATCTGACATTCGACGATTTTTCGCCCTATGACGCCGCAGCGCCCGCGCTGCTGCTGGTCGGCATGCAGCGCGCCTTGCTGGCCGAGGCGCGCGAGACTGCGGTGGAGCTGGCGCAGGCGCAGGCCGAAGCGGTTGATCTGCTCGACAGCGTGCAACGGCTGGGGCGCTATATCGCGCATGATCTCAACAATTATCTGTCGATCATCAGCCTGAATGCCACGCGGCTGGGCCTGTCGCCCAATCGCGATGACGAGGATCGCCGCCATCTTGCCGCGATCACCACTGCATCGCGCGAAATTGCCGATCTGACGCTGTCGTTGCAGCGCTATTCGGGCCAGCCGAAAACCGCCACCAACCCGATTGCGCTCGACGAAGTGATCGCCTCGAACCTGGCGTTTCTGGCGACATTGCTGCCGCCTTCCATCACGCTCGATTTTGCCGCTGGGGCGCAAGGCGCCTGTGTGCGCACCGGGCGCACCGAACTGATCAGCTGCCTGACCAACCTGATCATCAATGCGCGCGATGCGATGCACACCGGCGGGTCGATCACCATCACCACCGGCCAGTGCGGCGATCGCCTGATGGTCGGCGTCACCGATACCGGCCCGGGGATGGCGCCGGACATCGCCGCGCGCGCGTTCGAGCCCTATTTTTCGTCACGCCCCGGGCGCCCGGGGCTGGGCCTGCCCTCGGTGCGCGATTACGCGCGCGCGATCGGCGGCGAGGTCCGTCTGGTCACTGCGCCGGGCGCCGGCACGCGGGTGGAATTGACGCTGCCGCATTGTCCGGCCGCCCCCCGGCCGGACAATGCGGCCAGCGCACCGGCGCGCGTGCTGGTGGTCGAAGACGAACCCGCAGCGCTCGAAGCGATGGTCGAACTGTTGCAGCACAGCGGGCATCAGGTGACCGCCGCCAGCGGCGCGGCCGCCGCGATGCAGGCGGTTGCCGACACCGAATTTGACGTGGTGCTGAGCGACATCGTCATGCCCGATGGCAGCGGGGTGGACATCGCCGCGCAAATCGCCGACGCCTGTCCCGCCACCGCGATCATCCTGATGAGCGGATATTGCCCCGACCCGGCGCAGATCGCCCCGGGCTGGCAATTGCTGAACAAGCCGATTGATCTGGCGCGGCTGGACGAGGCGATTGCCAGTGCCTTGCGCGCGGGGCCGGTGCCGGCCTGATCCGCGCTCGCGGTTCAGTTGCCGACCGGTTCCGGCACCCGGCTGATCGCGGCCAGCAGCATATCGGCTGAAAACGGTTTTTCGAGCAATGGCCAGGGTGAAGCCGGATCGTGCCGCGCGGCATTGCCCGACATCATCACGATCCGCATCGCCGGATCGACCTCCGCCGCGGCTTGCGCCAGGTCGCGCCCGTCATCGCCGCCGCGCAGCAACAGATCGCACACCATCACCTCGAAGCGCTGATCCTGCAACAGCGCCAGCGCCGCTGCGCGGTCGGCGCAGGCCACCGCGCGATGGCCGGCGAGGGTCAGCGTTTCGACCATCGCGGCGGCCAGGTCGGGCTCGTCTTCGACCACCAGCGCGCTGATCGCGGTGCGCTCGGCGCTGCCCTCATCGCCGCGATCGGCAACACCGGCCATGCCCGCCAACGGCAGGATGACCTGCACCTTGGTGCCCTGCCCCGGGATACTGGCGATCTGCACGGTGCCGTGATGGTGCGTGGCAAAACCCAGCACCGCCGACAGCCCGAGCCCGGTGCCGCCGGCACCTTCGCGCGTGGTGAAAAACGGTTCGAACGCGCGTTCGCGCACGGCATCGGGCATCCCCACGCCATTGTCGGCCATTTCGATGATCGCGACATCGGCGCCGCGCAGCGCTGCGGGCCATGTGCTGCGCCCGGCGGCATCGTCGCGGGCATAATCGATCGTGGTGCGCACGGTGAGCATTCCGCCCCCCGGCATCGCCTCGCGCGCGTTGACCGCCAGATTGACGATCGCATTGTTGCACCCGGCGGCATCGACATCGACCATCAACGGGGCCAGCCACAGTTCGATCTTTACCTCGATCGCCGGGCCGACCGCCGCCCGCACCAGCGGGATCATCCCGGCGACCACGCGGTTGATATCGGTGCGCCGGCAGTTGCCGCGCGGATCGCGGGCGACCCCGAGCAATGACCGGGTGATATCCGACCCGCGCAAGGCGGCCTGCGCGATCAGCGCAAATTTGTCGCGCATCGCCGGGGCATCGCCGGCGAGCCGGCCGGTTTCCGCATGCGAGGCAATGATGCCGAGAATATTGTTGAAATCGTGCGACAATTCACCCGAGATCTGGCCGATCAATTCCATTTTCCGGCTGCGGGCCAATTCGGCGCGGGCTTCGAGCGCGACAATGCCCTGCGCCAGCCCGGTGGCCACTTCTTCGAGCAAAGTGGCTTCGTCGATGGCAAATGCACCGGCATCATCGGCATAGAGCGTCAGCGCGCCGAACACTTGCGCTTCGTGCACCAGCGGCAGCGCGATCGATGCGGCAAAGCCGGCGCGCCGCGCCGCCGCCTGCCACGGCGCCATCGCCGGATCATCGGCAATCGCGCACGAGGCCACTGCGCGCCCTTCGCGCAGCGCGGTCGCGGTCGGCCCGCCGGACGTTGCCGGATCATCGAGCCGGATATCGGGGCCTTGCAGATAGCCGTTGCGATCGCCGGCCTGCGCGGTGACACGCACCGGCCGGTCGGGCTCGGCATCGACCAGCCCCAGCCAGGCCATCGCATAACCGGCCTCGGCGACCAGCCCGTCGCACACCATCTGATGCAGATCGGCGCGGGTCTGCGCCCTGGCCAGCGCGGCATGGACCACCGCCAGCGCGCGCATCGCCCGGCGGTTGCGCGCGGTTTTGTCCTGCCGCGCCTGCTCGGCGGTGACATCGCGTGCCCAGCCGACCCAATGCGTGATGGTTTGTCCGGCGTGGCAATAGGGATAGTATCCGGCCCGGACATGGCGCAAGGCCCCGTCGGCGCTGCGCAGGCGATAGCCGAATTCGAATGGCTGGCCTTGCGCCATGCCGGCTCTGACACTCGACCGCACCTGGAACCGATCTTCGGCGACCACCGCATCCATGTACGATTGCCCATCATCGAGCAGGCTTTGCGCGCTGCGGCCCCACCAGCGTTCATACCCGGGACTGACATAGATCACCTGGCCATCGGCCACGGCGCGCACCCAGAAGATCGCATCGATCACCCCGGCGACCATCTGCGCCAGCGCCAGCCGCCGTTCGAGATCGGCCAGCGCCCGCTGCACCAGGCGCAACCGCAGCCACAGCGCCACCGCGATCGCCATGACGACGCCCGCAGCGATCCACCCGGCATGGGCGCCGGCAGCCACGATCATGGCCGAGCCATCGGGCAGAATGACGACACTGTTTTGCGCAACCCTCTGATCAAGCCGGTACTCTTGGTGGAGTACTTATCCTTTGATAAGCGGTTTAGCATGCCGGGCGCGCGGGCAACACTCCAAAATCCCCAAAAAAATCCGGCGCACGCGGACAAACCGCGCGCGCCGGAACGGGATCAGGCAGGATAGTAAAGCCGGCGATCGTCCGCACAGGGCCGATCGGGCTTCGCAACCGGGCAGCACGGGGCTGCATGATACCCGGTGATCCATCCGGTTCGAGAGCTGTTGGTCGATCGCGGTCAATGCGCCGCAACGGGCTCTTTCTGGTTGGCCGCGCGCCAACGATGGGGATTGCTGCGCGCGGTATGCAAGAATTCGCAGGTGTCAGCAGACTTTGCGCATGGCGGACAGGCTGCCGGGATCGATCGACCGGTCGGTTTTCCAAGCCGTCAGCCCCGACTTGGTGATCACCTCGCCGCAATGGCTGCACTGCGCGTAAAATCCCAGCTCCCCGCGCTTGATCGGCGCACGGGGGGCATGGCGGTCAAAACAGCAACAGACCATTCGCGCGAAAATACGGCCAATCATGGTATCCTCCCGGCGCATGGCAGTGTCCGACCAGGCGCTTACAAAGCGGGGCGAAATTCACCGGATTTGAGCGCGATCGCCACGGCTTGCGCGGTATTGCGGGCATCGAGCTTCAACAGCACGTTGCGGCGATAGATATCGACCGTCCGCGGGCTGATCGCCAGCCGCGTGGCAATCCGCTCGGTGGTGCAGCCATTGAGCACATCGGCCAGCACCTGGCGTTCGCGCGCGGTCAGCGCGGCAACTTTCTGCCTGGCCTGCGCGCCCTGACGGTGCGCCTGGCCGATGCGGGCGCAATCTTCAGCGGCACGCGCAATCGCCCGCTGCAGCAGCGCGGTTTCGGCCGGCCAGGCCACGAAATCGGAGGCGCCTTCGCGGATGGCAAGCACGGCCTTGTCGCAAGTGGAGGCATAGCTGAATTCGATCCTCGCCGAAACCGGCGCATGGACATTGCGCCAGCCATCGACTTCCTTGCGGAACGGACCATCATGATCGACGAGAAAAATTACAGATTCAAAGTTCCTCTTCGGCAACTCTGAAATATCTGCAAAAATGTCGCATTTAATACCGCCAGACGACAATCGACTGAATATTTCTGCCCGACGCTTTATATCTGGATCAACAATGAATAGATGCCCAACTTGTTCCATAATGCCCCCGCGGCCCACACTTTAGATGTGCGGCGCTCGGGGTTTATGCCTATATCTTGCGGATCAAAAGGCTGATCGCTCCCAAATTGGGACAGATATGGCGCCGTTGTGGCAGTAAAGGCGTCGACCAATCACCACCAAAATGGGGATATCGGCCACAGACCGCCCGAGCAATGCCCCGAGCAGCGGCAAGGCAGGCGCCATACCCCGGTCGCCCGCATCGCCAGATTGTTGCACAGGCCGCCAGCGCTCGACCCCGGCGCGCTCATGCCGCAGCGTCGAACCGGCTCGCTTCAACTTTCAGCCGCACCGCCTCGGCAGCGTGACGCACGCCCAGTTTGCCCATCATTTTCATGCGATGGATTTCCACCGTGCGCGGACTGATCTCCAGATCTCGCGCGATCGCCTTGTTGCTGTAGCCATCGGCGAGGCGATCAAGCACCTCGCGCTCGCGCAGCGACAAGCGGGCAATCCGTTGGCGCGCCTCGGCAACCCGCGAGCGCTGGGCGCGCTGCTCGTGCGCTTCGCGCTCGACCTGGGCGATCGACTGGGTCAGCGGACTGACGTCGCTGGGAAGTTGCAGGTAATCCAATGCACCGGCCTTGATCGCCCGCACCACGGATTCGGTTGACGGGGCTTCGGAGACCGCGATCACCGGAAGCCATTGGCCCGCCTTGGTCATGGCCTCGATCACGGTTGCCACATCCATACGATCGCCATCATCATGGGCGAAAACAAACCCATCCTTTGGAGCATGTTTGATCAATTCTTCCAGATTTGAATATATCTCTGCATGATAACCGGCATTAAATGCCAACCGAGCGAAAATTGCTCGAAATCCGGTTTGTTCCCCAATAATGTGGACTTTCACTCGATCAGCCATGTTTTGCTCCACAAACCCTTCCTTTTGCTGGTATTGGTAATTCGCATCAGGACGGTTATGCACGGATAATTAGTAATTTTTAAAACCCTATGGCCGTTGCTCTTCGGGTAATGCCTAAGTGTTCCGGTCCATGCGACACCGGCGGCGAGGCCTGGCGGCGCCACCGGGGATCGCCACGCCGCACCGCTTCGCGTGTGCCTGGGCGGTCATGGCCCCCTCTGCCGCGCCAGTGCCGATCACCCCGGTGCGATCATGCCGCCAGATCCTCGACGACCTCGCCATGATCGGCCGGCACTTCGCCGGCGGTGCGCATCGATTTGGTCAATTGCGCAGCGCGCAGCGCGATCGCCCATTCCCGGCACCATTGCAGGGCAGCCAGCGCCTCGCGCCAGGCAGTCCGTTCCCCCCGGCCAAACACGCCGACCCGGTCACCCAGGCGACGCCAGACCGGCCGCTGCTGCTGCAACCGGTCGATATCGTCGGCAATCCGCACCAGATACTGGTTGATGGTGATGGCACCCGATTCAAGACCGGCAAAATGGTGCTCAAGATCGTCGAACACGGCCTGATAGCGGCTGCATTGGGCCGCAGCGCGGCGGCGGACGGCGGCGGGAAACAGGGTGATAATCGCCATGGTTGGCCTCCTGTGGATTGACGTCAATTTTCGGGTTGGACGGGATGTGCAAAAGCGTTCGACAGTGCGCTGCCCCTTGCGCCGGGCGGTACGATCATCGCCATCGCGCTGCGCAAGACCGGCAAACCGGCGGCGGCCCGGATCGGCGCGCGGATCCGGGTCCCGGATCGGCGGAAATCGACCGCGCCGGAGCGGACGAAGCATCGTCAACCACGGCCGCGTTCGGTTCGGACACAGGCATGATCTGTCCCCCTTTCGTTATGGGGAACGGCATATTTGGGCTGGCGTTAATCATCCCGATCCCGGCGGCTACTCAAAAATGCCGAGTGTTCGCCAAAAACCGTCTGTTTTACAGATATTTGCCAGACGAAAAATTTTTTTCGTTACGTACCCGCACGCGCACTCAACGGCCGGCTGATCACGAAACAGGTACCTTCACCGAGCCGGCTGTTTACCATGATCTGGCCGCAGTGCCGGTCGGCCCTGGCAGGCGGCGCGTCCCGGATCGAGGCACGATCAAGGCGGCCACGCAGCGGATCATCGATCTGTGAACCCTTGGCGGTCTTGCCGAGTTTTGCCCATATTGCCGTTTGCCCGCGGCGAGCCCATCCTGCATCCCGGCTCGACCCCGCCGCCCCTTGCAGGATTTCGCGATGCCCCGCCGCCCGCTTGCCATGCTTGCAACGATCCTGGCCATCGCCGGCGCCGCGCCGGCGCATGCCGCCGACGAGGAAATCCAGGTCTATCTCAACGAGATCAACGCCCCGCATCAGCCAGGGCTGGAACTGCATGTCAATGACGTTGCCTCGGGCGACCATACGCTCGATTATCCGGGGCAGGAGCAGTCGATCGGCCGGTTGCGGGTGACCCCGGAATGGTCGCTGGGGCTCGATGACCATTTCGAACTGGGCGCCTATCTGCCGCTGACCACGCTCGACAGCAGCGGCCATCTGCGCGTCGATGGCTGGAAACTGCGGCTGAAATGGCTGGGCAGCCATGCCGAACGCGGCTGGTTCTACGGCGCGAATTACGAGGTGGGCCGCACCAGCTATCGGCTCGACCGCAACCCGTGGAACAACGAGATCAAGCTGATCGGCGGATATGAAGCCGAGCACTGGATCGCCGGGGCCAATATCAATGTCGATTTCGCGCTGTCGGGCCCCGCGCGCCCCCCGGCGAGCGTCGAACTGGCGAGCAAATTCGGCTACAAGCTGACCGAAACCACCACCATCGGTGTCGAAAGCTACAACGGCGCCGGCACGGTGAGCGTTCCGGCGCGGTTTGGCCAATCCCCGCAATCGAGCTTTGTCGCGCTCGATACCCGGCTGGGCAAATGGGATTTCAATCTGGGCGTCGGCCACGGCTATGGCACCAACCGCGATGGCACGATCATCAAACTGATCGTCGGCATTCCGCTCGGCAAATGACCGCGCCGGATCAGTACCCGATCGCCTCGCCATCCTTGCGCGGGTCGGACGCGCCGCGATAGGCGCCGGTGCGCGGATCGACCATGATCGCCTGATAGCCACCCATGTCGAACCCGTTGGCCGAATGGACATCGTGCCCGCGCGCTTTCAGATCGGCGCCGATCGCATCGAACAATTGGCTTTCCAGTTGCAGCCGGTTGGTGCGCTGGGCATGGGCAAACCGCGCGGCATCGCCCGCCGCCTGCGGATTGGCGCCAAACAGCAGCATGTTGGTCAGCACTTGCGCCTGCCCTTGCGCCTGCTGATCGCCGTACATCACGCCAAACGCGGCAAACGGTTTGTCATCGCGCGTCACGAACCCGGGGATGATCGTATAGAACGGCCGCTTGCCCGGGGCGATCGTGTTGGGCCGCCCCGGCTTGAGCGTGAACGCGGCGGCGCGGTCATTGAGCACAAAGCCAAAGCCCGGCACGGTGACCCCCGAGCCGAAGAAATTGTACACCGAATAGATCAGCGACACGACATTGCCGTCGGCATCGGCGGCGGTGATATAGGCGGTGCCGCCGAGCGGTTCTTCGGACGGATCGAGCGCGGCGGCATGGTGCATGTCGATGCTGCGGCAGCGCTGCGCAGCAAACGCCTTTGAAGTGAGCATCGCCACCGGCACCGCGCTGAAATCGGGATCGCCGTTGTAGCGGCGCAGATCGGTATAGGCGGCCTTCTTGATTTCCACCAGCATGTGCCAGAAATCGGCTGATTTCGGATTGATGCGGTCGGCCGGAATGCCCAGCACGGCGGGGCAGGCCTCGATCATGTTCATCATTTCGAGCACCGCGAAGCCCTGCGTGCTCGGCGGCATTTCGTGGATGCGATAGCCGTGGAATGTGGTGCTGATCGGTTCGACCCATTGCGCATGCATCGCCGCCAGATCTGCCAGCGTAAACAGCCCGCCCTGCGCGCGCGATTTGGCAACGATCGCCTGCGCGATCGGCCCGGTATAGAATGCGTCACGCCCGCCCTGCGCCACCAGTCGCAGCGCGCGGCCCAGATCGGGATTGCGGAAAATATCGCCCCAGCCCCACGGTTTGCCATGATTGAGATAGATCGCCGCGGTATCGGGGTCTTTGGCCAGCAAGTCGGTGCTCATCTGCCATTCGGTGCCGATCCGCTGGCTGATCGGAAAGCCCTGTTCGGCCAGCCGGATCGCCGGCGCCAGCGCCCCTGCCAGCCCGACCCGGCCATAGCGCCCGAGCAAAGTTGCCCAGCCATCAACCGCGCCCGGCACCACCGCCGATTGCACGCCGTCTTCGGGCATATTTGCACCAAAGGTGCGGGTATAATGATCAAGCGTCGCCGCCATCGGCGCCCGGCCAGAGGCATCGAGCGCCACCAGCCGATGCTCCTTGGCCACCCAGGCAATCGCGAACAGATCGCCGCCCATCCCGGTCGCTTCGGGTTCGACCACGTTGATCGCCGCCGCCGCCGCCACTGCGGCATCAAACGCATTGCCCCCGGCATGCAGCACTTCGACCCCCGCCTCGGCCGCCAGCGGCTGGCTGGTCGCCACCATGCCGTTCATCGCCATGACTTCGGACCGCGTCTGCCCCAGCCACCCGGTCGACCGATCGCCGCGATAGGCATCAAACGCATCCTGCCCCGGCTCGGGCGCATCCGCCGCCCCTGCCCCGGCACTGCCACAAGCCAGCACCCCGGCCAGCAGCAGCGCAAGCGAACGGCGGCGATAGGGAATCATGCGCCCAACCCTTTGATCAGAAACCTTGCCCTGCACATCCTACCCGAACCACCGCCGCGCGAAAGGGGCACAAAACCGGGCCATGCCCGCCAAATCGCTTGGCAACCCCGCCGCAGACATCCTATGCAAGCGCCGCGCGCGCCCTTAGCTCAGCTGGATAGAGCACCAGCCTTCTAAGCCGGTGGCCGCAGGTTCGAACCCTGCAGGGCGCGCCAATACATCAATCAGTTATGTCGCGTTTTCCAACGCTTTCCAGTGTTGGAATGCCAACGCGAAGGACGGCTATCCCCCAGGATGCTCAGTCCAGGCCGGATTGGTCCAGACGAAATTGGTGAAAGTGGCCGATACGCTGAAATCGAGCGCGGTGACCTGGTGCCACCAGCCGACCGGCAGGAACAGCGCCTCGCCCGGTTCGATCACCACGTCGAGCAGGCGCAAATCGGCGAGGCGGGGATAGCGGGTGGTGTCGATGGTCGGGTCGGTCAGGTCGGGCACCTCGCTGAACACGTGGGTGGTGTTGTAAAGCTTGGGCGTTTCCAGCGGTGAGGCCATGACCACGCGTTTGCGCCCGACCAGTTGCACCAGCAGATTGTTGGTCAGATCGTGGTGCAGCGGGGTGAACGTGCCCGCCGGGCCGATCCACAGCATGCCGGCGGGGGTGCCGGCGGCGTGGTCGAGAATGCCGGGCACCGTGCCGAGATCGGCGTGCAGCGGCGCCAGCGCGGCGGCATTGGCCGAGGCGTTGTAGGCGGTCAGATACAGGTCATTGCCCTGCCCGGTGGCGGCGGCGCGGATCAGATCGGCGAACGGCATCGTGTGGCGGTGGGCTTGCTTCGCGCGTTCATAATCGGCGTCGGCGTTGCGGCTGCCCTGCACTTCGACCATGGCATCGCCGATCTGCGCGATCAGATAATCGGTGGTCCAGCGCTGCACCGCCGGCCATTGCCGCGCCGCATCGGCGAGGATCACCGGGCGCATCGGCGCCATGAAATCATCGAGGAATGCCTGCGGCGACAGGTCGGTCACGCGATAGATCGCCTGGCCATGCGGCGACAGCGCCTGTTGGCGGGCGATCGTTTCGAGCAGCCATTCGGCCTTGGCCAGCCGCAAGTCGGGCGCGGCCGGGGCGGGCGACGCCGCCGGCGCCGCAGCGGGGGCGGTGACGGGGGGCCGTTCGGGCGGCTGGATGACATGCGGATTGGCAAAATCGGGCACGCGCAGTTTGACGCGATGATCGCCGACCGGGCAGTGGCCGGCGGGATCGAGCCCGCGATAATAGAGTTTCTGCCAGCGGTCGGCGGGCTTTTGCGGATTGGTTGCGGCGACATGGCGCTGAAACGCGTCGCGCGAGGCGGACCATTGCAGGAAGGCCGCCTTCAACGCCGGATCATCCTCGATCGAGGCGAATTGCGGGCGGAACGATTCCAACGCGGCGCGTTCGACCGGAAAGATGTGCGCGATCGCCTCGCCGGCGGCAAACCGCACCGGATGATGCGGGCGGGTCAGCCGCCAGTTCATCGTAAAGCTGTAGGGCGACCAGTCGGTTTCGATAATCCCGGTCAGCGGGGCGACGCCATCCCGAAACGCATTGGGCGGGCCGGTGACATAGAGATTCCAGCCCGGCGGGGTGCGGAACAGCCCCTGGATATGCAGCGTAAACGTGCCCAGGCCAAACAGCGCTTCGGGTTGATCCTGTGGCAGGGTGCCGGGATCGGGGGTGATCACCACGTCGGCCGGCGCCGGGCCGCCGTTCCATTCCGCCGTAAACCCGCTGGCGCAGGTGATCTGCCACCCGTGGCTGTTGGCGATGCCCAGTGGCAGGCAGCGATAGGGAAACGCCTCTGCGGCCTGGTCCATCCAGTCGCGCGTGGCGCTGGCCGGGCTGATCCGCGGTTCCCAACCGGGAAAGACGAAGCATTTGATATCCATGTATTTCCCGTTTTTCTCGCCAAAATGGATCGAGTGTGTGCGCTGGGCGGCTTACCGCACACTATAGGGAATGATACGTAGACGAACACAAGAAACATGCGTCTGGTCTTTCTGCCCTGAACCTGATCCTGCTGACCGATCTGTAAAGGTTACCGGTTTCCCGCGCGGTTGATCGATTGCAACGCAACTGGGGCATATCGCCATGACGGGCTATCGGCGTGCGATTTTGGCGGGACGGGTGCTGACGTTCGCGGCGGTGTCGTCGCTGGCCATGGCCCCGGTGCTGGCGCATCAGGCGGGCAGCGATGGCGTCGGCGCCACCAAATCCGACACCGACACCGACCCGGCGACCAAAGCCAAAAGGAAGAAAGCCGCCAAAACCCACGGCGGCGGTGGCGGCGGTGTCGCGGCGATCGTAGGCGGGTTGGCGGTTGGCGGTGGCGTTGCTGCCCTTGCGTCCGGCGGTTCAAAATCACAGCCAGCGACGCCGGCTCCGACGCCAACGCCCACTCCGACGCCGACGCCCACTCCGACGCCAGCGCCCACCCCGGCGCCGACACCCACGCCGACACCCACTCCGACGCCGGCGCCCACTCCGACGCCAACGCCTACCCCGACGCCGACGCCCACGCCGACGCCCACTCCGACGCCGACACCGACACCGACACCGACACCCACCCCGACGCCAACGCCCACTCCGACGCCGACGCCCCCGCCGACGCCGACGCCCACCCCGACCCCCACCCCCACCCCGACGCCACCGCCCACTCCGACGCCTACTCCAACACCGCCGCCTTCGCCTCCGCCGACGCCCACCCCGACGCCGACGCCAACCCCGACGCCAACGCCTACCCCGACGCCGACGCCCACTCCGACGCCGACG
>Ga0164296_1000842_pt1 | contig 34771 bp, 35 predicted proteins | sample GEODES057metaG_FD_113533 | JGI IMG/M metagenome (GOLD analysis project Ga0164296, IMG submission 113533) | Dystrophic lake water microbial communities from Trout Bog Lake, Wisconsin, USA - GEODES057 metaG | ecosystem: Environmental > Aquatic > Freshwater > Lake | place: USA: Trout Bog Lake...
TGCGTGTGTGGCTGCTTGCTCGAATAGAAGGCGCAATGTGCGCTCCGCCTCGCCGCTGTATTTGCCCAGGCAGTCAGCACCACGGCGACTGAAGAACGCGACAGGCTGTGCTGTGCCAGGCGCAGATGAGGCGCCAAGCATGGCAGAGGCAGCGGAGACGAGGGAGCGCACAGCTTGCGTCTTGCCGCAACCAGGCGGACCATGCAGCAGCACGCCGCGTGGGGTGTCTGCACCGAGTGCTGCAAACACCTCCGGGTAAAGAAGAGGCAGGAGGGTGAGCTCTTGAAGGGCACGCACGGTGCTACGCATGCCTGCCAAGCCCGCCCAGCTAATCGCCCCGCCTGCAGACAAAGCCGCCGCAGCCTTAGCGGCTGCTGAAGCAGCAGCTGTATCTGCACCGCCGCCGCGTGTGGAAGTGTCGCCACCGATGAGACGGGGGGCGATAGCGTTGCGCGTCTTGGTGGCTCGTCGCGCCTCCTTGCGCCTGAAATGGTCTTCATCGTCCTCAGATGAGCCCGGGTCAGCAGCATCTAGCGTGTCAGCAGCAGTGGCGCCGCCGCGGAGGAGGCTTGCGAGTTGTTGCCTCCACCGTCTGAGCGCCCATTCTTCGATGGAGTCCGGTACATCAGCTTCCACATGGGCGCGCATCCACTCCGCCACGCTGATGCCCGGCGTGATACCGTCAGATTCAAGGATGCGGCACATGTTGCGCCAGCGGCGACCCGAGCTGCGGCCGGACACGTGGGTCTCGAAAGCGTTTGGCAGGTACATCGTTTGGCCGTGGTATACACGCACATCTTGGAGTAGAAAGCGCGGCGGAAGGAGCAGAGTGCCGATTTCCCCGTTGTACACAATCTGGAGCCGCACGAGAGACGTGTTCGTCCCCGGAATCGAGCCTTCGCTGAAAGCTTCCAGCTCAGCCGCATGCGCAGCCACCTCTCCGGGCGTAGGAGGCTCCAGCCCCTCCGAAACACGGGCGTCATGACCACTGCTGAGCGTGCGCAGCGCATCAGCAAGCCCAGACGCGGCTTGAGTGCCTGCATCGCCGTGACGGGCCATCCTGCTGAGCAGCGTGCTCGCACCGCTGGCCGCTTCCGCGCCACAGGGCCCTAGGCGCTGTAATGCGCGCACCATGGGTGCTGCTAATCGTGCGCCCCGGTCCCGAGACCGCTCTTTCGCGGTGGTGGCTTGCGCAGCAGCCTCGAGTTGCTTCGCCACCCGCTCCCCGCTGTCAAGCAACCAGCGCACGCGCTCCTTGAATGAAGGCTCATGCGCGGCAGTGAATGCAGCGATTCTGCCGCGCGTCATCCGCGCTGCTGCACCACCACCAGCTGGATGGCCACCACCCACGTCTGCACGTGCGCCATCAGCAGCCTCCTGCGCCAATGCGGCAGTCACAGCGGCATCGTACACACTCGGCGGCAGCAAAGCTGCTAGCTTCCGCTTGCCCAGATGGCGACGCGATACGTCTCTTCCCGTATGTTGCCGCACCATGGCCTCCAATGCTTCCTTCGTCATGCTTGCTGGCGGCTCAGGCAGCGCCCCACTCCCATCCTCATCATCATCTGACGCCCCGTGCTGGCTTCGATGACCACTAGCAGGCCCGGCAGGTAACGCATCTGCAGCCAGCTCGTGCAGAGCATCAGCTAGTGAGCGAGCAGCTGTCAGCCCTGCTGGTCCTAGCCCCGCCAAGCGACGCAGGAGTGGATCAGCTAGCGCTGCTGCCTCTGAGCCACGGCCGCCAAATTGCTGTAGCGCGTCCAGGAGCGGGTCCAGCTGGCGCACGACAGCAGCGCTCACAGGTGCCGCACTCGGTCCTGCTGCGTACCGGAACGCGTCTGCTGATGCGTGCGCGGGGCAGGCGGCTAAGAAACGTGCGGTGTCAAGCTGTGTATCGAGTAAACGCGAGTGTCGATTGCGTTAGAGTACGAGACGGGGGCGGCAAACAGTGCCCAAAATCAACATGCAGTGCAGTGCATCACGCGCCTGTGCCTGTCCTGCGCGAGCGCACGCATAGTGATAGCTTCGAGTACAAGCAGCCACCACGCAGCCGAGAGTAGCGCCTTTGACGCCGCAGTGCGCGCACAGCAGTTGCTTGCCGCGCTGAATTGCCGCCGCGACGTTGCGTAGCTGGTCTCCGTCCCAGTACACCTCCGGGGCCCACTCCGCGCAGGTTTTGTGTACCCAGCAGGCCTCGTAGGCGCCACCGCCGGCTCTGAAGGGGCCCACGAGCTCGCCAAGAGGCCCTGCTGAAGTGGTTGCTGGCATTGCAGTGCCCTCCGGCGGCGGCGGGCAGAGTGCGCACACGCGAGACGGGTCTACTCGTCCAGTCTTTGGCGCAGCACCGCCCGGCGAGTCATCATCGGCGGGCGCAGAAGACATGTATGGGTGGGCAGTATTCCCTATAGAAGCGAGAGATGGCACCAGCGGCACTCAGTGCCACTCACTCCCGCTGCGTACTGGAGGCATTTTGTGGTGACGAGGCGGAGGGCGCACAAGGTGAATGCGGGGTATAATTGCGGGTATGAAGACACTCTGGTCATAGGCAGAGAGAGCCTTCCCTTGTTTAGGCTATCCCAGCGCCCATTACATTCCATGGCGGACTATGACGATGGTTGCTCGACAATATCTTGTACACGCTGTATCCATTTGCTCGCCTTCCTATCTATTCATTTCCCCACCCGTCTGTCATTCACGTGCTCTGCATGGCCACCAAGTCGTCCATGAGCGCATGCGCTTTCTTAACCGTCTGCTGCCGCTCTCCCAATCGCATGAACTCTGGGTTTGGGTCAATCGCAAGTCCCGCCGGCGCAAAATGGAACGCATAGCGTTTGTTCTTGAGTGCAGTGGCTGTGAGCGCGAGCACATCGCCGCTGGCGCGGCACAGGAAGTACCGCAAGACGCGCGTCCCCTGGCTGTTAACACCCTCCGCTTGGCCCCAGCCGCGCGCACTGCTTACCGCCATGGCGCCGCCATCTCCAGCCTCGGGGTCCTCCATAACAACTTCCGTGGGCACTGCCTGCGGCGACGGCGCTGCCGTGTGCATAGTAGCTGCGGCCGGAGCCATTGCGCCCGTGGTTGCCTCCGGGCAGTCCTGCGCCACCGCCACTTCCGCTTGCCGCGCACGCTTTTTCAGCGGCTTTGATGCATCAGCCATCGGCGCTGCCATGCTGACGGGCTTATCACCGCCAGGGTCTGCCCGTGCACGCTTCTTTGGCAGCTTGGAGCGGTCCACCTTGCGCGCAGTCACAGCTTCAATCGGTACTGGCGCTGATACACTCACTGGCTGACTACCGCCACCATCATCACTGCAGCGCGTGCTCTCTGCGTCCATTGACTTGCCATGATCAACGCCTTGCAAATTGGCGCGCAGGCCACGAACACCACGGCCGAGTGCCTCGTCGCTGCCTGCCGCCGCTTGCGCCGCAGCTGCTGAACGGGCTTCCACGCATGCAATCAGAGATGCTGATGCGGCGCTATCCGCAAGACGAGGAGGCATGGGTTGAGACCCCATACGCGCCCAGAAGCGCTGCTCTGCGGCACTGCGGCGCGCGTCCTCCGCAGCGAACTGCGCCACTTCCTCAGGCGCACGCGCTAGGAGCGCATTGATGGCATCGTCAGAGAGCACGGTGTCGGCATCGCCCACGCTGCTGCTGGAACTGCCATCAGCGCTGGCGCTGTCTGTGGTGCGCATCAACTGCTTGAGGAACTCATTGCGGTCGTGCTCGCTCGTGTCGCCGGCATCGAAGAAGCCGCCAGTGATGGCGCGCTCAGCTACTGCGCGCTTCGCATCCGCCCGAGTCCGCACAGCCTCCTCCACCGACGCAATGCACTCGAAGCGGATGGACAGCACGTCTTTGTCCTGGCCGATGCGATGGCTGCGCGCCTGCGCCTGTGCGTCCACCTGCGGGTTCCAGTCCGTGTCGTACATGATGACGGTGTCTGCAGCCTGCAGGTTGAGTCCAAAGCCGCCAGCACGCGTGGACAGAAGGAAGCAAAACACGCTGCTGTCTTTGCGCTGGAAGCTGTTGACCACATCGCCGCGGGCGTCGCCAGTGGTGCCGCCATCCAAGCGAACATACGAGTAACCGCGCCAAGCAAGGTACTCCTCCAGCACGTCTAGCACGCGCGTCATGGTGCAGAAGATCAGCGCGCGGTGGCCAGTGACGCGCATCTTGCCCAGCACCTTGTCCAACGCCTCCAGCTTGGCGCAGTGACGCACGATGGCATCCACCGGGTGCTGTTGGCAACCAGCCTCATCCGCAGGGTTGTGTAGCTTGCTCAGGAACGGGTGGTTGCACACCGTACGCAGCTCCATCAGGACGTTTGCGATTCGCACGGCGCCGCGCTGGCTGGAGGAGCTCTGGCCAACAGCTGCAGTGGCGCAACGATGCAGGACGCAGTCGTACAAGTGTCGCTGATACGGAGTCATACGAACGCGGATGAGCACCTCTCTCTTGGCCGGCAAATCCGATGCCACGGACTCCTTGACGCGGCGCAGCATGAATGGCCGCAGTGCCTCGTGCAGGCGCTGTGTCAGGAGAAGGCGCTCTTCTTCATCCAGAGGCAGCGGCGCATCGCCTGCAGAGGGCAAGTCCTCTCCGTCCGCCGTCTGCCCGATGTCAAAGAGACGCACGAATGCGTCCGCCTCGCCAGCGAACACGCGCGGCATGAGGAACTGGAGGAGCGTGAACAGCTCTGTGAGGTTGTTCTGGACAGGCGTGCCCGTGATGAGCAGGCGATGTGGGATCTTGCCGAACGTGTCGCGGAGCAGCACGTTCAGTTTGCTGGCTCCGTTCTTGATGCGGTGCGCCTCGTCCATGATCAGGTACTGCCAGGGCACTCGCGCCAGTCGTGGCGTGTCGCGCTTCGCCATCACCGTCTCGAATGTGGTCAAGCACACGGACGCGCGTGCCTTCAGAGCCGCCTTTTTGGATGAGCGCAGCCATCCAGCCAGCGAGGTGGCGAACACCTTCTCCCGATGCGGTTCAGGGCCAGTGTAGGAGCACACGGACAGGTGTGGCGCGAACTTGGAGAGCTCGTTCACCCAGTTGGTGACCACTGACGATGGCAAGATGATCAGGAAGGGACCGGTGCATGATGGCGTCGCTTCCGTCAGATGGCACAGCAGCGCGATGATCTGCAGCGTTTTGCCCAGACCCTGTGTTGCCAAGAGGAAGAATGATGCGCGGTGAGTGCAAGCAATTGAAAAGCACACGCAACAGTATGCGCGCGCACCATTTCGTCTGCCAGACATCCGCTCACTCCGCCGCGGTGCAGGGACACCAGCCAGCGCAAGCCTGTGAGCTGGTATGGGCGCAGCATCGCCTGTAGCAACAGCGGCGCCTGCACATCACCCACAACAGGCGTCATGGAAGCACTTCCATCGCCGCCGCTGCTGCCTCCATCGGGCTGACGCAGCCTGGCATGCTTCTGCTCTGACTCCAGCTTGCGCGCCATGCCGCCCAAGAACGCGTCGGTGCGTGTAATAAGCGCCTTCACCCGCTCCGTGGTGTCTTGCTTCAACAGTACTCGGTATGCCGCGTAGTCGTTGCCCCGGAGAACCACCATGCGCTGTGTGCGTGCTGCCACTCGGCGCGCAGCCTCGGCAGCCGCAGCGTCCGCATGCCATTTGATGATGGATGCATTGCCTGTGCTGCGACCGGATGCACTTTGTGGGCCGCAGAGACGGCAGTGGAGCAGCGATGGTGGCACCCAGGAGTATGCAGCGGCCTGCTCGGGTAACATGCCCGCGCAGGTGATCGCATACACGGCCACCTCATTCGCCCGCGTGGCCACAAGCAGCTGCTCCTGCGTCAATGATGCAATCTCTGCTTGTCGCATCGCATAGCGCATCTTCACGATGGTAGCAGACTTGCTCAGAATCGCAGCGCGCACCGCGCGCGATGACACTTGCTCTTTTCGCTGGCGACGCGCGCGACGCTGCTCCTTCCGGCTACCATGCGCCGCTTTACGTGCACGCCGCGCCAAAGCGGCTGCTGACAGGCGGGGGGCGCCACCTCGCCCACGACCACGACCGTGTCCACCTCCGCGTCCACGTAACGCTGCTGGATAATGTCCACGCCCGCGGCGCTGCGTCGGCGTCGCCACTTTGTTCCGCATGGCTGCCTCTCGTGCAGCTCGATAAAAGATGACGAAACGAGGCTCGTACAGAAGGCCGCATGCGTGGAGATACGCACGTGGCAGATGAGGCGCCTCGCCAGCGGCGTAACTGGCCGTGAGCTGTGCCAGCACGAGGTGGCATTTGAGTGTCACGAGCTGCTTCGCGTTGAACTGGTGGTTCCAAGATTTTGAACGCGACGAGGTGAGTGCGCGCGAACTGTGTGAGCACCGCGATAAACTCATGATCATCGCAACACTACGCACCGCTGGATGAGCCTTCTCCGCCGAGTTGCGGACGTCGTAGAGCAGCAAGAGGTTCAAAGCACTGTCCAGGAGCTGGATGGAAGACTGGCTCTTCTCGGCCGAACCGGCTTCGCGCAGAGCGACGTAGAGCGCGCCGATGGCAGTCTCCGGGTCATCACATGCGAGGAAAACTCGGCGCAGGCATTCAGCGTGCGCTGCGACGCTGAAAGGTTTCGCAGTGAGAACGCCCTGTCCGACTCCAGGAGCCGTAGGCTGGCGCAGCAGGCCGCCGCCTGGTGCTGTAGAGGGCGCCTCCATGGTAGTAACACACACAGACGCACCCGCCCCAATAGCCTCGAGGGAAGGGTTCTCTCTGTATGAAGGACTCAGCGAAAAGCGCATCAACCAGACGCCGAGCTGAATGTCGGACAGCGCCTTCCGCATTGAATGACACGTGTCTTAGGCGCTCAAGTCTGTGTCGTTGCGTTATCTTTGCTGCTCCTCGTCTCTTGCGTCTTACTGCGCACCGCCGCGTCCACCGCCACGGCGCCGCCCACGGCCACGTGCAGCGGCAGCGCCGCTGCCGCCGCCACCACGCTCCGGCGACGGACCACGACCAGCTTTATCGACTGGCGAGCGACCACCGCGACCGCCTCGGCCACGAGCCTGCACTGTCGGCACTGTGACACCTGCTGCAGGCGCCGCCGCCGTCGGTGCCGCTGTCGCTGCCGCCGGCTGCGTCAACGCTGCGGCTGCTGCGGCTGCTGCCACCACTGCGGACGCAGCGCCTGGTCGTCCACCATGAGCTGGCGCATTGGCGCCCACAGGCAATCGCCGGATAGTGCTCTTCGGCGCAGTGCCCGTCTCTGGCGCATTCGCTGCGGCTGCGGCATCTGCTGCGCGCGTGGCTGCAGCTCCGCCAGCTGCATCTGTCTCGTCTCCCTCTCGGGCGACATCATCACCTGCGGCCTCCCCCTGTTCCTCGGCCTCTTCTTCTCCTTGACCGCCAGCCATGTCGTCCTCACCAGCGTCCGCTGCGCCGCCAGGCTGCTCATCACCCGGCGCGTCATCACCTTGACCTTGTGCGCCTTGACCTCCCGCCTCCTCATCAGCTCCAAGGCCGTCTTCATCAACAGCAACCACAACGTCCTCTTCGCCGCCCGCGCCAGGCGCAGCCACTGCCGGCGACTCCACACCGTGATCCACATCATCAACAGCGCCGCCATCCTCTTCCTCGCCGACTTCGCCAACCTCGTGCTGAGCCTCGCCGCCTCCATCGTCTTCTCCCCCGCCCTCTTCCTGCTGCTGCTCCGCATCGACCACCTCGTCGTCCATGGCAGCTGGCTCTTCCACAGCCGCAGCCATGGCAACATCGGGCGCCTCCTCATGGCGCGGCTGCTCCGCCGCGTCAACGGGAGCAGTTGATGGCGGCACAAACGCCGGCGCGGCAGCATTCAACCGACTGCGTTTCGCAGCTGGTGGTGCAACTGCAGCTGTGGCAGTTGTGGTATCTGCACGACCGCCCTCAGCGGATGGCATGTCCCCTGCGTCAAAATCGACAAGGGAGTCGTCTTCACCCACAGGGGCTGCATCACCATCGCCGTGCGGGCGCTTCCCTGTTGCGCGCGGGGCTGGTGGCGGCGCAGCAGGTGCTTCAGTAGGCTGCGCCAGCGGTGCTGCGGCGGCGCCGACGCGGGCTTTGCCGCCCGTGCGCTCCGAGTCGAGCACCTGTACTCTGAGCTGCAGGATCTGGACTTGGCCAGAAAGCGCATCGCGCTCTCGGAGCGCCTCATCACGCGCGTTGGTCAGTGCCACCTTGTCACTCTCCAGCGCCGCCATGGAAGCGCGGAGCTGCTCCACTTCAGTGCGCAACTGCTGGGTCTGCGCCCTCAGCTCGTTGAACTTGGCCAGCAAATTGCGGAGACTCGTCTCGCGCTGAGACAGCTTCTCATCCACAGCATCCTTGGCGCTCTGCACAGCAGCCAGCTGAGCTTGAAGGTCACCCACTTGCTGCTGAACAGCGGCGCTACTGGTCACCGCGTCTGCTGCCGCCGCGGCCGCCTGAGCGCCTGCCGCCACTTGCTGTTCGAGCTGTTGCAGCCGCTGCTGGTGCTGCTGCCGCTCCGCTTCCCACGCACGCAGATCCGTGTTGGCGGGGTTGTACACCTTGATGTGTTTCTTTGCAATGGCCAACTGCCTGCGCTCTTTCTCCAGCGCCTCACGCAACGGACCCGCCTCAGCTTCTACTGCGCTGCGGAGCGCCTCTTCGGCCTGCTGCGCGCGTTGCACCGCCTCGGCAGCTTCGTTCTTGACGCGCGTGTACTCCGCGAGATCGACACTGCCGTAGCGCTGTTGCATTGCGCTACACCGCTCCTCCCATCGCTTCGCCTCATCGCGCGCAGACTGCCGCGACGCTTCAGCAGCCTCACACGCGGCTTGCAAGCGAGCGAGCTGCTCACGAAGAGGTAGAGCAGCTTGTTGCGACTCGTCAGCTCGCTGTCGAGCTGCCCGTTCAGCAGCGGCCGCGCGATCTCGCTCCTCGCGCAGAGTGGCATTGCTTTCACGCAGCAAGTTGAGTTGCTCCACTTGGCGCATGAGGGCTGCATGCGCTTCAGCGCCGGCCGCGACGTCTTGGTGCTCCTGTTCAAGGCGCTGGGCTCGCGCACGTGCCTCGTCCGCAGTTCTCCGTGACTCCTCCGCCGCTGAGCGCCAGCGCTCGCGCTCAGCCACCGCCAGGGAGAGCGCGCACTCAGCCGCGTCTTTCTCGCGACGGAGGTAGCGAACAACCTCTGCGAGGTCAGACGCGCTTCCACCAGCCAAGTCAGCCACAGACGACGCTGCGCCCGCATCGCCGTGCACTATGGACGGCGCATCAGCAGCGCGCTGCTCCAATCGCTGAGTCAGAGCAGCAGCGGAGGCTTCCAGCTCGCGCACGCGCGCGGAGGCGGCCTCCACTGCTGCCATCAATCGCACGCGCTCCGCCGCAGCCGCAGCCGCTTGCTCAGCAGCCTGTGTGCGCGCAACTGCAGCCGCATCGCGCTCCGCGCGTGCAGTGGACTCCGCGGCGGCACGCGCCGCCTCTTCCGCGGCTAGGCGCTTGATGTTTTCCGCATGCGCCAAGACCTCACGCTCGTACGAGACTTGAGCCGCGCGCCATGCAGCCACATGGCGCTCTACATCTGCAGCGAGTGCATCCGCGCGAGCAACAGCTGCTTGAGCCCCTGATTCCGCGTGCTGCGCAGCTGTGCGCAGAGCAGCCATTTCGGCGGCTGTGGCACCCGTCGCAGCGTCACGCTCACTCTCCGCTTTCTGCGCACGCTGCTCCGCAGCATCAGCAGCTGCTCGAGCTGCTTGCACTGCAGCCTCAGCTGCCGCCACCTTGCTTGCAGCCTCATCCACGTCTTTCTGGGTCTTGGCCTTGTATGCGTCGTACGCAGCCGTCATGCCTGCCAGCGCTTCCTCAGCGCCAGCAGCGATGGCCTTGTATTGAGCGACATGACCCGCGGCTGCGGCAGCGGCTTCCTGCGCAGTCGCAGCCTCCTCACGCGCCGCCAGGGCCGCAGCTACGAGCTCCTGCTCGCGGTCACTGCCGGTGGACGGCGCGGACGCGACTGTACCAGCAGCTCCGCCAGAGGTGAGTGCTGCCCGGAGTATGTCTTCTGCGCGAGCAAGCTGCGCTTCAAGAGCTGATGCGCGGGCATTGGCGGCATCCGCCTTTGCGCGCTGTTCAGCGGCTTCTGCGCGGAGAGACGCTTCCGTGGAGGCTGCAGTCAGCGCAGCTGCAGACGCAGCTTGCTCAGCAGCGCGCAATGCGTGCGCCGCGTCGCGTGCACGAGCCCGCTCTTCTTCAGCCACGCGCTGAGCTGCCACCCACTCGGATCGCGCAGAAGCAAGCGCCTCTGACGCAGACGCGCGCTCGCGAGCCGCTTGCTCTGCAGCTGCAGCTGCCATACTTGTGTGTGCTGCGAATTCACCGGCCAACTTGTGACGCTCTTTGACGGCGGACTCGCACTCTGCACGGGTGCGCTGCTCCGCTGCTTGGAGCACCGCCTTCTCGGCGGCAAGCGCAGCCTTGGCTGTGTTGGCCGCACGGAGTGCGTCTTCAGCGGCTTCGCGCTGTGCGTTCAAATCACGCAGTTGACGCTCGTGTTGCGCGAGAAGTTGGGTCAGGGAGGACACTCTCTGTGCAAGGTGCTCAGCATCGCGTCGCGCGCCAGCTTCAGCGTCCACAAGGCGAGCATAACGCTCCCGCTCGAACGCGGCTTCAGCAAGTGCTTGCCCGCGCTCGCCTCGTGCGGTCGCGGCCTCCTCTCGGGCCGTGTCGGCGGCAGCTCGCAACGCTGCGATGTGTTTTTCAGCGTCTTCCCGCGCGTGTGCCAGCTCCTGACGCAGCGCTTGCAGAGCAGCAGCTGCTGATGCGGCTGCGTTGGCGTCATTGTCGGAACGGGCACCGTTGCCGTTGGCGCCGTCATGAGCCCCCTGTGGCATCTGAAGCGCAGCCGCAGCCGCGGCCACAGCGGCGGGAGGCACGCCAGTGCCGCTCGCAGATGCAGCATCAAGCAGCGTCTTGTACATGTCCCGCTGGCGCACGACACTCTCCACTAAGGCGGCCTGGCGTTGCCGTTGAGCTTGGATCTCTGCCAGCTGGCGCTCCACATGCGCAGTCGCCTCCGTCAGACGGCGGTCGAACGCCTCCTGCGCGTCCTTCTCGCGGGCTTCCTGCTCGGAGGACAGCGCGCGGAGCGAGGCGCGCAGCGCCGCGTTCTGCGATTGCAGGTCCGCCAAGTTTGTGATGTCCACCAACTGCGCCGAGATGACGCCATCTGCAGTACCGGCAGGCACTGCCACACCCGGAGTGCTTGCCGCGCCGTTACTGCGCGCGCCACCCAGACGTAGAGTCTCAACCTCAGCTAACAAAACAACAACCTGCCTGCCCAGGTCTTCGCACATCGCCTGCGCGCCTTCCAACGCACGCTGCGTCCGTGCGTGCTGGCCCCGCACAGCAGCTAGGTCAGCATCGCGCTGAGACACATCACGCTGAGCGGCATCTGCGCGCGCTAAGGCTTGCGCATGCGCTTCCAAGGCACGCTCGTACTCGCGCCGCTGTTCTGCGATAAGCGGCGCTTTCTGCTCCAGCTCCGCCATGATTGCATCCAGGTAGGATTGCACCCGTCGTCGTTCCTGGCGTTCTAGACGCAGCGCGTCGGACGCTTCCGCGTAGCGAGAGTACAACTCCGACAGGCTGAGCCCTCCGCCAGGGCTGGTGATGGCTGTCACGGCAGACGGCCCCGCAGCTGACGGCGAGGTCATCGCGCCGCCTGCTGCCCCACCTAATGCAAGCATGACATTGTCACCAGCAGCGGCCGCGTTCAAAGCACGCTGTAGCGCTTCTTGTCTCTGCCTGGCGTCCTCTTCTGCACTGCGACGCGCTGTTTCAGCCGCATCCAGGGCGGCGGCATGCTGCTGCCGCATCTCCTGCATGTGCGTCTGCACCTCACGCAACACATCTTGAAGCTCTTTCACCTTGGCGGACGCCTCAGTTGCATTTGCACCGTGTAACTCAGCCAGCCGCTTCGCAGCCGCCAGCTCGCGCTCGAAATGCGCTTCCAACGCGGAACTATGCGCACGCGCTTGCTTCAACTCGCCATGCGCGGACTCAACGCGAGCGTCTTGAGCTGTCGCGCGCTCGTTGCACCTTGCAGCCTCGCTACGTGCAGCCGCCAGCTCCGCTTGCGCTGTGGCCAGCTGCGAGGACAACTCGCCGAGCTGCGCACTGCTACGTGTGCGTTCAGCTAGGAGCGCCTCTGAGCGTGCTGTAAGCTCCTCCGTGAGCCAGGTGCAGTGCTGCTCAACCAGCACCTTCTCAGAGCTCACTCGCTGCGCGCGCGCCTCTGCAGCTGCCGCCGCCGCCTCCGCGTCTGCGACACGCGCGTCCAGCGCCGCTTTCTCGGAGGAGAGAGCCACAAGGCGGTCAAGGTGGCCCTTCACGACTGCAGTGCGCTCGTGCAGCTCCACCGTGCGCTGCTCGCACCGGTCTGCAAGCTCGCGCTTATCTTGCTGTAACGCGCGCACCTCCGCCTGAGCGCATGGCATGTACACGGGCGAGGACACGTAAGCACCCATAGGTCGGGGCGCGCAAGAACGAGTTGCCACACCTTGAGACGTTCCGCGACAGCAACAGCTTCTGCCCGCGACGCCTCCGCCGCGCTGCAGGCCGCTTTGCTGCTGTCCACAGTCGACGTGCTCTGCGCGAGCTGCTGCGCCACCCGGTCTCTGTCAGCGCACACCTGCGGGGCCGGGGGGTGCACATGGAGAGGAGGTGTGTCCAAGGCGTCAGAAAACGGCGTAGGGTTGGCGACGCGCCTCGCCACCGCGGGGAGGCACCGACACACGTGCCTTGGTGTGCTCCTCTCTCAGCGCAGTAAACCGTTGCTCCAGCGCTGCGCTCGCGTGCTCCGCGTTCACAAGCGCAGCCTCAGCCTGGAAAGGGGCGGGGGTGATAACAGTGTCAGTGTTCTCAGCGACACGCGTCGCCAGCGCCGTGGCATTCAACCCACCTTCGCCTTCTCTGTGTCTAGCTCGCGCTGAAGTCGATTCACCTGCTCGCGCAGGACAGCCGTCTCGTCCGCCATTGCCCTGGCAGGGCGGGCGGGGGGGCCTTTTGTCTTGGCTTGCGAGCGATGACGTGGTCAATGAGCCTGACAGCTCGCCATGATGCGCACGAGTCTGAGAAGGGCACATCCGTCGCTGCAAGGCTAGTTCCGTGCTGAGGTGTTTGGAGCAGGGGTTCGAACCCGATGGGGTGCTTCCAGTCCACTATGAGCAGCAGCGCGTACGCGTTGGAGCAAGTGCGTGCACACACACGGAGCACAACTCGCACGCATGTCTGCTACACGCCGCCGCTGGCCGCTTGTGACTCGTGGGGGAGCGTGTGTGGGGCTCGTCCTGACTCGCACTCGCAGGTCCTTGACCCACGCCTGCCGAAGTGGCTGCCTCGGTGCGTAAACTCGCGGACACAGTCGCGAGTGCTTGCATGCGTGCAGGAGACACTGCCGCGATTGTCTCCGCCGCCCCTGCGCTGCAGCATTATCGGCCATTGTCCTGACTGACGAGGCACTCTTTTCGTGCTTGTGTGCACTTCTCCCAGGGACAAGTCGCTCCAGCAACTCCTTCTGCGAGTCTTCGTCAGTGGGTTGGCCACACCCGTGAGCAAGCAGTCGCTGTTCCGCGTGTTGCGCCTGGAGGAGGATTTCCTGGAGAACCGGATGTTTGCGTTGCTGGACACCTCCCACGACGGCTTCATCTCACTCGAGGAGGTCCTCGTCGCCCTCGCCCGCGCAGCCGCTGGCAGCACACTCCGTAAGACGATGCGCATGCACGCCGGGGCGGACGAGAACCTCCCGGGGCCAGCTGACTGGGAAGACAGCACTGACGCTGTGAGCAGTCAGGCCGCGTTTGCGTTCCAGCTCTACGATTTGGACGGAAACGGCGAGCTCACCGCGCGCGAAGTGTCGGTCCTCGTGTCTGACACGATGGGAGGCAACATACGGGCAGTTGATGCGAACATCCGAGCCATCGGCGCTGTGCGCAATGAAGCGGTCGACCTGAACGGCTTCAATCTCATGGCCATGCACGCCAGCAATTTCCTGTTCCCGGCATTCCGGTTGCAGCAGCGTCTGGCGCAGTACGGCAAGGGAGCTTCGGCGTCTCTGGCGGCGCTGCGCCAGTTCTTTGCCCAGAACGGGTTGCATGGCGACGGCGATGGCAATGGCCATGGTGGGTACCGCCAGAATGTAGCGCCGCCACCGTCTCGACCGCCTGCTATGCCGTCACCGGCGAAGAGGACACCGGCGCGGAAGCCACGGAAGGAGTTCGATTTCGGGATTGAGAAGCCGGCAGAGGAGCAGCAGGCACAGGCGCGTCACGTGCGCGAGGAGATGCCTCGGCCTCCTCCGCCGCAGCCGCAGCAACAGCAACAGGCGGCTGCGAAGAGGCGTCCTCCGCGGAATGTAGAAGACAACAACCAGTGGGCACCTGCAGTGAATAGAAGGGCTGCCGCATTTGAAGGCGAATCCATAGCGGAGCAGCAGCGCGCATTGCAGCCCCACAACGATGGCCGGTGGCAGGCGCAGCAGCCGCCGCAGGCACCGCCGCGGCAGGAAACATACTCGTCATCTGATGACGACATCGTTGCGGCCGCATTCCGCGCCGTCCGCTTAGGCCGAGCTGCCGACCTGGAGGCGTGTCTAAATACCGGATACTTGCCCATAGACATCGTGTTCCAGCCCCACGGTGCGACACTTCTCCACGTGGCTGCCGCTCACGGGCATCGGAGCCTGTGTAAACGGCTGCTCTCTTGGGGCGCACCCCGGGACGCTGTGGACATGCTGGGCCGCACGGCTGCAGAAGTGGCGCTCGCGTACAGGCATTGGGAGGTGGCTGCCACACTTCGCGCGGCGGGCGTGCCGCTCAGTCCTGAGGCGGAGATGCAAAGTCTGAGGGAGCGGGCGCAGTGGAATGCGCAGCAGATGGTGGACGCGGAATGGGAACGAGGTGGCGATGTCGGAGGGCCAGCATTTGACCAAGAAGAGGAGTATGAGCCGAGACAAGGCGGAGGCAGCAGAGGCAGACATGAGAACAGTCTTGCTTAGATACAAGCGTCGACCGCGTGGATTGCATATAGCTCAACAACAGTCGGATGTCCGTGTATGACTTTCAGTTCTCTTCGCAGAAGCCATTTCGTCCAGTTCACGTTCGATGCTATAACTACTCGTCCCGAATCCATGCCACCTCGACGCGCTGCCGCAAACGGGCGGCTGCGAAGCGCGTCCCCTCCAGGAAAGCGTCGCCAAGGGCCTCGCACAGTGTTCACAGTCGTGGTTCTTGGAGACTGGGGCCGCAGTCCGCGCATGCAATACCACGCTCTGTCGCTGGCGGACCAAGCATATGGCGACGTGCACGTGATAGCCTACGCCGGGGCTGCACCGCTGAGGGAAGTAGCTGAGCACCCGCACATCAGGCTGCACGCCCTTGCCCCGACGCCGGAAGTGCTGTCCCGCCTTCCTCGTCCTCTCGCGCTAGTACTCAAAGCCCTGTTCCAGCTCTCTGTCATCCTTGCCGCGTTGCTTGTACGCACGCCCGCCTGCAGGTGGATGCTGCTTCAGACGCCCCCCTGCATCCCCACCTTCGCCGCGTGCCAGCTGGCTTGCTGGCTGCGTGGTTGCCGTCTCGTCACGGACTGGCATAACATGGGGTACACACTCCTGGCGCTGTCCATGCGCCCAGGGAGCCCCATCGTGAAGCTCGCTGAGCGCTACGAGCGCCTTCTCGGAAGGCGGGCGCACGTGCATTTGTGCGTCACACACGCCATGGCTGCTGAGCTGCAGCGTCCAGAGTGGGGTGTCTCTTCACCGGTCGTGTTGCATGATCGCCCTGCCAAGCAGTTCCAGCGCGTGACGGATGGGAATGTCATGCACGAACTCTTCCTGCGCATACGGCCCATCCTGCTGGCTTCCCCTGCTGCTTGTGCGGATGATGACTGGCTATCAGGTGCGTGGCGCTTATTCGGAAGTGCACCACAGCGACTTGTCTGCATTGTTGGTTTCTGATGATGCGTTTTCTCTCCCACATTCCACCCTCCTTGCAGCTGATGAGCGGAGCCAGCCACCGGATGCAAGCACTACGCCGGTGACACAGAGGATGAACAGAGCAAGCGCTGCTCTGCGCTCCGACAGACCAGCGATTGTGGTGCGTTTCGTAAACAACACAGGGCCGATGCATGTGTACATCGGGGCCGGGGATTCGCGCGATTCACCACTGTTTGTGTACAGGTGAGCAGCACGAGCTGGACGCCGGACGAGGACCTGAATGTGTTGTTAGACGTTGCTGTCCAGTATGACTGCGCAGTGACCGCCTCCAAATCAGCTGCGCTGCCGCCCATGGTGCTTATCGTCACCGGCAAGGGCCCGCTACGCGCCGCGTTCGAGCGTCAAGCGAAGCTCCTGCAGCTGCGCCATGTGGCTGTGCGCACAGCCTTCCTGTCTGCCGAGGACTACGCCCTGTTGCTGGGCTGTGCTGATCTCGGCATCTCTCTGCACACAAGCTCCTCCGGCCTGGATCTGCCCATGAAAGTGGTGGACATGTTCGGTGCCGCTCTGCCTGTAGCCGCCAGGGAGTATGCCACCCTGAAGGAGTTGGTGACTCCTGGGCGTAACGGCGAGACATTCCGCACAGGCGCAGAGTTGACGCAGCATCTGCAGCGCTTGCTAGCCGGCTTCAACGGGGACCGGGTTGAGGGGGCGACACCGCAGCTGGAGCGCCTGCGCCGCGGTGCAGCAGCTTGGGCAGCCACGCGATGGGAGGAACAGTGGGATAGACTTGCGGCGCCAATATTCACCACGCCATGAGGTTGATGCATCATCACAGCACCCTTTAATAACTCCTTCCCCGAGCATGAGCGCCCCCGTGCAGTGGTGATGCATCATATGACGTGTGCATCAGGTGGATCACTCCCACTCCCTCGGGACGGGCCATCATCATGGCAGTTTTGCGTCAGCCTGTCATCTTCATGCCCCATGGAGGCGGGCCTTGCTTCCAGCTTCCAGACGGTACCTTTGGACCAAAGGGAGTTTGGAACCCAATGCGCAAGTATCTGGAATCCATTCAGCCGAGGCTTCCTCGTGTCCCAGATGCGATTCTAATGTGCGTGCGCACGCGGTGCATCGCAGCAGCGCAGTGGGTTGTGTGGCGCACGTGTGGCGCACCTGCCCGCTTGCGGAACTGTTGACTCGTTTATGTGACGCCCACAGAGTCAGCGCGCACTGGGAGGAGACGGTGCCGACGGTATTGACTCACCAGGCGCCGCCGTTGCTATACGACTATTATGGTTTTCCGTCGGAGGCGTACAGACTGGCCTGGCCTGCTCCCGGAGCGCCACAGCTGGCCGCGCGAGTGAGGCAGCTCCTCAATGACGCTGGTGTCAAGTCAGCGGAGGACTCAAGTCGCGGGTTCGACCATGGCGTGTTTGTGCCCATGCTGGTTGCCTTCCCAGAGGCACAGGTGCCTGTCACTCAATTATCATTGCTCAGCAGCTTAGACCCGGGGCAACACATCGCATTGGGCGCAGCATTGGAGCCGTTGTCAGCAGAGAATGTGTTGATATTGGCCTCTGGCTTTTCGTTTCACAACATGGCTGGCTTCGGCTCATCGCTTCTCTCAGGAGAGAATCCCACCGGGGCCGCTGCCTTTAGTGTGCGCACAGCAAGTCACGCGTTTGATGACTGGTTGGTGGACACACTGGCCGGGACCCAGCACGATGCTGAAGAACGTCGCCGCCGCATTTCGGCCTGGAGTACTGCCCCCAATGGTGCGTGTGGGCCCGCGTTTGCACTCATGTATGTCAACTCAACTCTGCACTCACTCCGCGTCCCGTTGCAACGCAGCGCGGGAATGCCACCCCAGGGAAGAGCACCTGCTTCCCTTGTTTGTTGCAGCGGCAGCAGCTGGGTTTGCACCCGCAGAGCACGCGTGGACTGATGCCATGAACGGGACGATCAAGACATCAGCGTTCGAATGGTGGTCACGGGACATCACCGATGGACACGTCAATGAGCTTTGACCATCATGAGCATTGCCGTCTTTCCGTCGCAAGAACGATGTCCGCGGGCAAGCCAATCACGTGCAAGGCGGCAGTCGCCTTCGCGGCCAAAGAACCGCTGCGCATGTGTGATGTCGTTGTTGCGCCTCCCCAGGCCAAGGAGGTCCGCATCAAGGTGATTGAGCACCCCTGCACACACGCACACACACGCACACGTGCCCAGTCGCTGACCCGGCGCCTCGCGTGTCTGCCCAGGTGCTGTTCACGGCGCTGTGCCACACAGACGCGTACACGCTGGACGGCCTCGATCCGGAGGGTCTCTTCCCCTGCATCCTGGGCCACGAAGCTGCTGGCGTGGTGGAGAGCGTGGGCGAGGGCGTCACCTCCGTCTCTGTCGGCGACCACGTCATCCCGTGCTACCAGGCGCGTAGCAAGGCCCAGAAACTGCTGTTGAACGGGAGACGAGTAAGCCAGACAACAACTGACAACACGGTGCTTGACCCCTCCTCAACTTCGCCACCCCAGGCATACTGCGCGGACCTTGAAGCGCAGCCCTGCAAGTTCTGTCTCCACCCCAAGACGAACCTGTGCCAGTCGGTCCGCGCGTGGACTGGGCGGGGAGTGATGAAGGCGGACGGTGCGTCGCGCTTCACTTTGGACGGCAAGCCGCTGTTCCACTTCATGGGCACAAGCACGTTCAGCGAGTACACCGTGGTGCATGAAGTCAGTGTCGCGAAGGTGAATCCAGCGGCTCCGTTGGACAAGGTGTGCTTGCTTGGCTGTGGCATCTCCACAGGCTGGGGCGCCGTGTTCAACACCGCGAAAGTGCAAGCCGGCAACACCGTCGCTGTGTTCGGCCTCGGTGCTGTCGGCTTGGCGTGCATTGAGGCCGCGGTGGAGGCGAAGGCGAGCCGCATCATTGCAGTGGACACGAACCCGGATAAGTTCGCATCCGCGCGCCAGTGGGGTGCCACGGATTGCGTAAATCCGAAGGACAGCGCGACTGCCGTGCAGCAGGTGATTGTGGACATGACAGACGGCGGAGTGGATTTCTCATTTGAGTGCGTTGGCAATGTGGAGGTCATGCGCGCAGCGCTGGAGTGCTGCCACAAAGGCTGGGGCGAGTCCATCATTGTCGGTGTTGCTGCCGCGGGACAGGAGATCCGGACGCGGCCGTTCCAGCTCGTCACAGGCAGAGTGTGGCGCGGCACTGCGTTTGGAGGGTACAAGAGCCGCGTCGCTGTCCCGCAGCTGGTGGACAAGTACATGTCCGGGGCGACAAAGCTGGACAGCTACATCACGCACAACATGAAGTTCAGCGAGATCAACGAAGCGTTTGATCTACTGCATGCGGGGAAATGCTTGCGCGTGGTGCTCAGTCTCTAGGAGAAGCGCGTGACTGAGAGATACAGCATTGACCATGACATGAAACGAAACCAGGAAATGGTCAACATTCAACGCAGGTCATGTGCTTGTCTTTCTTTCTTTTTTCAGCAATTCTGATGGCCCATAAATCTCATCCTCCAATCTTCGCAGCCGTCGTTCGACATCCACGCACAGTGCCTCCATACGCTGCTCCATGGCCGTCATGCGAGCCTCCATGGCACATTTCAGCGCTCCAATGGCGGCATCATGATGCTCCTCTGAGTCCTTGTGCTCTTTGTTATTGTTTCCGCCCTTTTTTGATGTTGACACAGCGCCATTGCTCACGGCCATGCCGCTCAAAAGAGCCCGCAGCTGCGGCGGCAAGCTGTTACCCGCTGCATTTGCTGTTGAAGGAGCCTTGCTCGGCGCAACTTTGCTGACGCCCTGCATGTGCAGCGCCACGCTATGAAGAAGCACCTCGCTAGGATCGGACAGTGACACAAGGCGGAGGCGCAACACCGCTGGCAGTTTCAAAGCACGCGTCGTGTGAGTTCCTAGCTCGCAGGTTACCTGAGCTCGTCACATGCACAACGAATGCGGGCTCGCACCTGCGCCTGGAACTGTGTCTCGTTGTCGTGTGACCAGACACTCGTAGACGCCAGTGTCACCAACAGCCTTGCCTCTGCCACTGCTACCGCAGTACTCCAGGGCGCTGACAGCGCTGCTTGCGGGTGCAGCATACAGCTCCATCGTTCTCGCAGTGCTCGCCACAACACACGAGTGCAGCTCAAACCCAGATGGCAAGGTGATGAACAGCTCGCATGGCGGCGCAGTCGTGCCCGGGGGCGCCTCAGGGCGAGTGAACAGCACGGGTGGCTCCTCACGTGCGACTGCTGCCTCTGCACTGCCCTCGGGCACAGCCCGAATCAAACGCTGCAAATGAATCAAGTCGCCGGACCAGCAGCATGTCACCGCCAGCGCCATGGGCGAAGAGCAGCTCTGTTTCAAGTTTCGTTTTCGTTTTCCAAAAGTGCTTGGCGCGTCGCAGGAGCGCTTGTCAGGAAGCGCCGCTGCCGCAGCCGAAGCGTTACCTTCCGTGCGACCAGCTAACGGTAGGCACTCGCCCTGCAGTGCAGTGTGGGTCCTACACTCCGGCCCTGTTCTGTCTGTCAGTTGTGAGCGCTGCGGAGAAGGAGCCTCTTGCAACGTGCATGCTTCGGCGCCGAGTGTTACAGCAGCCCATGGCCCCTATGGGTCCACCTCCAGCGCCTCCAGGGCTGGCGTGCTACCGCAGCCGTGCAGTTCCGGTGAACGGAACAACAAACTCGTCCTTGTCAGCGCCGAGCTCCTACTGCATACCTGTACCCCAGGACGGAGGCTACACCGGGCAGTGGTATCTGTACCTATACGTCATTAGCTCTCTGGTTTGTGTCTTCTTCTTCGGGCGCTTGCTTTGGTTGAAGTATACGGGGCGAATGGAAGTGCAACCCACAGCAACAAGGCGCCCCGACGGCAGTCCCGCGCCAGCACAGCCTCAAAAGCCGCCCAGTTGGAAAGTTCGGCATGGCCTGAGGGTCCTGCTGCCGGACAGCACGTGGGCGGTTGCGGTTGAGCCGTCTGTCCGTAATTCAAAGCTGGACTGTCAACAGGGTACCAGCCTTCGGGGTGGGTCCTTGTACGCAGCTGCAGTGGCGCTGGGCATTCTGGCCAGGCCGCTGACACCGCTGATGATGGGCAGCGAGGGTGATTCAGCGCCAAGCAGCGTCGGGGACAGCAGCGAAGGCAGTCATCCTACTGCCCCAGGCGCATTCGGGGACAGCAGCCCTGAAGAGTCCGACAGCAGCCATGCAGGCCATCGCTACGTGCAGGTGGATGACGACCGCGGTTTTCCTGCAGACGAGCTGGATATGGAGGCTGCTGGTGGAGCAGAGGAGCAGGAGAATGCGTACGATACACGACACGTGCGCAATGGCACGCTGGGCGTGCTTGCTGGTTTGACCACCATCAGCACAACGAACACACTTGATACTGTACAGTGACCATAAGCATACATGCGACGAGATGTGGCGACTGGCGTGCATCTCTGTCACAACTCAATCTATAGCTCTCGTGCCCCGCCTCGGGCCTCTCATCTCGCGCTCACCGTGCGCAGCAGTGACCGGAGACTCGCGTTCTCCTTCTCCAGCTGGTTGACTGTGTCTGCTAACACCGCATACCGCTGTTGCAGTTCCTCGTTCTGGCTCTCCACCTCCTTCACGTGCTGCTTCTTCCGCTCCCGCGCCTGGTGCGCACTCAGCCGGTTACGCATCAAGCGACGCATGCGCTTCGCCTCTTGCTCGTCAGGCCCCTGGCCACTGCTTGGCGCTGCTGGCCCGTCTCCAGGCTCGTCTTCGAGGCCGGAGTCCCCTGTTCAGTGTGCGGTGTGTGGCGAAGGACCAGGGTGAAGCGAGGCGAATGAGTTGTGGGCGTGGAGGGCGCGGAATTACGGTGCAAGCGCAACAACTTGGGACTTTCAGTTGCGAGGCTACCAAGGAAACGACCATCCAAGTGGGCGCATGGAAGCCCACACAGTCTGCTGCCGCGTGCCAAGCTGGCTTGAAAGACGCACCGCTATAAGGACGCGCTCCAGCGTGCCTCCGTTTGGACGGCGTCCCGTCAAGAAGCTCCTTTCTGTCTCTCTGTGGGCGCACACTCCGTCGCTGCCTCGCGGCCTCCATACTGCAGGATGGAATGCGACACGGGGCTGGCAGCTAGCTGGTCCTTTGGCACAGGTATGCGCCGGTGGTGAGGCAACGCGTCCTTGCGACGGATAAAGCGCCTGAACGGCGGCAGTGACATCATCATTCGCTGCCAATTTCCGGGAAGGCGTCTGTGTTGACGCATCATGGGGTTCGATGATTTCGTGAAGGGCATGAAGAAGACGCTCGGCATCGACGACGCCTCAACCAGCAGCAGCGCTGCCTCCTTCTCCGCCGGCCGTGGCCACCGTCTAGGCACCGCCGCTGAGGCTGAAGCACAACGCCAAGCTCGCCTCGCGCAGGCGGAAGCACGTAGCGCGGCTGCGGCGCAGAGGCAAGACAGCACTTCCGGTGCCCTTCCCAGAAACTCCGGGCACGCAGCCGCAGCCGCGAAAGCGCGCGGCGCCACAGTGGCAGGTGTGGGCCAGCATCGAGTGCCACAGCGGCCGACGAATGCGCCACCAGCTCTGCGGCCTGCACAGACGTCTCGAGAGCTCTCGACGACCTCGTTGTCAGCGCAGTCAGAGGCTTTTTTTGCGCCTCCGCCGCGGCCTCCTGTACCTGCCTCCCTCACCGGTGCAGCTGCACTGCTAGCTAGCAACGAAGACGGAGGAGAGCGTGCGGCGAGAGTGCTCGCAAAGGCTTTAGGCAACGTGCTGTCAGACCCGACCGAGCCAAAGTACCGGAAGCTGAAGCTCGGCAACCCGGCTGTGGCTGCTGCGGTGGTGCATGCAGCTGGCGGCATGGAGCTGATGCAGGAGGCGGGGTTCATCGTCACCTTCGACGCTCCTGGTGGCACCCCTGAAGAGGCAGGAGGTGAAGGACGTGCGTTGGAAGGCTTCGCGGTGCTTCCGGTCCCTGACGGCGACGATGAGGCGTTGATGGCTCAGCTGCGTGATGTGCGAGCAGCTCTAGATTCATTGGCACCGCTGCTGCCTCCACCACCTCCTCCTGCCTCTGCTGGATTGCCACACGCGACTCGTGTGTGGCTGCCTAGCGCGGAGACGCGCATCCAGGACCTTCCAGATGAGTTCTTCACGCGCGATGCCACGGAACTTGCAGCCGATGCGGCAGCGCGTAGACAAAAACTGGAGGAGTCACAACAGTTAACAACTCGTGCCTACAAAGAGCGGCAGCAGCAGCAGCAGGCGGCTGCGAGTAATCACACGCACGCAGTGCTGCGTGTCCGTATGACAGACGGCATGTTGCTGCAAGGTACTTTCAAGGCTGGTGACAGAGTGCAACAAGTGCTCTCCTGGGTGGCCGATAGCTTGGCGCACCCGCACCGCACGTTCGTGTTGCATCCGCCTACAGGCGCACCTGGAGTCGCGAGGCTGGATGGCGATGGCAGCATCACCGTCAGAGACGCGGGACTGTGCCCGTCGGCGGTGCTCACCTTGAGGTGGGGCCCGGATGAGCCACCGCTGGAGGGCCCAGTGTTGCGCGATGACCTCATGGCAGTTGCAACTCGGTTGGAGTAGAGACTGGACTAGACATGGATGATGATGACAATTGCAACACAAGGTTGTCTAATCAAGAGTGGAGCGCCAAGTCATGCCAAAGGCGCCGCCGCCGTCTATGTGATCCACTATACTGCCACCAAACTCGAGGCCGTGACCCCCCGCTGCTTGGTGCTGCTGCTGTGGCACATCGCCGCCGCCGCCGTGGTGGCCGTGGCTGTGCGTGATGTCGTGGATGCTATTCCTGCGCTGCCCTTTCTTGCTCAGGCTGTTCAGCCGTATGAAATACTTCTGCGCGTGACTCGCCACCTGCGTCGGCGTGCGACTCGTCACAAACGTGCGGCTGATGCTACGCCAGTCGCCCTTGCCGAACTTATCAAGGCCGAGCAAGAATAGACGGTGCTCTTCTTCCGTCCAGGGGATGCCTTTCCGCCGCTCTTGGTCCAGTGTCCTCGCCCCAGGCGCCTTGAGCTTCGCCATGCGAGCACCCAGCTGGGAGCACGGTTAGGGAAGCGCGTGAGAGTTGAAAACACAAAGGACGGGTGACTGCAGAGCAGCGAGTCACACACACGCACGTTGCCGTCGCCGCTGTCTGCTTTACGCTCCCCGTAGTTCGGCACTGCTACCCGTCCATTCTCTATGTTCCGCACGTCGTCCTGCGTTGCGTGGAGGCGACGCGCTGAGGCGGTCTCCGTAACAGGAGCACCTGGAAAGAGGGGGGGCACTCACCTCAAGCAGTGTGTACCTCCGCCGCACCGCGTCCACCGACTTGAAGGGCAGCAACGACGAGATCTGTGGCAGCAGGCAGGAGACACACGTGTGTGGCGCTTAGGCGGCAGAGGACACTGGCGGCGGGGCCTTTTGTTGCTGCGGATAAACCCGCGCCTCCTGTAGACGCCCACTGCCGCCATGTACGCGCCTTCGCCCAGCGCTCGTCCCCTAGGTGGTGGTATTTCGCGAGCGCGTCCTCGAACACGCGGTCCTCCTCCGCGCTGCGAGATTGTGGAAGGACACAGCCAGGTGTGTGAGGTGACAGGGCAACCAGAGCAACCAGCCGCCGGGAGAAAGTGAGTGCCGGCGCGCAGGCAGGCACACACACCTCCAGATGTCCATCGCAACTGGATGGAGGCGTGCGTGGGAATCGTCCACGCGAGAGGGCGAACACGACGTCGGCCAGCGTGGCGGTCACCGAGAGTTCCAGCCTCCGCGGAGGCAAGTCCAATGCCGCGCGCGTAGAGTGTGGTCCTGCTGGATTCGCATCGGAAAAGAGTCACGCGCGCGTGTCGCACACAATGTCTGCGTGGGCAGCTGGCCCGCCAAAGCTCAACGTGCCGCCCAGCGATGACTGGCCGCTCGGCTCCACCGTCAAGGTAGTTACCGTCACTGGCGTGGCGCCTATCCAAGGCCAGGTAAGTCTGAGGATCACACACCAAATTGCACGGCAGCGAGGGCGAATGACTGGGCGCTGAATACACTGTGCTCTCTGCGCACACGCACGTGTGTCCTGGACACAGGTCATCGCGTTCGACAAGTGTGCAGGCGTGGCATGCCTCAAAGCGGCTGACGAGGTGGTGGTGCTCAACGTCAACACTGTCAAGGCCCGTGGTGCTGTTGTGCCCCTGGGAAACACGCAACAAGCGCGCTGCGTGTCGCTGCTCACGCCGTGTGTAATTACAGGAAGTGCTGACACGCACGCCGCCGCCTGCTGGCTTCGTGCCCGAGGTGTGTCCTGACCGGTGCAGCACACAACACGTGCTGCTGACTCGCCACTGCCACTGACGCGCCTGCACTGCAGTCCATGCTTGAGGTGGATGACGCCCGCGCGCAACGTCGCCTCGACGACGGCCTTCGTGGTGCAGAGGCTGCCTCCCTGCGACTGGGCGTTGGAGTCACTCGGACTGCGCAGAACTTGTTCGACGCCATTTCAAAGACGTGCGTGCGCCATCCCGTGTTGTGGGCGCAACCCAACTGGCGAAGCCCCGCAGTACCAGCTTCTTCGTGGGCGCACTGAGGGCTGTGAACTCTCTCTCATCATCCTTTGGCTTGTCGCACACACCAGGCACCCGTGCCATTGGGACGGCAAGGACATTGTCGTGCTGGAGGAGGTGCACATCCAGCCGCCATACACGCCGGACAAGTGCACAGGCGGATCAGCAGCTGCATGCGAGCGCGTGCGCCTTGTGTTGCAGAACGAGCGCTCCCGACTGGGCTTGACCGCCGCTGCGTGACACAATGGTGAGATAAGGGAGTGACAGTACTGATAGCGTGTGTGTGTGGATGGACACTTCACGACGGTGACTCATTCAATTCCGCCTGTGTGTCTCTCCGTTGCTCCCCTGCGCCCCCTGCGATGGCTGCATCTATGCGCGCTGCATCTATATCTGCGTGCAATGCAGCCGCGAGGCGGAGCCACTGCATGAGTCGCGGCGCTGCGTCTGCTGACCCAGGCACCGTGTCGTGGTTCCAGGCTGTGAAGCTGTGGAAGCCGGCTGTGGATTGCCAGCTTGTGGCAGACTCGCGCGTCAATACAGCCCCTAGAATGCGATACAAACAAATCGCAGCGCACAGTCAGTCAGCAGCTCAGCTGGATTGCTAGGCAAGAGAACCACGCCCACGAGGCCGCGAGGCGCGGGCACGCACCTGCGCAGTCGTCTGGCAACTGCAACTTGACCCCTTTCAAACAACGCCCCCTGAACGCAGCCTCCTCTACGCGGTGGCCGCCTTCTGCAACCACGTCTGTCCACAAACAGGGCCCGCAAAAGCGAAGTGACAACACCGCCGCAACACTGAACGCCGACAGGCTGGTTTCACACGCACCAGTGGTCCGTGGCAAGAAATAGGTGCTCACAGCAGCTTCGCCCGTGTGCTGCACGCGCCGCAAAGAGGTGGGAGGTGGCGGAGGAGGTGGTGGCGGGAGAGAGTCAGCTTGGGCTGCGCCTTGTGCTGCCTGTACGGGGACACACGCGTGCCTCGATTGTGCATGGCAGCAAGTGCATAGCCGCGCTATCCTGGGGAGGGAGCGACCAGGAAGGCGCTGCTGGTGAGCGCACAGTGTGCATTCAGTGGACTCATACTGTCGCACCAGGGCGCTCGAATTGAAAGCGCGCAGCTTGACGGTGCTCCGATCAGCCATGAGGATGAGCTCCGGAGGGAACGACTGCGTGTGCGCAGCGATGAGGTGGCACTCTCGCACTCCCTCCCGCTGCGGCCCAGAATGCGCCTCTTCCTGCGCTCGCCATGGGGAACACACAGCCTGGAGGTGTCACCCTCTGCGTCGGGCTCGAGCTTGAAGCGACACGTGGAGGTGCGCGTCACACTGAGCCCCGACGTGCCTGTTGTTGTCCAACACACCCTGTGAACCGCGTCCTGCCCCTTCTCACTGCGCTCACCACGTGCTTGTCACGTACTACTTTGCATGCCGCTCGCGTCAGGCGCTGCATGGTGTGCCGGTGGACGCGCAGGCGCTGAGCTTCGCTGGGCAGGCGCTGCCAGAGGAGGCCCCTTTCGCGCACGTCCTCCGCGGCTGCCGCAGCGACGCGACAGTGACCCTCGCCTTGCGTGTGCGAGGTGCGTACCTGCGCCCCGCGCCTGCTTCGTCTGGAGACTGCGTTTTGCGGGCCCTGGCAAGCTGTGACCTGGTGCTGCTCGGAGAGCAACACACACGCCTCGAAGCAGCTTGCATGGCAATTGTGGCATCTCACACACTCATTCCTTGGCCCCGTGTGCAGGCGGCATGATGATTAAGGTCAAGACGTTGACGGGCAAGGAGATCGAGATCGACATCGAGCCTGCCGACACCATTGAGCGCATTAAAGAGCGCGTGGAGGAGAAGGAGGGCATCCCGCCTGTGCAGCAGCGGTGCGGAACATGCGTGTCACTGAACTTGACGATGGGCGCTGAAGATGAGCACCACCAGCCCTGTCCTTGAACTCTCACCTTTCCCTCCCTCTCCCGGGTTTCTCTTTCTGCGCAGTCTCATCTTTGGCGGCAAGCAGATGAATGATGACAAGACGGCCAAGGAATACAACATCGAGGGCGGCTCCGTGTTGCACTTGGTGCTTGCACTGCGCGGCGGCAGCAACAGCGACATGTGCTGAGCAGGCGATGGGCACAACATTCACTTCCTTCCGGTGGATATACAACACAACATTACTAGGACTCCGCGCAGTACATCGTGGATTGACGTCAGCGCAAATTGCCAAACGTTGGCAAGTCCCATTCTCGCCGCTGTGCACTCATCATCTGTCTCCCTCGCCGACACAGCCATATCTGCGCTTGCGCTGCCTGCTCCCACCGCCACTCATATGCACGCTTCTCAGACACTGCTGGCCAATATGACTCCACAGTCGTGCCTACCAGTCCTCTCGTTACCTCCTGCTCGCCGCCCAGCTGCACCAGGCGCCTCTACGCCAAGTCGCAGACGTTTCCGGACGCTGTGCATCGCTACTGCGGGGATACCGGACGGCGGTCAGAGCGAAGAGTCAGCTGCACAAGCACCGCCTTGGGGAGCGCCGCAAGTGCCGCCCCGGGCAGACACGCCGTCGCGGAGCGATGCTGCGGGTAGTGTGATGAAGGGACATCCCACTGGAGGCAGTCTGCGGGGAAGTGAAGCGCTGCCGTTGTCGCTGCTCACAAACTACGAGCGACTCCCTGAAGGCGACTCGGTGCGTCCCCCGTCTGCCTTCTGCGTGACATGTGGTGCACTGCTGGTGCAAATACACCAGCAGAGGCGGTGTAGCCACGGCGCCGCCGTCGTGTGCACTTCCCCGAGGCTGCCTGTTCCTCCAATCGCTGACGCGCGCGCCCCTGCTTCAGACGCAATTCACACTGCGCCAGCCGTGTAACATAGAAAAGGATGGGTCATGCAAGCTCGACACGCAGGTGCGGGGACGCTCTCTGACGTGTGGCGAGGGCACCGTACGGGTGCAACCGCTTTTCTGTTGTGCTGACGCACCACTGCCTCTCACTCCTGTTCATGGTGCCCACATCGCCATGCACATGATCAGGTCCGCGTGTGGGAGCGCCAATGCACCGCATGCAATGGCTCCGGCTTTGCCCGCAGCTCGCGGAGGAAAGGGTATAGCGCAACATCCGTCTGCATGCTCTGCTCCGGCATCGGCTACGTGCGGTGCAGCAGCACACGGCTACAACCGCGCTCAGAAGACGGGGACATCACAGGGCTGGGGAGAACATGACTGAACATAGCGGTGCAGACATACAGACATGATGTTCCTCCTTTATGATTCTGATTGATTGGCTGGCATGTACGCCATCCTTCCTTGTCCCGTATATTGCATCCTGTTGCGGCCCCATGTATTCATCAGCCCGCGATTGCAGACCTCTCCCTCTCTCTACAGGTCAGTTGCCGACATCCTCGCCGTCATCATCAACCATGGCCACATCCTCGTGGCCGCAGCAGATGGTGGTGCCATCATGCGTGCCTGCATTGCCGCCATCTGCTGGCTCAGTGTCATCGTCAGCAGCACGTTTGAAGGATACCTCCTGAATGCGGCGTATGAGCCACTCTTTGTTTTTGGACGTTGAATGTCGCCCATACAGTCTTGAAAATGCGCTGCGCAGGTCTGACAGAGATAGTGCCCAGAGATGCTCGTCGGATGGCGCATCCGTTGGGGCAGGCGGGTGTGCAGGCGCGCCAGGTGTGCAGGCAGCTTTCTTGACGTCACGGCTGTAATCCGAATCACGCGCGGGCTCCTGCTGGATAAGCATGGCATTGCGTGCCTTGCGCGTCGTCGTGGTGAGGCCCTCAAGCACACCATCAGCGCCATTCTTTGCAGCAAAGCGCGCCGCTCGGTCACTCGCAGTCGTGCGCTTCGCTTCAGGCTGCTCCTCACCAGGAGCGCTCTCGGATGACCACTTGCGGCCCCGCTTCGGCTCTGATTCTGGTGTCTCAATGTCACCGCTGCGCACGAGATTCAATGACAGCAGAGCCTCCACTGCGCCATCGACATTCTTTGATCGTGTAGAACGAAAGCCAGTAGTGCCGATTTCCGGCGCATGTATTGCCGATGCGGGTGGCGGCGCTGGTGGCGGCTGAATGGCCGGTGTTGCTGTAATCTCCACAAGTGGCGGCGGCAGTGCCATGGCAGCCTGATGGAATCCGGATGGATCCGGATCGCGGATAGATCCCTGATGGATTCCTAGTGGAATGCTCGATGTGGACATTGTGTGCATACCCAGAGCACGCGCCGGCGGCGGCATGCTGAACGGCAGAAGAGCTGCGTAGCCGATCACAGGCATTTGCGCGCGTCCATGCGCTGTTTGCCACGGCAGCGGAGCCAGAGCAGCTGTCAGCGCATAATGCGCCCGTGCCACGGCCTCCGATGCCGCAGCCGCCTGCGCCTTAGACAGCGCAGAGATCGAGTGTGCGTTGGACAGCACATCCGAGCGCAGCGCACACGCGTTGTCGAACAGAGAGTGGACGCACTGCAGATGCATGCATGAAGGCAAGGGAAGGTGTGAGCAACAAATGTCATGCAAACCCAGTGATGCAATAAACAAAAGCACGTTTGTCAAGCTGCGCTGTGTATCCGTTGGATGCCCGGACGAGTAATATGTTGCCCCGCTACGCGTGCAAACGCGCGCACAGAACCCATCTAGACACGTGGACGCGCCTGAAGGACGTTCTGTGCGTCAGCAGTGTTGACCTGGGCATCGTCCAAGAGGGGCACAACGGACACGGCGCGCTCCTTTATGCGTGCGTGTCACGCCCCAAGGTTGCAGATATGCGTCAGACATAGATGAGAGCCCGTAAGGCATGCAGGAGCTCCTTGAGCTGCGCAGACCCGCAGCTGTCAGGTGCTTTTTCAACTGGCAAGCTGTTTTCCGTCACCACCAACCGGCGCACTTGCCCCCTCCCCCGTCGCCAGCTGGTGATTGAAACTGCCAGGAGCGCATGAGCTGAGTAGTCGGGGTGACGCACCTGCGCCGTGGGAGACCTGTAGGTGGCCATCGAGCTCGAGGCGAACGTGCCCGGGACAGGCCTCCGACACGCCGAATTGGCTGGCCACGAGCAAGTGAGCTGGCCACAGGGAGTTTGTTGGAAGTGTAGGGCAAAGCAGCACTGCTGCGCGTTAAAGGAGCACCCGCCCGGCGAGGGGCCGTAGAGTCGAAGGGCCACCCTTCCAGCAAGAGGTTCTTCTCGTTTACCAGGGCGGACACGGAGTTGGCCTGCATTTTTGTGTTGCACATCAGCTGCATTTCGCAATCGTCCTTGAAAGAATGAATGTCCTAACCTCTACAAGATCCACGTTGGCGGTTGGTTGTCCACAAGGCGGCCACATGGTTGCCGCCGGCGCTAATCGCAATCATCGCTCATTTGCTGCTGCTGCTCTCCAAGCATGGCGTCAAGCAGCGTCTCGATCTCCTGGTCACTGACGCTGGCTTCAGTCAGAAGGCGCCAAGCTGACGCCTGGCTGGCGTCCTCATAGTCACAGCGGCGCTTGTACAGCAAGTGGCCAGCGCACTCAAATACCGCGGGGTTGATGCCTGTCTCCAGGACATCCGCAGGGACGGCGCCAGCGGCGACGCGTTGAGCGAATCGCTGCGGCACTACAAACACCCGCGCTCCTCGGTCAACGATGAGCACGTTGAATGGCACGTTGCGCGCTTGCAGTGCCTCGGCCGCGGCGCCCACAGCCGCAGCGAGGTCGTGGAGGCGTCCAGTGCATTCGAGGACGAGTGCGTGCAGGGGGTACTTGTGCAACTGCAGCAGGTTGACGCCGTTGAACGCACACTGCTGTCGCTTGGCACCCAGCGGCGCCGTCGGCGCGCGTTCCATGGGAAACGGCGCGGTGAGGTAGTACGCCTGGAAGTGGAGGTGGTTCACAGTGGCGTACGCGCCCAGGGAATTGTAACCTACCCGGAAATACGGGTTGTCTGCTTCTGCGCAGAACTGCAAGGCCAGGAGCACGAGCTCACTGTTCAGCCGCTGCGGCAGCTGCGCCATGGTGCGTGGCACTAGCAGCACGTGGCCGTACTCGATGGGGCTGACGTTGATGAGCACCATGTTCGCGTCGCTCGATAAACTGGCCGTCTCCGTGAACCCCCTGTCCCGCCGCCGCGATGTCGGCTGGAACTGGAACAGGACTTCCGCGGCATCGGCTTTGGTGAAGTTGAACTTCTTGGGGTCGTACGGCTGCAGGACCTCGTCAAGCACGATTTGAGTGGGCCGCTTCTTGTGCGCCCGCCCCTCATTCAGCTGCGCCACGAAGCCGTAGACGCCGCCTAGGAGGCGCGTCGGACAGGCGGTGACATCGTAGCGGAAGAGGCCAGCACTGAAGGCCATCTCCCACTTGGCCAGCAGGACCGTGTCCAACACGGAGCGCGGCACGTCACCGCCGTCTTCGCTGCTGCTCGGACTCGTGCTGCTCGTGTTCGTGTCTTCGCGCGTCGAGGCGACGGCGGAGTGAAGGTCCCCCAGCGAGCGCAGGCGCTTCGCGAAGCCGCCGTCTCGGGAGGCGAGGAAGCGGAGCGTGGGGAGTGCGTCTGGAGGGCGCAGCCATGAGGTGTTAGAGGGTGGAGAGACGTCAAGGGCAGTCCACTGTGGTTGCGCCGCTCGTCAACCTCCCCCAGAGTCCCTCAGACCACAGAGGCGTCACCTCAAAAAGTGCACCCATACAGAACGGTGGGAGCAGGGGCCGCAGCGGCGCGCATTCGCTCGCCGTGCGCCGTGTGTAGCAGTGCCACGTGCGGCGCGTGTGCGGCTGCGTGCAGGGAATGGGTGGGCACCGCGGCCTGGCGCCCACCGAAGAGGAAACAACTCCCGTCTTCCCTCTGGTCTGGTTTCCCGTCCCACGGCGCACCTTGCATCGCCGCAACAGAGGTGCAGCAGACTGCGTCAGGCGCGTCGTCCTGGTGGATGGACATCATCGTGCTCACACGCGGCAGCGCGTGCACAGTCGTGCTCATGATTCTAGGAAGAAAGCGTCGGCGTGTCGGCACCGCCCGCTGGCTTCGCTTCGCGACTCGCTGTTCAGCAGACACCGCCACCGGCAGCGCACTCGGCGTCCTACAGAAGACGAGGAGAAGAGCGTCGCGTGCACCACAGAACAGAGTCAGAGGGGAAGGCCACAAACACAGCGCACAGCGCACAGAGCGCCTCGCAGGTTGCGCCACGGAACTGCAAACGCACCATGGGGCTGCCTCCAGCTGCAGGGCTTGCACCACGACCTCCGAAACGCTGGCCAAGGCAGGCAGACTCGCGGGCGTGCATAGTGGTTGGACTGGCAGGAGGACGGAAAGCACAGGATGTGTGTGTCGATGAGCAAAGTGGGCAGGCACTAGGCAGGCCGCCTCTCGCTTCTGCGACGGGCAAGAAGCTGTTGGCACCTGTACACGTCACGCCAGTGGCATCGTCTCGAGAGCTCTTTTGCCGATCGCAGAGGCGCTTGGCACGGCATGAGAACAGCGGCGTGCGATGTGTGCATTAATCCGCGGCGTCTATCGCGCTGGCGGCGTGCCAGGGCCTCAATGAATGTGCGGGCAATCGCAGTGTCTCTGGACTCAGTGCTTCAGCACGCCGGCGACGCGGTGACGGAACACACTGCCCGCTTAGCAGTCACACGTGATGGTACCTGCATGCTGCGGGGCACCGGGACAGCGCTCGGCGAACGCAGCAGGTGGGCTCTGCACTGGGGCGGCCAACGAAGCACCTCGTTCGCGGAGGTGTGCGACCTGGCGGCGCTACGCAACCTCTGCTTACGCAGTGGCCATGATGCCGAGACTGGGGACACGTTCCAGACAGACCTGTCACGGTGCACAATACACTTGCACCCCGGAGACGACGCTCACGCCCGGAGCCTTCTCACAACTTGGGTGAGGACAGGGCAATGGGTGCATGCTGTTGGAGCTGGTTTACTGCACGCTGAATTATGTACCTCTCAAAGTGGTGGCAAGGGAGCGCAGAAAGGGAAGCCACGTGGTGGTGTGTGCGTTGTTGCTCTGTCTGTACAAGGAAGCGGAGCGCCAGTGGCGAAGCTGTTTTTGGACCAGGTTACGTATGTTCCTGTTCGGATGGAATTGCAGGTGCACAGCGGCGGCGTAGAGACCTGGACCTGGTCTCGATGGCCAGCTGATGCTGTGCATGTTCAGTCCTCTGGGCAGGAGACCATCTACACCGCCGCATTGGACTCCTCTACTGATAATGAAGACCATGTGGCGCTGTCCCAGTTGCTGCTGCCGCCGCCGCCTATAGACAGCAGTGCTGCATTCACCACCGCCACTATCCCAGCCGCCCGCTCCAATGGTGGCCAGTTCCTTTTGCGGGCGACCGCGCTACCGGATGCTGGCGCTGTAGCATCATCGCCGCACGAAGGATGGTATGTCCTAGACCCGTGCTGCGATGGCTGTGCAATCAGCCAACATGTTGGTGACGCTATGGCATGGCCTTCCGCTGGGCAGCAGCAAATGCACGCACTGGGCGGCCCCGCCGCTGGGCCGCTGCGTCAGGGTGCCTTAGCACTTGGCTCATGCGTGCTGCCGAGTCACGCATGGCATCAGCAGTTGGCCCTTGATGGCGCTCTAGCGGGCATCCCCCACGGACAGCCTCTGGCTGGCGTGCTTGGCATGTCACTGCTGCGGCGCTGCTTATTAGAGGTGCGAGCACACGCACGTGTGCCTGGCAGTCGAGACGCCCCAGTCACCGAGGTGCTGGTCCACCAACCAGGCTCCTTTGTTGACCCAAACGACCGCACCACTGTCAGCTGGCAGCGTCTGCGTTTCCTGGACGGCGCGCCGCATGTAGAGTGCACGCTGTGGTTGTACGATGATTCGGATGGTGACGGCAGCAGCGAGCTGAATCCCGGGTCCACGGAGGCACTGGAGGTCCCCTTTTCTGGCTGGTTCCGACTCGGCCTCGGCATCGGTGGAACAGCACTCATCCTGTCCGCAACGACTGCCGCGAGCATGAACTTTGCAGACACAACACAAGCATTGCAGCCACAAGGTGTGCTCGCTGGGCCCGGTGAGCAACGAGGTCGCTTCGTGGCTGCTCAAGAAGGGGGCCTCCTGTCAGGTCGCCTGCCCCGTGTATCCCTACGCGGCGCATCATTTGTGAGGCAGCGCGCGGTGGTTCATACGACGAGAGATGGCTCTCTCCGCCCCATGGTGCCTCCAGACTTGCAGCTGAGTGACATGGCTGCAGGCGTGCTATGCGCAGACCTGTTCCGGGGATGCACCATCTTGCTAGACGTGCCTGGTGCGCGATGCGCCGTGATAAAGCAAGCACA
>Ga0164296_1000843_pt1 | contig 34767 bp, 28 predicted proteins | sample GEODES057metaG_FD_113533 | JGI IMG/M metagenome (GOLD analysis project Ga0164296, IMG submission 113533) | Dystrophic lake water microbial communities from Trout Bog Lake, Wisconsin, USA - GEODES057 metaG | ecosystem: Environmental > Aquatic > Freshwater > Lake | place: USA: Trout Bog Lake...
CGATAGGCGCAGGAGGGCGGCAGCCAGTCGATCTCCTCGAGATCCCTGGGCGTCAGATGCACGCAGTCCGGCACCTTGCGGCGGCGGTTGGCATAGTCGCTGCAACGAGCCGAGCCGGTGTCGAGCAAGCGGCAGGCGACGTTGGTGAAGGCGAGGTCGCCGGTGTCGTCGTAGCGGATTTTGTGCAGACAGCAGCGGCCGCAACCGTCACACAGGGATTCCCACTCGGCCGTTGTCATCTCGGCAAGCGTCTTGGTCTTCCAGAACGGCGGGGGGGCAGCCATGCCCGGCAACCTAGCCGCTAAGACCCGACGGGGCTACTGCCCGCCGGAAGCTGCACCATGAACTCGCCCCAAGGGCCATCGTGCCCGCCGGCATCAGCTCCCGTTCACGTCCCAGATTTCGGGGAAGAAGAGGTCTTTCCAGTCCTTCGCCTCGCGCTTGATCTTGCCGACACGGAACATGAAGTCGGCGAAGGTTTTCGAGGCGAGTGGGGTGACCTGGTAGCGGTAGCGGGGGTCGGAGATGATGGCGAGGATTTCGTCGACGGTCATTTTCGACTTGGTGTCCTCGACATAATAGGTGACGGCGAGGCGGGGGTCGGCGGTGACGATGTCGGAGGCTTCCTTCAGGGCGAGGATGAGGGCCTTGTAGACGTTGGGGTTGGCGTCGTGGAACGCCTTGGAGGTCCACGCAACCGAGGTGGTGGACTGGCCGAGCAGGTCGTAGGAGTTGAGGATCGTGCGCACCGCCGGGTTCTTCAGCTGCATGTTCTGGAAGGGCGGGATGGTGAAGGCGCTGTCGAAGCTGCCGCTGCCGGTGAGCAGGCCGGTGGTGGAGTCCGGGGGCGAGAGCGACATGGTGAGCTCGTCGAGCTTGTCGTAGTTCTTGTCGCCCCATTCCTTGGCGGCGGCCATTTCGAGCACGACGGCCTGGATGGCGACCTTCACCGCGGGGAGGGCGATCTTGTTGGCGGCGGTGAGGTCCTTGATAGAGTGGACGTTCGGCGCGCGGGTGTTGAGCAGGAGGGGGGACTGGGAGAGGGCGGTGATGCCGCGGACTTCCTGGGGGGTGCCGGCGGTCTTGGCCCAGAGGGTGACGAGGCCGGGGACGCCGCCGGAGACGACGTCGACCGCCTTGGCGAGGAGGGCGTCGTTCATGTTGTCCGGGCCGTTGAAGGTGCGCCAGGAGACGGTGAGGTTCGGTACGCCCAGGGCGGCGGCGTGTTTTTCCAGCAGCTTCTGGTGGGCCATGACGTTGAACTGCAGGTAGCCCATGCTGAACTGCTGGGCGAAGCGGACTTCGGAGACTTCGGCCCTGACGTTACCCGCGAGCGCAAATACGGCGGCGGCGGCCAGTGAGATTATTTTTCGCATTGTTGGTTTCCCCCTCAATGTGCGTGCATGCCCCAGCGGCGGAGCGTGCGTTTTTCGATGTGTCCGAAGACCATGATATCGACGACCAGGCCGATGGCGATGACCGTCAGCAGGCCGGCGAAGACGTTGGCGATTTCGAGCTCGTTCTTGTTCTCGAAGATATACCAGCCGAGGCCGCCCTTGCCGGAGCTGGCGCCGAAGACCAGTTCGGCGGCGACGAGGGTGCGCCAGGCGAAGGCCCAGCCGATCTTCAGCCCCTGCAGGATCGAGGGGAAGGCGGCGGGCACGAGGATGCGGAAGACGTAGCCGGGCAGCGAGAGGCCGTAGTTGCGGCCGACCATGCGCAGGGTCTGGGAGACGGCGAGGAAGCCGGAATGGGTGTTCATGGCGACCACCCAGGTGACGGCGTGGAGCAGGACGAAGATCAGGCTGCCCTCGCCGAGGCCGAACCAGAGGAGCGCGAGGGGCAGCAGGGCGATGGAGGGCAGCGGGTTGAACATCGCCGTCAGCGTCTCCAGCAGCGAGGCGCCGAGGCGGGAGGTGGCGGCGAGCGCGGTGAGGGTGCCGGCGCAGATGATGCCGAGGATGTAGCCGGTGAGCAGGACGCGGAGCGAGATCAGGCACTTCCTGGGGATCTCGCCGCTGGCAAGGCCCTGGCCGAGGGCGATCAGGGTGTCGCTGAGGGTGGGCACCAGGAGGGCGTTGTCGAGCCAGAGGCCGTACGACTGCCAGGCGGCGGCGAGGGCGAGGACGACGACGATGCGGCGCAGGCCGGGGTTCCCGTAGAGGCGCTGGGCGAGGGGGACGGGGCGGGTAGCGATTTCGAGCCGTTCGTTGGGGTCGATGTCGTAGACGACGGTCTGCTTCATCTCAGCCCGCCTGGGCCGCGGCTTCGGCGGCCTGGTCGCCGAAGAGGAGGCGATAGATGGTGCTCTCGAGTTCGCGGGTTTTGGAGGCGTCGCCGCGGGCCTGTTCGACGTCGTTCAGCTCGGCGCGGACACGGCCGGGATGGGCGGAGAGGAGCAGGATGCGGTTGCCGATCTTGGTCGCCTCGGAGATGGAGTGGGTGACGAAGAGGAGGGTGCAGCGCGTGTCCTCCCAGAGGGCGAGGAGTTCGTCCTGCATCTGGCCGCGGGTGAGGCTGTCGAGGGCTGCGAAGGGTTCGTCCATCAGCAGGATGTCGGGCTCCATCGCCATGCCGCGGGCAATGGCGACGCGCTGCTTCATGCCGCCGGAGAGGGTGTGCGGGAAGCTGTCGGCGGCGCGGGTGAGGTTGACCTTGGCGATGTAGAGATCCGCGCGCTCGGCGGCTTCGGCGCGGGTGAATTTCCCGCTGGAGACCATGGGGAAGATGATGTTCTGCTTCACCGTCTTCCACGGCAGCAGCTGGTCGAACTCCTGAAAGACCATCATGCGGTCCGGGCCGGGGCGGCCGACGGGGTGGCCGCGGAGCGTGATGTGGCCTTCGGTGGTCGGCAGGTAGCCGCCGACGGCTTTGAGAAGGCTCGATTTTCCGCAGCCGGAGGGGCCGAGCAGGATGAAGCGGTCGCCGGCGGCGACCTGGAAATCGACGCGGTAGGTCGCGGTCACGATCTGCTCGGCCGTGGTGTAGCACAGGGTCACGCCCTCGACGGCGAGCAGGTTCTCGCCGGGGGGGACCGGTGCGGCGACGGCGGAGGCTGGCATGGGTGTTCCCGGGACGTTTGATCGCGTTGTTGAGGCCATTGAACACGGGCCGGGGCAGCGGGGCAATCGACCGCGCGGGTGTCGGCGCGGATCAATTTCTAACAGGAAACCAACATGCCTGACCCTATCGTGATCGGCAGACGCTCACGCCCCTTGCACGGACCCGCCAATGTCGGCATCGCTCATCACACGCCCTGCCCCGCCCGACACCAGGAGGCTCCGCCGCGTGCTGCCCGACGATTTCGACCTTTTCCGCACCCTCGTGCAGGTGGTGCTGGTCATCGCCGCCTTCTATGGAACCCTCGTCGGCGGTCTCTACGTATGGCAGCGCAAGATAATCTTCCTCAACGATTCCGTACCGCCAGATCGGGTGCGAGCGGGCGTGCCGCATGCGCAGGAGTGGCGCATCCACACCGAGGACGGCCTCGACCTGGTTGCCTGGTTCACGCCGCCGCGCGACGAGACGCAGCCAGTCGTGCTGTTTTTTCACGGCAACAGCGGCAATATCGGCCATCGTGCGGATCGGATGGTACGGTTCGAAAATGCCGGCTGGGGCGCTCTGCTGATGGAATACCGTGGCTTCGGCGGTAATCCGGGTTCGCCCAGCGAGGACGGCATCGCACTGGATGCGCGTGCTGCACTGTCGGCCCTGCGGCAACACGACTATCCCGCCACCAGGATCGTGATCTGGGGGGAATCGCTCGGGACCGCGGTCGCGATCCGGCTTGCCAGCGAAGAGCCGGCCGCGGCGCTGGTCCTCGAGGCGCCGTTCACCCGCATGGCCGATATGGCGCGCATGCAATACAAATTCATTCCAGTCGAACCGCTGCTGCGCGACCGCTTCGACTCGCTGGGCCGGATGCCGGGTATTGCGATGCCGTTGCTGGTCATGCACGGCGACAAGGATGAGCTGATCCCGATCGCCATGGGCCAGCGCCTGTTTGGCGCCGCAACTGTAGCCGATCGACAGTTCTGGACCGCAGCCGACGCCGGACACAACGATCTCGCCGAGCATGGTGCGGTCGACACCGGGATCACCTTCGTGAACCACCGGATTGCGGCAGCCCTGCTCGCAGGCCGCTGACGGGACGTTGCCACCTCCGGGCGTGAGCGGCAGGCTCGGCGTCCGCGAAGGAGACTATGCCGTGCTCAGATACCGCCGCCATACCGTACTCAGCCATCCGGCCTGCCGCCGATGAGAGCGCAGGACCTGGGGTTGGCATGCGGCCAGATGGAACCCGGCGCGCGCAATCTGATCACCGACGTCCCAGGTGTGCGGGTCGGTCACACCACACTCAGCGAAGGCGAACTTCGCACGGGAGTAACCGCGATCATTCCGCATGGTGGCAACGTCTTTCGTGACAAGCCGATCGCCGCCGCCGATGTGCTGAACGGTTTCGGCAAGTCGATCGGCTTGATGCAGATCGAAGAACTCGGCCAGCTCGAGACGCCGATCCTGCTGACCAACACGCTGAGCGTGGGCACCTGCGGCAATGCGCTGATCCGCCGCGCCATCGCGGCAAATCGCGACATCGGACGGCGGACCAGCACGGTCAATCCAGTCGTTGGCGAGTGCAACGACGGCTATCTCAACGACATCCAGGCAATGGCGGTGACAGAGGCGCATGCCTTTGCGGCGCTCGACGGCGCAAGCGAAGATTTCGCCGTCGGGGCCGTCGGCGCCGGGGCCGGCATGAGCTGCTTCGGCTTCAAGGGCGGCATCGGATCGGCCTCGCGTCGGCTGACGCTCGACGGTGCCGAGTATCATGTTGGCATACTCGTGCTGGCGAATTTCGGCCGTGCCGGAGACCTCCGGTTGCCGGACGGAACCCGCGTCGACCCGAAGCAGATGCCGACGCCCGAGCGCGGCTCGGTGATCGTCGTGGTGGCCACCGACATTCCCGTCGATCACCGCCAGCTCAAGCGACTCATTCGCCGCGCCGGAGCCGGGCTTGCGTGGACCGGGTCGTTCTGGGGCAATGGCAGCGGCGACCTCGCGATCGGATTCACCACTGCGAACCGTATCGACCACGACGGCAGGGCCGATCTGATATCGATAGGGATAATGAACGAAAACCGTATCGACCTGCCGTTCCAGGCGGTGGCCGAAGCAACCCACGAGGCGGTGCTTGATGCACTCGCCGCCGCCGACACCACCACCGGGCGCGCCGGCCATACCCGCCCTGGCCTGCGCCACGCCCTGTCGCCACCATGAGTGATCCAGCCGCCTCGATGCGCGCGCGGGGCCCAGGCGAGTTGCGGGCGTTGACCTCACTGCGCGGCATCGCAGCGCTGGCCGTCGTACTCGGCCATTTCTCCACCACGGCGCAGCAGCTCACTGCGATCCCCCTCCCGCGCCTGGTACCGCGCAGCCACATGGCCGTTGACTTCTTTTTCGTGCTCAGCGGCTTCATCATGTCGTACACTTATCTGGCTGCATTTCGCACGCAGCGCCCCGGCGCCTATCATCAGTTCCTCGTCCGCCGGTTCGCCCGGATCATGCCGCTGCACGTCACGATGGTCCTGCTTGTCGCGGTCTTCGGCGTCGCCAGCATCGCCCTCACCGGGGCGAACATGTTCTGGGCCGGCGCGTTCACCTGGCCTGATTTCGTGGCGAACCTGGTGCTGCTGCCGGGCGTCGGTATAGGCATGAACTACAACCTGCCGACATGGTCGATCAGCACTGAAATGATCGCCTACATCGCCTTCCCCATTCTCATCAGTGGCGTGTTCAGCCAGCAGCGCTTTGTCGCCGGTGGCACTCTTGGCCTTGTGCTAGGCGTGCTCGGCCTGCTCGCGCTCAACAAGGTGCGCCTCAGCCTCGACTACTGGGAGGGCCCGATCAACATCCTGCGCTGCTTTGCCGAATTCGCGCTCGGCATGATCGCCTACCGCTCATGCGGCAGTATGCAATTGCGGAGGCTGCTTGCGAGCGACAGTGCCGCGGTCATCCTTTGTGCTGCCTGCGCGGCGTCGTTGCTCTGCCGTGTTGACCTCCCGGCCGCGCTTATGTTCCCTTTCCTTGTCATCGCCTTCGCCATCAACACCACGCTCGCGGGGCGTATGCTGGGGGCCCGGCCGTTGCACTTCCTGGGCGTCGTTTCTTATTCGATCTACCTCATCCACTTCCCGCTTGGCGTACTTGCCGAAGTGCTCGCCCAGCGCCTGCTCGGCGCAAATGGGTCGTCAGCCGGCGCCATCGCCTTCGCTTTCCTCGCCACCGCCGCGGTGATCCCCTTCGCGTGGCTCGCCTTTGAAGTCATCGAGCGTCCAGGCCGGCATTTCGTCCGTCATCTCTTCGCGGGCGCACCCGCCCGGACCCGCATCCGCCACACCCAGGAGGCCCCATGAAGATCTTCATCTCCGCCGACATCGAAGGCGTCGCGGGCGTGGTCACGCCGCAGCAGGGCCAGCCCGGCAACAGCGAATACGAGCGCGCCCGCCGACTGATGACGGAGGAGGTCAGCGCCGCGATCGCCGGCGCCTTCGAAGGCGGCGCCAGCGAGGTCGTTGTCAACGATAGCCATGGGCCGATGACCAACATCATCCCCGAACTGCTTGATCCCCGCGCCGAGCTGATTCTCGGCCGCCCCAAGCCGACCTATATGTGTGCCGGCCTCGATGCGAGTTTCTCGGGCGTGTTCTTCACCGGCTATCACAGCGGGGCAGGCCGCAACGGCATCCTCTCGCATACGGTCAACGGCTTCGCGTTCTACGGCATCAGGGTGAATGGGATCGACAGCGCCGAGGCGACGCTCTATGGCGCCTATGCCGGCAGCCTCGGCATTCCCGTGGCCCTGCTCACCGGCGACGATCAATTACAGGCGCAGTGCGCGCCGCTGTTTCCCGGTGCCCAATGGGCGGTGGTGAAAACCGCCCTCAGCCAGCGCGCCGCGCGTGCACTGTCCCCTGAAAACGCGCGCGCCCGCATCCGCACCGCGGCAGCCGATGCAACGCGCAACCTGGTCGCCTGCCGTCCCTATGTGATCCCCGGTCCCTATCGACTGGAACTCGATCTTTCCAGCGTGACATTGGCGGATCTCGCCGCGGGCATACCGGTGGCCGACCGGGTAAGCCCGCGGACCGTCGCCTTCCAGGCCGACACGATGGAAGGCGTCATCGGTTGGATCGGTGCCATCGGGGCAATGTCGGCGCTTTTGCGCTAAGCCCTACCGTGTCGTTCCCGGCGTACGGACCCCGATACCGACGTCGGCGGGCTTGCCGGCGCTATCGAACAGGCCGAATAGGCCACGCAGGAAGCCCGGCGTGAGCGCCGCCAACGGATTGACCGTGACAGCCGGGTCGGCGCAGTTGCCGCGTAACGAATAGGTTGCCGCGAACAGGCCGCCGCCCCGCTCGGGGCTGAACAGCTTGCCAATAATCGGCAGGTCGCCAAGCAGCGAGTTGAAGAAATAAGCCGGCACCAGCGTGCCCTCGAAATCACAGCGATTAGTTGCTAAATCGATCCTCCCCTGCGCGGTCATCCCGAGCGAGGCGTTGAAGGCACGGGCGTCTTCCAGATCCAGCACGTCATCGGCCAACGTGAACGGCACTTCGAGCTTGGAGAAGCCGAGGCCAGGACCCTGCACCATTTCCATCAACCCATAGAGCGTCATGGCTTGGAGCAGTTTGGCGAGACCCGGCGCCTTGATCATGCGGAAGTCGGCGATCTCAGCACGGCCGGCCAGCGGGGATTCGGGCTTGCTGTCGTCGTACGTGCCACTCAGCGTCATCTCGCCGCCGCGCATATCCTGCTCGACACCGAGGGCCTGCAACAAGCCACCCGCATCGAGCGCGCGGCCCTTCATCTGCCGGGCATTGCCGGCAGGATCTATGGAGATCTCGAATGTCCCCGTCGGGCTCTCAGTGCGGCCCGCCAGGCGTGCCTGGCGCAAATGCTTTCCAGTACTCTCAGCACGCACCGACATCTGGTAGAGGGTCCGGCCTTCACCGAGAACCACGCGGCCGAATTTGGCATCAATGACGTACGGCGGCGTAGTTGCCTCCCGGCGCGGTTTTCCACCCGTGCCGTCACGGCGTTGAAAATGCACCGACGCGTCGAAGCTCGGGCCGTTCAGCGTGGCCTGCCAGGGACCGCCGGCGGCCGTGGGCCAGCGTACCTCGCCACGCACATCGGTGAGGCCGATCACCGCGCGCTGAACCCGCGCAACGATGGGGCGGCCAGAGCTGAAATCGACCTGGGCATCGAGGTCGATCCCCTCGCCAGCGACCTTCAGCCGATCGATGGCGGCCACCCGATCTTTGTCAAGCTGGAGGTGAAATTCGGTCTGCGCCGGATGGCCGGCATGCTTGGCGAAATTCAGCGTCGGCAGAACCATTTCGGTCCCGCTGAGATCCGCTTTCACCGAAACCTCGCCCTTGCCGTCCTTCTGCGCCCGCCAGATGAGCTCGCCGGTGACCGGCCCTGTAAGGACATCCGACAGGTCGAGGCCAAGGGCCGCAATCTGCCGCATGTCGGTGGTGCCGGACAGCGTCGCGGTCTGTCGCGCAACCGTAGCGGGCAAGTCAGGCCTGAAGTCCATTGTCAGGGCGAGCTTGGCCGGAATGCCGGCGATCTTCGCGCTGCCCTGCACAGTCAGGCCGTCAGACGTGGCGGTGAGGTCGAGCATCCCCTGCTCGAGATCCTGGCCAGCCGCGATGCCGCCCAGCCTGACACCGGTCAACTTGGCGGCGGTCTGGATATGGATGTCGCTGTCATCGATATGCACCTCCAGCGGCAGGCGGATGATCTCGACCTTGGCGTGCACCTGGCCTGAGGGATTACGCATCTCGATCGGTCGGCCATCGAGCACGTGCAGCTTGGGCTGGCGAAGCAACGCAATGACGTCGGCCAGCGGTGCCGCGAACTCGGCGTCGACGTCGAGAAGTTGGTCCTTGACGGAAAGTCCGGTGATCCGCATCCCGCCCGCGGATAGTGCGATCGCGCCCTGCCGCGCGGAAAGGATGGTCGCCTCAAAGGCGTCGGGCGAGGTGATCTCGAACCGCGCGACGCCGTGTTCAAGCGGGGGAACCGGCCGCAGCCAATGCACCGTCAAATTGCGGGCGTTGAGCCCGCCGGTCAGCGATGTGACACGCAGATCGGAGAAGTTTTCCGACGCGGCCGCGGTCACGGCCAGATGGATGTCCTCGGCGATCCCGGAGGTAATGTTTTCCACGACCCAGGCCTTCGCCAGCGTCGTGCGGATACCGTCAGGCCACAACTCCGAGAGCGCCATGGCGTCGACACGGTCGGCATCGAGGGTAAGCTCGAGCCATGCGCGGCCATTCCAATGTCGCAGTGACAGGCGGCCGGAGACCTTGCTGACGCCACCGGCCTTCGGCGCCAGCGCGACGGCGATATCCTTGACCACCACACCGTCGGCGGATGGCAACACCGTGGCGGACCCGCCGGCGAGTGGGAGCAAGCTGCTGCCCACGGCGACCTGTCCGGCACCGAACTGCACACGCGCCTCCGACGTGTGCAGCGCGAAATCTGTGCCGAGGCTGAGCGTCGCATCGATCGTCACAGGCACATCGACAGCGGCCAGCCTCGCAAAGGCAGCGACGTCGGCAGCGAGCCGCGATGGGTTCAGCGGGCCAAGCTTGACCTGGACGCCAATGTCCTGGCCAGGCTCGCGCAGTTCCGCCCGCAACGAGGTTTTTATACTCTGGCTACCGAGCAGCACCTCAACATCCGCATCCGCGTCGACCCCACCGGCAGGCCGGCGGCGCACCTCCATGCTCACTGACGGCACCGGCCATTCGGTGCCCAGCGCACGATCAACGATCCGCAGCGAACCTTCGCGCAGTGTAACATGATCGAGCTGGCGCAACGGCGCGGCGATCCCCTTGCCGGCGCTGCCGATCGGCTCGGCCAACTGCGCGAGGATGTCCGGTAATAGCGAGCGCGCGCCCCGCGCATTCGGCGCCTGGCCGGAGAATTCTGCGTTGATCGACCCATCAGCCTCGCGCACCACCCGCAGCGATGCACCACGCAATTCCGCTGACTGGACAACGATCCGGCCCGCCAGCAGATCGCCGATCGACAGCGAGGCCAGCACCAGCGGCAGGCGCGCCACCGTCAGCCCCTCGGCAGTGTTGACCGCGACATCGTCGAGCCTGATGTCAAGCGGCTGGTCGACCCCGGCGCTGAAGCCTTCCCAGGCAATCGACGCGCGGCCGATCGACCAGTGTACCGGTCCGGTGTCGGATCTGGCGGCGGCTTCCAACTGATCGAGCAGCCAGGGGACTTCGAGCGGTCCCTGCGAGAGCCGCCACGCCAGTCCCCCCAACGCGACGCCGACGAGCACCGCCAGCCCGAGCGCGAAGGCGGCGATGTTGTGCAGGCGGCGCGCCATGAACCAGGCGGCTTGACCGAAATGCTTCCTCATGGCCAGCCTCGATCATGTCCGCGCCCCGTTTCCGCCTCCCCGCCACCTGGCCCGACGCCGCCGAATCCGGCCCAGCCGAGCGCCTTGCCGAACGCTTTGCCGAGCTTGGCCGTGCCGAGGCGCGCTTCGCCAATGGCGCAGGAGCCGGCCTGCTCGCCTGCCTCGGCGGCAACTCGCCCTATCTGGCCGAGTTGGCGTTGCGCGAAGCCGCGACGCTGCGCCTGTTCGCACGCAATGGGCCAGAGGCGGCGGTCGGCCAGGCGATGGCCAGCATCGCGGCGATGCCGCCCTCGACGCCGCGCCCGCGGATCGTGGCCCAGCTGCGCCAGGCCAAGCGCGCCATCGCGCTGGCCACGGCGCTGGCCGACATCGGCGGCATATGGCCGCTGGAACGGGTCACCGAGGCGCTGGCCGACCTTGCCGAGGCCGCGTTGCGGCTGTGCGTCCAGCATCTGCTGCTGGCCGGCCATACTCGGGGCGAGCTGCGTCTGCCACACCCCGCCACCCCCGACGTCGCCTGCGGCTTCACGGTGCTCGGCATGGGCAAGCTTGGCGCCCGCGAATTGAACTACTCCAGCGATGTCGACCTCATCCTCCTGCAGGATCCCGACTCCGGCGTATACCAGGGCGAGATGGCCGGCGCATTCTACAGCCGTATCGCGCGCGACCTGGTCACCATGATGGAAGCGCGCGACGCCGCCGGCTACGTTTTTCGCACTGATCTTCGCCTGCGCCCCGATCCCGCCGCCACCCCCCCCTGCGTCGCCCTGCCGGCGGCCATCGCCTATTACGAGAGCATGGGCCAGAACTGGGAGCGCGCGGCCATGCTCAAGGCCCGTCCGCTCGCCGGCGATATCGCCCTCGGCCACAACTTCCTGCAGGAAATCCGCCCCTTCGTCTGGCGCCGCCACCTCGATTTCGCCGCGATCGCCGACATCCACGCCATGAAGCGGCGCATCGACGAACACAAAGGCACCGGCATCGGCACCGCGCCCGACGCCGCCGCGCGCGTCCTCGGGCACAACGTCAAGCTCGGCCGCGGCGGCATTCGCGAAATCGAGTTCCTCGCCCAGACCCTGCAACTCGTCTGGGGTGGCCGCGACCCGGCGCTGCGCGTGCTGCGCACCCGCGACGCGCTCCGACTGCTCGTCCGCGCTGGCCATATGCGCGCCCGCACGGTCAAGGAACTCGACGCCGCCTATGTCTACCTCCGTGGCGTCGAGCACCGGCTGCAGATGGTCAACGACCGCCAGACCCACACGCTGCCCGAGAAGCCCGATGAACTCGCGCGCTTCGCGGTCTTCATGGGCCACCCCGACGCTAATTCGTTCGCCATCGAGTTGCTGAGCCACCTCGAGCGGGTCCAGGCACGCTACGAGGAGATGTTCGGGACCATGCCGGAACTCGAAGGCAACGGCACCGCGGCGCTCGACTTCAGCGGCGTCGGCGACCTGCCGGAGGCAACCGTCAAGGCGCTGGCCGGCATGGGCTACGTAACTCCCGCGGCCATCATCGCCGCCGTGCGCGGCTGGTATGCCGGCCGGGTGCGGGCACTGCGCTCCCAACGCTCGCGGGAGATGATGCGCGCCGTACTGCCACGTCTGCTCGCCGCCCTCGCCCGCCAGACCCAGCCGGATGCGGCCTTCGCCCGCTTCGACGAGTTTCTCGGCCGCCTGCCCGCCGGCGTGCAACTGCTGGCCCTCTTCCAGCGCCATCCGCCACTGATGGACCGCGTCGCCGCAATCCTCGGCGCCGCCCCATCGCTCGCCGACCACCTTGCCCGCACCCCCTCAGCCCTCGAGGGCCTGCTCGCCCCCGAAGCCGCACCACATCACGACCGCACGCTGCGCCTGCGCCTGGCCGATGCCCGCACCATCGAGGACGCCATCGCCATCATCCGAACCACCGTGCGTGAGGAGGAATTCAGCGTCTCCATCGCCACGCTCGAGGGCCGCATGGACGCCGACGCCGCCGGCCGCGCCCGCACCGCGCTCGCCGATGCGGCGTTGGCGGCCCTGCTGCCGCTGGTGATGGACGACTTCGCCTCCCGCTTCGGCCGCATCAAGGGCGGTGGCATGGTCGTCGTCCTGCTCGGCAAGGCCGGCGGGCGGGAAATGATGGCGGGCTCCGACCTCGATTTGATGTTCATCTACGACCATCCCGAGGATGTCACCCAGAGCACCGGCAAGGGCAAGCGGCCGCTGCCGTCGAGCCAGTGGTTCATTCGCGCCGTGCATGCCTATGTCGCCGCCCTCACCGCGCCCGATGCCAGCGGGCCGATGTTCGCCGTCGACATGCGGCTCCGCCCCTCGGGCAACAAGGGCCCGGTCGCGGTGCCACTCGCCGGTTTCGAGCGCTACCACGCCGCGGAGGCCTGGACCTGGGAGCGCATGGCCCTCACCCGCGCCCGCGTCATCGCCGGACCGCCCGGTCTGCGCCGCACCGTTGAGCGCGCCATCCGCGCCGCCATCGCCGCCGCCGGTGAGCCGGCGAAGGTCATGGCCGACGCCGCCAGCATGCGAGTCCGCCTGCTGCGCGACCTGCCACCGACTGGCCCGTGGGACGTCAAGCTGCGTCCGGGCGGCCAAATCGAAGTCGAGTTCATCGCCCAGGCCCTGCAACTCGCCGCCGGCCAGCCCGCCGGCCCCTCGACCGCCGAGGCCCTGGCCGCTCTGCTGCCGCCCGAGGACGCCGCACCCCTACTGCATGCCGACCGGCTCTGGCGCACGGTCCAGGGAATGCTGCGGATCCTCTACGGCCGCTCACCGCCGGCCAAGCTCTCCGAGGCCGCCGCCACCGCCCTCCTGGCCGCCGCCGCTGCCGTCGGCGCGAAGGCGCTTGACGTCGACGGCTTGCACGCCACCTTGGAGAAGGTCGCCCGGCAGGTCCGCGCGGCCTTCATCCGTCACGTAGGAGCACTCGAGGCATGAGCGACTTGGCCGAAGGCGACAAAGCCCCGGATTTCGATATGGACGCCAGCGGCGGCCGCAAGGTCAGCCTGGCCACCTACAAGGGAAAGCCGTTCGTCCTCTATTTCTACCCGAAGGCCGATACGCCGGGCTGTACCACCGAGGCCTGCGCCTTCCAGGAAGCCCTGCCCGCCTTGGCCGCCACCGGCCTTGACGTCATCGGCGTGTCCCCTGACGCGATGAAGCCGATCGAGAAATTCGCCGCCAAATACAACCTCACCTTCCCGCTCGCCTCCGACATCGAGAAGAAGACCGCCGCCGCCTACGGCACTTGGGTCGAGAAATCGATGTATGGCCGCAAATACATGGGTATGGAGCGCTCGACCTTTCTGATCGACGGCAAGGGCCGCATCGCCAAGATATGGCGCCAGATCAAGATCCCCGGTCACGCCGCCGCCGTGCTCGCCGCCGCCAAGGCGCTTTAGAGCGTGATTGGTTGAGGCAAAACCAATCACGCTCTAGCAACCTATTGAAGAGGAGCGCGATTCACGCTTTCTGACCCATCGGCTTCAAGCGATCGCGCTCTAGCAGAGGCCCGGGACGGCAACATCCGATCAGATGGACGCATCTGATCGAAAGACACCGATCGTGCCCCGATTCAATAGTTCGCCGGATCGTGATTGGTTTCATCTGAACTAATCACGGTCTAAGCGGTCCGCCGAACCGCCGGCACCAGCCGGCCGCGCCGCTTCCACAACCGCCGAATCCCGGCCACCGCCAGCACGAGACCCGCCAAAACCAGCACGTTGCCAGACGGCCGCAACCCAATGTCGAGATCGAAGGTGAGGTTCGCCCACAGCACCCGCGACGCCCGCACCCCGGTGGCCAGCCCATACCAAAGCCCCTCCACCAGCGCGGTGACGACCGGCGCCAGCAGCATCAGAACCACCAGCAGCCAAGGCCGCCCTTGCCAGCGCCGCGGCACGAGCCGCCACAGCCCGAGCCACACGAACACCCCGACTGCGAAGATCGCGCTCGTCACATCCGATTTAGATTGCAGCACATAGTGGAACAGCGCCAGCAGCGTCAGCGGAAACACCAGCCGATGCAGCCGCTTCCACCGCGCACCAAGCCGCTTCTGCCACCCGTCCGTCGAGGTCACCGCCAGTATCATCATCGCCACGAACGCCACGAACCCGATAGTGAGGTAGAAGCGCAGCACGATCTCGCTGCCGACCACCCACAGGTTGAACTTCTGGTCGACGACGTAGAGCAGCACATGCAGCACGGCATACACCGCCGCCCCCACACCGAGCATCCGCCGCAGCAGCAGCACCCGCCCCCAGTCCCACACCGCCCGCAGCGGCGTCACCGCCAGGCTCGCCAGCAGAAACCGCACCGTCCAGTCCCCGGTCACATGCGTCAGCTCGGTAATCGGCCGCGCCCCCAGATCATGCGCGACCATCCGCACCAGCAAAACCGCCCCCGGCAACACCAGCACCGCCAGCGTGGCCAACTTCAGTTGCGATAGACGTCCTGCGTGGTCACGCCACACTGCCCAGCTTCGCGACATCACATCCTCCGTCCCTAAACTGACTTGTACTCAGGTGGACCACAGTGAGGTCAGGAAATTACACAGCGATACGCTATCATCCTTAATGAAGTTCACACGACGCGTCGCACCCACTCCCGCCCTGTCCCGAGAGCCGCAGCAGAACGATCAGGCGGGCTTCAGAACAAGGATATATTGCAGGTGGTCCTCCCCTCGGTCACCGACCACAAGCCGCCATTCCCGCGCATTTTCGCCCAGCCACTTCGGCGACATCGTGGTGACGCCATACGTGTGATCGCCGTCGGTGATGAAATGCCGATTGGGTAGAAACGCGAAGCCGGTCCTTTCAAATTCATCAACAAGCGAGTCACGATCGAAATCGGCCGATTCCCCAAACGACGACAGATCCCATATTTCGACGGGGCGGACCGTGATAACCAGGATCCCGTCCGGCTTGATATATTTTCGCAGGGTGCTGAGTGCCGTGAGGGTCGCCCGCTTGGATGTATGCGTAAACACCGAATAGGCATACATCAGATCGAACTTCGCCTCACCGACAGGCAAGCTCTCCGGCAGGTAATCGGACAGCGCCAGATTTCCCAGAATGCCGTCGCGCTTGCAAATGTCGATCGACTCCTGCAGCGGGTCGACACCGAAGAATTGTTCTGGGTTGCTATAGTAACTCATCATCCGCGCCAAACGTCCCCATCCACAACCATAGTCAAGGATGGATGCGCCGCGCAGCGACCGCCGCCCGGCTGCCTCGAAATGCAGCCGCAGTCGATTGGTGAAATCATAGGTGGAGCGGAAGAGATTATAGCCATGCGACCCGGTCCACCCGGTCTGGACATCCACTGGCGCCATCCGGGGCAGGAGGCGGCTAAGGTTGGGAAACGCTGGATGCGGCATATCGAGGTGCAGCCGGCCAAAATCCATCGGCGTCAGTTGCCGCAAGACATCGAGCGTCTGGTTTGTATCGCCGGTACCTGCGATAGTCTCCGCCCGCCGGACAATCGGAAGATCCGCTCGAAAAATCATTATCTTGGTCCAGGTCGATTGATGCATTCATCTCGCTGCAATCGACCATCGAAGTCAATATGAACGCGAGGTTTGCATTAGCCAAACCCGACCGCCAGCCCCCGACCGAAGCTCCGATCAAAAGCCTACCCCCCGAGGCCGATCACAATTAACAGTGCAGTGATCCACCGATGCCACTCTGGGAAAACCGATTGCATCGCTATCCCCAGCAGGTTAGGCAATCGAAAGAAAATTCGCACCACAGCAGGCGCACACATGGCCATGAGCGAACAAGAGGCACTCGAGCAGCTAGAAGCATGCTTGCAGTCCGCACGTTTCGGCAACTTCCTCAGCGCCCAGCACGATATCGACAGCATCGTCGCCGCATTCTCAGACCGGGTGAACGTGCTGCATAAGGCCGGCGTTATCAAACAGATGCTCGGGCGATACGACGACGCCCTCGATCTGCTGCACCGCGCCCTCAAAGTACTGCCGAACTTTCATTATTCTGAAATGGAGCTGGCGAATACATACCGCCTGATGGGCCGCAGCCATGATGCCCTCGCCTGGTTCGAGAAGGCGATCAGCTCCCAACCCGATTATATTCTTGCCTACCTGCGTGCAGCCACTTTGCGCCGCGAACTCGGTGATGCTCGCGGCAGCGCCGACATCCTGGCGCGCGCCCAGGCCATCGAGCCCGCCAACCAGGAGGTCGCCGGCGAGCTCGCTGTGGCGCTCATCTATCTCAACCGACGTGCAGACGCCGTCGAGGCTCTGGCGCCAATCGTCAGTAGACCAGGCGCGGCCGAAGAACATATCACGCGGTTCATGGTCTTGCTGACCGAAACCGGGAACTATCGTCGCCTGCTCGAGTTCCTTCCCTCGTTGCCGGCGTCCGGCTCCGAGCATTTTCGTTTTCATACTGATCTCCTGGCAGGACACGCGCGTTTCGCGCTCGCCGCCAATCGCTCAGCCGTGCTCGCCGCCGCAACCGCGCGCGAGGCTTCGCCATCCTGGCTCTCCACTCCCGACGTCCTTGATTCTCTTCGCGCCGCCGTAGCAGCGCGTCGCCCCTATTCCCTTATCCGCCTCGGCGACGGGGAGGGCAGGTTCCTTGCCTACATGGACCCGGCAACCCGCCGTTCCCTCAGTGAGCATGACGCTCGCACCATGGTCCATTCAATCTGGCATAACTGGTTCGGAGAGGCGCTAGCGACAGCCAATCCCTACGACATCGCCAGGCTCAACGCCGCAACGATCCGATCCATTGAATGCGCCGATATCATCGGCCTTCCCGCCGCCGCGCGCCTCACCAAGGATAATCTGCATTTCGGCTACCTCGCTTATCTTGACGGGTTGATCGCCAACATCGTCCAAGCGAATCCGCAATGCCATCTCACTGATGCCTTCGTCAGCATCCAACTGCATCAGCTGAGCCCATTCCTGCACGACATCCTAACCGACGCTCCCTTTCTCGGGGTCATCGGCCCCCACGACGGTCTCGCGAGCCGACTCGCAAGCCACCATCGCATCGCTGCAACCAAGACCTATCTGGTGCCAGGTGAGCGCCGCCTCCCAACACATCTGCTCAGTGGCACTGGACGCCATTTTCCGGATCGCTACATGGCAATCCTCCGGGAACTCACGATTCCCCAGCCTGGCAGCATTTTCCTCGTCGCTGCTGGCCTCCTTGGCAAAGTCTACTGCAATCGCGTCCGCGAGCTCGGCGGCATTGCCATCGATATCGGTTCGGTCGCCGACGCCTGGATGGGCTACGATACCCGGCCCGGCCAGTTCGGCGGAAAGCAGGCAGACTGGATTATTCCAAATTCATAATAAAATATTACGAATCGTAGTATAGTCACAATCATCGGGCCCGGCCATCCCCGCGCCTGGAGGTAGAATGCACAAGCGTCAGTTAGCCCGGCAAATCGCGGTATCGGTCACTGGGCGCACATCGTTTGCCGCACGCCCGACCGCAACGGCGAAGTCATCAAGTAGCCGATAACCAGATACGATATTGGACCTGATTGCGGCGCCGGTGACGATCGAGCCCGGATTGTGCCGAATGCCCGCAGCACCACCGCCACTATAGCAAATCCGATTGTCCTCGATCAAAACGCCATCGATCCCCGCCGGCGCGGGCGCCACATCGGCCATCTCGATCGCCGAAACCTGGGTCGACGGATTGCAATTCCCGCACGGCGCTCCCGAAATTACATTTCCCGCAACGCGGATATGCGATCCATCGGCCAACAGCATCTGCCCCCCCGGCGTGATGCCGCCCTTGATACCGGGAACAGCCCACAAGCCATGCCAATGGTTGTCCATCAGTCGGTTACCAAGAATCGCAACAGGGTCGGTCGCTGTCCCATAGGCGCCCTGCAACGCAATCCCACCAGTCCTTGCATTTGAAAAACTCGAGTTCAGCACGACGACATCGCGCGACGGGCCAAACTTGTAGTGGCCAACATACAATCCAATGATGCCAGCCTGCACGATGGCCGATCGGATGAAGGCGAACCCCTCGGTTTGGCCCACCTTCACCACGTAGCCTTTCCCGCTCAAAACCCTCACGCCATCCAAGCGCACGTTTTTCGATGCGGCAACGTCGATCGTGCTGGCGCAGTCCGCCGTACCGAGTTCGCACGGCGGACTGGCGGCATCCTCGTCGAAGGTCAGGTTCTTCACGAGCACATCGCTGGTCTGGCGGATGGCGAGCGCCGCGCACTGGCGCTGCGCCGCCGATCGCCGGATGGTATGACCATTCCCATCGATCACCAGCCCACGTAACCGCAGCGCATCGATCAAGGCCGCATTGCCACTGCCACAGCAGGTCGTCGCCGTCGTGCAGGCAATATCGGCCTTCAACGCCAACCGGCGAACCCGCCCAGCTGAGCGAACACACTCCGTCAAGGTCGCGATATCGACGACACCACAGGTCGGCTCCGCTGCTGCCACTGGATTGAAATCGGGCACCATGAAACTGCCCGACCCCGCCAACTCCGATGGCGCCGAATGACCCTCCGGCTGCCGCGTGACGTAAACCGAGAACCCCCCGTAGCGTCGGATCATCGCCGATGACAGCGCCAGCCGAAATGACTTGGCAACACTCCCGGACGTACACGCCCCCGCCCGGTCAGGTCCAGGGCCGCTCGCCTCGCCGTCCATCACCACCTGTCGCGCCGTGCGAAAAGGCCCGACCGAGACCTCCACCCGCACCGACCGCGCAGAAAACGCAATACAGGCCCAGCCATCGACCGCCGCGCCATCCCCGACCGCCACAACGCCTGTCACCACGCCGTCGCTAGGCCCGGCGATGGCGCCGGCGGAAACCAGCAACAAAGCAATAATGACAATCACTCGCCTTGCAATCACCGCGACCGCCCCGTTGAAAGCATCGCGCGGCATCATCTTCGAGCCCCTCCGCGTGCCCCTACCGCGTCGGCCGCGGCGGCGTCTGCGTGTAATCGTAGAACCCGCGGTTCACCTTCCGCCCCAGCCAGCCCGCCTCGACATACTTCACCAGCAGCGGGCACGGCCGATACTTGCTGTCCGACAGCCCCTCGTACAACACCTGCATGATCGACAGGCAGGTATCCAGCCCGATGAAATCCGCCAGCTCCAGCGGCCCCATCGGATGGTTCGCACCCAGCTTCATCGCGCTGTCGATCGCCGAGACCGAGCCCACGCCCTCATAGAGCGCATACACCGCCTCGTTGATCATCGGCACCAGGATGCGGTTGACGATGAACGCCGGAAAATCCTCCGACACCGCCGTCGTCTTGTTCAGCCGCGCCGACAGCGCCTGCACCGCCTGGAACGTCGGCTCGTCGGTGGCGATCCCGCGGATCACCTCGACCAGCTTCATCACCGGCACCGGATTCATGAAGTGCATGCCGATGAACTTCTCGGGCCGGTCCGTGCTCGCGCCCAGCCGGGTGATCGAGATCGAGGAGGTGTTGGACGCGATCATCGCCGACGGCTTCAGATGCGGCACCAGCACCTTGTAGATCGCCCGCTTCACCTCCTCCTTCTCGGTCGCCGCCTCGACGACGAAGTCGGTCTCGCCGAACGCCGCATAGTCCGACGTCGTCGTGATCCGCGCCAGCGCCTCGGCCTTCTCGATCGGCGTGATGACGTTGCGCCCGACCTGGCGGTCCATGTTCCGCCCGATCACGCCCAGCGCCTTCTCCAGCGCCTCCGCCTTCACATCCAGCAACGTGACCGGCAGCCCCGCGATGGCGCAGACATGGGCGATACCACTGCCCATCTGCCCGGCACCGATCACCCCCACGCTCGCAATCGCGGGGGCGCCCAGCAGGGCATCGGTGGTTGCCGGTGACACGGCCACGTTGACGTTCATTCAGCCACGCTCCAGTTCCGCCGCCAGCTCCGGCAGCGCGGTGAACAGATCAGCCACAAGCCCGTAGTCGGCCACCTGGAAGATCGGCGCCTCCTCGTCCTTGTTGATGGCAACAATCACCTTGCTGTCCTTCATGCCCGCGAGATGCTGGATCGCGCCGGAAATCCCGACCGCGACATACAGCTCCGGCGCCACGATCTTGCCGGTCTGGCCGACCTGGTATTCGTTCGGCACGAACCCGGCATCAACCGCCGCGCGCGAAGCGCCCACCGCCGCGCCGAGCTTGTCGGCGATCGGATCGAGCAGCTTGAAGTTGTCGCCATTCTGCATGCCGCGGCCGCCCGAGACGACAACCCGCGCCGCCGTCAGCTCCGGCCGCTCGCTCTTGGACAGCTCGGCCGAAATGAACTTCGACACCGAAGCCCCGCCCGCCGCCGAGACCGCCTCGGTCGCAGCCGAACCGCCCTCGGCCGCCACCGGATCAAAGCTCGCCGCGCGCACGGTGATCACCTTCTTGGCATCGCTGCTCTTCACGGTCGCCAGCGCATTGCCCGCATAGATCGGCCGCACGAACGTATCGGCATCCACCACGGCCGCGATATCGCTGATCGGCTGCACGTCGAGCAGGGCGGCCACACGCGGCATGATGTTCTTTCCCACCGCCGTCGTCGCCGCCAGCAGATGCGAATAGGCCGGCGCCAGCGCCACCAGCAGCGCCGCCGAAGGCTCCGCCAGCGCATGGTCATACTCGGCCGCATCAGCGACCAGAACCTTGCTCACGCCCGCCAGCTTCGCCGCCGCGGCCGCAGCCGCACCTACCCCGGCGCCCGCCACCAGCACATGCACCTCGCCCAGCGCCGCCGCCGCCGCCACCGCGGAGCGCGACGGCTGCTTGATGATGCCCGCTTCGTGATCCAGCCAAACAAGTGAGGTCATGATCAGATCACCTTCGCTTCGTTGCGCAGCTTCGAAACCAGCTCGGCCACCGAGCCCACCTTCACGCCAGCCTGCCGCTTCGGCGGCTCGCTCACCTTGATCACGGTCAACCGCGGCGTCGGATCCACGCCGAGATCCTCCGGCTTCATCGTCTCGATCGGCTTCTTGCGCGCCTTCATGATGTTCGGCAGCGAGGCATAGCGCGGCTCGTTCAACCGCAGGTCCGTCGTCACGATCGCCGGCAGCTTCAGCTCCACCGTCTCGAGACCACCATCCACTTCGCGGGTTACCGTCAAGTTACCGCCGTCGACCGTCACCTTGCTGGCAAACGTCCCCTGCGACCATCCGAGCAGCGCGGCCAGCATCGGCCCCGTGGCGCTCATGTCATCGTCGATCGCCTGCTTGCCGAGGATGACCAGGCCCGGTCCCTCCTTCTCCGCGATCGCCTTCAGCAGCTTGGCCACAGCCAGCGGCTGCAGGTCGACATCGGTCTCCACCAGGATGCCGCGATCGGCCCCCATGGCGAGCGCCGTGCGGATCGTCTCGGCACAGGCCGCGACGCCGAGCGAGACCGCGATGATCTCGCTGGCCACGCCCTTTTCCTTGAGACGAACCGCCTCTTCGACGGCAATTTCGTCGAACGGGTTCATGCTCATCTTCACACCGGCGGTTTCCACCCCGGTGCCGTCCGACTTCACCCGGACCTTTACGTTGTAGTCGACCACCCGCTTGACGGGGACGAGAATTTTCATGGAGTGCCGCGCCGCTTCCTGGAGATGCCCCGGTGCTTTTTGAGGGGAACCGCCTCGGGCGGACCCCGTTATCTCGCACCTGCGAAAGAAAACGCGCGGAAATTAGTGGCGCCCCGCCGCCGCTGTCAAACAGCGGTCACACGCGACAATTTATCTCACGATTTCAACAGGCTGATCAGCGCCATCGCCAGCACCAGCGCCACCGCCTGCAGAATCACCCGCCACTGCATCAGCTTGTTCGACCGCCGCGGGTCCCCGCCGCCGCGCACCATGCCCACCATGCCGAAGCCCAGCACACCGAGCACACCGAGCATCGCGAGCACGAGAAGGATGGTCAGAAACGTCGTCATGCCGCCACATATAGGCGATAGCAGGGAAAAGCGAAGCGCCCCCCGACAGGAAACAGGTTGACACTCCGGCAATGCCCATGATCCGCCTCCCTCCCATGCGCCACCTCCTCCTCGCCCTCCTGCTCCTGCTGCCCATGGCCACTGCGGCCCTGGCCGCGGACCCACCCGAGGTCGCCGCCGGCACGTCCGCGATCACCGCCGCCCAGGCCCGCCAGGCGCTCGACACCCTCAAGGACCCCGCCAAGCGCGACGCCTTCATCGCCACCCTCGAGACCATCGCCAAAGGCACCGCCGCCCCCGAGCCCGCCACCGTCCTCCCCCTCGCCCCGGACAGCGTCGGCGCCCAGCTCCTGATGGACGCCTCGACCCGCCTCTCCACCCTCGCCGACGACCTGCTCACCACGCTGCGCACCGTCACCGATTTCCCCCTCCTCTGGCGCTTCGCCGTCCAACTCGTCAACGATCCGTGGTCGCAGGGCATGCTGATCGCCACCGGCTGGCGCCTCATCGTTGTCGCCGCCGTCGGCCTTGCCGCCCAGTGGCTCGTCCGCCGCCTTCTGCATCACCCCGCCGCCCGCTTCGCCCGCCGCGCCAGGGCCGCCCGCACCGCCGAGAATGACGCCGACATCGTCAAGGCCATCGCCGCCGCCGAAGCCGGCCAGACCGAGGAGCTGCCACCCCGCCGCCCCTTCGCCCCGCTCGCGATCCTCCGCCGCCTGCCCGCCGCTCTCGGCCGCCTCGCCTTCGATCTGGTGCCGATCCTCGCCCTCCTCGCCACCACCTACGCCCTGCTCGGCCTCGGCCTCGGCGACGATGCCATCGCCCGCCTCGTCATCCTCGCCCTGATGAACGCCTATGCCCTCTGCCGCGTCGCCACCAGCCTGCTGCGCGCCATCGCCGGCCCCGGCGAGCCCCGCCTCCTGCCCACCACCGACGCCCTCGCCCACTACCTCCTGCTCTGGCTCCGCCGCATCGCCGCCGTTGGCATCTTCGGCTACACCATCGCCGAGGCCGGCCTGCTCTTCGGTCTCTATCGGATCGCACACGACGCCCTGCTCAAGCTCGTCGTCCTGGTGATCTACCTGATGCTCGCCGCCGTTGTGCTGCAGAACCGCGCCCCCATCGCCGCCCTGCTCCGCGCGCCCGACGGCAAGGCCGGCGCTTTCGCCCTGGTGCGCAACCGCCTGGCAAACGTCTGGCACCTTGCCGCGGTCTTCTACCTCCTCGCCCTCTGGGCGGTCTGGGCGCTCGATGTCCCCAACGGCTTCAGCCGCCTCCTTCGCCTCGTCGTCCTCAGCGCCATCGTCCTCAGCTTCGCCCGCCTCGTCATCACCCAGCTGCACCAGCGCCTCGGGGCCATGGCCAATCTTTCTCCCGATCTCATCGAACGCTACCCCGGGCTCGACACCCGTATCGGCACCTACCACCCCATCGCCCGCGCCCTGCTGACCATCACGGTCTGGACCCTCGCCGCCGTCGCCCTGCTCGAAGCCTGGGGCTTCGACGCCTTTGCCTGGTTCAGCGCCGCCCGCCTTGGAGGCCGCCTGCTCTCGGCCCTCGCCTCCATCGGCACCACCCTCGCTCTCGCCCTCCTGGTCTGGGAACTCATCAACACCGCCATCCAGCGCCACCTCTCCCGCCTCGCCCGCGAAGCCCAGCTCGCCCGCTCCGCCCGCCTGCGCACCCTGCTGCCGATGGTCCGCACCGCCCTGTTGATCACCATCCTCCTCGTCGCCGGGCTGATGGTGCTGAGCGATATCGGGGTCAACATCGCCCCCCTCCTCGCCGGCGCCGGCGTCGTCGGTATCGCCATCGGCTTCGGCAGCCAAAAACTCGTGCAGGACATCATCACCGGCCTCTTCCTCCTGCTCGAAAACGCCATGCAGGTCGGCGACGCCGTCACCCTCGGCGGACTCTCCGGCTCCGTCGAAGCCCTCTCCGTCCGCACCATCCGCCTGCGCGCACTGGACGGCTCCGTCCACCTCATCCCCTTCAGCGCAGTTACCACAGTGACCAACCTCACCCGCGACTTCGGCTTCGCCGTCTTCGAAATCCAGCTCTCCCTCAACGAAGACCCCGACCGCATCACCGAACTCGTCCGCGAAATCGCCAATGACATGCGCAAGGACGAGAAATGGGCGCCCATCATCAAGGAAGACGTCGAAATCTTCGGCCTCGATAAATTCGTCACCGGCGCCTTCGTCCTCCAAGGCCGCATCAAAACCACCGCCACCGGCCGCTGGTCCGTCCGCCGCGAACTCAACCGACGCCTGAAAATGCGCTTCGAAGAACTCGCCATCGAGAGCCCCCTCACCAGCTACAAAGCCCTCCACCAAACACCCCCCACTGTCATCGGCGTGATCGATCCGCGCTGAAGGCAGGCGAAAGACGGCGCTCCGCGGGCCAAGGGCGTCGCCTTTGGATCCCAATTGCTTTCCGCGCTGAAAGTCCGTCCTTCGAATGCGTTCCTGCGCGCCGCAGGCCATCAAACCCGCGAACCGCACGACCCATCATGCAATCGCACTGGCTTTATTGGGTTCGCCACTGCCCACGCCGAGATCGTGAGATTGCGACTGAAGGTCGGTTCGCCAGCCGAGAGATAGGGTAGGTTCCAGGGGGGTGAGCTGCGAAGCAGATCAACCGGCCCAGGGCCGCCGGAGGCACTTGCCTACAATTCCTCTGGCAAAGCCGCGATCCGCTTTTCCCGAAGCCACGCCGACACCGAGGGCGACGCCGTCACCACGCAGAACGGGATCGCCACCAGCAGTCCCCCGGCGAACGGCAATGCGATCAACGCGGCCCAAACCGACGCGTATGCAAGGGCCGCGAAGCATATGGTCCCCAGCAGCGTATGGCCCCAGAACAGCCGCGCCGCCTCACCCCAGCCGACGCCCCGGTCGCTCCGGTTCTGCGGCGCCCAACCTGCCTTCGCGCCGAGCACCAACCGCAGCATGGCGATCGTTTTGCTCACGTTCGCCGCAGCGTCCAGCAGCAGCATGAACACGATCTCAAACGTCGCCCCCAGCGCGAACCGCCCCGCTCCGCCATAGCGCGCCCGCCGCGCCGCGAACATCAGCGTCTCCATGTAGCCAAGCAGTTTCGGCAGGTAGTAGGCCACGAACCACGCCCCTGCGAGCGCGACCACCGTCATCCGCGGAAACGGCTCCCCAGCCGTCTGAGCCGCGATGGCCGCGAGAACGAACATCGCCACATAAAGCGGCGCACAGGCGAACAGCAGCATCGCCTGCACCAGTTGCCACCGCCCCATCGCACGGAATCCCGGCAGCCGCAGCAGGTGACGATACTGCAGATTCCCCGCCAGCCAACGCCCATCCCGATGCAGAAACTCCGGCATCGCCGGCGGATTGGCCTCCGACGATCCCGTATCGTCCGCCCACACGCACACGCCCCAGCCCGCCGCCCGCAGCCGTGCCGCCTCCACCTGGTCGTGCGACAGGATCGTGCTCCCGTCCGGCAAGGCCTCCAGCCGGCAGTGGTCCCGAAATGGCGCGATGCGGAATATCGCGTTGTGCCCCCAGTACGGCCCGGCATCGCCCTGCCAGAACGCCTGCCCCACCGCCCACACCCGCATCCCCGCCCGCATGCCGAATTGGAACAGCCGCGGAAACGCCATCGCCGCCGGGCGCCCGGCGATCAGGCTCTGCACCAGCCCCATGCCCGGCGCCACTTGCATGATCCGCACCAGCCGCCGCACCGCCTCGGCCGACATCTCGCTGTCCGCATCCAGCATCAGCGCGAGTTCGAACCCCGCGGCGTGGTGGTCGAGCCACTCCATCACATTCCCGGCCTTGAACCCGACCGTCTCGACGCGCCGCCGATACCGCACGGCAAACCCGCACCCCGCCACCGCCGCCTCCTCGGCCCGCGCTATCGCCGCATCCTGCGTGTCCGACAGCAGGAACACCGTGAAATGATCGGGATCCTCCAGCGCCGCCACCAGCCGCCCGAGCGGCGGCAGCACCGCCCCCATGTCCTCATTGCGGATCGTTACCAGAATCGCCGTCCGCGCCGTGATCGCCCCCCGCTCGATATCCCCCGCCACCGGCAGCATCGCCCGCGCCGCATTCCGCGCGAACACCAGCACCAGAAAGCCCGGCAGCGCATTGCCGACGCACACCCCGAGCCACAGCGCGGCCGGCACGAACGCCGCCAGGATCAGCCCCTTCACCACCGTCCATCCCCCCGGCACCAGCGCCCCCGCCATCAGCGCCACCAGCCCTGCCGACGTCGCCAGCAAGATCCCGAAAAACACAAGCCGTCGAACCATCATCATCCGCCAACCCTAGCAGCGCCCCGAGATTTCCGCCGCTCTGAAAACCCACTACCCTTGCCGCACATGACCCGCCTCATCCTGCACATCGGCTACAACAAAACAGGCACCACCAGCCTGCAGGCCTTCTTCGCCGCCAACGCCGCGGCCCTGCGCGCGAACGGCATCCTCTACCCCGAAACCGGCCGGATCCCCGGCCGCAACGCCCATTACGGCATCAACTTAGCCCTCGGCATCGCCGATGCTGCCCGCCCCGCCGACATCCCTCGCCCCACCGGCCTCCAGGCCGCCCTGGCCGCCGAAGTCGCCGCCTCCGGCTGCACCACCGTCATCATCAGCAGCGAATTCCTCGTCACCAGCTCCCAGGCCGACATCGCCGCCGTGAAAACCTTCTTCGCCGGCTACGACGTCCGCATCCTCTGCTACCTCCGCCGCCACGACCACGCCTTCGAATCCGCCTACGCCCAGTCGATCAAAACCACCCCCCAGCCGCCCTGGATGACCGGCATCGAAAGCTTCATCCTGTTTCACATGGGCACCGGCCGCCCCTCCTACGACTACGCCGCTGTCCTCCATCACTGGGCCCACCATTTCGGCCGCGACGCCCTCATCGTCCGCCCCTACGAAGCCGCCCAGAACCAACCCGACATCCACGCCGATTTTCTCGCCGCCAGCGGCCTCCCCGACCACCCCGACTACACCCGCCCCCGCCCCCTCAACCCCTCGATCTCCCCCCGCACCGCCGCCGCCATCGCCCTCCTCGGCCGGGCCGCCCTCCCCGAAGCCACCCGAAAAACCGTCATCGCCCGCCTCGTCGCCGCCGAGCCCCGCGACATCCCCCGCCAGCACACCCTCGCAGCCCCCCTCCGCGCAGCCCTCGTCCGCCGCTACCAACCTATCTACCGCACCATCGCCCGAACCTACCTCGCCCGCCCTGACGGCATCCTCTTCACCGAGCCCCTCCCCACCACCGACCCAGCCCCCCAAACCTGGTCCGACACCGACCTCATCGAAACCATACTCGCCGCCCTCACCCGCCACCTCCCCTCGCCCTGAGCCCCCCTCATGCCCCCCGCTCTCATGCCAGGCGCCCGCGCCGCCGCCCGCTCGCTCCGCATCTACCACGCCCCCGGCCGCGCCCCCGCGCTCGACAGCTTCCACCGCCGCTTCCTCAACCCCGGCGACCTCGCCTTCGACATCGGCGCTCACGCCGGCGACCGCACCGCCAGCTTCCGCCGCCTCGGCGCCCGCGTCATCGCCGTCGAACCCCAACCCACCATGCTCCGCCTCCTCCGCCACCTCTTCTCCCGCGACCCCGACACCAGCATCCTCCCCACCCTCATCGGCGCCACTCCGGGCCAGACCACCCTCTGGATCAACCAACACAACCCCACCGTCTCCACCGCCAGCCCCGACTTCATCGCCGCCGCCCACAACGCCCCCGGCTGGGAGAACCAAACCTGGGACACCCCACTCACCCTCCCCGTCACCACGCTGGACTCCCTCATCACCACCCACGGCCCCCCCGCCTTCATCAAAATCGACGTCGAAGGCTACGAAGCCGAAACCCTCCGCGGCCTCTCCTCCACCCCCCGCTCCCTCTCCTTCGAATTCACCACCATCCAACGCCCCATCGCCCTGTCCGCCCTCACCCGCCTCACCACCCTCGGCTACCACCACTTCAACGCCTGCCTCGGCGAATCCATGCACCTCACCCACCCAAACGCGACCACCGCCAACTCCATCGCCACCTGGCTCACCACCCTCCCCATCACCGCCAACTCCGGCGACATATACGCAACCACCGAGCCTGAACGCCTCAAGGCAAGCGAGTAAGCAAGCGCCTCCGGCGGCCAAGGGCTTCGCCCTTGGATCCCACAACCTCATTCTTCTGCGTCAACGACCTTCAGTCGTATTCACAAAATCGCGCCGCGGAGACTGGCGAAGCCCAGAATCCCTCGCGACCGCACCCAACCCCGTGCAGTCCCTCCGCTCGATTGCCTGCGGCGCAAAGAAAGCAGTTATCAACTGAAGAACGACGATCCAGCCGCGTAAGTGGATGGGGTTCTCAGGGCCTCCAGGCCCTGAGCCGGCGGAGCCTTGCCTTCCTTCACCCTTCAAAACTTGATGCATATCAATGTAGCCCCAGATCGAAGCGCCGAGTGTGTCGATCGACGAGCTGGCCGCGTGGCAATCCCCAGCTCACTGGGGTGACACGCCGTGACTCAGCCGATGACACCACCGCCCTTTCGCGCCGCCGCGGCGCCCTGTTCCGTCCCGGGAGGCGTCCATGCCCGGTGACGCTCTCGCCCATCCCCCGCTCTACGCCCCGCGCGAGCGCTTCGCCGCGCCGCCGGCCACCGCGGTGCCGGAGTATCTCGAGCGGCACTACTGGTGGGCCTATGTCCGCCCCAACGCGGTGCGTGTGTTCGAGCGTCCCTGGCTGGTCGACCTCATCCTCTGGGGCAACTACCGCCGCCTGTGCGACGCCGCCTTGACCGCCCTCGGCCGCCTCGACGGCCGCACCTTGCAGATCGCCTGTGTTTACGGCGACCTCACCCCCCGCATGACCGCGCGTCTCGCCGATGACCACGGCACGTTGGATGTCGTCGACATCCTCCCCGTCCAGCTCGACAATCTCCGCGCCAAGCTCCCCGCCGACGCCCCCGTCCGCCTGCAGCGCCAGGATTCCACCGCGCTGACCGCCGCGGACGGCACCTATGACCGTGTCCTGATGTTCTTCCTCATGCACGAGCAGCCCGACGACGTCCGGTCCCGCACCATCGCCGAGTCGCTCCGCGTCCTGAAGCCCGGTGGCGAGGTCGTGATCGTCGACTTCGCCAAGCCCGCGTGGTGGCACCCCCTGCGCTATCTCTGGCTCCCCTTCCTGAACCTGATCGAGCCCTTCGCCGCCCGCCTCTGGCGCGACGGTGCCCCCACCTGGCTCGACGCCCCCATCGCCACCCGCCAGACCTTCTTCGGCCGCATGTTCCAGCTCATCACGCTCAAGAAGTAGAGCGCGATCGCTTGAGGCCGCTAGGCCGGAAAGCGTGAATCGCACTCTTCTTCAGTAGCCGCCTTTCCCCTCAGGGCGCCCGCCGATACCCTGGCGCCCATGAAGCCGCCCGTCGCCATGATTCTCCCCCCGCGCGAGGGGTTCTCGTCGACCAACGCCGGCGCCATCGGCCTGCTCGTCCACCGCCTCGCCCGCCACCCCGGCGCCTACGCCCCGACGGTTATCGGCCCGCCCCAGTCGAGCCCCTTCCCCGACGTCCCCTTTGCCGCCGCCCACCCCACCTGGTTCCCCGGCAACCTCGCCCGCCGCTACGCCGGCGGCATCGCCCGCCTCCTCAAGCGCACCCCCCCCGCCTTGATCGAAGTCCACAACCGCCCCGACGTCGCCCTCTTCCTCGCCGACCGCTTCCCCGCGATCCCCGTCATCCTCTTCCTCCACAACGACCCCCAGGGCATGCGCCGGGCCAAGACCCAACCCGAGCGCGACCTCCTCGCCCGCAACCTCGCCCGCCTCGTCACCGTCTCCGCCCACCTCCGCACCCGCCTGGGAACCGAAGCGACCGTCCTCCCCAACTGCCTCGACCTCAGCGAAATCCCCACCGCCCCCAAAGAAAACACCATCCTCTTCGCCGGCCGCATCGTCGCCGACAAAGGTGCGGACAGCTTCGTCGACGCCTGCGCCCTCGCCCTCCCCAAACTCCCCGGCTGGCGTGCCGAAATGATCGGCGCCGACCGCTTCGGCCCCGACAGCCCCGAACCCCCCTGGCTCGCCGCCCTGCGCCCCCGCGCCGCCGCCGCCGGCATCGCCATGCCCGGCTACCGCCCCCACGCCGCCGTCCTCGCCGCCATGGCCCGCGCCGCCATCGTCGTCGTCCCCTCCCGCTGGCCCGAACCCTTCGGCCTCACCGCGCTGGAAGCCCTCGCCGCCGGCGCCGCCCTGCTCTACGCCCCCCGCGGCGGCCTCCCCGAAGTCGCCGGCGACGCCGGCCTCCCCATCGACCCCGAAAACCCCGCCATGATCGCCGAAACCCTCATCGCCCTCGCCCACGACCCCGCCCGCCGCGCCGCCCTCTCAGCCGCCGGCCGCACCCGCGCCACCCGCTTCGACGTCGCCATCGCTTCGAAAACCCTCGACGCGCTGCGCTCCGATGTCCTGCACGCATGGTCGCGGCGCCCAACCGCCCCTATATAGCGTCCAAATCGAACCGCTCCGGAGTGAATCCCCCATGGCCGACGCCACCACCCCCGCCGACCAGGTGCCCGTCACCGTCCTCACCGGCTACCTCGGCGCCGGCAAGACCACCCTGCTCAACCGCATCCTCAGCGAGCACCACGGCAAGAAATACGCCGTCGTGATCAACGAGTTCGGCGAGCTCGGCGTCGACAACGACCTCGTCGTCGACACCGACGAGGAAGTCTTCGAAATGAACAACGGCTGCATCTGCTGCACCGTCCGCGGCGACCTCATCCGCATCGTCGGCGGCCTCATGAAGCGCCGCGACAAGTTCGACGGCATCATCATCGAGACCACCGGCCTCGCCAATCCCGCCCCCGTCGCCCAGACCTTCTTTGTCGACGACACCGTCAAGGCCAAAACCCGCCTCGATGCCATCGTCACCGTCGTCGACGCCAAGAACCTCCCCGCCCGCCTCGCCGACAGCGCCGAGGCCGAGGAACAGATCGCCTTCGCCGACGTCATCGTCCTCAACAAGACCGACCTCGTCACCCCCGAGGAGCTCGATGCCGTCGAAGCCATGGTCCGCAAGATCAACAAGTTCGCCCGCATCCACCGCTCCATGAAGGGCGACGTCCCTGTCACCGAGCTGCTCGACCAGGGCGCCTTCGACCTCGCCCGCGTCCTCGTCCACAAGCCCGACTTCCTCGACAGCGACGCCCACGAACACAACGACGAAGTTCTCTCCATGAGCTTCGAGGCCGAAAAGCCGATCGACGCTGAACGCTTCAACGCCTGGATCGGCGCCCTCCTCGCCGAACAGGGCCAGAACATGCTGCGCACCAAGGGCATCCTCGCCTACGAGGGCGAAGACCGCCGCTTCGCCTTCCAGGCCGTCCACATGATCGCCGACGGCGACTTCATCGGCCCCTGGAAGGACGGCGAGGAACGCACCAGCCGCATCGTCTTCATCGGCCGCAACCTCAACCGCCCGCAGCTCCGCCGCGGCTTCGAATCCTGCCAGGTGGCCTGACCCATGGGCGAGACGGTCTCCGCCGACCACATCCTGGAAACCCGCGGCCGCCATCGCGCGCTCGACGCCTACGTCGTCGCCGCGACCTTCTCGCGCTCCGGCAAATCCTGCGCCTTCGCCCTCGGCGACGGCACCGTCGCCATCGACGGCGGCCCAGAACCCACCAACAACGACTCAACCGCCGACTGGGCCCGCTTCCCCGCCCACGAAGGCGCCATCCTCTGCATGGCGACCGACACCACCCCCGAAGGCTGGATCACCGGCGGCGACGACGGCCGCTTCTACCGCATCAAAGCCGACGGCACCGTCAACCTCATCGCCCCCTTCGGCATGCGCTGGGTCGAAAACGTCGCCAGCTTCACCGACGGCACCAAAACCCACCTCGTCGCCTGCTCCGCCGGCAAACGCGTCGTCGTCTACAACGCCAAGGACGACGAACTGCGAGTCGCCGACCACCCCTCCACCGTCACCGGCCTCGTCTTCGACGCCAAAGGCAAACGCTTTGCCGCCTCCCACTACGGCGGCGCCAGCGTCTGGTTCGTCGGCTCCAAGAACGGCGCCCCCCGCAAGCTCGAATGGAAAGGCAGCCACACCGGCGTCGCCATGTCCCCCGACGGCGACAACGTCGTCACCGCCATGCAGGAAAACGCCCTCCACGGCTGGCGCCTCTCCGACAACCAGCACATGCGCATGTCCGGCTACCCCACCAAGCCCCGCGCCCTCTCCTTCACCAAGAACGGCAAATGGCTCGCCACCTCCGGCGCCGACTCCATCGTCCTCTGGCCCTTCTTCGGCGGCGGACCGATGGGCAAACCCCCCACCGAACTCGCCGGCGGCGACGGCGTCACCTGCAACCTCGTCGCCTGCCACCCCCAGTCCGAACTCGTCGCCGCCGGCTTCAACGACGGCCTGGTGGTCATCGCCGACATCTCGTCGGCCCGCATCCTCCCCATCACCGCCCCCGGCCACGGCGCCATCTCCGCCCTCGCCTGGTCCCCCGACGGCTCCCACATCGCCATCGGCGCCGAAAACGGCTTCGCGGCTGTGATCGACCTGTCGAAGCGGTGAAGTTGCGAAGCCAAGCCCTTCTTTTTCTGAAGAAAAAGAAGCAAAAAGACTTTTGCCGGTTTGATCGTGCGAGCTCTCGCCGATGAGTCGCGCGAAGCAATCATTGTATGGCTGCGCCGCATCCTTTCTGCAGTCGCACCGCAGCCAAACGGACAAAAGTTTTTTGGTTCTCTTTTGCAAAAAAGAACCCCTTCTCTTGCGTAAATTGACCTCATAAGGACCCCGATCATGGAATCGATCGAAGCGCACGGCATGCGCCTGCCCAAGCTCGGCCTCGGCACCTGGCGCCTCTCCGGCGAGGGCTGCACCGAGGCGGTTCTCGGCGCCCTCTCGCGCGGCTACCGCCACATCGACACCGCCCAGATGTATGGGAACGAGGAGGCCGTCGGCGAGGCCCTGGCCAACACCGGGGTCGCGCGCTCCGACATTCATCTCACCACCAAGGTCTGGTGGGAGAATCTTGCCCCCGCCGCCATGCGCCGCGCCGTCGAGGCCAGCCTGACCAAGCTCCGCCAGTCCTATGTCGACCTCTATCTCATACATTGGCCCGCCCCTGGGATGGACCTCGCGGCCGCCCTCGGCGAACTGGTCCGCATCAAGGAAGAGGGCCTCGCCCGCCACATCGGCGTGTCCAACTTCCCCGTGGCCCTGCTCAAGCAGGCCGTCGAGGAGATCCAGGCCCCCATCGTCTGCAACCAGGTCGAGTACCATGTCCTGCTCGACCAGACGAAGCTCTATGCCTACATGCGCAGCCGCGGCCTGATCCTCACCGCCTATTGCCCCCTCGCCCAGGGCCGCCTGGCCGACCATGCCGCGCTCGCCGACATCGCCGCCAAGCACGGCGTCACCCCCGCCCAGGTCGCCGTCAAATGGCTGCTCGACCAGGACGGCGTCGCCGCCATTCCCAAGGCCGGCCGCGCCGAAAGCCAGCAGGCCAACCTCGACGCCATGACCCTCACCCTCGACTCGGCCGACCGTGCCACCATCGCTGCCCTGCCCAAGACCCAGCGCTGCGTGAGCCCCGCGTTCGCCCCCGCCTGGGACTGACGGTCACCCACACATGCGCCCGGTGCGAGTCAGTCGCGCGCCGGAGCGCCTATTTTTTCCTATCCCCGAACCCACAATGGACGTAAAACCCCGCACATGAGCGCAAACAAGTACAACAACTTCCACGATCGTGCCGCCGCCTCCGCCAATGCCCGCAAGGCAGCGGCCGAGCGTTTCAAAGCCCGCCCCGGCCCGGATGACCCCGCCGTCATCGCCCGCATGGCCGAACTGAAGGCCATCGCCGACGCCCGCGAGGCCCGCAACGCCGAGCGCCGCGCCGCCCGCGAAGCCGAGGCCGCCCGCCTCGCCGCCGAAGCCGCCGAAGCCGCCAAGCGCGCCGCCGAGGAGCGCGCCGCCGCCAAGCAGAACGAAATCGACGCGATGGCCCGCGCCAAGGCCATCGACGAAGAAAAGAAACAGCGCGCCATCGCCATCGCCGCCGAACAAAAAGCGATCCGCGACGCCCGCTACGCCGCCCGTCAGGCGCGCCGGAAGTAAACAGCCCAGACACGAAGCGCAGCGGAGTGGCGACGAAAGCGACAGCGGTTCTGCTTAGAACCGCGATAGCGCTCTGCTGCACAACCCCAGACGCGCGCTAAGCGCGCGGCGACGAAAGCGACAGCGGTTCGTCTTGGAACCGCGATAGCGCTCTGCTCCACAACCCCAGACGCGCGCTAAGCACGCGGCGACGGGAGCGACAGCGGATCGCCTTCGATCCGCGATAGCGCTCTGCTCCACAACCCCAGACGCGCGCTAAGCGCGCGGCGACGGGAGCGACAGCGGATCGCCTTCGATCCGCGATAG
>Ga0164296_1000844_pt1 | contig 34755 bp, 57 predicted proteins | sample GEODES057metaG_FD_113533 | JGI IMG/M metagenome (GOLD analysis project Ga0164296, IMG submission 113533) | Dystrophic lake water microbial communities from Trout Bog Lake, Wisconsin, USA - GEODES057 metaG | ecosystem: Environmental > Aquatic > Freshwater > Lake | place: USA: Trout Bog Lake...
TCGCCATCGAACCCTTTTGCTGCAAGCGTCACCCTCGGTATGCCCCTTGCCCCCACCCCCCGCACCACCTTTCCAGACACGTTTTTGGTTCCCCCTGCTTTTTAAAAACTCGCTTGCTTCTACGCTTGCTTGGCGCCCTTGTTCCCAATCGACAGCTTGCGGAATCCGGCACCTGCCCAATACTTCGTCTTGTACACACGCTGGCAGTGCTTGATCATGTCAATCTCAGCCACCACCCTGTTAGTGCTCAAGAGGAAGCAGTCCTCACCTGGAGGATTGAGCTTGCGCCGGATAGGGTACGGCTCATCATCCGGATCGGCGTAGTAAATGTACTCCTTCTCCGAACCCATTTGCTGCGCGTGACACCTTGGTATGCCCCTTGCCCCCACCCCCCCGCACCACCTTTCCAGACACGTTTTTGGTTCCCTGATTGTTTTTAAAAACTGTTCGCGAGCTCCTCACCTTCGCGCATCAAACGATCCTTGCACATCTGGTATTCCGGGCATGCGATTGCTTTGCGGAACTGAAACTGAATGCGACTGGCTGCTAGGTCGCGTCCAATAATCTTCCATCCCTTGTTCCACATCTTGACACGGCACTTGGCAACTGGCTCAATCTCTCGAGCAATCTTGTTGCGGATATCGTCCATGATATTCATGAGCTTGTGAATATCATGAGCGCCAAACACAAATGACGAAATACCATGGCTTGACATGCAGAGTGAATTGCACTCAAAGTCCACATCCGGATAACCCGGGCCAACTATGCAGTCAATTTCGATTCCATTGCCCAACGTAACCTTGTAGGTGCGGTTGTACCTGATATTGTCGCCTGGCATAACAACATTCTCGATACCCGGGCACATTACGATAAACGATTCAAAGTCTGCGTCATAACCGAACCATGCGTCAATGTTCCTTGGGCGATCGCCTCGCAGGGTGTCTCGGACATAACCACCATAGACCGTACCCTCACACAGGGTTACGAACCTCGCGATCGTCTCCATTTGCCCTTGTCGAAACGGCTCGCAGGATGCCTGAAGACACCTTTTTGACCTTGACGGGTAACAGGTCAAACTCATTCTCATATAGCTCAAGCTCCTCCCCTACATGTATGCCTAGTGCATAGTACTTTCCACCAATGACACATCTGTAGTAGTAGTCGCCATTGCGATATTCGTATTCGAGCATCTATTGCCTACTGTACAATTTAATTGCTCCGTTTAGCAGCGTCGTGAGTTTGGATTCACTTGGAGCTGCCGCGGTAGCAGTAAACACTGGATTAGCTCCGTAAATGGGTCTAACTGTATTGATGATGTCCGCAACCTTGCTCATCTTGTTGCTTGACGTGTACAACATGTGCAGCTTGGTCATGGTTGCATTGTAATTCTTGCGAGACTGCTGAGGAAACTGCGGCAGTGTCAATTTTGTGCCGATGCTGTGTGGAGTCATGGACTCGTAGAACTTCATAATCTCATTCTCCTTGGGCCACACAATCTTGTTATACAAGTCAATGTCACTTGGAATAACCTTGTCACCAATCTTAACCTCCGTCTCTGGCTTTGAGCACACCAAGTATGCATTTACGTGCCCTCTCCTTCCAGTTGCTTCTCTGTATTCTTTGTGAGAATTCACTCTCACTCCACGTCCAATAATCTGGTAAATGCCAGCTGGATTCCATGGTGGCTCGAGGATGATAACTGCATTGGTCATCTTCAGATCAATTCCCTCACCACCGGCGCGGGTGATTATCATGACTGGTTTGGCTCCGCTGTTATAGTCCGTTTGAGCCTGTGCTCGTTTAGTGTCCTTGATCTCACCGTCAATCCGTGCAACAAAGTCCTTGCCGTAAATTCCCTCTAGCCGAGTCTGTATCAAATTGGCACCCGCCTCAATAAACTCCGAGTAGACAATCACCTTGCCCTTCTTGGCGATAATGTCCCGCACCTTCTTGATGGTCCACTCCACCTTGATATTGTCATCAAGAGCGTCATCATTCACTGCCCGAGCCAGCTGGCGACGCTTATTAATCTCGAAATAGTCTGGCTGAGCGGCAATCGCATTGCGCCACCTGGTACGGTACGTGTCCGTCATAGTAAGAACCACGTGATCAATAGAGTAGCTCGGGAATCTCACGTCATCCAGGCCACGCTCGAAGAATGACATGTAAGGAGCAAACTGCGTCATTTGGCTCAGCTGGAACGGTCGCATATAGCTGTACTCTTTCTTCATCACAATTGCGAGTGGCATCTTGATCTCCGACACATTGTTTACAATCGGAGTGGCAGTCAGTCCAATAATCTTGGGAGCAAACTTGACTGCATGCATAATGAGCTCCGACTTGGTAAGATGACGCTCGCCCGTCTTGGGATTAATCTTGGTGAGTGCAGGCTTGGTGCGAAGGTTGTGAATCTCGTCAATGATCACCAGCGCACTCTTAATCTTGAAATCGGTCTTCTTCTCGACATGACCGAGGAACTCATCAGTTCCAAAGATGTGGTACCGCCCAAGCTGCTTGATCCCATGCGTCTGTAGCTCCTTCTTGAAAGTGTGAATCAGAGTCTTTGGAGTAATCACAATCACATGAGTAATCAGGTTAGCGGCGAAGAGCGTCTCGGCTGCCAGGACCGCCGTGAACGTCTTGCCAGACCCGATGGAGTGGATCGCGAGCACACCTGGCACCTCGGGATTCAGCATGGCGTCAGCCAGTTGCTGCTGGTAATCATAAGGGGCGTACTGCCAGGTGGGCATCGCGTCCGGGTTGTTCATGCGCACGAAGAGCACATGACGAAGGGCGACAGCTTTTTGGTGCTCAATGCTCGCCCTCAGGGCCCGCATGGCATCTAGCCTCTGCTCCCACGAACGCGCGTTGACCTTGGGGCGACCCGCCACGGCCAGGTTAGCCAGTTGATTAATGGTCATATTCAAATTGGTATTTCTTAGATTGAAGCTTGGTAGATTCATTCGCTTGCTTAGATTCCGATATGTTATATTCGTATTAATCAGTTCACGACTCTTGACATTTTTTAGATTCTCCTTGTTCACTACTGGTGGAGGTCTAGAGTTTAGATTCTTCAAAATTGGAAAAATATTTTTGCGTTTCATGCCGGCAATGTTACGTCCACCCAGAAAATTTGATATTGCATTCCTAGTGGCATATCCGTGCGTCTTCAATTTTCCCTTCAAAAGCCCGGGTAATTTGCGCTTTGTAATATAATTGTATGGATCCTGGCGGGTCATTGCTTGTATAATCTCATTCTTGTTCATGTTAGCATTAACTGCAAGCCCCTTATTTCTAGCCATTCGTCTAAGTTCCTCTTCGGTACGAGAATTCAACGTGCGACTTGGGCCAGCTTTTAAACCTTCTACTCTTCGCATAAAATTGGCATTTGCCAAACTTGCTCGGATCCTTTCCCTGTTTAAAGCCGGATACTCTCGTTCAATAGTGGCCAAGTTTGGAATTCTCGGCTGAGCTGCCAGATACCTGGCAAACCGTTCCATACTAACGCATTAGATTTTTTTGTGGTCTGATGATTCGGTAATAAAAAACTTAGCCTTAATTTCAATAGATGGCGTTGACACTTGTCAAGCCAGTAGCCACCGAGCCAAAGGAACTATTTGTCATCAAGCACCAGCGAGTTCCACTTACACTTCGAATTCACAAGCACACTACACTCATGGCTTTCAAGCGGTATCAAGATGCAGAGTTCATAGGTGAGGCACTAGAAGCACAGTATATGGTCAACAAGGAGTGGCCAGATTTGACGGCCGAGAGCTTTAGTATCTTTAGCGCACCATTTGAAACTGGAAGTCCAACAATTCTGGACATTGTACCCGAGGACTTTGACATTCTAAAAAGCACTTGTATCAATTGGAACCTGAATATGTGCACCATTGATGAGATTGTAAACCGCAAGAGTACCATTGAGTTTCGTGGTGAAATTCTCAGCTTTACTGTACCAATTGGATACTACCAGAAACTCTATGATATCATCTACGAAACTTAAACAAAAGCTGCGTCTACGAGTAAATGATCCGGAGGGTTGTGGTTCTTTCACGTGCACAGCCACAGCGCCGTACCCGGGTGTCAATTAAGAACCTCAAGAATGCCATCAAACACGCAACTAACCTTTGCATCAACTATGAGGACACCAAGGAGTGCAAGCTAGCATGGGAACAGATTGATGAACTAACCGATGAACTTGATCGCCAGCAAGAGGAGGAAATTCAGCGTCGCGTTGATGAAAAGACGGTCCTGCTCTCTGACTTGCAGAACAATGATTATTAGAAATAGCAGACACTAAAAACCCAATGGAGTGGGCAGAGCGTTTCCTCCCGTGGCGTCTCGATCGTCTCAGTGACTACGATTATACCGCGCTAATGGATGAGGTAACTGCACTGGATCTCACCGACGACGAAAATCTGCGACGGTCGGTGATAGCCAGGTATTTTTTGCACATTGCTGTGTTGTCTCGAGACGACTCGCATCCCGATTGTATGATGTCAGCTTACGAGGGAATCAAGAATGTACACAAGAATGTGCCTTGGTGCACTCATCGAATGTCTCGAGACGAACTTCTAGACGCAGATCGAGCTCTCGGTGAAATCTACTGCTGAGGAACCCACGCCTTTCCCTTGAGAACTTCATCAGCATACTTCATGGCTAGTGCAAAGTGAATGTGGATCCAGTCAAGTACCTCATCTTTCTGTATCTTTTGACCCATTGGATTCGTGTTAATAAACTCGTCAATCGGCTCTCGGTTGGTGGCCAAGTTCCTCGCGTACTCATAGAACTTGGCCAACCACTTGACATGCGATGGAATTCGGGCATCAAACGAAAGACGAAACCGCTCAGATACACTCGTCATACTTTGAGTACGTCAGTCAGTTTTAATACAAGGTCATCCGGATCTTTGCAGAGTACTAACTCTACTGGTGCTTCTTGGTTGGGGTGCGAGTATCTTAGGCTATCGGTCAACCGGGCAAAATGAAAGTCATTCGTTGCACAATGAAGCCATCTCGGGCCGGTATAAACCGCATCTGAGCACCATAAAAAGTTGGAACCAACATCAAATGAAATTACTAGGTCGCACTTGTGGGCCGTCCAAAATGCATCCACGACACTCTTACAACTCGTGTCCATCGGAAAGTCACATACAATTAGTCCGGGACAAGGCACCGTGCCAATGCTTGATGGTACCACCACAGTGTGACTCTTGAGTAGGTGTCGAATGACAATCATGTGGTCCTCTAGCGTCTTTATTGGAACATCTTGACCAGACTTGGGCATTGAGTTGAAGTAAAAGATGGATCCCTTTGGAACCGGCATCGGATTACCTGGTGGTATCACTGGTAGCAGATCCCGTGGTGAAAGGTCTAGTTTTAGACCAGCTCGATTTACAATCTGCTTGAACACCTTGTAAAGACTTGGAAGATGACAACCAGGATCCTCCGTGCTCTCCTGTTTCCATGCTCCGATCCAAAAATTTATAATAGTGTCATCGCCAGCTTGAACAATTGGATACTGTTCAATCTGTCGAAAGTACTGCCATGTCATTTGATGTTGTGGAGACCCAATTAGAAACCTTGCATAGTCCCTTACTGGTTCCTGGGTATAACTCGTTGGCTCTGGTTCAATTTTTACTGGAACGTCACTGTACATGTAACTGTTGTACAACATGAAGATCCGAAACTCTACTGGATTTTGTCTGATCAAGTGTGACACTAGACTTTTTGCCATGAACGTGTCACCAATGTGATACATATTCACCAGAATGTACATCTACTGTGTGAATAGATACTCGTGAGCAATCCAGTGCGCACCAACGATCACAGCTGTTTGCTGTAGGTTTCTAGTCACTAGCCAAGTTACCAAGAGCAGCAGTAGTCCAACCTTGGCAGATGCCTTCATTTAGAATAATTGGTATAATTTTTCAGGGCTCTGTGGTACTCTGAGCCACCAGGAAACGCAGCCACCGGTGGCATGTGTTTGAGTTGAAGCAACATAGCTCGTTTGCGGATACCTTGTTTTATCCTCGGTACATACGATTGAACAATCTTCAAAGCATGAGCTCTCTTAACATGTGGTTGCAATGAATAGGCAACTTCATGAGGAGTTTTGTATTTTGATCGGAGCACTGTATTCTTACTTGTAATTGTGTGATTTCCTATCCATACCTTATACCTGTGACCATTCAACGCTAAGTTGAATCTACGCAGTACACTTTTGTAGTTCTTGCCACCTTTCAAATGTAAAGTTAATCCATTATTTGTATAGTACAAATTGCCATTTGAGTTTCCATATGATAAATGAAGTGGACCACTAGTTGGTTCTCCTGGTGTATAGTATGATGGATAAGTTGGGCTATTATTTAAACCAGTAAGAAGTAGCTTTGGATAAAGATTAGTCATAAACATATATTTCTCGAGATAACTAGGACCAAAATCGACTGCATATCGCAACGCGACTGCCAATATAGTTTTTTGATTTTGTGAACTGGCATTGTACACCTTCATGAATGCTCTTCGGTGTGCAAGATCAAAATTATAGTTATTAGAATTGTACTTGCTCAAATAATCGAGCCACTGATCCGGAGTTGTAAGACGTTGAATCAATACGTTCCGAATACGTGGAGATTTATGTTTCATCAGGTAGATCAGGTCGTCCACGAGCTTCATTTAGAAATAGCACTCATTATTTCTGAATGGAGCGTTTGATCCAAGAGTGTGGTGCCAAGCTGCTTGACACCTCTGACACTTATGACATTGTGGACCGTGTACTAGCTGAAAATGTTGGCGAAGAGGCTTTCTTCATTGTGGACCTTGCCAAGATTCAGACACAGTACGACAAGTGGACCACGAAGTTGCCGAATGTGACACCTTATTATGCTGTAAAGTGCAATCCCAACCCAGTCATCATCAAGTATCTGAGTCTACTCGGTTGTCATTTCGACTGTGCATCCAAGAATGAGATTTCCAATGTACTCGACATTACCGAGGATCCATCACTGGTCATATTTGCCAATCCATGCAAAATGTCCGGGCAGATCAAATATGCACGTGCAGTTGATGTTGACACCATGACTTTCGACTCTGATCACGAATTGTACAAGATCAAGCTGTATCACCCTAATGCTGATCTGATCCTGCGCCTCAAGGTGGATGACTCTGGTTCCAAGTGTCAGTTTGGATCAAAGTTTGGCTGTCCAATGGACAATGTCAAGGAGATTCTAGCAATTGCAAAGGCTCTTAGTCTTAACATTGTTGGGTTCTCGTTTCATGTGGGATCAGGGTGTCAAAATCCGGAACTCTTTGACACGGCGATTGCATGCTGCCTCGGGTCAATGGAAATTGCACGTGAATTCGGATTCGAGCCGAGCATCATCGATATTGGTGGAGGTTTTGAGGACTCGACTTTTGACAGCTTTGTCAAGGTGATTGATCCATGGGTCCGTGCACATCCAGAGGTTCGTTGGATTGCCGAGCCGGGACGTTTCATGGTGGCCACTTCGCACACCCTTGTAGTAAATGTCATTGGCAAAAAGAAGACGGCTGAGGGTTTTGCTTATTATATGAATGATGGGGTATACGGCTCATTCAACTGCATCTACTTTGACCACGCAGTACCGGAGGTTTGTCCATTCAATGAGCGTGACGGTCCCAGGTACCCCTCGGTCATCTTTGGCCCAACATGTGACTCTCTGGACAAGATTGCAGAGACTCAGTTGCCGGAGCTGGCCATTGGTGAATGGTGTTATGTGGAGAACTTTGGTGCTTATACACAGGCGAGTTCGTCCAGTTTCAATGGATTTTCAAATGATCGTGTCAGGTACGTAATGACAAGTACTAAAGATATTTAGCAATCACGATCCTGACGTTCTTGTTCAACTTTGGACGCAGTAGGACCAGAGCCGCAGTGTGCTTGGCGGCCCTGTTGTGTAGAATTCGGGCCACTGCCCGGTTCAGAGCCTCTTGGTTAAAAATCATACGGTTACGACCGAGTGTAGGAGGGGTGCCGAGGTGCCAGAGGAGATTCATTGTTGCATGGTAAGCATTACCGCGGCGCTTGTTGCGAACATACCTGTTCACCGGATCCATTAATCTTTGTTATTAAAATTTGTGGACCCTGTAAAGTATGGAGGAGCTCATGACCAGGGCCCTGGAGTGTGGACTCTGGGTCCATGGCGAGTTTCTCCGCAAAGAGCTCCTTGGAGAGCGGAGTGACATTATAGATGTCACGGGCTCGGAGCTAGACATCACTTCATTCCTCGGCTACTATGGCGAGGCTCCGACTGATCTCTGCATGATTCACGGATACTTGGTGAGAGTACACGTGAGCCATGTAGACTTTCACTGGTGGTTCAAGACGCAACGACCAGTCTTGAGCTGCGATTCATTTTTTAGGTCGCGGCACATATGGCTTGGAAGTACCAGGGATGCCATCGAGATGGTTGGGATCACTAAGAGAAAGCGATTCAAGTACATTGGCCTTCCATTTGCCGAGTACGGCCTAGAAATGGTTGCCAAGGGTTGGGTACCTCTGAATGGCCCCAAGTCAGTTATGAATGCCTACCTAAATCGAATCAAGGTGATCCTGCACCTGGGTCTCGGCTTACCGCTTGATCTGGCTACGAAGATCGTGAGCCATCTCTAGGATTGCCTCTTTGCTTCTGAATGTTGCCACGAGCATGAGAGCCACAATGATGCCCCATGATGCCCGATTGTCCTTTCCAAAGTTGTACGCCTCCCCGAATAGGCGCCCAAAGAATGTCGACTTGTCATCAGGTGTTCCCCGAATACACTTTTCAAGCACCGTTAAAGCGCATGTATTGTCATTGAGCAGCCAATGAAGATAGATGCTCGTCATAAACATGAGATCAATTAGGATCCACTTTGGACTTCCGACAAATGGAGTCACCAGAACAAACACCAGAGCCAAGACATGTAGACCGAATATAAAATCCGCCATAGAGTCCATTATTTCTGGCGGTGCTTAATTTTATCCTGAACATTCGCAATCGCATTCTTGACATCTTGCTTGCTAAACTTGCGATACTCACTTGTAGTCTTGTTAATCCCGGTAACGATAAAGAGCATCGCGAGGCAAACCAGTAGTGCAATTGGTGCAATCATGTGCTCCATTAAGTCTAGCTATGAAATTATTTGCACTTGCGTCCCACGCATTTACCAGAAGAACAATCCTTGTCAAATGTGCACTGCTCAGCAAAACCACTTCGGCGCTGAAACATGAAAATCAATAGGATCGCAAGCAGTACCAGAACCCACTTCATTAATGAATGTTGATATTAAATTTACGCTTGATGACTTGCTTGGCCTGTTCAATTGATGGAGCTTCCCACAAGAGCCAACGTGACCAAAATCCGGCTGTTCTGGGGTCTGCCCAATTTTCACGGCTCTGATGCCTCATAAGATATCTGCGCTTTCGCTCTAGATCGTGATGCATCGTGTAATCCTGATAACCCTTGGCGCCAAAGTTAACTGTGAACCCTGGACCCACGACCCGCCACTTCTTTGTCGCTGACGGGCTTTTGCTGAGTGCGACGATCATTAGGATCATCGCTGAAAAATTTTGGCACGTGTTTAGGAGCTTCAAGCAGCTCCGAGAACTTCACCGTAACTATCCGGTTCATGAAGCTATAGTGGACCGTTTCCAAAATGTATCCGCGATCGGGCAGTTTTCTGAGCTCCTCAAGACACAGCCCACATGGCTTGGAATTTCCAACGGTGCCACCCTTGTTCAGTCGTATGACCAGTAGGTCAAGACGAGTTCGGCGACCCTTGGTCGATCGACTTGGCAACTTGTTCATCGCGTCACATTCTGCATGAACTGTGGGGAAAGGCGGCCGTGTTCTCGGGCGGTTCTCTCCATAGCTCAGTAAGGATCCATTGCAAAAGAATAGAGCTGCATGATTACTCCCGCCATGCATGCAACACCTGCGCTTGGAATCTGCGAGTGCCAAAAAGGCCTCCATAGTTTACCCGGGCTTTGATTTTTTAATCTACTAGAAGTATATGGAACCAGCATTCGTAGGCATGACTTTAGCATCTGCTTTACATGGCGTCAACTCGGATTGGTTCATGGATGACGAGGCGGAACTTCTACGTCATATCAGAGCACGTGGTCTTGCAATTGGACCAACCATTACTCAATTGGTCCTCAGACATGCCAAGTGGTTTCCGGTGGGTTCTATTTTCTTCAAGATTAAGCCACATTGGTACACAACAGACTCTACGATTGCGGGAAATTTACAAAATAGGAATGGATACCTCGTCGCGTACAAAACGAATAGACCGATGCATCTTTTTAAGCGCGGATCAGTTGATGTTGAATTTGGACAGCATCGAGTGCACATGTACGATGGAATCTTCCTAATGAAGGAACGAATTGCGATTCTTCCAGATGAAGCGGGTTTGATCAGGGTACGGTTCGATCTATCCGGACTGAAGACAAAGAAAAAGTACGTGAGAAAATCCAAGTTCAAGATGATTCGCCGTAAAAAGCCCAAGGTGAACCAATTGACATCGCTAATGGAAGGATTTTCGTTATTTTAATATCTACTACAAGTATGAATGAAGCCTACCAGAATCTAAAGTACATAGAATCTGCCAAGGGAACCCGGTCACAAGACTATATCGACGCCTTCAGTAACTTTCAAAAGGCGGCGAGACGCAGTGGACTAAGACTTAGTGAAGCCCTTGATAAGATGATGATTAAACATCGCGTCAAAATCCCCGGAGGCAGATATTTTTACTCGATTGGTGGAAAGTTCTTTAGCCCTACTATTCAACATACCAATAATGGAACCTTGCATATTTTCAAGACCAGGAGAGACTTGTTTCTAGTAAAGGTTCCATCTGTCAAGCAAGCGGGACAGTACAATGTAAATCAAAATGGTATTACCAATGGTTCCATCTTTATATTTACAAATCCAGCTAATAGTCTAAAGAAATCCACAGTTAATCTGCGTTCCATCAAAATTCAACCAAAGAAAAAATATAAATTCAAGCTAGTCAGACGCAAACGATCCAAGGCAATTGATAATGCGTCGTTGCTACTCGGAAATCTCAAGCTTTAGAGATGGCGATTGATAATGAATCAATGAGTCTCTGTTGGTGGTGCTGCCACGAGATTCCAGGTGAGATCCTGGGTATGCCTTACGAGTTCAAAAACGGACAATTCAAAACACTTGGTCAATTTTGCACCTGGCCGTGTGTCAAGGCGTTCAACATCCAGCGGGACAAGTACAATATGGATCAGGTACTAGACCTCGTGACACTTTACCGCAAGAGGTCTCTTGGACCTGAGGCACTTAGTCGACCCCTCAGAAGTGCACCTAGTCGTTTCGTACTAAAAGCTTTCGGCGGCCCCTTGTCAATCGAAGAGTTTCGCAAGAGTCCCGAAACTGCCGTGACATTTCCAGATGATATTCGCGGAATGCCATTCGTCGAGACACGAGTAGTCCGAGAAATAGAACCGGGTGAGGGTCTAGTTCTGGCTAGGACCAAACCACTGAAACGAGACACAACTGGCATTCACAAGTTCTTAAAGACAAAATAATCGTCTTCTGGAGATGATTGTAAAGGTTTACACTGACGTGGGTGAGAAGGAGCCAGTTCCACTGCTGGCCAAGGTTTTTGAAAAGAAGGGATCTGTCTATATCATCAGGTATCTCAGCCCAACTGAAGAGCGTCTCGATGGCAAGGTGCTGCATCGGTACGAGGATGATGAATATGAAGTGACGGACGAATCGATTATGGAGTACTACTCCGGTGATGAGGATCATGTTGGATTCCGTCAGACTGCTGATGGATACATCAAGGAGGACTCAGACTCGGACTATGAGAGCGAATCAGAGTCCGAGGACTCGGCGGACTCTGAGTCGGTGGTGGACTCTGAGGAGAATTTCTCTGAAGAGTATAATGAATGAGGCTGTGATTTCGCTCGTGTCCATCTTGTTCTTCATCATTTTTGTTGCTCTCGTCGGACGCTATCTTTCTGGCAGTGGCTACAGTACGTTTGACTCGAGCTATCTAGACCAGTCATTCGCCACCAACATTCAGACCAGAACGTGACATCCAGTAGGCTGCAGCAATCAGTAGAGCACCAGAGCTCACACCTCCGGGTGATCTGACTGATGTCAGTATGCAGCTCGCCCCAATCAGAACAAGTACGACACGCAAATCCATAAAAGTGGCAGATAAAAAAACAAACCTCGAAAGAATCATGAAGTACACCGCGGCTCTTCATGGTCCTGACGAGCGGATTCTCGGTACTCTGGAGTGCGATGTTCGCAACGGATCAGCTGAGCTGCGGGCAAACCTCGAGTTTCCCAAGATTACATGGGTAGACTTGCTCAAGGAATGGGCCACGCCGGTTCTTTTGCTGGCGCTTCTGTTCAAGCGGTAACCTCTCGACACATTGGACATGTACTAGACTTTTCTAGCCACTTGGAAAGGCACTCGACGTGGAAACGGTGATTACATGGTGTAAATACGCATGCATTCATCTCGGCGTGACAAATTCCGCAAATTTCAGCGTCACCGTGACAGATGAACGAGTCGGAACTCCACTGGTCCATCTTATTGTAGTTTTGAACTGCCGTCTTGAAGCACACTGGCACGAGCTTTCGTTCCTTGATGTGCTCCATGACTGTCTCAAACGGATTCAGGTCGTACATGATGATCCTGGGAACATGCCGAAGAACAATTCCAGTTCGAGTAATGTCCACCAGATTACATGTGTAATCAGTCTCCTCCATAAACTTTAGCTCGTCACTTGGCGCATGAATATCCACGAAAACGGTAAAGTCTCCAATCTTAATTTGACGACCCTTGACCGAGATGCCCTTGAAGTTTTGCTTGAGATCAATCAGAAACTGGTGAGGAAGAGTGGTCTCGAGGAAGATGCTTCGGGACACGAAGCGAGCATGAATCACCGTCGGCTCTTGGCCTCCACCAAGCCGGTACCAAGCCCATGGACCCCAGATGCAGCCATCATATTTAAGGATTGTGTTTGCGATCGCCTCCATTAAAAGGGACGCGGCTCGGATCTCTAATGGGCTACTACGAGGACTTGGGTGTGTCCAGAGATGCTTCGACGGAGGACATCAAAAAGGCTTACAAGAAGCTCGCGATGAAGAATCATCCCGACAAGGGTGGCGATCCAGAGGTTTTCAAAAAGATTTCAGAGGCGTATGAGACTCTTAGTGACCCAGAAAAACGTCACCAGCATGATAACCCTGCACAGCAGTTTGGCGGGTTCCCCGGTGGGTTTCCGTTTCCATTCTCATTCGGTGCACAGCAGCCACCACCGGCACAGCACTTTATGAATATTTCACTCAAGGATGCTTATGAAGGTCGAACTGTAAATCTGAATATTGGTCTCCAGAAAAAGTGCAGTTGTGCGAAGCCATGTCGAGTTTGTGGTGGTCGCGGATCAATTGGAGTCGAGGTGATGCCAATGATGATTATTCAACAGCCGTGCCATGGGTGCAATGGAGAAAAGGTGACGCTAGTGGGCTGTCAAGAGTGCTCTGGTACTGGGCGTCGCGATGTCAAGGAGCGGGTAACCATTCAAATTCCGCCGGGTGTAAATTCTGGGTACACAGAGGTGCTCAAGGGACTAGGAAACAACGGTGGAGATCTACATCTAGTTGTGCAAGTTCAGGAACACCCAATGTTCAAGCGCGAGGGCCAAGATCTCGTGTTTACTCGTCGAATTTCACTGCTCGAGTCGCTCATCGGGTTGCATATCGGAATTCCGCACTTTGGTGGTGACTTGATTCATCATGAGGCTGGACCGATTGATCCTCGTAAACGGTACCGTGTACCCGGCAAGGGAATGCCACGTGGCGACCTCTGGATCGTGTTCGACGTGCAGTATCCTAGTGAGTTTTCCGGGGAAATGCGCGAGCGTCTTAAAAATTTGATGACTAGCTAAATCAATGAGCTGTCAGGTTTGCACAGAAACCTTTACGAAGCAGCTCAGAAAAAGGGTCGAATGTCCATACTGCGAGTACGTGTGCTGCGCCGCCTGTGCCCAGAGGTATCTTGCGGGAACTCCTGATGCAGCCAATTGCATGAACTGCAAGCGAGCATGGACTCGCAAAATGATGATTGACTTGTTTACACGGGCCTACGTCAATCGCGAATTCCGAACGGCTCGAGAAAATATCCTGTTTGAACTAGAACGGGCGATGTTTCCCGAGACTGTCCCATTTGTGGAGCAAATGATGGTCAAACGTAAAAACACAAACATGATTATCGAAAATAATCAGCTAATCAATAGGCTCTTGCCATCAAAACGAATCTTTGAAATGCACGGAGCGGGAACGGAACTCATGCGCGAGCAAATTATTAACCTATTGGAAATACGTCGACTTGAGCTAGAGAATGAGATACTCACGGCTGAAATTGCCAGCCCTCCCCGAAAAGATCCACCACGAGAGTTTATCAAGGGATGCTCTCGCAACGGGTGCAATGGATTCTTGAGTACAGCCTGGAAGTGTCGAGTGTGCGACCTGTACACATGCAAGGATTGTCACGAGCCAAAGGACGACCAGCACGAGTGCAACCCAGATACAGTAAAGAGCGTGGAACAAATCAAGTCCGACTCTCGGCCGTGTCCAAGATGTCACAGCCTCATTTACAAGATTAATGGTTGCGACCAGATGTTTTGTACTAGTTGCCATACTCCATTTAGCTGGCGCACCGGAAAGATTGAGCTTGGTCGAGTGCACAATCCCCATTACTACGAGTACCAGCGCCAACGGGGCCAATTGAACCGTGAAATTGGTGACATTCAGTGTGGCGGAATGCCTGATCAGTACCAGTTAAATTGGACCACACCGGAAATTCGGCAGTTTCATCGGGGTCTCCTCGAGTTTCAGCAGTATCGGTTGCCTGGCTACATCGTCGGTGACGTGAATGCGTTCCAACTGAACTTGACCTTACGCGTAAACTTTATGGCAAAGGTGATCTCAGAGGCTACTTTCAAGAATGAGATTTACCGCAAGGACAAGGAACTTGCAAAGAAGCGGGAGATTGGCATGGTGGCCACCACATTTTTGCAAATTATGAGCGACTTGTACACGCGACTGGTCATCGATCGAGAGCGTGAAACATTTGACATTGAACTCGCAGCGGCTATCGAGTACTCCAACTCGCTTTTCCGTGACATCTCCAGGGTATACGAGTGCATCGTACCAGTCATCACCTTTCCAAGGATTGAATACAGGAAGGTGCGCTGAAAATTATCAGAGCCAACGATAATGGAGGCGCTAATTGCTGCCAGGGCCAAAGCGATTGCACAGGCTCAGGCGGAAAGACTGGCGGCACAAGCAAAACTCATGGCCATCGCACAGGCCCAACAGCTCGCTAATATTGCCAGAAAGCGTGCAACAAATGGCGTCACGAGTCTAGTTGCTCAGCACATGGGTAACAATGCACAGTCACGAGCACTTGCTAGTGCCATCAAACAGCACATCAATGCAGCCCATGCGTCATTGATGCAATGAGCCCCCGCGAAGCCTGAGCACTAGGTGAATCGTAGATTCTTTTTGTACATTGTAATCCGCAAGAGTTCTCGAGTCCTCCAGCTGTTTACCGGCGAAAATTAGACGCTGCTGATCCGGTGGGATTCCCTCCTTGTCCGAAATCTTCGCCTTGACATTATCAATCGTGTCAGAGCTCTCAACCTCTAGTGTAATCGTTTTACCAGTTAGCGTTTTCACGAAAATCTGCATCTTTCTTGACAAGTGACTAGATTTTTAACTACTGAAAATGAGCCGACGAAAAACTGAACGTCCCCGACAAAATGGGCACCGTTCCATCTTGTTTGAACAATGCGCACAACACGTGTGACCACAGTCACTGTTGAACATCGTGACTGGTCTTTCGAGACAAATTCCACAAGTATAATTGATGTTCTCATCAATGGCTGCCAGCTTCTCGAGTGCTTTTGCGGTGGACTGACGGGCACCATAGAGTTCTGAGAGCCGAGCACGAATTTCGTTAATGTCAGTTTCGAGCATAAAATCTTCCGCGAGGTCTTGCAGACGTTTACGTGAAGCCTCGTTCTCTAGTCTTAGGCCCAGCTCGGCAATTGTCTCAATGTCCTTTTGAATTGCCAGTACCCGAGTCTCTAGCTTGTCGATTTCATTTTCAAGATCAGCCGCCGATTGGACAACTTGTTCCACGGTTGATTCGATGATCAGGTTCGACATTGGTACAAAGTCAAACGTCGTGCTGAGGTCCTCAAAGTAGTCCAGCGTCTTCATACTCGGGGTGACCAAAAAAATGCATCTGGATTACATGCAACCCGATTCAGTACTTTCAAAAATGAGGATCACGTTTGGAACCGACCCGGACATCAGCATGCCCCGGTTCGTCCCCATCGCGGACATTGATGGCTACATCAACTGTCTTAGGCGGGATGGCGAGTCCGAGGAGCGTCTCGCCGAGATCCGTGCCAAGCACACGGCCCACCTGCCCCCGCCGCCGGAGCCCAGAGAGCCTCAGTGGCAGCTACCCGTCAAGTTTCTAGATGACGTGTATCTCAAGCTCAAGGTGACGGAGGATGGTGTGCGCGTCAAGATTATTGCACCCTTTGAAGAGTTTCGCAAGTACACTGGCAAGCCTGTACCGTTGGCGGTTCGCGTTCGATGCTTCAAGCTTGCCGGTGCGCCGAATGACATTTTGATGGGCATTATCCGCCGTCAAAATGCCATAGAGTCCAAGGAGTATCAGAAGAAGCTGCAAAAGTGGCTGGACAAGAACCACAAGGCGCCCGTAAAGAAGATTCTGAAGTCGGTTAAGAAGAAGATCATCCCAAAGTAAGAGAGAGAATGAGCGCCCAGATCCGGTTCAACCGTACGTGGAATGGTGCGAGGGTCGAGACCAACTACGGTGGCATCTATGAACATGCTCCACTACTAGGTGACATTTATGAGCTACACTTTGAGAGCCCTGAAACTCTGCTGTTCAAGAACATCACTCAGCCTCATCACACGATCATGTGGTGGCTGGAAATTCAGCCAGGTCACTTCACCTTTGGATCCTCTGGCGGAGCCTCTGACTTTGTTGGCTCTGTGGCGACGTTTGAGGTGCTTTCAGGCTCCTTGGGGGGAACCGAGTAAGACTGGCGCTTGCGCCACATCATTGCGAGAATAACTAGGAGAACAGCTGCAAGAATCCACATCCACTGCTTCATTACTATTGTTGTCAATTATTTCTGTGATCAAAAACGCGTCCGCTGAGGTCATGTGAGGGTCGTGAGCATGGCCAACGGCATGGAGTGCGCAGTGTGCTACGAGCGCGTGCAAGGCCCGCTGAGGCTGCGGTGCGGGCACGTCTACTGTACCAAGTGCGTCGAGGACTGGTATGTGAGCTCCAAGGCGGATCGCCCCGGCTGCCCCAGCTGTCGCCGCCCAATCGTCCTCAAGGCTCTCGATGAAGTTCGCACCCAGAGCCTTGAGGATGGTATATTCGCCCAGGTTCTTGACGAGTACCTAGAAGACTGGACCGAGTTTGCGCAGGACTTTGAGCCCATGGATCTCGACCATCGCAACTTTTTCCGTGACCTCAACAGTGCCCAGCAAACCATCAAGGCTCTGTGGTCCATGAAAGTAAAGGAGGATGAGATCCTGGACTTTATCGACTACGAGCACTGGATTCCGTGGCGCTCATTCGACACCCGCAAGCCATGGATCCGCTGGTATCCTCCCAAGCCTCACTTCCGCAAGAGGAGCACGAGGATCAACAAACAAAAACACATCAAGATTCCTCCTCCTATCAGGTAACTCATCGGAATCTGTGGGGCTGGAGCTGGAGCTGCAGGAGCTGGAGCCGGAGCTGCCGCCACTGGTACCACGGGTGCTGGCGGAGCAACTGGCATCAACTTCCAATTGAACGGCACTGGCACGTTTCGCAGTGCATCCATAGTAGCATCGTAACCCAGGTAACACCCATAGTTGAAGGGGTTCAGTAGGTAGTAGCTGCCGTCCGCTTGCTTGTAAAAGATCCAGGCAAAATCTTGATTTCCAGCTTCGTATACAGACTCCCATACGACACCATTACAGTGCCTGAGTGATTGGTTCGTGTTGGTGTCTGTTATAGATGCCCATGGCTCAGTTGACTTGAAAATGTCAGGATTTCTGAACGCCTTCCATGTGACTGGATTTCCAGTCTTGGTGCGGAGTGTACCGAGCGCCTTGCATCCCGGGCTGCTGGACGTGGTGTCAAGCTTAACAAGTGTGCCATCTGGTAGTGCCAGCTGGAAGTTGGTCTGAGACACATTTGCATAGTCGTCTGGTTGAAGCGTGTAAAACTCCTTCATATTATTACTCCAGGTCATTTTTTTGCAGGTACCTGATTGAACGGATATCAACCTTGCGCCCGTACTTTTCCAGAAACTTTTGATCTAGATCAATCTTGTGTCGTCGATAAGACTTGAGCTGCTCGTGGAGGTCCCAGTAATTGTAATAAGCTGGTGGATCAAACTGCATATCTTGCTTTTCAATTGACGTTTGTTCATTTACCAGTGAAGTCTGGTTACACAAAGGGAGCATCCAAATCGGCCTGCCCGTGTTTCGCATCAGCGAGTAAATGTATTCGTCATAAGCAAAATCAAACGAAATCTGTTGTAGCACAAACTGAGCAAAACCTCGGGTGAAGTATTGTGCTTCTGAGGGCCACCAATCCGTGACACGAATGAGTTCACCGGTGTACTTGAAGCTGAGTAGGCAGTCTAAGCGTACAAACTCGGGTTTTTCAATCTTGTTTAGTTTCTCGAGCCAGTCAGCCTGAAAAACCACATCATCCTCCAGCAGCACCATTTCTGGGGCGCCAGATTCTACAAAGAGTCTGAGCGCCTCAAAGTGCTTTAGGCTATTCGAAACTAGTGAAAGATTCAGGTTGGAACGACAAAGGCTCTTGGCCCAATCGCACTCTGGTTCCTCCCGATCGTACCAGTCAATCCATGTGACATCTGACAGAATCTGAAATCGTGGATCTGCTTCCAGGTCAAGACGCCTTTGACGATTCTTGGAATAGTGCACGACATAGGCCTTCATTACTAGTCCAGATCGTTCTCTTCTAAATAGCTCATAGACCGGATCTGGATTCTACGCCCGTACTTTTCTAGAAACTTTTGCTCCGTCTCATATTTTTTTACTTTTAGGGCTGCAAGTTTTGAACGGAGATCATCATAGCGGTAAAATTCCGGCACGTCATCAACCTTTCCGCTGATTGACGTTTCGTGAGTCAATAGGGACGTCTGATTACAGACTGGGAGGAGAAGCATTGGCAAGCTGTGCTTGGCCATTAGCGAGTAAACAAAGTTGTCGTAAGGTTGATTAAATGTAACTTGGCTCAGGAGTATCTGAGCAAATTCCTTCTTCATGTACTGTGCCTCTGATGGCCACCAGTCGGTTACCACCTTTATTTCGCCATCATACTTGATATGCGTTACACAATCGAGTCTCAAGAATTGTATATCCGGACTCTTGTCAAGCACCTTTTGTAGCTTTTCGAGCCATCCACCTTGAAAAACCACGTCATCCTCGAGCAGCACCATCTCAGTGGCGTCGGATTCTACAAAGAGTCTGAGCGCCTCAAAGTGCTTTAGATTATTGGACACGACAGACTTGTCAAGTGTCGATCTGCACAGTTTTTGGACCCATTCGCACTCTGGTTCCTCCCGATCGTACCAGTCAATCCATGTGACATCCGAAAGTGCATGAAATCTTGGATCCGCTTCCAGGTCCAGGCGTCTTTGGTGGTTCTTGGAATAGTGTACTACGTATGCCCTCATGAATGCTTAGAGGACCTGGGCTCTAACCATTCATGAAGTTTTTGGATCTGTTCGAGTACGCTCACAAGGAGCTTGAGGGGCCTTGTATAGTCTATTATGGCGTTCGCCTCCTCAAGGATCTCGAGTGGAGCCACGGGCCAGACATTGAAGCCGTACTTGACACTCGGACGGGTCGCCTCGACCTACAAGAATGGATCTTGCGCAATCAAGTGTGCAATCAAAAACAAGTTTTTCTGGGTCTTGTGGACCAGTAGAACACGTTCAACTTATGGACAATGAGCAGCCTCGCCTTCCGGCGCCTCTTGCAGCGGCGATCCAAGCTCAGGAACATCTCCTCGAGCGACTCCGAGTCCAGTACCGACTCGGACTCGGAGTCGGACTCGGACAGCGAGAGCTGTTTAACGATCTCGCAGACTTTGTTGAATGCACGTCTAGCCCGTTCTATGTCCCAATCGACACACCAAGTTACTCGCCGGATCTCATCGATGAATATATCACGGAAATGTGGTGGATCCTCGGCAGCCTCCGCAAAACCTTCTACGAAATTGCCTGCAGTCGGATCGAGCGAGTACGAGCAGAAGCTCGCGGAGAGTGTGAAGAAGGCGTCCGCCAAGACCAAGGAGATTATCAGCAAGCGTCGCCGGACCAAGGTGCTCGAGACCAAGCTACCACCCAAACATGTTAGTCAAGCTCCCGAGTATCCTTCCGGTCCGAGCGAGGCTGCAAAGAAATGGGTAGCTAAAAACTTTCTGTGAACATAATATGGCGGCTATTGCAATTGGATTTGGACTTGTCCTTTCTTCTTCTGCTGCTTCTGGGTGGTATGCATGGACCAATAACCTCTTCAGTACCTCAAATTACACAGCCAATGTTACCAGCTCTAATGTATCTTCTAATGTAGGTGGTGCACAGATGCTCACTGACATGACAACTGGATCGTCTCTTTTGGCGCCAATGACAGGTAATGTGCCGGATCCCATGACACCTCAGATGACTAATACCACAAACCCAATGATTCGTTCTGACATTGGAACAGCCCTGAGTCCGTCTGACAATCCAACAGGTATCAGCGCAGGACAACCAATCACCGTCACCCTAAGATGTGGAGGATCTGTATAACTTTCTGTGCACCTCTTAATGAACACGGTTATCATCGTGCTCGTAGTGGTACTAATTTGCTGTTGTTGTCTGGCATTCCTTACTGCTGGAGGTGGTGCAGCGTTGTTCCTGACCCAGACCTCCACGACGTCGAATACCACCACTACATCGAATACCCAGCCCGCTTCGAACACCCAGCCCGCTTCGAACACGCAGCCAGTCTCCGGTACCAATACCTCTGTAACTGGCGCTGGTGGCACTACAACTTCTCATGGTACGTCAATTTGTAATATAACTGCATGCAACGCCAAGATTCAAGGCGATATAGATCTCGGATGGGCTTACAATTCTCAGACTGATTGGCCAGAGTGCGCCTGCTTTCCCAATCAGACTTATCCAAATCTAATACCAGCTGGTACTCAGCCCATCAGCTAAGCCTGCGTGGCTCCAAATGCCTTTAGGAAGACCAGCCCCAATGAAATCATAACCAGGCCTAGGTACTGCACCCACGACGTGAGACGCTCACCCAGAATTATATAAGCTGCAACTGTTTCGATGATACCTGAAATGCCATCCCACATTCCATTCACATACATGACGTTTCCACCCTCGAGTGATTTGATCAGGTAGTAGACTACTCCAATGTAGCCTACTGTTCCCTGCACGAAACCACCGAGTGTCTTGTGATCAGCATACCTCTCGTAACCAAAATCACCAATGATTTCAACCAGGCTCAGGATCATCAAATTGAGCATGGACATTTAAAAGAGTGCACTGATAAAAAACCATGTTACTGAGCATCGATGTTGGCATCCGAAACCTCGCCATGTGTCAGCTCGATGGGCGTCAGATTCGCAACTGGGAGGTTGCCGGTGTACCACCGGACTCTGATTCTGGTCTCTACAATCAAATGTGCGACCACCTTAACAACAGACCATGGCTAATGGATTCGACGACGGTGCTCATCGAAAAGCAGCCGGACCGTAACAAGAAGATGAAGTCGGTTGAAAATTTCCTTCACGCATACTTTGTTATCAAAGGGCGAAATGTTGTAATCTGGGACGCCAAGTACAAGATTCCCGATATTGTTGGCCCCGGCAAGGAACAGTACCGGAAGCGCAAGGCTGCATCAGTTGAACGGTGTCGCAAATTTCTGCAAGACACTGGTCAGACAAATTGGCTTCAGCACTTTGAGGCGTCAAACAAAAAGGATGATCTGGCCGATACCGTGATGCAGGCTCTTTCTTATCAGCCCAAGGCTGCTGCCGAGACTCCTAAAAAGCGGGTGGCCCGCAAGCCAACTCCAAATCAGATGGAGACAAAGTACTCCAAGGCCAATCTGGCATGGGTCTATAAGAATGGCAAACAGGATCGTCGATTTTTCAAGGACCTGTCCAGGTACTACGGTTCCGTGAATGAACTTCTAGAAGAATTTGGCCTGGAGTAGTATGGATAACATCCCAAACGGGTACATTCTAAACAGCGTGTACTCTACAATTACCAATTTCTTACCATCGTTAACGAATACTTATACTCTCGGTTCTCTGACTAGCATGTGGCAGTCACTGTTTACCCAGTCAATTAATACAGGTGATGTGATACCACTTGGAGGTAACAAGTACAACTTGGGATCTCCCTCCGTTATGTGGCAATCTATGTCCACTCAATTGATCAATACCGGAAACGTTTTGCCTATCTCGGACAATCAGTACGCTCTTGGTTCATCTGTCTTGAGATGGGCAAATGTCTTCGTCGGACCCGGGACTTTGTACATGACTGACCAGGTGACGGGAAATACAGCTGGTATTACAGTTTCCAATAATTCGGTTCTAGTCAACGGTGCACAGTCTATTCGGATCGGAGCAATAACCTTTAGTGATGGCACATCACAAGCAACATCGGCAAACCCACAAAGAGTCAGAATAGTTGCAGGTGACGTGAATGCTGTTACTCTCGACATGTCGGTTGACAACATAGTTCATTGTCACGTGACATCCGGAGCGCTGTCTGTAACAATTATAAATTTCACTGCGGGTAAAACAGTTGAGCTTTTGGCTTTCTGGGACGCAACAACATCCGGAGGTTCCATAAGTATAAATGGAATTTCCGGATCGAACGTGAGCAATGGTAATAATGGGTTCTCCATTACCAAGCAGTTCAATTCGCTGAGAGTTTACTCAGCCGATGGAACTGCGTCCAATACATTTTGTGTGGCAACTACAAGCTAAAATGGATTGCGTTCCGGTGCTTACATATGGTCTATCCGCTGCTCTCATGCTCATGTTCTATCACCAGGCGCTTCGCAACTCTCCTCTACAGATGACGATAAGCTTCTTCATCGTAAGTTCGGTACTATCGGGGGCACTGGCAGCGGTGCAGTGTGCTTCAGAAACCTCACGCCGAGCAAAATCAGGATCAATAGTGGTCCCGCGATAACCAGCCAAAGTGGCTTCTTTTTGGGTGGGGGCGGTTGAGCATCTTCAATGGCGCGTTGAATCTTTTTGAGTAGAACCTCCTCCGCCGGTTCGGGCTCTGGTTCTTCCGGTGCCGAACGAAGACAATGAAACCGAAGTACAAATGAATTAATGTCAAGACCGTTGAAATTTACGAGATTTCCATCCTTGTTGAGCCATTGAACAGTCAATCTCTGAATGCTTGGAATGGGACTGTCAAATGAAACTGACATTTTGTAATCAGTGGTCTCCTTGAATGTCTTGAATTGACTAGACATGACATCCAAGGGTATCATGGCAAATGAAGTCGCAATAGTAGAGCCATAAGTCTCTCCAGTTAGACTCTTGGCATCAATTACAGTGCGATTACGGAGCTCGTTGATGTCCAAGAATACAAACTCCTCGGTGGAAAGGTTGATGACATTACTGGAAAAATTACCAGTAAATAGGCCCAGAGCCTGCTGCATCTCTGTCGTGAGCGCTGTGACATTTGAGGCAAACTGAAACTTGCCCTGGTTCTGCAAGTATGTTGTCTGGACTCCGAGCGAACTGATGGCACTAGCAAGTCCAGGTGCCGAGTAAAATCCTGGTTGAATCGAAAATACATTAGACCCAATCTGAATGGAGTTGGGTTGTGTGATGTTATAGAGACTGTTTGGAATCTTTGCAGCCACAAGATCTACTCGGGTAACATTACGAACTGGAGTTGTCAAGTAAAGCGTGTACGAATTTCCATAAAACTTTGGATCACGATTTCTCGAGTCTGCATACACATAGTGAATACCCATGCTACTGTCTAAGAAAGAAGAGGGCCGCCGATTCCGCTGGTGATCATGTACTCGTGGCCGAGCTGATGCACCGTCTGCTGGGCCCCGCACAGGCCGCCTGAACCCTCGCCGGTATAGTAGCTGGCATCCTTGCCCGGACCCGGTACGCAGCGGGCGCTCTCAGTGCTGTCAAAAATTGTCTTGAACATGTTGCCCTGGTTGGTTGAAATGTCGCCGTAGCCGCTGCGCATACGCCAAGCCATGAAACCCAGGAAGAGTAGTGCAACTACAAGTATCATCATCGAGTGCTTGCGATTCGCCATTTTTAGTAGCTCGGAAAATTGTTGCGTTAAAGTCCTTAGTTTCCTTTTCCAAAGAGAGAGTATGGATCTAGACGCCGATGAGGCTGCACTGCTGGATGAAATTTCAGTCAAGCCACCTGAACGTAAGACTGTAACCTTCAAGCCCAAGCCAGCCATTCGCCCACAGCCAGAGGTTGAGCCTGATATTGGTGCATTTGTGGACTCGAGCAAGATGAGGCAGCCGATGATGATGGAGGAGGATGATGGACCAGTTGGAGAGGAGGACCATGGATTTATGCCGGGACCAGAGCCTCCGGTTCAGCCTTCGGAGGGCTACCACACTATTGAGGAGGAAAAGGCGGATCTAATCAACAAGCTGCAGCGGCTTCAGAAGAAGGGGTTTAGTCAGGGTCGCAAGTACGGCACTCACAATGACATTGAGGAGCTTCGGACAGAGTTTCATCGGATCATGTACGGAATCGAGGCTGATCAGTCGATCAAGTTTCAGCGGCGAATTCTGATTGCATGTGTAACTGGTATCGAGTTTCTAAACAAGCGGTACGACCCATTTGATCTAAAACTCGATGGATGGTCCGAGTCGATGATGGAGAATGTGGATGATTACGATTCAGTCTTTGAGGAGCTATATGCCAAGTACCGCAACAAGGTGGCAGTGGCACCAGAGATTAAGCTCGTGATGATGGTTGGTGGCTCGGCAATGATGTTTCACCTTACCAGTTCCATGTTCAAGTCTGCGGTACCGAACATGAATGACATTCTAAAGCAGAACCCAGACCTGGTGAATAACATGGTGCAGGCGGTGCAGAATGCGCAGAAACCACCAGCGGAAACCGGCGGTCGCCGAGAGATGCGTGGACCAGGCATCAATCTGAGCCAGATGCTCCCTCCTGGTCTACTGCCAAATCCACAGACGTCGCGACCCCCTGCTCCAAGTGTGTCAGATGACCTTTCCGATCTCGTGTCAATTGAGAGCGGAGACGTCAAGGATATTTCAATCAGTGGCAGCAAAAAGCGCAGACGCCAAAAGAAGGAGCGTAATGAGGTGAGCCTCTAAACTTTTCTAGTCACTAATTAATGGTCAGTTACTGCGATCTCAATGTGGAGAAGATTATTCAGGAACCAAAAAGACCGTCGATTGATTTGATGCATTTCATCGGTGTTTACATATTTGCCATCATCCTGCTTGATCTTTTCAAATGAGGCAGCCACCGACGGTAAAACTCATCGCAAGATACTGCTTGCGCCGCTTGAGAAACATATTTGGAAACATGCACCACTGATCAATGATGTCGATCACGAGTGGCTGATTTCCACTTGACCGCAGTATTCTCCCCGACGCCTGGACAATGTCCGCCTTTGGTGTCGCGAAGATTACAGTGTCCAGCTTTGGAATATCTAGACCTTCCTGAGCCAGGGCGAATGTTCCGACGATGAGGCGCTTTGAAGCAGCTGCATCAAGGGCTTCCTGTGCAAGTCCTCCATAGTAAAGACCAGCATCAGCGCCAAACCGATCAACAATCAGTTGACAGTGTTCCCTTCGATCGCTGAGAACGAGAATGTTCCGATTCGTCTTCAAGAGCTCGGTAATTTCTTTGAAAATCATCTCATTGCGATCTGTAACTCTCGTCAAGTCTGTAATCATTGTTGCCATGTCAAGCTGCCCGTTTCTCGTATGCGCTACATCCGGAAACGGTCCAGTGAATGTCACCTCGCGCACCTTGACCTCGGTGGACTTTCTGGTGATGGTCATGACGGTTGGTCCAAGGAACCAGTGTAGAACTCGGGTAAGTCCATCTTTGCGTTCCGGTGTAGCGGACAGCCCGATGGTCACCTTTGGGCACAGTTTGAACATGGTTTGTGAGAATACCTTGGCGCAGATATGGTGAGCCTCATCCACTATGAGAAGTCCAATTGACTCGAATGTTCTGGGCGGATGTTCGCGTGAACACAGTGTCTGAATCATACAGATGACAAAGTCCTTTTCAATGTCATGCGTGTCCGCCTGTACTCGGCCAATCGATGCACCCGGGCAGAATCGCTGGATCACCTCGATCCACTGGTTCGCGAGAAACTCCTTGTGGACCATAATCATTGTGCGAAGGCCAAGTTTCGCTGCCAGTGCAAGTCCAACGATTGACTTTCCGTATCCACATGGCAGGCTTATGATACCTCCACCGGAGGCCAGCGCGACTGCATTCGATTGGTAGTCACGCAATTGGCCAACGAATTTGATATCTGCCCGAACTGGAGCATTACGCCTGTCATCCGGATGTTGACTGAGATGAGACTTGCCAAAGTACTGAGGGACGCATAATTTACCTGCAGCCTCTCTGTAGACTTTAAAGGCGGGAGGACTGGGTCTTCCGTCAACGGCAATGGGCCTAACAGTAAGAATTCGTCTAATGTCACTATTCGCATCGGTGATGAATCCTGATGCTGTCAGCATATATTTTTAGGAATCTAGTTCTTTAGCCCTAGACGACTGTACCCTGCCAGTCCAGCATAATTCAGTGGAGCAATCTTGCCAAAGTTTCCGGCATTCACACTGGATCCCTTGTGGTGGAAGTACATGTTGAGAGTGGCAAACAGAAACATGAGTATGCCGCACACTAGCGAAACAATCAGTGCATTGTAGTTGTTCTTGTTGCTCGCGTTACCGGACAGAGTCGAGTCCGTGTTGTACCAGTAAAGGCTGATGCTGGCAGCAGCCATCGTGGCAACCGCCGTGAAGAGTAGTGGGAGAGACATTTAGTAGTGGCTGGTATTTTATTTGTGAGCAAGGTAGAGTCCGAAAGCCGCAAACAGGAACATGAGGATACCTGACACAAGTGACACTATGAGTGCGTTGTAATTGTTCTTGTCGCCGGAAAGCTTGCTGTCCGTGTTGTACCAGTAAAGACCAATGCTAGCAGCGGATATGGTTGCTACGGAGGTGAAGAGCAGGGGGAGAGACATTTAGTAATGGCCGTTATTTTTTTCAGTACAGCAAATGTCTGGTTGTCCCATGTACGAATCGAAACCTCGATATCAACCTCAGTGCCCTCCTGGAGCATTTGTACCGGTACAGTACCAGACTGTTCCACTCCCAGAACACGGTTGTAACGCCAAGGTACCTTGATGCGTCGGTGATCAACCTCTATGTATTTGCGTCCACCCTGGTCGTAAAAGGCTCGAGTTATTTTCATACTAAAAGTAATGAAGTTCCTCTGGATTCTAATGGCTCTGCTGGCTCTAATTCTACTGGTGCGTAAATCTGGGTACACTACGGCGACTGGTTTCGATATTCCCGGTGCAACTCTTTTTACCGGTCAATCGAATGACGAGTGTCAAAAGTGGTGCAATCAGAGCTCTGCATGTGTGGGATTTGTTCAGTATCAGAACAACACGTGTCAGTGCAAGTCTAGTCTGGATGGACAATATCAGGTAAACGGTGCAACTGTTTACCTGAAATAATCTAGCTGATTAGTAGATGAGCTCTAATGGTTGGCCACTTAGTATCAACCAGAGAGATTACAGGTTGGTAACCACGGGTGGATTCCAAGGAGATCAATCCACGATAATTGACCGTTTAAATGGACTGTCTGATGTGAACGACTGTGCAGCTGCATGTGACAATAATCCCAGATGCAAATCATTTGCAATGGCTACCAAGTATGGTTCTCGTGCATGTATACTGTCAAGTCGACCAGATCCTTCGAATGGTGGTTGGGGCGGTTGGTTTAAGGGTGATCCGAGTCTGGTCATGTACGCTCAAAATTCCCGCAAAGACCAGGGCCTAACCGTAACAACCAAGCCTATTTCCGCTACTCGTTTCGATGGAAGTGGCAATATGTTTGCCGGTAGGGCATACGATGGTGGCAATGGACCGGTTGCTGCGGGTTCGCAATTTAACACGAATGGGCAAAATGGATGCCACATGGTATATAACGTAGATGGAGCATCAACCAGTGATACGACTGGCAATCCGGGTGGCTGTGACCATGGAGACTGCTGCATTCTAAATCAACTTGGGGCTCAGGCATGCCAGCCTGCTGGCACGGTTACTAGTGCCCAGCCGGTCGGTGGATCGTCTGATACCAAGGTAACCTGCACATACAAGGATCTCGACCCAACTTGGCTCAATAATAATATTCAACAACTTGGCAACTATTTTGACACTAAGAATGCGGGAATTGCCGGACTTGCCTGGTGCAACAATCTGTCCGTGTCCGATTTGTACGACAAGCAGGCTGATTGTCAAGGATACGCGAGTGCCGGTAATCAAGATTACAAGGTTTTCCTCGCAAATAAGCTAGCAGGCTCTGCTTGGTACGCTGATTCCAAGGGAGCTGGAATGATGCTTGACACGGTATGTTCCAGTGGTAACTCGTCTGTCGACTCGGCATGTCAAAGGGCGCTCGATGCAATGCCATCAACCGTTCCAAGTTCTGACATTATCGATCTGATGAATTCAACGATAGACAAGGCTGATCAGAATGTGGTCCAGGCTATCAGCAGCGCAACTGCAAAGATCTGTGATGCAAATCCGAATGCTTCTCAATGCGCGTGCTACAATGTACTCAAGTACACTAAGGACGATGGACTAGCTGGATGCACGACCGATGCAACGAAGGGTCTACCAGGCTGTAATGAACCAATGATACAAAAAGCAGCCAAACTCAAAACGCTTCTTCAAAGTGCAAATGGTGCTGATGCAGCAACTCTACTTGCTGGAATCGGAAACTTCGAAGCAAGTCTACTGTATCAGGTGCCTTGTACCAGTCTTGGTACACTGCAGTACAAAAAGAAGGATCCCAACTATAAACCAGCCAGCTTGAACTCGTGCATTTCAAATTTTAACATTTCCGATTCTTCAGTTACTGGAAGTAGCTTCGTGTCAAGCTGTAATATTGGAAAGTCGGATAAAGACGCAGCAACTGCTCCATTGCCCCCTGATGACACCGGCTCCGGTCCAAGTACCACTCTGATTGCTGGTGGAGGAACTGCAGTTGTGTCTAGTTGCAGTTGTAGCTGCCTAATAGTTCTGTTGCTCATTCTTATGATGAGCCATTAGATGGTTTTTGCATCGCCATGATGATGGACAGACAAATTAGGCAGCAGCAGCAGCAACAGCAAAGTAGAGATGTACCACCAGCCGCGACACCATAAATTCCATATAGACTGGCCAGAGATCCTAGTAGTGAGTCTATGCCAGAAGTCGTTGAGTCGGACTTTTGCGTCAGCGAAACCTGCTGATCAGTTGTGGACATTGCGTTACTGGCTGAGTCTAGAACCGTCTTGAGCATATTTGCAGCGATCGACTTGGCGACGATGGTTTGGTCATAAGTAAGTGTAGACCCATCAAACCGCGAATTCTTGATATTGATGGTGCCACTCTGTGTGTCAACTGTTTCGCTCACCAGCTTTGAATAATTCTTCGAATCTGTGATGCTGTCAATTGCAACTGACACATTAGACTTGACATTTGTAACATTCTGTGACTGAGCACTTCCAGTTGCCAAAAAGCCAGAGTTTGCCTTGGCGGCTTGATCAATTGCGTCGTTCAGCTTCGCCTTCATGTCCGCATTGATTGTTGTGAGGGCACCTGACTGTAGAGATCCATCTGTATTAGTGGACGTATCAATCTTTTGACCAAGTGTAATTGTAGAATTTTTGATGACCGAACCAGAAATATTAAGTGTGAAATCCTGATTCGCTGCAACACTGTTTAGTGTAGAAGCCTTGTTGTCTTGAAGGTTCTTAGTCAGTGAACTAAGAGCCGTCGAAGTATCAATAGTGACAGAGTTTTTAGAACTAGATTGCCCCATTGATATTTGACAGCAAAATCTTTTTGTCCATGAACTCTCGAGCTTCACCCTTGGACAGCTCTGCCCCTGAAAGCTCCGGGCCGGTGAGAGTCACAGTCGAAAGCCGAAAATCTTGGAATGCCTCTGCGACGATCGGCAATTTTTGCTTTACAATTTCAAAGATTTGCTGGGCAAGCTCTCGAATCTCTTGCTGTGCATCCGGTGCAAGTCGCAGTCGTAGATAGTGCAGCAGGTTGTGCAAGTTGATTTTCCAGTAAAACTCCGTCATGGTGCTCATCGGCAACACACACCGAGCAAGCTCCCGGGAAACACCAGCCATGAGTAGATTCTCGTAGGTCTTGAACGAGTTTTCACACGACTGGACATACCTCGAGTAGATTAGCATAAACGGATCTTCTACGATTCCCTCAGACCCCTGTTTGTTTACTTCCGATTGACCGCGGAACTGCTTTGGAATCCAGTATTCGTTGGAAATTACAGAGTACCTGGCGCTCAGCTCGTTGATGCTAGCTGTCCGGTGCCGAAAGTGCTGGCGAGCAACAAATATGGGACACTTGATGCGAAACTTAAACTCCACCATCTCGAATGGAGTTGTGTGCCAGTGACGCATGAGGTACCTGATCAGAGCCCGGTCCTCGCTGGGCGTCTTGGTTCCAGCACCGTAAGAGACCCGAGCTGCTTGGACGATGGCCGAGTCATCGCCCATCATGTCAATCAACTGAACGTGCTCCATATCGAATAAGAATGTCTAGTCTTAAATTAGGATGGACGAACAGTACCTAATGATTGATTCTCGCAAGCGGGATCTTTCAGTTTATCCGAGTGCCAACGCCTTTTCATTGTACCTGATGAATCCAATCAGGGACATTGTCAAGGTGGATCTCGTTTTTTGTACAATGAATCTGGTAACCAACACGAATGTGTACGGCATCCTGGACATTGAACAGTTTCGAACCAAATTTGGCCTGAGTGATGGTAAAGCAAACTTGCTAAGCAACTTTCAGGTGTCTGGCAACGTTTCTGGTGCAGTCTCCACGCAGGCTGGTGTTCTTCCACTCGCTAATACGGTAGACTACTTGCCCATTGCCAACCAGCAAGGCTACGACCTCATGAATATGACTGCTTGCCTCCCCATTGAAAATCAGTTGAACATGATTCACTATGAAGGGACTAATTATCGCCAGACGGTCATGTTCCAGCAACCCATCGAAAGCTTAATCAAGCTAAACATTCGGTGGATTGATCGTTTGAACAATCTCCTCGCGTTTGGTCCAACTGAGAACCAAACCCTGCTACGTATTTATACGATAAGAAAGCCGGCGCCAACTGATCGTGAACCTGAACTTCCTCCTCCTGTTCAAATGACTCGCAGAAATCCTGAGCTAGTTCTTATCGGTCTAATTATAGCTGTACTAGTACTTACTGTGGTTCTCTAGGAGAACCTCCGGTTCTCTGTCCGCTCCGCTCTAGGCCCGGGTCACCGCGTACACCGGGGCCTGAGGAGAGTTCACCTCGATGTTGAAGGCCACCGCCTTGGTCACCACGTAGACCACGACCGCCAGGATCGTCGTGAACAGCGCCGTTAGTAGGTAGTAGTTGCCACCGTTCTTGTTCACGTTAATCACCTGAGAGATGATGAAGCGAACTACGTCCATCCACGCCACTGCGCTGGCAAAGCTAAAGCCAGCCACTACGGCGTTCAGAGACTGAGACTCAACCATGGTTGCGATGTTCGTGAGTGAGGATGCCATTTATCTTTGGCGGAGAATATTTTTCTTCGGGCACCCAGTCATCCTCCGGCTCTAAAATTTTTTTGTATCTAACCTTTGGCCTGAACTCTTCATATTCAATTTCTGGCTCACTAAATTTCGCCAGCCTCTTCATGTTCTTCACTACGAGAATCGATAGCCCGTTTTAGATGCTGCTCAAGTGGACTCTCTGGAATCCAAGATTCCCAAGTGTCCACCGCCTCGTTAGCCTTTAGGCAATACTCGTCTGAACCTTCGTAGCGCGTAAACGGCTCCTCGTCGTCTGAGACCTCCTCAAACGAAGAGTCCGAGTCAGAACCCTCGTAAATCTCTGGAAACATCGACTCGGTGATCCTTCCTGAGATGTTGCGAGCAGCAAACTTTAGACCATACTCTACATCCTTTGCTGTTACAGTTGTCCTGTTGCACTTCCTGGTATAGTGCGTTGCCATGATCATTGCACCTTCTAGAACGGGAACCATAAGGCGGGTCGCCTCCTCCTCAAGTGTTGTCATATACAACCTGAGCTTTTTTGTCCTTAACTCTAAGAATGTTATAACTTAGAGCATAGACTCGGATATTCTTGGTCGCCTGATTTAGCATATTAATTGTAAGAATCTGGTTATTCAGTCGTGAAAAGTTGAGGCCACCGCTTGGCATCTCATCCTCCGGGAACAGTGAAAATGAATACACGTAGACTCCGAGCCGGTTCCCTGTGTGATACATCATTGGCTGGATATACTTGAAGAACACTCCTTGGTCGGAGAATTTCGTCTTGTCGTTTAGTGCTAGGCTCATCGTTGCAATCTGATCGGTAAATGTGAGAGGAGCCTGACCTTGATCTTGTACTACTATGATGAGCTCCTTCACCACATTCTTGAAGTTGAGTCGAACCGGACTTGCACTCGCTGAAATCAATTGGACCTGGTTCAGGATATAGTCCCCGTCAATGGGTAACATATCTACTACCCAATCAGCAACTAGCGAAAACTGTTGTGGACCAGCCGCACCAGCAACCGATATTCTAATAGTGGTGTTTTCGAGAACCGGAAAGTACTGCATCAAGGGGATCAATACGTAACCGGGAATCTGTTTTTGAATTTGAGTTCTTAGCGAGTTGTGTAATGCAATGTACTCTCCAGTCCACGAGTAAACGAGAACCTTGTCGACGAAAACTTCAAATGTGGACAAGTTGGTTGTTGGGACTGAACCCATGTTTAGCCACATTCTGAGGATGCGCTTTCCGTGATTTGGAATCGTGGCGTAAAAATAGTCACCTGAACGAGTGCTCGTGTCAAAATTAATGACGACTGGCTGAAATGAGTACAACGACTGTTTAGCAAATTGTGTCACGAAAAATGTATTTGTTGGTCCACTGATTACCGTCTTTTCAAGTGTATCCATATACTAATTCGTGAAAATTAGACCAGCCAAACCATCCTTGACCCTTAGTACATTGAAGCTCTTCGCCATTACTGTTACCGGTCCCTGGGTCACCAATGAAATCACCTGCTCCTTTATGCGGCTCATATTGACATATGGCTGAAGAGGCAGCACGCTAAACACCGTACTGGTCGGTGTTCTTGGATATTCCCAATATGGTACCAAGACTGACATGTACTGGTTATCGAGTCGACTCTTGGAGTACCCATTCAACAGTAGCTCAGCTGTTACGACATTTCCTAAAAGGAGAATCTCTGAGACTGGACCAGTCAGATACATTCGGTAATATCCATTTGAACTTACATTCGAAGTCTGAAGCTGTTGTAAAACAATGTCAATTGGTTTATTTTGCATCCATGCCACCTCTTTTGAGCTTAGGTAGACCGACTGGGAAATGCAAGACAGTCCAAAACTGGTACCAAAAGTAAACGGTAAAGTGTCATAAAGTAACAAATTTGGACCAAATTTTATAAATCGACCATCAAAATATACTGGTCCAATTCCACCAGGGTTTACCAGACTTGTCGTGGGGCTAATGACACCGACATTTGGATTGGTCATGTCCACCAGATACATATTAGCATTGGTCACCACTGCAAGTGTCTTTCCGTAAGTGGCTAGGGCAACGGTTGCATCCGGATTTATTGTTATGATTGGTACTGGAAAGTTGAATGATGAGCTGGTTATAAGCTGACTTGGGAATAACCTTTGGACCGTTGATGCAAATCGCGGAATCATAAAGTAAGATTGTCCGGCAAAAACAGACTGAATGTACCCATTTGAACTAACATTGGTTGTAGTGTCAATAAAGTAGGTGTTTAACGTCCCAGACTGTGTATTATAAGTTATAAAGTTACCCGTTGAAAAAGGTGTACCATAGATTGTAGTTCCATTGAGTGCTAGTGATCGAATGTCCGAGTATCCAATATTCAACAACGAATAAGATGTACCGAGATTGAATGGAAGTGTCGTGTTGTATACCTGTACCGTGTTGGCAAATGCATTGCCTGGGAAAAAGTAAATATTCTGATTTACGATAATTGATGCGTAATTATTTTGCAGTTGATTTGGCAACGATGCCACGCTTATCGGTGCACTGGATTGTGGATTTGGATTGAACACTACAAGCTGGTTCTGGTCAGTCACCAGTACCAGGTTACTATTCTCAAAGTACTGATTGACATAATAGTTGCTCTTTGAAGTGTAAGTGCTCTGCGCCACCAGCGTCTGAACACCTGCACTTGATGTAGTAATTCTGTACACGTTGAGAGTTTGTGTGGATGGAA
>Ga0164296_1000846_pt1 | contig 34743 bp, 27 predicted proteins | sample GEODES057metaG_FD_113533 | JGI IMG/M metagenome (GOLD analysis project Ga0164296, IMG submission 113533) | Dystrophic lake water microbial communities from Trout Bog Lake, Wisconsin, USA - GEODES057 metaG | ecosystem: Environmental > Aquatic > Freshwater > Lake | place: USA: Trout Bog Lake...
ACATCGGGACACCGGCTTCTTCGCCCGCCGCCATCGCGAGTCGTTGATCCTTTGCGGCAAGCGAGAATTTGAATCCGGCAGGTGAAAATGTCGAGGAGGCAATTGCCGCCCCATACCCCTGATATGCCGGAACAGGGAAAATGGCGGTCGTCATCATCTCGAGAAAGCTGGCGGCCGGCACCTCGAACCCGTCAACCAGCAGCGATGCCTCGCTCATTGCCTCAATGGCGCAACCGATCATGAAGTTCGCTGCAAGCTTGGTCACATTCGCCTGTTCCGGTCGATCGCCAAATCGCCACGTGCGCGCCCCCAGGACATCAAAAAGCGGTTGTGCGGTGGCGATTGCCTGCGCGTCACCGGCGGCAAGGATCGTCAGGTTCCCTGTTTCGGCGACATTCGGTCGCCCGAGTACCGGTGCCGCCACGTAGTCGACGCCTCGCGCGGCATGAACTGCAGCCATCTCACGAGCGAAGGCAACCGAGACGGTTGCCATATTCACATGCACCGCACCGCTCGAGACGCCGTCGAGCGCGCCACCTGCGATCAGCACGTCATGGGTCGAGGCGTCGTCGGCAAGCATCGAGATCACGACATCTGCACCCGTCACTGCCGCCCGTGGATTGTCGGCAACTGTCACCCCAAGTGCGTGAAATGCCGCGGTCCGATCGACACTTCGATTCCATACCGCCAGATCAACGCCAGCGACATGAAGATTCATCGCCATGAGATGCCCCATTGTTCCCAGCCCAAGAAAACCGACTCGCATGATCTACGCCTCTCTCTCATTCGTGATGACGTGATGGCTGATTTCGTGGCTCAACCACCGACCCATCGATGTCAGGCGCCCGATGCGTGCACCGGTTCACTTCGCCATCGGCGCACTCCTGGCCCCCGCACCACATCGACAGGACTCCATCGACAGGGTTACCCTGTACGACATGTCCCACACCTCGCGCATCGTTGCACACATCGTGAGCCACGCCGATTGGACCTACTCGCGTGCAACCGGCCCGGGTGGGCAACGTCGTGATCATGTCGAAACCGAAGTGCGACTCACCGTGACGCTCGATGCCCTTCGCGGCATGCCAGCGCACACGCGCGAACGTCTCGCGGAACGGCTCCATCTTGATGAACGCCCATTGCGCCTTCGTTCAGGGACCCAGCGCCTGCGTGAGCGTAATCGCGAGATCGTGATGACTCGTCTCACGCGCGTCATTGAGGCTGCACTCGCGCCACCGCCCCCGGTGCGGCGCGCCACCCGCCCCACACGTGCGGCCAATGAACGTCGGCTCTCAGCGAAACGCCATCGCGCAACGCTGAAACACGGCCGGGGCCGATCAGACGATTAATGCGGTGGCGTTACGTTGATGCCGACGCTCGATATCGAGAGATCGTGATGCATTGCCCCAATCATCCTGGGATTCTTGGAAAACCCCCACTGCATAAAATGCACCGTGGCGGACCAAATGCGGCGGTGCAGCGCGGTTGATGTGCTCCATGGGGGTAGATGCTGCTCATGTTGGCGGATCGCAATTCGCACCTTTGGTGCCGCGGCCTGACGATAGAACTTGACCGCACATGGCCAGTTGCCAAATTGATCCGCCACTGAATCAGCAATCAACACGGGCGCAGTATTGCCGCGCCATTCCATCGGCCCGGAATTGGCTCGCGATGTACCACCGGCAAGAATCAAGAATGCCCCGATCCGCGGATCATGGAAGGTCGGATTGAACGCGATCGTCGCGACCGATGTTCCCCCGTCACTATGGCCGGCAAGCGCAATTCGCGTCGAATCCGCATGGACGGAAAGGGAGAGTGCAAGGACATCAGTCAACACGACGGGAAGATCGTCAATCTGCGCGCCAATGGCATGTGACTGCGATGAGGCTGCTGTTCCCCTCGCCATTCCCGGACTCATTGGTGCAACGACCAACATGCCCGCAGACGACCATGCGGTCAGCAGGGCTCGGTACATCAGGGGTGTGGCGTTCCACCCATGGGCAAACTCAACGACCGGGACCGCACGATCGACCGGGACCTTTGGGAGCACAAGAAAGACGCGAATCTGCCGTGCCCCTCGAGTGACGATGACCCATTTCTCCGAGGTCTGATAGGTCCCGGGCACCGCAAGGGGCAACGGCACTACAGATGCGGTTGGTCCAGGCGGAGGGAGCGGGATGGCGATTCCACGGGCGGGAACAACCCACCCCACAAGCGCGACACACGCGATGAGACACACAACGACGCTCCGAATAGACGTCGTCATCACGCCGCGGATACCCACGTTAGTTCGCCGGTGGTCCGTACTGCGCGATGAGCCCAGGTCGGGCAAGATCGATTTTCAGCCGTCGATGCGCCGCGGCGCTTCCCGTCACACTCCACGTCGAAAAATCGACGATTGCACTCCATACAGTCAGGTGCAGTGGGGTTGTACGCGACCACGGTGCGAGGTGGTTTTGATGAAGGCCAATACCAACCAGCACCTTCGGATCATGCGCAGCGGCAAAAAGTTTCAGCGAATAGGGCCAGATCTGGAACTCGTCCGCACGCGAGTCGGCGATAAAGACCGGACTGATATTGGGTGCGATGTTCACCAGATCACTCGGCGAGGTTCCCCACGACAACAACACATACGCGGCATAGTCCGCAGTGCCCGGACTACCCGCAAATGCAATTTGCTTGATCGCGGTGGCACCATCGCTATGGCCGGCAAGCACCACCTCATGCATATCTGGTTCGACGGCGACAGGAAGTGAGGGAATCCGCTGTCGCACGACCTCGAGATCAGCGGTCTGCAAGCGAATGGCAGAGAGCTCATCGGTGAGTTGCTTGCCCGGAGCCATTCCGGGACTCGTGGGGGCGACAACGAGATACCCCGCAGATGCCCACGCACTCAACATCGCGCGATAGGCAGAAGCGGGAATGTCATATCCGTGTGCAAATTCGATCACCGGGACACCGGTCCCCGCGGGAAGATCGGGCACGTAGATCGTCGTCGGCAACACGCGAGTGCCGCGTCGCAGAACAATCGACCGTGTGGTGACGGGATATCTGCCAAACGTCAGATCTGCCGCGCCAAGGTGCAGCGGCTCGACAGGGACCGGAACGGTCGGTGTCACCGACGGCGTGGAGGTGGTGGCAGGCGTCGGGACCCCGCGATGCGCCGAATGGGTGAGGTTCCAGGCGAATACAATCGCGACGACCACCGCGACGATCACCGCAGCAATGAACACTGGACGATGATTTTCGGGCTTCCGGTGCCCGGGATGGCGTGGACGTCGCGCGGTCAATGCTTCTGATCGGCGGCGCGATTGCAGACGCCGCGCGCCCATTGCCGATCCGCGCGCATTACCACGGCCGCTGATGACCAGCTGGTCTGGGAGCCCCCACGACAACCGTTCGAACATGGCCAGCACGACGACATCGAGCAGATGCACGTGAGAGGTTGCACATCCCGCGCGTACTCTCTCGGGGACCGCGGTCCATACGTGAGCTCACGCGCGTTCGGGGGCAACCCCGAACGCCGGTTGTTCGTGGATTCCAGGGCATGCACACGACTCTTCGGCACCCGGAAGACGACCAAGGAAGCCAATGAGTTGCGTAATCTCACCCTCGGTGAATCGCTCCTCAAAGAGTGAACGCAGACTCTCCAAATGGGTTCGTGCGGCGCACTCGAACACCTGACGACCCGTGTCGGTGATCACCGCATAGGTCACCCGATGATCCTCGGTGCAATGCGCCTTCATCACCAGCCCGCCACGCTCAAGCCCCTCCAATAGCCGGGTCATCCCTGATGCGGTGACCCCTGCCGCATAGGCAAGGTCAACGCGACGCATTCTGCCGCCGTCCGCGTCGACCAAACGTCGCAGTACCTCGAAATCGGTCACGGTGATCCCACCCGCAGCCTGTAATTCCTGGTTAAACGCACGCTGCATCGCCGCGTGTGCGTTCGCAAGACGAACAAATGCGATGAGGGCTTCGGGAACCGCCGCGGCATTTACTTGATCAATCAACTAAATTCCCGTAGGATCGTTGTGTAATCAAGTATACCAATGCGGAGACCTGACACATGAGCACTGTGATTCCCGAAGGCACCTGGACAAGCGACAAGATCCACAGCACATTCGACTTCTCGGCCCGACACCTCGTGGTTGCCACCTATCGCGGCACACTCCTCGATTTTGACGCAACGCTTGTCGGCAACCCAGACGGATCATCGCAACTCGCCGCTGCCGCGCGTGTTGCCTCGGTATCCACCGCGGATGACACCCTCACAGGACATCTTTTGTCGCCTGATTTTTTTGATGCTGAACGCTTTCCCGAAGTGAGCTACCACGCGACCGATATCGCTCGTGATGGAGATCACCTGATTGTGAGCGGCCAACTCACGCTCAAGGGCATTACGAAGGATGTTGTCCTGCATGGGGAGATCTCCGGACCGGCGGTCGGGTTTGAAGATCAAGAGAAGCTTGGCGTCACCCTCGAAGGGACGATCGACCGTAACGAGTTCGGCATCACCTGGAACGCAAGCCTCCCGACAGGTGGACTCGTTTTGGGCAACGAGGTCAAGCTAGTTGCAAACCTTGAGCTCAATCGGGCGTAAGTAATGCGGATTCTCGGTATCTCAGGCAGCCTTCGGGCCGAGTCGCACAACACCAAACTGCTTCGCGAAGCCGCAAAGCTGCTTCCAGAATCATGCGAATTCGTTTTATTCGACGGCCTTGCCGACGTTCCGCCGTACAACGAAGACCATGACCATGATCCTCGTCCAGTCGGCGCGCAACGGTTCATCGATGCAATCAACCAGGCAGATGGACTGTTGTTTTCCACGCCCGAATACAACTTTTCTATTCCTGGACAGCTGAAAAATGCGATTGATTGGGCGTCCCGACCCAAAGGGGATGCAGCCTTGGCATTCACCCCCGCCGCCGTCATGGGTACGAGCAAAGGGATGTTCGGCGCCGTGTGGGCACAGGCAGAACTGCGCAAGGTGCTCGGCGCCTGCGGTGCACGAGTGATCGACGGTGAAGTTGCCGTCGGGGGAGCACATGAGGTCTTCGACAACGGTGCACCTCTGAGCGAGGATTACGCCGCCCAGTTACAGCAGATCGTGACGACCCTGCTTGCCGAGGTCACCAAGGCCCCCGCGCAGCACTAGGTCGCCGACACCGATCGATGCCGGTTGCGGCATCGATCGGTGAGCGATCGGCGAACTATGCGCTTGGGCGTGATCCGCGCTTGACGCGTCCGCGGTCTGAGGTATGTGGCTTTGTCCCGCTCGCACCCGAGGACGTACCAGCTGGGCGACGGGAGAACTGCCCGTTGCGACGCTTGGATGCATAGACAACCTTCGCCTGGCCAACTGGATGCCCAGTTGCCGCCCACTCTTGCTCGAGTCCGAGTGACACGGCCATGCGACTGATCTTGGGGGCATCTGCAGGCTCAACCAGAGTCAATGCCTGCCCGGTGCGACCAGCGCGTGCGGTCCGACCGACACGGTGGGTGTAGTCGGATTGATCATTCGGTGGATCGTAGTTCACGACCAGCGCAACCCCGTCGAGGTCAATACCTCGGGCCGCAACATCGGTGGCGACAAGGACGCGGCATTGCCCCTTGCGAATCCGACCCAAGGCGCGTTCACGCGCCGACTGCGAAAGGTCACCGTGCATTGCAACGGCATCCATTCCCTGACGCTCAAGACGTGTCGCGAGACGGTCAGCGCCATGCTTGGTGCGGGTAAAGACGAGTACTAGGCCGGGCTCAGTCGTCAATTCGTCGACCAGGGTCGCCATGCGTGCATCACCCGAGGTCACAGCGAAACGATGCTCGACACCGACGGCGACAGGCTCGGATCCGAGTCGCAGCTGCACGGGATCGCGTGTGAGTTTTTGCGCCAAATCTGCGACCTGACCCTCAAGGGTCGCCGACAGCAGGAGCGTTTGACGCTCTGTGGGCATTGACTGCACGATCCGCTCGACCTGTGGCGCAAATCCCATGTCGAGCATGCGGTCAGCCTCATCGAGCACGAGAATCTGCACGCCACTCATCTTCAGCAGTCGGCGATCAATCAGGTCATTCAAGCGACCCGGGGTCGCGACCACGAGATCTGCGCGCGCAGCATTTTGTGCCTGCTTGGCAAGTGGCGTACCGCCGTAGCAACAGGCAATACGCAATCCGGCAGCTTGGGCAGCCGGTGTCAGTTCGGTTGCAATCTGCACCGCGAGTTCACGCGTCGGCGCCAACACGAGTGCCCGCGGCACCCGAGCCCGCTCAAGTGTCCGCAACCGCTCGATTACAGGGAGCCCAAAGGCCAGCGTCTTACCGGAGCCTGTGGGTGAGCGAACCAGCAAATCTGAGCCATCGATGGCTTCACGAATCACCAACGACTGCACGTCAAACGGCTCAAGTATGCCGTTTTTTGCCAAGGCACCACAGACTGCCGAACTTATGCCAAGTTCGGCAAAGGTCATCTTCGTCAAATTATCGTCCTTGCGGCGCGAGGGCCGCGGTCAGGTTGGGAGGTATCCGCCCTCCCGAGACCAGTGACTCGACGACGAAAGATTTCTCCCCACGGGATCGGCCGAATTGCCGTCCTCGCCTGCGAGATTAGCGCACTTTCGACGCAATGCGCATTTCAGATGTTCTCAGCAGCGTCTCCCCGAGACCGAATCGCGTGCGAGCACAGCGAATTAGAGCATCGAGATATGCAACCGATCCTCGGCAATGGCTGCCCGAGCCGAGTCGGCGACGTGCGCGTGATGAGTAAAGAGAATGACCTGTGTTTGATCGGAGATCTGATCAAGCACCGTCAGCCCTGCGCCGGTGCGCTGATCGTCAAAATGCACAAAGAGATCGTCGAGAATTACGGGAAGGGCCCCCTGACGATCAATGACATGTTCAAGTGCAGCCAGCCGCAACGATAAATACAGCTGATCTCTGGCACCAGTACTCAAGCTGGCCACACCGACGCGATTGCCATGGGGCTCAGCGGCAAAGAGCACAGGGACGCCATCGGAGGAGGTGTCCGTATCGATTCGTGCATATTTGCCCAGCGTGAGGGTCGCGAAATGCTGCTGCGCTCGAGCCAGTAATGGCCCTTGATGACTGGCGCGATACCGCGCGATCTGATCCTCGAGTATCTGGCGCGCAAATACTGTCTGGATATAGTGCTCAGCGAGCCTGAAGATATCGGCGCGCGCATTCTGGGCGCGATCGCTGGCGCGCGCGGCATCATCGGAGATGGTCACGAGTTGACGCTGGCGCGACAGATCGCCCACCTCGGCATTGGTGGCGTCTAACAACGCAATCACCTCATCATGTCGATCACCGAATGCATCAAGAATTGGCGCGATTTCTTGACCATCAGCCGCTGCGACATCGCGCGCCAACATTTCAACGCTCATCCCGAAGGCGTCACGTAGTCGTTGGTCAATCGCAGCAATGTCATCGGTCGTACGGACATACTCCCGACTGCGGCGCACCGCCTCCTCGAGGGCCGGCTCATCATCGACGGCCATCTGCGCGCACAACTCGCGAATGGTCGCATCGGCGCTACGAATTTCGATCTCCGCCTTGTTGTGCTCTGCGCGGTGGCGCTCCCGCTCGGCATCAAGAGTGGCGTAGCGGGTCGCCGATTGCTGCATCGCCTCACGGCGCTGCCCGAGTGTCGCGATGATCACCTCGACGGATCGGTCGACAAGATCTATGTGATCGGATAACGCCGCCACCATCTCGCTGACCCGTGCGCGAAACACCGCGTTGCGTTCCTCGATGCCCGCAATACGACCGATCTCGTCATCGCAACTCGCCGCATATGTGGCGAGCTCAGAAACCGCTGCGATCACGGCACGTGCCTCAGCGACCGTTGCTGATCCGGAGAGCCCGATCTCCGCGACCACATCGGCCCACTCGGTGCGCCACGCCGCACGCTGCGCGGCTGCAGATGTGTAGCGCCGATCTGCCTCAGCCATCGCCGATTCTGCGAATTCCACGGACTGGACGAGCTTGACGTACCGATCGCGATGCACCTGTGCATCGTCGCGCACGCGCTGGCCAGCCGCACACCGCGCCACATATGACTGCTCGGGGTCTGTCGCAACCCCAAGCTCACCCAACGCCCCGCGGAGGTCCTCATCAAGCGTCGTGCGATGCGCAATCAGCGTCTCAAGGTGTCTGGCATGCGCACCAACCTGCGCCGACAGGCGGGCCGCATCGAGGGCCCGCACGCGCCACCGTTGCATCTGAATTGGAGTGCCCGCTGCCACGCCGCACCCATCCCAGAGCATCTGCCATTGCCGATATGCCTCTTCCAAATCGCGTTGCAACGCATCTGCCGCGACGCGCTCGGCCTCGACAGTGTCTCGAGCATCGGCGATCTGCTGTGCAATGACTGTCTGCTGCTCGATAGCTGCCGCATCCCTGCGTAGGCGATCTGCGATGTCGTCCGCCTGTGCGACAACGAGGCGAAACCGCTCATCAATTGGCAGCCCATCGCTCCAGCGCGCAGCAATTGAGGGATCCTCGCCATCGCGCCAGACCCGTTGAATCAACCCCCACCCTTCAAGCCGCATTGCACGGGCCTGCGCAAGGGTGGCATCGGTCGGAAGATCTCCCGCACCGGCGGAGCCAGCACGCTGTCGCTCCAAATGCTCGATCTGTGCCGTCGCGGCATCTCGGCGTTCATGGGAACGCGTGATCGCAAAACCAATCTCATCCAGGCGGGATGACATCAGCTGCACGTGGTCCTCGTCGGGAAGGGGCAATCCTTCGATGGCGCGCGGGTCCGTCATCGTTATTCCCAATTGCGTTACAGCGACCCGTAGTTGTCCATCCAACACCGAGAGTTGCGATTGGGCAGCATCGCACTGCGCGGCGATGTCGCTTGATGCCTGAACGCGCGCGAGCACCTCCTCAAGGGCACGCACATCCTTGGGCGGATCAAGTGCCGCATGCTCTCGGCGGGCGGACTCGCAACGATCGTGTGCGATGGCACGCTCGCGCTCTGCGGCACTCCATTGCTCATCAACACGCACTGCGCGATCGGCGAGCTCGGTGACGCGGGCGCGCGTCTGGGCACCAACAAAAGGGATCTCGCGCGAGTCCCGGGCACATCCGGAAGGCACCTGCTGACGAAGGCGTTCCACCCCGAGTTGCGCGCGGTGGAGCTCTGCCTGTCGACGCGGAAGATCGTCAGAGCGTTCACGAAAGGCCCCAAGATCTGCTTGGAGTTGCCCAATCGCCTCGCTGTGAGTCTGGATCTGGGCATCCACGACACATGTGGCAATTTCTGCATCAAGCACGACGATGCTCTCGCGCGCCACACGCGCACGCTCGCGCGCTCCTTGGCGGAGCTCGCGAGCATGGTGAAATGCCGTCTCTGCCACGGGGTCGATCACGGGCACATCGATCCCAAGTGCATCGCGGCGAGCGATGACATCCTCACGCTCGGCGAACTGAGGACGCGCGGCTTGGATGCGCTCATATCGTGCACGCGACCGGGAGATCTCATCACGTTCGGCCATTAAACGATCGCGTGTCGCGCAGGCGGCGACGAACCGCTCCTCGAGATCGGTCACCGAGCTGGCCCGTAGCGATAGCTGCTTTACCTCCGCAACCGCACGTTTGTACTCTGCCATCGACGCATTCAGTGGCGGGTTACGCCCCTGTGGTTTGTAGATCTCCTCCGCACGCGCCACCAAGGTGCGGACCACTTCATTGAGGTTATTACTTCCTCGTGCCGCGCTAAAAACGGCCTTCGCGACATCGCCATCACTCTCAAGGAGTGCCTGACCACCGCGGGCGATTTCATCGTGGCCGATCGAGAAGAGCTGCCGATAAAGCGATTCGTCGATCCCGTGCATCCAACCCGCAAACTCACGTGGATCCCGAACAACGTCATCGCCATCACGCAACGAGTCTCGATCACGCTTGACGCGGACAATCTCATGGGAGTTACCCTCGGTGTCGATCACGCATGCCCCAAGCCGCAAGCTCGGTAACCCATGCAAGTACCCCTGCGGGCTCGAGCGAGGGAAATCAAAGAGCAGATCGCGGATTGCCGACATCGCCGTGGTCTTCCCCGCTTCATTCGGACCCACGACAAGATGCAGCCCTGGGCCGGAGAGATCGATGGAGCGGTCGGTAAACCCGCCATAGCGGGAAAGGTCGAGGCGACGCAAGCGCATTATTGCCCCTCATCGAGCAGCGCCATGATCATGTCTTTGCTGTCAGCCAAACATGCTCTGAGGTGCTCTGAGGAACCGAGATGCGACAACTCAATTGGGGCCTCCCCGGCCCCGCGCACCGTTGTTGCAATCTGATCACGAAGCCCCTGAAACGCCGCCGCATAGGCGTCAAGCGCCTCTGGATCATTCGCAAGGTCGGCAATGCGCTCGAGCAGTTCCCGCACCGCGTCATCATCCTGTGCTCCATCCGCGTCTCGCATGCGTTGAGTCGCAAGGACAACCTTTTCAATCCAGAGATCATCGAACGCATTTGCCACTGCGCGAACTTCCGCCTCAATACGACCAGGCTGGCGCCACAATTCGTCATGCACCTGTGTACGTCCACTCACGCGCAGGCGCACCGCACACAGACGATCAGGGTTCTCGCGGCGCAGCTGCGTCAGGTGTTCACGTATCAGGGCGACGACATCGTGCATCTCGAGGCTCCCGGCAATGTCAATCTCCGACGAGACCCAGCGCACCACATCAAGCGGGATCGCCGTGACATCAACGACGTCTCCGTCGGTGATCGTCACCAAGGTTGCGCCCTTCTCCCCCACCTCTTTTGCGTGACGGCCCTGGGGATTTCCCGGAAAGACAATCCATGGATCACGAGAGACGATCTCACGCTGATGCACATGCCCGAGCGCCCAATAGGAGTACCCCTTACTGCGCAGTACATCGATGGAGGTTGGGGCGTAATTCCCGTGCCCAGGACGGCCACTCAAACTGGTGTGCAGCACGCCGATAGTGCACACCCCGTCAGATGCCGGCGGATACCCGGCAGCCAAATCGTCGGTCACAGCCCGTTCGGAGTAACTTTGGCCCACCACTCTCAGACCAAGCTCCGGAAAGTCAACTGATTGGGGCGCCGTGGCGCTCAGCATCGTGGCGTTGTCGGGCAGGGTGAGATTCCGGGTAATTTCACTCGCCGCGTCATGATTTCCGCTGATCATGATCACCGGAATACCCGCATCGCGAAGTCGATTGAGCTGGCCGGTCCAAAACAGCCCAGTGGAAAAGTCGCGCCAATCACCGTCGAAGACATCACCGGCAATCACGACGAGCGAGACCTCATATGTCAGCGCTGCATCCACAAGCCGTACCGCGGCCCGCCGGGTTGCCCCGCGGATCTCATCCACGGGGGCCCCCTCGTACTGCGATAGCCCCCACAAGGGACTATCAATGTGCAAATCGGCGGCATGGAGAATTTTCACAGTGCAGATACTTCCATGCTCAACGGTCGCCGGAGGACCACACGCGCTCGCCCAGACCGGATGCGCGCTCGATGGGGCGCGCAATTGCGGCACGGATCGCCGCTTCGGTGCCAATGAGCATGAGCGTATCGCGCGTGCGGGTCATCGCTGTGTAGAGCAATTCTCGACTCAAAAGTCGGGACGGGGCTTCGGGAACAACCACGATGACCGTTGCAAATTCGCTGCCTTGACTTTTATGAATTGTCACCGCCTGCATCGCATCAACATGTGCAAGACGATCGGGGCTGATGAGATGTACCTGTCCAGCCCGTGTACAGGCAACGTAGGGCCGGTCATCCTCGCCCCGGACCACAACACCCACATCTCCGTTGAAGACACCGAGTGCCTCGTCGCTGCGAGTCACCATGATCGTGCGCCCGAGATACCACTCAGATGCAGTGGAGTATCCCTCAATCGCCTCAGCGCACCACTGCTCAATCCGCGCTGTCCACTGATCAACGCCAAAGGGCCCATGACGATGGGCACACAACAGTCGGACCGCGTTCGCTGCGGCAATTGCTCCCGCGCCGTCGCCCGCCTGCGCGCTCGTAAACACGCTGCGCTGCCCCGCGATAATTGCCGCCCGGACCAGTCTCAGATCGGCATCTGCATCTGTAATCCAGTGAATTCCCGCATGCCCTGCGCGCAATTGGTCGATTGCCGCATCGGCGTCTCCACGACGCACTGCGGCAGCGAGATCAGCAATTGTCGTATCGAATCGAAATACACGCTCTAAGGCCACGATCGATTGATCGAGAGGCGACCCATCGTGGTCGCGGTCGAGCCCCCCAACAAGATCACCAAGTACTGAGCCTGCCTCCACCGAGGCCAACTGCCCCGGGTCCCCGACGAGCACCAGTCGCGCACGCGGATCAAGCGCGCCGCACAGTCGCGCAGCCAGTGAAAGATCCATCATTGACGCCTCATCAACAACGACAATGTCATAGGGAAGTGGTGCATCAGGGCCGTGGACAAAGCCACCTGATGGCCCGCCACGTGCGCCAAGTAGTCGATGAACCGTCATGTGCCCGGCATCGGCAAGCAGCGCGCGCGTCGCATCATCGACGTCCATCTCGGCGATCTGCGAGGAAACCGATTCGGCCAGCCTATCGGCGGCCTTTCCCGTTGGGGCGGCCATGGCGATTCTCGGGTGTGTCTGCCCCTGGCGTTGGGCCTGTTCGACGGCGAGCGCGAGTGCGCGGGCAACGGTCGTCGTCTTCCCTGTTCCGGGGCCGCCGCACAGAACGGTGAGCCCCCGTCGCACAACCGTTGCAGCTGCGTGTCGTTGCAGGGGATCGCCATCGGGTCCAAACAATCGATCAAGCCCCGCATCGACCGCGGAGGTATCAGGCGTGTCGAGGATCGTTGCGGCGCGCGCGCGGAGCGCATCTGCCAACACAATCTCATCGCGCCATAAGCGGTTGAGATAGAGCCGATATCCATCGCCACGGAGGATCCGATTGTCCTGATCAGGTGGGTACCCCACGAGTGGGCTGCGCGTGAGGGATGCGATCCATGCCGCAACATCAGGCCACGGCAACCGATCAAGATCGACCGACATCCATGCGTCAACGGCCACCGTATCGCGTACCTGAGAAAGATCGACGCAGACGTGCCCGTACCGCGGTGCCCGCAGTGCGAATGCGGCCGCGAGGATCACTCGTTCATCGGTTTCGCCGACAACCGCTGCGACACGCTGGGCAAAGTGGACATCACCCGCATCAATCACTCCCGCGGAGTGAAATGCATCGAGCAGCCCAGTGACTGCGCGCACACGGCGAGCATCCCACGGATCGCGATGCATCATCGCCCCCCGTCATCAAGGGCATCACTGACCGCAGCAATTACCCCGGAAGATGGGCGCCAGGTCCACACGCCGTAACGTTTGCCGTCCACCAGCGGTGTCTCAGGCCCGACCATCCCGCGCACAAATAAGTAGGCCGCACCCGCGATATGTCGATCAACCGAATAGCCAGGAACCCGCCAGCGCAAGAGCCGATGAACGGCGACGAGATAACACAGTGCCTGTAACGGATAGTGCGATGCATACATCTCGTTGGACACGACATCGGGCGCATAACAGTCGATGGTGAGTGCACCACCACGCGGCCCCAGCCAGTTGGTCTTGTAATCGACAACACCGTACGACGGACCATCCGCTGATGGCACCGTGATCAGCGCATCAATAACTCCGGTAAAAAAACCGTGCAGCGGGAGATTGGCAAATGATGCCTCGTGAAGATGTGGCGCGTACGCGCGGGCCACATCATCGCTCGATCCGAATGCCGCAAGAATGTCAGCGATCTGCTGCACTCGTACCCGCGTCGCCCCGACATCACCCCCAGTGAGAGGAAATTCAAATCCCAGTTCAGTGCGACGTGCAGCAGACGGGATATCGCGCAGGCAGAGCTCGCCAAACACCCCCCCAAACGGAGTGCGCATCGATGCGGCCAAACCCCGTGCGATCGCAGGAACGTCGTCAATGATCACGCCTGTGCGGGTGCACTCATGTGTGAGCTGCGTGATGAGTGCCTCATCAAGAGTGGGTGACGCAAAATCCGCATGCTCGTACACCGAATGAATCATCGTTCCCACCGACGTACCCGCAGGCATCCCCGCAAGCGGAACGGGCGTCTGCATCTGGTGATGTGGGCCACCAATGACGACGTCGATTGCCAGATCACGATCATCATCTGTGCGCACCAGATCATCGCGAAGTGGGGATGTTCCTGGGCGATCGTCAGCGTGGGTGAGCTGACTATAGGAGTAGCGACGCCACGACGTGTTGCGCGGGCTCTTGGTTGCTGCCATCACCAGTTCCGGCGCAGGCGCGCGAGCCGGCATCGCGATCGGCGCACGCTCACGTGGAATCATTTCGATGGCGATGTCCATCGAATCAGGCCCCGCCCGACGTTGGAGTTCATCAACAACGTCTTCATCGCTCGGTAGAGGCTTTACATCACGTGGCACGTGGCCATCATCGTCGCGTGGAGCCAACATGCGCGCCAGAGGCGACTTGTGCGTGTCACGTGATGCCGCCCACCACACAACCACCTCATCGCGGGCTCTGGTGAGCGCGACATAGAGCACCCGCAACTCTTCATCTCTTGCCTCGTGCGTCGCGAGGGTTGAATTGCGTAGCCGCAGTGGATCAAGACGGCCGCCCACCGCGATCACCCGTTTCCCATCTGCATCGTCATCATGGAAGACCGGGTAGGAGTCGCTCCGTTCCCCCCCTTCCCACAGGTAGGGGTAATAGACCACCGGGAACTCAAGTCCCTTACTGGCGTGAATTGTCATCACATTGACTGCCGAACGATCGGTCGCGATCCGTTGCCGCTGGGCATCTGCCTGACGCTCATCCTCGGCGTCCATTCGCATGCGCGCCCCAAGCCACGCCAACATGCCACCGAATGCGACCTCGTCGCGATGCACCGCTGCATGGAGCAACTCACCGATATGTTCCAGATCAATCACATTCCGCATACCGTCGGGTCGGGAGAGCAGGCGCTCAGCGAGCCCTTCTGCGCGTAGTCTGGTGAGAAGTGCCGCGACCCCAACACCGGCGATGGTGCGCCGAAACTCGGCAAGCCGTCGATACAACTCATCCCATGCATGGTCGTCGGCCGCGGTGAGCTGATCCGCGGTCCAGCCGAGGAACACCGTCAGCGCGGCGGCATTGACCCGACGTGCAGAGGGCGTCTCAAGCGCACGGAGAAACACCGCCCACTGACGGGCCATCGGCGTCGTAAACACATTTCCGCCCTGGGAAATCACAGCGGAAATACCACACTCGCTCAGCGCCTTGTGAATCCTCATCGCCTGATGCTTTTTGCGCACCAGGACCGCGATATCGCTCATGCGACACCCATGCGGATCCGCGAGGCGCTGGGCGATGTCGGCGACAAGATCGCGGGCGATTGCATCGCGTGCACCTGGGACGAGAAAGAGGTTACTGTCCCCCAACAAGTGCTGATGCACATCCCGAGATAACACCCGCATCCGCACCGCGGAGGTGGTGAGCGAGGATTGATCTGCACCGACCGCAGTCGTACGAGCCGCCGTAAGTGGGCGGTAGACAATGTCATCAGCACCCAGCGACGCACCCGCAAAAAGAATGTCGAGCCCACGAAGGAGCTCTGGGGTGCTCCGCCAGCTCGTCGCGAGGGTCGCCCGAGTCTCGGCGCGATGTCCAGCGGCCAAATATGACCGAACATCTGCGCCGCGAAAACCGTAGATCGCTTGCTTGGGGTCACCGATCAACACAAGCGATGCCGTAGCGCCAAAACACTGCTCCAAAATCCTCCACTGCACTGGATCGGTGTCCTGGAATTCGTCAACGAGCACGACGTCGTATGCACGGGCGATCTCACTCGCCACCGATACACCCGTGGCCGCATCGCCCAGCAGGTCATGCATGCGCCCTTGCAGATCGTTGTAGGTGAATCGACCCTCACGACGCGTACGACGTGCGAATTCTTTGCGCACGGCGTGCGCAAATGCGACTCGCTGCGCCAGTTGCGGGTCCTCCCCAGGGTCCTCGGGCACGATTCGTGCAAAGGGCTGCCCATCGACAACAGCGTTGGCGAGTTTCTGCGCCTCCTCGTACGTAAAACCGAGTGATGCCTGCTCATGCAGGCGCATCGCCAACAAGACATCGTCAGCAACCCGAGCGACATATTCACCGCTATCGCTGAGCAACCGATCCGATTGGGTGATGTCGCCACCGACACCGAGCCCAAAAAGAAGTCCTTGGCAGAACCCGAGGGTCGTGGAGATCGCGAGTGCGTCAAATTGTGCGATCGCGCGATCGATATTGCGCCAACGCGTGACAATTTCCTGTGCCGATCCAGTGGCCAGCACGCGCAGAACGCCGTCATCTGTGGCGAAGTCCGTGCGCGCACGCGCGCGGCCGAGCTCATCACGAACCTGCACCAGTCGTCGTCGCACGCGGTCGCGTAATTCGCCGGTCGCAAACCGCGTATAGGTCATCATCAGAATGCGTTCCGGTGGCACTCCTTCGGCGATATACCGCGCCGCGAGCGCAGTAATCGTGAACGTCTTTCCGGTTCCGGCACTCGCCTCGAGGAGCGTGACCCCCGTAGGAAGCGGTCCGGTGACATCAAACTCGCGCAATGGGATGCTCGACATCGCCATCAACTCCCAGCACGGACCGCGGATTGAAATGGGGCCCAAAATGTCTGCGCACGCGTGCGGAATTCATCGCCGTGTCGCGCCATGAGTTCACCAAACGTGAGCACCCGTCCAAAGATCATCTCATGCGCGACCTCTTCGGCTTCTGCGCGAACGAACCCTCCATCTGGGTTCCACGCCATCTCTGCATCGCGTTCGCTGGCGTGCGCGGCCCCACCTCGAGCGCTCACATATGCATACGAGGTCTTCGGGAAAAACATCACCGGGGCCCTGACCCCATCATCAAAAAGCGCCACGATGTCGTTCAGCACCTGGCGCGCCAGATCGGGGTCAATGGCACCAATCACACATCCGCCCGCCGATTTCTTTTGTGATTCCGGGCGGGTCACGATCTGGGCATCCCACGCCTGGGTTGGATCAGCGACCGTCAATGCGATCAGATATATCCACGCCTGGGCACGCTGCACCGCTGAGAATTTCGAATAGGTGGACAACACATACCGAGTTCCATGCACGTCGGGGACCGAACCAATAAGCCGGCGCCCATCGTCGAGTTGAATCTCAATAGGAATCGTGGTCGCCGCATACCCAGCGCATGCCCCGTTGACCGCATCGAGTATTTCGGTGACGTTCCGATTGATTTGTGTCAGCAATGATTCCGCAAACACTCCCGGGGGCAATGCTCCGCGAACCTGTTCTTGGTGCAATGCCTGCTCACGCCGCCCACCGTTGCGACAGGCAATCAGCACCCGCTCCCCAACCCCCCATTGCTCAAGGAAATCGAGTGAGAGCGGAATGTCGTCAGAGGGGGCCTCGGAGGGATTCCACGCCTCAATATGCAGTCGTTGTTTCAGAAAGTACTCAACAGGCCTGCGGATAAATGCAACCAGCTCACTCAGTTGCACCAGCTCAGTGACAATTGGTGCGAGCGGTGCCCCAAGAAACGAGGGCGCGACATCCACCATGTGTTGCGCCGCAATGGCTTCGGCGTGGGCAATCGGGTCAACCCCCCAGATCTCATCCTGCGCAACCTGACCAGGGAGAAAATTTCGCGCTGCGAACGAGTGCATTGGGTGCGTGATCCACACCGACCCTTCAAGCACTTCTCGCGCGCGCGCCGGATCGCTGGACAGATGCGATGTAGAGACGGCCTGCGCACAGACATCAAGAAGTTCCCCAATTGGGACCACCGGAGGAATTGACGTATTGGTGAGGGCGCTTGTGCCGGTGTAGGTGATGATCAGATGAGTGCCTGCCGACATCACCGCATCAAGCAACGCCCCGAGCGCCTCGCTGCGCACATCGCGATCGCCGACGAGCGGCTGCGATCGCATCAGGTCATCGCCGTCAGCGCGATCCGATGGCGGGAAGATCCCATCATCAAGACCGAGAAGACACACCACCTTGTGCGGCACACCACGCATCGGAACCATGCTGGTCACGGTCAAATTTCCCGTTCGAAACGCGGTTCTACTTGGAGGCCCGTCAAGGTGGCGTGCAAGCAGGTCGTGTACCTCTTGACGGCTCAGCAGGACCGTTGCCCCATCCGCATCAGTACGAATCTCATCAAAGAGCTGCGCCAATGCCACTCGCTCGTCCATCGCGTCAATGGCAGGGCAGCTCAGCCCATCGACCGCGGCAGCAAGGCGCGAAAGCCACTCCTCAACCGTTGCCGGCGTCCGCAAGGCCGCAAGGTTGGTCCTGAGGCGATCAACAAATTCCGCACACGGGCCGATGCGCTCGATCCCACCGAGAGAAATACCGTTGATCCCAACCACTCCGGCAATCTCGTGATCGAAATCATCGCCCATTGCCGCCCCAACCATGATCCGATCGAGCCCACGATCCCATGTGTAGGCATCAAACTCGACAACCCCGTACGGCGCGCGGGCCGAGGCGTCAATTCCCCAGCGCACACCGGCGTCGCGTACCCACTGCTCCATATTGGTCAGAAGCTCATCATCAAATCCAAACCGGCGACTCACCGCCTCATGGCGCGCGAACCCCATCACCTCAGTCACCGTGCAGCGCGCACCGGCAAGCGCCAAGAGCTGTTCGGCGACCGACGACAGCGGCGACTCGGTTCGCTGCGATCGGTCAGACACCCGTACGCGTAAACCCGACAACGCATCGACAAAGGCATCGACCTCATTGCGTCCCGTCGCAACATGACTACCGAAGACTCCTTCGATCAATGGAGCGAACGTCTCGAGATCAGGAGTCATGATGACGATGTCGCTTGGTGCAAGATCGGGGTGCGCCGTCACAAGATGCATGAGTGCGTCGCGCAGCACCTCCACCTGGCGAGGTGCGCTATGGCATGCATGCACCTGCACACTGCGATCGGGGGCGAGTTGCTGACCGCGGTCCGCGGCATCTCGTGTGTGTCTGCGTTGACGATTTGCGGCGATGTCATCCTGGACTCGCGAGAGCAGCGTTGATTGCGACCGCGATGTCGACATCGCCTGTATCGCATCACTCCCCAGCATGAGTTGGGTTTCTCGAGCATCCCGCGCCCACGACATCAACAATGGGTGACGCGCATCGGCAAGCGGATCATCGTCACTACGTCTGCGAGCGCTCGGCGAGTCAGTGGATGCGGAGGTCGCGATCTCACGCCAAAGCAGTGGAGAGGGGTGCAGCAGAAAGAGCTCCACGACAGAGTGCTGGGCAACGGCGTCAAGCAGCCGAAGGTAGGTCACCGGCAGTCGTGACACACCCACGATCGCGCACCGCCCAGGACCAGCTTCGCCGACGGGTGTATCGCGAAGGCGTTGACAGTGATCCTCCAGACCCTCGGCAAGGGTTGGAACCCCGATGTGGGCCCGCAATTCACGCCAAAGGTGGGGTTGCCATGCGTACTGTGCATCGAGCGCTCCGCCCAGCGCGTCGACGTCGTCGCCACGGAACCATCGTGCAACCATTTCTGGGCGATGCATGGCATAACGATCAAACAGGTCGGCAATTCCACGCACGATCGAAAATCGACGGGTGGGGAGCTCACCATCCCCCGACGACGCATCCCGCAACTGGCGATCGAGGTAGCCATCGAGTCGCTGCATCCAGGACTCGCCCCGATGGGCGTCGACGATGTCGATCAGCGGCCACACCGCATGAGATGGACGCCACGGATCGGTACGCGGATCAGGAATCACTCCCCCCGCCATCCGCGACATCAGCGCGCCCAGAAAGACAAAATCAATGTTGGCGCAGATGCCATCGCTTCGACCATCGCGCGAGCCAAGCCGCAGTGAGAGCTCCTGGGAGAGCCAGCGCTCCATCCCCTTTGTGGGAACTCCGATGATCTCAGGATGCAACGGATTGGAGGATCTCTTTGAAACATGTGCAACGAGAGGTGAAAGAAATGCATCCGCCCGAGTTGCAGTGTGAACGACAAGTGCCATACCCCCATTGTCAACCACTCCGCGGTCGTTCCGCATGTGTGTCGCACATGGATGGGCATGCCCCAAATGTCATGTCCGAACCAGCTTGTGCCGATGGGGCCGAAGTAGGACGTAGTGTGCCCGCAAACGACGAGGATCTGGGATTCCCGATTTCATCACACAATTGGCTGAATGGATGCTCGCGCTCATCTGCGGCGCGAGGTCGCGGTCAGGCGCGTGGCAATGGCGATATTTCACAGTGGCGCTGAGTCTCACTGCGATCATCGCGTCCGTCACAGGCGGTGGCGCATCGCGCGCGGTGATGGCATCAACGGCATCGACCCACGCAGATCGCATGCCCGCTGCAGTGATGCATCACGGGATCGACAGCACCACGCCCACCACTGGCCTGGTTTCTGCACAGCAGATGCGATTTCAGGGCGGCGCAAGTGGCGCGCCCATCATCGCCCAGCCGGAACAGGTGTATCTCATCTTCTGGGGAACGTGGGGAACTGCATCACAGGGAGCAAATATCACCGGCACGCAGCAACCGCTGATTACATTCACAGGCGACCCAAGCGCCGAAGGGCCCGCGCTCGAGCAATTCTTTGCCGGCCTTGGCACATCTGGTGACACCTGGAGCGGGGTGCTGACCCAGTACTGCGCCAGCACCGATGCCGCACCAATGCTGGTCGGCGCAACAACCTGCCCGAACGGAGCACCCCACGTGGGATACCCCACCCACGGGGCGCTTGCCGGTGTCTGGTACGACACCCAAAACACCGAGCCTCCCGACACCCAAAACCCTGGGCCTCCGACCTTGCGAGATATCGCAAACGAGGCTCAGCTCGCCGCCGCCCACTTCGGAAACACCACCGCGGCAGTAAATCGCAATGCGATCTACGTGATTCTCTCCCCACCGTACTCCCATCCGGAGGGCTTCAACACCACGAACACAACCACGAGCTTTTGTGCTGATCACGACATCACCTCGGATCCAAATATCTCCGGGAACCCCTCAAATGCCAATGGGCCGGTGGCATTTATTGATTTTCCGTACCTCGCAGACCTTGCACATGGTGTGAACTGTGGCAACACAGCGCTCGACGGCAAGGGTGGCCCAGGTCCGCCGGGATGGCAAACGATCGTCGCAAGTCATGAATATGCAGAGGTGGCGACCGATACATCCCCGTTTGAGAGTGGGGGCTGGTGGGACGCGCAGGGCAAGGAGACCGGAGATAACTGCGAGTGGCTGACCTCCGGCCCGGGGGCGATGACCAGGATCGCCCTGACAACCGGCACCTTCGCGGTGCAATCGATTTGGAGCAATCAGGATCACGGATGCGCAACGACAGATCCGGTCATCCACTCTGTGGCATTTCCCGCTGTCACGAATGCCCTGATCAGCCAAATTGGCATCCCCGTCACCCCGATTCCCTTCGCTGCGATCGACAACTCTTCACTCGCCGCCCTCGAGTATTCGGCCACCGGCCTCTCGCCGGGACTCTCGATCGATCCTGTCTCGGGAATGATCACGGGGACACCCACCGCCGTCGCCGCACCGCACACCGTCACCGTCTCCGCCCGGAACCTCTCTGGGTCCTCGGGATCGACTTCATTTACATGGACCGTCGCTGGACCGACCTCTACAACGATTTCCGCTCGCCCGTCCTCGTGGATAACAACGCAATCGGTGCGCATTACCGCAGTCGTTCGCTCGCTCATGGGTTCCGAGATTCCCACGGGCGTTGTCGAGTTCATCGATGCCACATCACGAATTGGCCGCTGCACCCTGGCGCGCGGGACATGCACCACCACAGTACAATTCAACGCTCCGGGAACACATTCGGTCCATGCCGTCTACCAGGGCATGGGCGATGCGCAAGCCAGCTCGTCGCCTGCCCGTGATGCGACGGTCGTAAATGCGATTCGCGTGCGCGCCCCGCGGGCAACCATCTTCGCCGTTGGCGCACGCGTCGTGCTTGCGATACGCGCCACCGACATCATCCCCGGACGACGACTGGTGTTCTCTGCCGTCGGACTCCCGCCAGGACTGATGATCGACCCTGCAACGGGCCGCATCAGTGGATCTCTTCGACGACATGTCTCACCGACAGTGATCCATATTCACGTCAGAGATTCCGGTGGCGCACGCGCCACATGGAACCTGAACTGGCAGGTCCGCTAGCCCGCATCACCGGACGAGACGGCGGAGAACGCACGAGTCGTCGAACGCGTGCAATTGCTCCGTCATATTTTTTTCGTCCCAAATCTTAAGTTCAGTCGTCTGCCCGCCGATAGGGGTGGTGCAGGCACTCCCCATCCGAGGGGGCTGCCCGCAAATCACCCTCTCGGCACCACGACGGATCACACCGCAGTGCGACGCCAGGAGGTCACAAAGCCGTCCGAAAGATTCGGACCTTCCAAAGGGCCCCCGTGTCGCATGAAGCAATCACCGCCCCTCGTCGTACGTCTACGCGCCGCCTCGCAACAGCGCTGATTGGTGCTGCCGCGGTCATCGGCCTCGGGGCACTTCCGAGCCTTGGATTCGCAAGCACGACCCCAACTGCTCACGTTTCGGGACTCCACGCTGGCATCATGCCCACCCGGGCGATTGTGGGTGTCTCACGTGCATCAGATCTTCGAGGCCTTGGCACAAACGCCGCAAACGCAACCCCGGTCGCAGGCAGCCAGCAGGTCGCCTACCAGGGTGGCCTGAATGGAGAAGGGGTCGTCACGGGGGCTCCTCGGGTCTACGTCATCTTCTGGGGATCACAATGGGGAAACAGGTCGACGACCTCCCTGAACGGTGCGACCTACGCCTCTTTCAGCGGCGACCCAGCAGGTGTTGCACCGCAACTGCAAGCGTTCTATGCCGGACTCGGCACCAATGGGGAAACCTGGAGTGGCGTACTGACGCAGTACTGCCAATCCAGCTCGATCGCGTCCGTTGCAACCGGCGCGCTGTCATGTCCCGTGGGCGCAACTCCTGTGGGATACCCGACAGGGGGCGCACTCGCAGGTGTGTGGGCCGACAACTCCGGTTCTGCACCAGCGGCTGCAACGCAGGCACAAATTGCACAAGAAGCACTTCGGGCTGCCGGACACTTTGGTAACACCACCAACGCAGCAAACCGCAATGCCCAATACATCGTCGTCTCGCCCACCGGGACCACCCCTGATGGTTTTAACACTCCCTCAGGCGGCTTTTGCGCCTGGCATGACTACACCGCTGATGGCTTTTCAGGAATCAGCAGCTCGGGTTTCGGGGTGCAGTTCACGAATATGCCCTACATTCCCGACGCCGGTTACACCTGTGGCGCAAACTATGTGAACGCAGGATCCGCAGGAGCCAATGACGGCATTACCGTCATTGCAAGTCACGAGTACGCCGAAACCCTTACCGACGGTTACCTCGGTGCCGGTTGGTACAACACCAATTACGGTGAGACCGGAGATTTATGCTCCTGGGCGCCGGTTGATCAAGCTGGCGGCGGAAACCTCGTCCTGGCCACCGGGACCTTCCCGGTCACTGGTGTCTGGGGCAACGACGCAAACAATGGAACGGGTGGATGCGAAATGGCCCACCCGATCATTTCGAACTCCGGGGTCCGTATCGCAAACCCGGGAACGCAAACGAGCCTCTTGGCCTCGCCAGTGACACCGCTTGTGATCACGGCCGATAGCCTCTCAAGCGTGCCCACAACGGCAGCCGGAACCGCTGGCGCAACTCCTGCCCAATTGAGCTATCAGGCAATCGGCTTGCCCGCAGGTCTCAGGATTGACTCACAGACAGGTCAAATCTCTGGGACCCCTCGCCGGCTTGCCGCGGCCAAGACGGTGACCGTCGTCGCAACCGACACATCGGGTGGGATTGGCATCACTCGCTTCATCTGGAAGGTTGCCAACCCGTTGCACATCGCACACATCGTCAGCCGGCGAGTGCGGCGCGGCCACCAACTTCGACTCCGCCCCCGCGTTCGCGATGCACACACCGCTGCAACAGTCTCCTACCACTTCACGGGGCTGCCAACGGGGCTGCGCTACAACCGTCACACCGGAATACTGTTTGGTGCGGCGCACCGCACAGGCAAGTTCCGCGTGACCGTGGTGGTCCGGGACTCGCTCGGATGCATGATCAGCACCAGCTTCAAGTTGCGGGTGGTCTAAGCCGACGCCCAGCATCAGGCGGGTACACATACCCCTGCACCGATTCGAACAGTGCAGGGGTATCCCCGTTTTCGCATACGCTTCACGCGATGCGAGAGCGCGTGATCATCGGCCTCGTGGCCGGAACATTGAGCCTGATGCCGTATGGGCATCTGCTCGCCAGGGGGACCCCACGCGTACCCTCCGCCCCCATGGTCATCGTGCAGGCCGGCCACCAGGCCCCGATGGAGCCTGGATACCGTGCCCAGACCGGTGCCCCAGGCGGCCCGTTTGGATCCGAGGCCCAATTCAATATCCGTACCACTCACGCGGTCATACACATGCTTCGTGCAGAAGGGATCATTGCGATCGAATCACCAGGGAAGGTGACGCCCTACGCCTCACGCGCGGCAATCTTTCTTGCGATCCATTTCGATGCGGCGGGCGGTCGCGGGAGCATCGGCTACGCGGTCTATGACCCGCCGAATAATCGAAACGTCTACTACCATGGTCAAGGGATTGGGACGCCACGCGATAGGCCCTATCCCGACTCCGCACCACAGCGTGCCTCCACCCGCATTACCGCTCAGACTCAGGCACACTCATACGCATTCGCGGTCGCACTCAACCATCGCTATCGCGCGATCTTCACGCGCGCCAATGGCGCCGATGGAACTTTTCTTGGCATTCAGCCCGGCAGGTCTGGCAATCCACGAATGCAGTATTACTACGGTTTTCGTCGTACCAACGCGACGGCACGGGTCATTATCGAATGCGGCGCGGTCGGGAGCGACACCACATTTCTTGGACGCACCTCTCTCATCGCGAGTGCAATATCGCGCGGGATCATCGACTATCTCACCGCAACAGGCGCAGTGAGCGCGCAGGTGAGTTATCACACTCAACCCGGATGACAGCGTGGCCCTGGGCGGCGATCCGCCCAGGGGGTCACGCCTACGACTTCAGCGCGGTCGCACCCTCCGCAGCAATCACCATGTTGTACTCGCGGATGTCGTACTCCGCAAGACCATGAATGATGTAGGGATCCTCGTCGATCCACGACTGAATCTCGTCGCGCGTCGCACCAACGCACATCACAACCCCACCTTGCAGCGGGATCTCCGGGCCGGCGGCCACAAAATGACCGGTGGCAACATGCGAGCCAATCCAGGCGCGATGACCGTCAAGATGGTCGGCCATCTGCTCTGGTGGCACCGTATAACGACCGATGATCAAAAACATCAGCGGGTGCAACTCGCAAGCGATGCGATCAGGCGATCTGCATCTGGGGTTTCAAGCGGTGCGACTTGGTCGACATCTTGAATGATGCCGTCTGCATCAATCACAAACGTGGCGCGACCGGAAATCCCTGCGGCATCGATCCACACGTCGTAGAGACGAGCAACGTCGCCCTTGGGGTGAAAATCGGCCAAAAATGTGACGTTATCTGCACCAAGTTGACTCTTGAATGCGGCGAGTCCCCACTTGCTGTCGACGCTAATTCCAATCACGCGCGCGCCCGCATATGGGCCAGAGTCCTGGGCGATCGCGGTGAACCAGTCGGTGCAGACCGGCGAGAATGCGAGGGGATAAAAGTTCAGATACACAGGGGTGCCACGCAGGTCGGAGAGCGTAACGCTGTTGCCATCTGAGTCATTCAGAGTGAAATCCGGGGCGGGCGTCCCCACTGCAAGGGCCATAACGACTTCTCCTGTATTGACGTTGAGCGCGAACGCGGAAATCTTACCGAGTCACGCGACCGCATGACGCGGGACGCAGCGACTGAGCACTCAGGACCGGGGCGTCGCCCCGCCGGCCGGCGCACCATCAATCTTGCGTCCAAGATCCTCGATTGCGGTCATGAGATCGGCGATTCCACCGGCTGTCGACGCATCAAGCCGGTCGAGAATGATTTCGGAGTCCTCAAAGGTCTTTTCGGCGCGCGCATCTGATGCGGCGCTTTGAACTCGCTGACCAACCATGATGATCGACAAGAGCACCAACTGCAAAAAGGTCTGCGCAATCCAGGAAATGATCGTGGCGCGACCATTACGTATTGCGTCCGGAAGGCTGATCAACGCGATGGCCGCAAACACATATGCGCACGCCATCGTGCCCACTCCCGATGTGATGATCACCGCGAGCTTGGCGTTAAATCCTTCGACTCCTTGGATCGCCTGACGAAGCGCACGCAGATTGAGCCGCAAGACCTCCGGCAAATGGTCACGGGTCGACGCATGGACGCGACGCCCACTCTGGGTCGTTCCAAAGGTCGGTTTCTCAGACACGCGCGCCTCCTTACATAGACAGCGTCAATCGCAAACGCATCGTCGTGCCCCCATCCATGGCGGTCACATCTGTCGTTTCGACGGTCGTTGAGAGATGCAGCAGTGCCCCCGCGACGACACCTCTGCAATGGATCCGTTATTCGCCGGCGCCGCGCCCGCTCCTGTCGGCGCCCCAGAGATCAGGCTAGCGTCGGATCCGCGCGGCGGCATCTGCGACGCGCTCAAGCCCTTCCTGGTCGGCAACGACTCGTCGTTCGGGATCCGCGCTGATCGACGTCTCCTCACGCAGATCAAGTGGCGGCTCAGCACCGAGCGCGGTTCGAGCTGCTGATCGCCAGTGATCAGGGAGTGCTCCTGGTGCAGGGTTTCCCGACAATGCACCAAGCTGCAACGCCCAAAGGCTGCCAAGTGTCATCGGGTTGTATCCGCCGCCCGCAATCGCCAGGAGTCGCCCGTCACTGGTGCGCTCAGCGAGGTCAACAAGCCCGGTATAGATCTCCTCAAGAGCGGGAATGGTCACCTGTAGGTGCGCAAGCGGGTCTGCGTGATGCACGTCAGCTCCCAAATGGACGACAAGCACGTCGGGATGAAATGCCGTGACCGCGGGAACGATGACGCGCTCAAATGCAGCCAGATAGGGAATATCTCCTGCAAAAGGGGGCAGCGGCACATTGAGGCTCGCACCCTCGCCTTCCCCGCTTCCCGTCTCTTCGATCCCACCGGTACCGGGGAAAAAGCCGTAGGCAAACTCATGCACTGAAATCGTCAAAACCCGCGGGTCCGAATAAAAAATCCACTGCACTCCGTCGCCATGATGGGCATCGATGTCGATGTAGGCGACTCGGCGCGCACCGAGATCGAGCAATTCGCGCACGGCAACTGCGCAGTCGTTGTAGATACAAAATCCCGACGCGCGATTCGCCATTGCGTGATGGAGTCCCGCCGGCGCAGGACAAAACGCACGCCCTGGCCCATGCCAGACCGCGCGGGCACCAGTAATGGCAGCGCCGCACACATCGCTTGCGGCCTCATGCATCCCGAGACGGGCGACCGTGTCCATTCCGGGGACAAATCCCCACTGGCCCGCTTCCCACTCCATTGATCGCTGCGGATCAGCCGAATATCTCTGTACTGCCTTGATGTAGGCGCCCGCATGCACTCGCTCGAGTTGCGCAGCGGTTGCCGACGGCGGGTCAACGGTGATGATTTCGGGGCGGTCCAACATTCCCGAATGCACAAGCAGATCCCACGCGAGTCCGCGGCGCAGCGGTCGTTGGGCATCCTCAGACGGGTTATATGCCTGTAACCGCGGGCTCCATGGAACGACTACCTCTGCCACGACAGATCCCTCCCGTGAAATCCGACCCGTATTCGGACGCAGTGAATCATGTTCATGAGATCACTGCCCATGCACGCTGCGTCCCATCCGCACCCGTCGCGTAGGATGGAGGGGTCATCCTGTTTTGAAAGGGCGCTCTCCGTGGCTCACCACATTTTTGATGTCCGAGAATCTGCAACCCACGGACTTGTCGCGCAGCAACTTCGCGATCTTGCAGACCAATTTGCCTCTGGCTCGGTCGCGCTTTCCTACGATGAGTGGCAAGGACCGATCACGGTTGTCGATCCGGTCAACGTGGTCCTCGATCTCAAAGAAAACGGTCATCAGCTGGATCTGACGATCCATCTGTCGTGGGCAAAGCAGGATTAGCCTGATTCCGCACCCGAGGCGTCTGCCTCGTGCAGTCGCTCCTCGGCGCGGCGCACCATCAGATGGCCACGCGCCTCGTCAGCGTGGGTGAAATACCAGGCGGCGCACCACGCGCCGATCAGTGGAGCGGAGGCGACAACACGACGGCGTAACTGCTCCGTTGCCCCATAGCCGTCAAGGAGTGCGGCACGGATGTCTGCGCGAATGTCATCCATCTGGACCAGATATGCCAACTCACCGGCGGGGTCACCAGGGTGGGCATACTCCCAATCGACCAAGTAGGGCCCAGATTCGCCCCAGATAATGTTGCCGCTCCAGAGATCTCCGTGCACCATTGTGACCTCGGGTGGCACGATGCGTACAGACGTGATGTACGCCCAGAGCTCACGAGAGAGATGGTGGGCGTACGGCTGGATCTGCGCAATACGATGCGCAAAATATCCCTCCGCGCTGTAGTGAGTGCACGGGTCATCCGGATCTCCAAGTTGGCTGAGCGCGTGGGCAGCATGCACGGCAGCAAGTACGCCCCCGAGCGCATGCGCATCTGTTGATGTCCATTGATCAGCCGGGCGGGTGTGTCCCGCGACCCGCTCGGTGATAAGAATGCCCGGTTGCGCGGCGACGACTGTTGGGGCAAGGCCACGCCCACCATATGCGGTGAGCGCACGTAGTTCGCAGGCGATTCGCGTCGGATCGGCGCACTTGATGATCCAGTCCCCAGCAGGACTCAGATATTCCCAGACGCCGCCACTCGCGTGGCCTGCGATCCGGCGAGGCGGTGCCGTCTGCTCATCGTCTGTTCGTGCCTGAGTCGAGAACGGAGATGACATGGCTACATCATGCACATGTTCACGGATTTTCGACCTGTCTGCGTGCGCATTTACGACACACACACCCGCGAACGTGGCAAGATGTGAGTTGCACATGGTTGTGCTTTGTACATGTGCCCATACCGATTCGAACCGGCGGGATTGGTTTGATCGCGTGGCCCTAGGCTAGTCGAGTGCGTACCGCGTGCGGGGTACCTCCCATGCGCGGTGTGCGCAACGAGGAGGATGCACTGATGCTTGCCGAAATTCAGGTACTGCCCACCCCCTCGGGAACTCTCACCTCGGGTTTTGCCTATATCGATGAGGCGATTACTGCCCTCGGTGACACTGGACTGCGGATTGAGGTCGGTGCACTCGGAACAACAATCGAGGGCACTCCTGATGAGGTGTGGGCGGCGCTGCGTCGTGCCCACGACGCAACACTGCGCGCCGGGGCCGACCACGTGATCACGATCATCAAGGTCGCCGAATGCCCCACCGATCCGTCACGCATGAGTATCGATGGGCTCACGTCGGCCCACCGTGAGGGGAGATCATGACTCGAGCATTGGGTGTGCGATTTCGTCAGCTCGCACTCCTGTGCGTTATATGTGCACTCGCGGTCGTTGCCACTGCATGCGGATCGAGTACATCAACGACCTCATCGCGCCAAGCGCCGGTCAGCGTGGCACTCGACTGGGTACCCAACACCAATCACATTGGGATCTATGTCGCACAGGCACTCGGTTATTACCGCGACGCCGGTGTTGATCTTCATATTCTCCCCTATGGCACCACGGCGCCCGAGACGCTTGTCGCGAATCGCGTTGCCGATTTTGGGATTTCGTATGAAGCGGGCACGATTTTTGCTCGCGCAGCAGGAGAAGATGTGGTGTCGGTCTTCGCGATCCTCCAGCATGATGCGCTCGAGGTGGGGATTCGCAGCACCAACACCGCAATTCGCACACCCAAGGATCTTGACGGCAAGACCTATGCCGGTTTTGGAACCCCCGATGAGGTTCCGACTCTTGAGTACGTCATTCGCCGGGCTGGCGGAAATGGGCGATTTACCACCGTCGTTCTCAACAGCTCTGCCTACGATGCGGTGTGGTCCGGCAAAGCCGATTTCACCCTCTCCTACACCACCTGGGAAGCCATTCAGGCAACGTTGGCAGGCAAGCCATTCAAGCCGGGATTCACCCTCCAAGAACTGGGCCTGCCAGACAACTACTCGACCCTCATGATCTCGAGTAATTCCTACCTCACGGCCCACCCAGATATCGCCCGGCGTTTTCTTGCAGCGACCCAACGTGGCTATGCCTACGCTGCCACGCACCCGGATGCGGCAGCAGCCATGTTGATTGCGGCAGATCCATCGGGACTTGGAAGTCAGCGCGCGTTGGTGACGACGAGCGCGCGCCTGCTTGCACATAGCTTTCTCCACGACCCGGCGGGAATCACTGGTCCGCAGACCACACATTTGTGGGCGGGGTATGGCGCGTTGCTCTTTGACGCAGGCGCATTGCAGACCTCCACAGGGGCACGCATCACCCAACAACCGGTCTGGTCGACGTACTACACCAATGCCTATCTCCCGCCCGGATCGCCGTGAGTACCACCTACCATCAGCACGCGAAGTCGCGACGCAGTTTTGGCGTCGGCACGTGGGCGCCTGCGCTCGTGATTTTGGCAACGGCAGTCATTGTCTGGCAGCTCTACACCACCCGAAGTGGCATCGACCCGCGAGTGCTGCCCTCCCCGAGCCGTATTGCCGTCGCCGGATGGACGGCACGCAGCGCCCTTTGGGCCAATACCCTTCCGACGCTTCAGGAAACCGCACTCGGGTTTACGCTTGCGACCATCGTCGGTTTCGGCTTCTCGATCGTCATTGACGCCTCGCGCATATTGCGCAATGCCATCATGCCGTTGTTGATCGGCTCACAAACGCTTCCCCTTGTGGCAATCGCACCGCTGGTGATCATCTGGTTTGGGTTTGGCATTACACCCAAGATTCTCCTCATCGCACTGCTCTCGTTTTTTCCTATCACGGTGGCATTCTTGGAGGGTTACCGTGCGACTGATCCCGATATCGAGCGCCTTTTAGCGACAATGGGTGCCACCCGATGGCGCATCTTCCGCACCGCACGCCTGCCCACGGCGATGCCCTTCTTTTTCACCGGGCTACGCATTGCGATCACCTATTCGATCGTTGTCGCGATCTTCGCCGAATACGCGGGGGCCACATCGGGACTTGGGATTTACATCCAACAACTCACCAACGTCTATCGGACCGATCTCGTCTTTGCGGCGATTATTGTCACCACCGGTGTCACGATCGTGCTCTTTGCAGCGACCTATGCGCTCGAACGCCTCATGATCCCGTGGTATCGACGCTCGCGCGGCTCGCAACCGCGATGAATAGCGTCGGTAGCTCCATCTCAACGCCGAAGCTGCGCGTCGCGGCGCTCACCCACTCCTACGACTCCTTACCGGTACTCGAGAAGGTCTCGCTCACCCTCCATCACGGGGAGCTCGTCGCACTCGTGGGTCCCTCGGGGTGCGGAAAATCCACGATGCTTTCTATTTTGACGGGAGCAATCACCCCGCATTCGGGCCGCATCGATCTCGATGGGACACCGATCGCACGCGACACGGCAGCATTCGCATATATGCCCCAAAGCGATGCCCTTCTGCCGTGGCGGCGGGTCATCGACAACGTTACCCTCGGACTCGAGATGCACGGTGTGCGTCGAGGAGAGGCGCGCGCACGAGTGACCCCGCTACTCGCCACATTTGGCCTCGATGGGTTTGCGCGGGCCTATCCCTTTCAGCTCTCCGGGGGAATGCGCCAGCGTGCCGCCCTCCTGCGCACCGTTGTCCAGGAGCGGTCGATCATGCTGCTCGACGAACCCTTCGGCGCACTTGATGCGCTCTCGCGTATCGAGATGCAAACATGGCTTGAGGATCTCTGGAATCGTCATTCATGGTCAACGATTTTGATCACCCACGATATTCGCGAGGCGGTCTTTCTGGCGGACCGTATTTATGTCCTCTCCCCCCGTCCTGCGCGGGTTATCGCCGAAGTCCAGGTTCCGTTGCCACGCCCCCGATCTCTGCAGACGATGAGCCATCCTGATTTTGTAGGAATCGAGGTGCAATTGCGCGATGCGCTGACCTCGAGTGGAGCCCTATAAGGGGGACTCGCTCGCTCCGTGGAGAGATGCCTCGCTCGTGGCGTCGCCCAATTTGTGACGCAGCGCAACGAAGCCACACCCACCCGCAATGGCGGGGATCGCCAGTGACAATGCGTGATAGGCAATCGTTGGTGCGGCCATCGCTTGCGCGGATTGCCCGAATGCCACAAGTGTCCCGAGGACTCCGGCCTCGAGTGTTCCGACTCCGCCTGGTACCGGAATCAGTGAGACGACTTGAGCCATGAGCCATGCCATGATCACCGACGCGAGTGGGGGATGCTCGCCGAAAATCCTCATCGAGACAATCAATGCGCCACAGTCGGCGGTGATGTAGATCAGTGTCCCGACCACTGCATCGGGACGCCGCGTCAAAGCGAGTGCGCTGCGTACCCCGCCGGCACCGGCATGCATGAGATGTCCCAGTCGCGCACGCATACCCACCGGGGCAGGTGCAACGGCCGCCACAGGGCGTACGAAGATCGCCACCGCTCCGCCAAGCACGACAACACCGCCCGCAACCAGCGTCACGGTCCACAGGAATCCCGATGCGACGCTGAGGTCAATTATCCCCGCCCCCACTGCCGCCCCAACTGCCAAAATTCCGATGAAATACGGCGCATGCGTCAGCACAAGCAAGGCGATCGCACGATCAGCGAGTTCGGGAGCGGTCATCCCGGTGCGGCGCAACACCACCGCAATGGCACCCGCGGCCCCGGCCTGCCCCCCTGGCAGGAAGGTCGCGGCCCCTTTTTGGGCCAATGCGGCATTCGCGTAATCGCTTCCGGCGAGGCGCCCACGTCCGCGATAGGCAGCGGCAAAGGCGAGGCAAAATCCCCCAAGGGAGACAACCACGCACACCGCAGCAGCAACGACCCACCATGGTTGCCCGCCCTCAAGGGCGCGGAGTACGCGCGGAACCGCAACCAGTACGATCACGGCGGCGATGCAGATCAGCACGATCGTCAGGATTCCGCTGAGCCACGGAACACGCTCGCGCCAGCGACGTGGTCTATTCACGGACACCTTGCCGACGCCAAGGTCTTCGATTGATGTTGACGCGGGAGGGTGTTCGTTCATGCAGATCGCACCGGAGCAATGTTGTTCAGGTAGGGAATTTTTTGACGCCTCGTCGTGGCAAGGGTACCTTCCCGGCATGACCACACATCCACTCAACGCCTCGACTATTGGCGCAAGGCAATGACCCACGCGCTCACAGGAATGACGAGAGGCGAGCGAGCGTTGCTTGGCGCGGCAACGGCATTCTCGCTGGCGAGTGTCATTTGCCACTTCGCGGCTGCGCCCGGGATCGTGAATTTTGTGATCTGCGCCATTGCCTTGGGCACGCTGGCATGGCTGGTCGGCTTCTCGACCGAGGTCATTGGCACACGCTTCGGACCCGGGGCAACCGGCGTCCTGCAGTCGACGCTTGGCAATGCACCTGAATTTTTTGTGGTGATCTTCGCGCTCTCGAGCGGACAGATCATCGTCGCCCAAACGGCGATTTTTGGATCGATCTTCTCGAACGCACTCCTCGTGCTGGGTTTAGCGATCGTGTTTGGGTCGCGAGCGAGCAGCGATGGGGTGATGCGTTTTGAACGTCGCCTTCCAAATGACACGGCAACCCTCTTGTTGATGTCGGTCTTCATCATCACGATGTTGGGGCTATCGGCAAACGCAGGCGATCGCGCGAGCCATCATCAGCTCGCAATCTCAGTGATCGGCGCGGTGTGCTTACTCGGGGTCTATGGGACCTGGCTCAATTCGTATCTGCGCCACGATGTCGCAACGTCTCCGCTGGCAAAAGATCTCCCGCATCCCGAAGTGACGCACGTCTCCATTCGGACCGCTTTCGTGCTTCTTGGAGTCGCAGGAGTCGGGGCAGCAGTCATCTCTGATTGGTTCGTGCAGTCGATCAATCCTGCAATTGCCGTCGCGCACGTGCCAAAAATCTTTGTGGGGCTTGTCATTGTCGCGATCGCCGGAAACGCCGTTGAGAACCTGGTGGGCGTCCGTCTCGCCGCGAAGCAAAAAAATGATCTTGCGATTTCGGTCATCAAGAACTCGATCGCACAGATCGCGGTCTTTTTGTACCCGGTTCTCGTGCTCGTGTCACTGCTTTTTGCGACCCACCTGACATTCGCCGTGTCGCCACTGCTGATCGGCGGTTTGGCACTCACCGCAATTAGCGTCTGGCAGGTCACGGGAAACGGAGAAGCCACCGAGTTTGAAGGGTGGGCCCTCATCAGCCTCTACATCATTCTTGCCGTCGTGTTTTTGTTCGAATAATCCCGAGATACTCAGGCAGAGGGGCCGGTTGCCAACTGCACCGTTGACCGATGGGGCTGCCCCGACCGATCATTCCACTCAACGATGACACGCTGCCCTGGGCTGAGTCGCTGCATCTGCCGGGTCAGCGCGGTGGGACTCTCCACTGCGACTCCGTTTACGGACGTGATGACATCCCCAGCACGCAGTCCGACCCGTTGGGCGGGAGTGCCTGCCAGCGTTCCCGAGATCACCACTCCCACGGTTCCCTGGGGCGTGTCCTGTGAGATCCGCACACCCAGAAATGCAGTCGG
>Ga0164296_1000847_pt1 | contig 34737 bp, 41 predicted proteins | sample GEODES057metaG_FD_113533 | JGI IMG/M metagenome (GOLD analysis project Ga0164296, IMG submission 113533) | Dystrophic lake water microbial communities from Trout Bog Lake, Wisconsin, USA - GEODES057 metaG | ecosystem: Environmental > Aquatic > Freshwater > Lake | place: USA: Trout Bog Lake...
ATCCGACAGCACCATATAAAAATTTATAATCATATGGTATACCATCAATACTGAATTCAAAACGTGTTTTTACGTCTTCTGAATTATCTCCAATGCGTCCCCAATCACGAAACATTGTGGCACGTTTTAATAATTTTTCATCATTAAACATTACCATTCCACCTGAACCACAAGCAGTAATTAAATGACTAGAATAGAAACTAGTAATAGCAATATCTGTTTCTGGTGTTGATGTAACAGTATCTGCTGAATCCTCAAATAATATCAAATCACCAACACGTTTTCTAATTTCACTCCAATCTGGTTTAGAGCCAATCAAATTAGGCAACATAATTAATTTAGTTTTATCACTAATTTTTGCACATACTTGATCTGGTGTCGGAACATATGTTCCAATTTCTACATCACAAAAAACTGGTTTTAAACCACATTGAATAATCGGAGCTAAAGTAGTTGAAAATGTACAAGCAGCTGTAATAACTTCTGAACCTGGTTCTAAATTCAATGCATTTAATCCTAATAAAATTGCAGATGAGCCACTATTTACAAATAATCCAAATTTTTTACTAAATGCAGATGAAACAACTTTTTCAAATTCAATTGTTCTTGGTCCAAAACCTGCAAGCCAACCATCATTTAAGCAATCAACTACTGCATTAATTTCAGCATCTCCAAAGGCTTCTTTTTTATTTGGCGCATACCATATTTTTTTGCTCATTTATAATATATAATATAGTTACTATTTTATATTATAAATTTTAAAAAATATATTTTTAATTATGAATTAATATCCAATGAATAATAAATATTTTTTTATATTTTCGGAATATTTATCTCTCACACTTGTATTAACAATATCATTAAATTCAGAGTGAATATTGTGGTTGTTTGTTATTTCAATATTTGAAATAGTAATATTTGGATTTCTATAAATACCTAAATCATCTCTAGGTAACTTTATTTTTCTATTTAAATATGTTTCTTCTGATTGTATATAATAATGTGCAATATATGCTAATGATAAATTATATTTAATGCGATTAATGAAATGTTTATTTTCTTTGTATATGGGTCTCACCTTATTTAAATTTGTACCATTTGAATGAAATGCTTTATCAGGATTTATTATTTCAGACCTGTGTGGATTTGGTTTTAAAAATTGGTTAGGTCTTATAAATGTCTTTAAATGTTCATTTAATGTACTTTGAGAACGTGTATAATTATCTATTATTAATCCATCTGGTTCATTCTTATGATAGTTTGAACCAAATATTAACCAGTTAAATGATACAGAATCAGCATTTTTATAAATTTTCATTAATTCTTTTACATTTTTTATATTATTGTTATTAATAACCAAAAATTCATCAGAATCTAAATATAACATCCAATCTGCTTTTACAATTCTTGCAGTTTCTGCAGCTTTTATAATAAATCTGTTTTTAATTGGACCTTCAACATCAACTCTTTTAACAAATACTTTTTTATTATCTTTATTAAAATTATCAAATTGTCCACTCAATGGAATAATAGATTTATGGTCATAAATATATATTTCATCAAAACCCAATAATAAATGATGTGCTACCCATTCTTTCATATTTTTTTCATCTCTTGCATTAGTAAATAAAATAATTTTTTCATCTTTTATATTTTGAATAAAAGATTCATCATTTTTTAACTCATCATTTAACATGATTATATATTAAATAAACTTTTTTTTTAAAAAAATACAACTTAATATTACAAATAATTATTTTGAATTGTATTTTGCATTTTTTCAAGATTATTTATATCTTGAATAAAAGGTATGATTGTTTTTTCTTTGCAAAAATTACATATATCATTCCATTGTTCTTTAACTAAATGTATTGTATTTTTTGCATATTCCATATCTTCTCTTCCATAAGCGATTCCATATAAATTATCCAGGCCTTTGTATTTTACATATTCAGCAGCAGCTGTTGTTTGTATCCATTGTTGTTTATTCAATCCATCAACTTTATAAACTACTGGAATGCAACCACATAATGCAGAAATAATAATTAAAAAGGTTATTGAATCATATGATAAAAACCATTCATATTTATTAAAAATTTCTATATATTGTAGTTGAGTATGTTGTGCCTTTATTTCAAAAGCATCTTTAGGGTGAACCATAATACATTTTTTTTTGTGAATATTATATGATTTACGAATTGTGTAACATATTCCATTTCTTTCTTGAAAATTATATTTAACTATATAAGGATTTATATAAATACAAGTTAATAACTTATAAATTACTCCAATTTTTTCAGGATTTTTGTTAAATTTCAATTCAGAATTATAATAATAAACTAATTCATTTTTACCCCAAGATTGTAGATTTGTTTTTGAAACGTTCTGACCTAATTCACTTAACATCCAACGAACTACATTTTTAGCGTTTAATGGGTTTCCTATTGTTCCTTCACAATAAATTACAACACAATTATCATCTATTGGAAAATCATTATTATAAAATTTAGAAAATACGGAATTTTGAATTTTTATTCCACTACTTGAATAAATTCTAACATTTTGTCCAATGCTATCCAAAATATTAGCTAAAAAATATTGTGCAATGGTTCCGCCATCTCTAAATGAAAATTGTGGCATATGAGTATAAATTAGTATATTTTTCATATAATAAATAAAAATATAATTAATAAAAATATAATTAATAAAAATATAATTAATAATTATTTTTTATAGTATTTTGCATATTTTCAAAATTTTTAAGATCTTCAATAAACGGTACAACTGTTTTTTCTTCACAAAAATTAATAATATCGGTCCATTGATCTTTTACTAAATGCAGTGTATTTTTTGCATATTCAATATCTTCCTTCCCATAAGCAATTCCATATAAATTATCTAATCCTTTATATTTTAAATATTCTAAATTTCCAGTTTTTTTTAACCATTCTTGCTTTGTTATATCTTTTATTTTATGGATAATTGGAATACACCCACATAATGAGGCAATTGTTGGTAAAAATGAATTTGAATCATAACAAAAAAAGAAAGTATAGTTATTAAAAATTTCTATACAATCATCTATATTATGAAAACGCGTAATTTCAAATGAACCAGGTGGATGTTCCATAAATAAGTTTTCTTTGTGTATGCGTTGTGCTTTTCTTAATGTATAACAAAATCCATCTCTAATACCATAATTATATTTTTTTATATTTGGATTCAAATAAACTGGAGTTAATAATTTGTAAATAGTCCCAATTTTTTCTGGTTCATTATCAAATCTTGGTTCTGAATTAAAATGATAAACTAATTCATTTTTTGACCAAGTATTTAAAAAATAATATGGAACATTTTGACCTAATACGCTTAGCATCCAACGAACAACATTTTTTGCATTTAATGGATTGCCTTGAGTTCCCTCACAGTAAATAACAACACAATTATCATCTATTGGAAAATCATTATTATAAAACTTATTAAATATATGATTTTCATTTTTTATATTAATATAAATTCTTACATTTTCTCCATATTTTTCTAATAGATGTGCAAGATTAAACATAACAACTATTCCGCCATCATCACGCATAAACATATTTTGATGAGAATATATTAAAATATTTTTCTTCATCATTATAATTATTGTAATTATTTAAATGTTTTTATATAAATATAAATATAAATATAAAAATATATATTTTATAAATATGAAAATACTTATTACAGGTGGAAATGGAAATATTGCAAAAATTATTAAAAACTATTTCTCTCTTCAACATAATATTATAAGTCCTTCAAAAGACGAATTAAATATTAGTAACTTCATTGAACTATCAAACTTTTTAAAAGAAAAAGAGTTTGATATTTTAATGCACACAGCTATTTCTGGTGGGAATAGAACAAAAGAAGATAATGGTGATGTAGTTAAAAATAATTTATTAATGATGGAAAATATACTTTATTTTGCAGATAAATTTAAAATGATTATAAATTTTGATTCAGGTGCAATTTATGACCGTTCAACAAATATAATGAATCGCAAAGAAAAAGAATTATTTACAATTCCAACTGATTATTATGGTTTTTCAAAATATTTGATTTATAAAAGAAGTGAACAATATTCCAATATTTTCAATTTAAGAATTTTTAATATTTTTCATGTGAATGAAGAATTTACAAGATTTATAAAATCATGTTTTTTAGCAAAAAAAAATAATATTAATGTGACTATTTTTGAAGACAAATTTTTTGATTTTGTATATGAAGATGATTTTATAAATATTATGAAGTATTATATTGAAAATTTTAATAATCAAAATGTGCTGGAGAAAACAGTTAATATTTGTTATGAAAAAAAATATAAACTCTCTGATATTGCAAAATTAATATTGAAAGATGAATCAAAAATAATTATTTTAAACAATCAAATAAGTAAAAATTATTGTGGAGATAATAAATTATTAAAAAAAATGAATATAAATTTAGAAGGATTTGAAAAAAGTTTAGAAAAATATTCTCAAAATGTTATTTTATAAGTTATTTTAAGTTATTTAATTCCATAACATAAAATAAATGAATCTTCTAATCACAGGTGGTTGTGGCTTCATTGCCTCAAATTTCATTAATTATTATTTCAACACAAATCCAACTGCTAAGATAATCAATTTAGATGCAATGTATTATTGTGCTTCTGAATCAAATGTCTCTCAAAAAATAAGAGAATCAGATAGGTATCAATTTATTAAAGGCAATCTTTGTTCAACCGATCTTGTTAATTATATTCTGCATAATCATAATATAGACACTGTTATCCATTTTGCAGCACAATCCCATGTACAAAATTCTTTTTCCGATTCTCTCCAATATACTCAAGATAATATCCTCGGCACTCATACTCTTTTAGAAGCATGTCGTCTTTACGGAAAAATTCAAAAATTCATCCATATTTCTACTGATGAAGTTTACGGTGAGTCTATGATTCAAGAAGGTGAAGAAAAGAAAAATGAGAACTCTATTTTGTGTCCAACAAATCCTTATGCTGCCACAAAAGCAGCAGCTGAACTCATTGCCAAATCTTATTATTATTCTTTTAAAATGCCAATTATTATTACACGTGGTAATAATGTTTATGGTCCCAATCAATATCCCGAAAAATTGATTCCTAGGTTTATTCAGCTATTACAAGAAGACAAACCTGTTACAATCCAAGGAGATGGAACTAATTTACGCGCTTTTTTACATGTAAATGATGTTTGTACCGCTTTAGAACTTATTTTAGAAAAAGGTAGTATCGGTGAAATATATAATATTGGAAGTGATGACCATCTTGAGTATAGTGTCACACAAATTGCACATAAATTAATTAAGCTTTTGAAAAATGAATCTCCTGAAAATTATAATAAATGGATAACTTATATTGAGGACCGACCTTTCAATGATAAACGTTATCATATTAGCAATGACAAGTTGAAACAAATGGGATGGACTATACAAACCGATTTTGACGAAGGACTTGAGAAACTAGTTTCTAAGATTTAAATCTATTTCCCTTAATAACTAGATGTTAGGGTTTTTAGAATCTTTTTCAATTTATTATATTTCAATAGATGGTTATCATATGCAACCATTTCATTGTGTTTTGTAAATTTATTAATCAAATAAAAATAATCCAAATATGGATGTTCTTCAGCATTAATTTGAATATTATGAATTTCAATAATATAATTGCAATCATCATTTTCTCTACTCAATTTGTTTGTTATCAAGAAAATTAGCGAGACTAATGAATTCAATCTGCTATAATCATACACATATTCATAATGTAACCTTTCATTGTTTGTTGATTTTATTTCTCTACGTGTACCATATAAATAATAATTTTGTTCACTCTCATCAAATAAAATAATCATCTTTGAATCTGAAAGTCCACTTTTTTCAACTTCAACCAAATGCAATGCTGTATATGTTGTTACCATCATTTCTTATAACAATATTAAAAAAAATTTTTATATTGTTTTTATATAATATTTACATAATTTTTACATAATATTTATTATATGTTTGATTACACGACCAATTGTGTATTTGTCTTGAATAATTTATTCATATTTCTTACTTCAGGTTTATCTAACTCAGGATAGAATAACTTTTGAATGTGTTCATCATCTCTCAATCGTATAGAATAATCTTGTTGAATATTATTGCGTCCAATACGACCAAATGCTTGAATTATTTTTTCTTGTGTTAATACCAAATCCTTGCTCAAATAACCATGGCAGAATTGATAATTTGTTCCATATATGTAATCACTTGATGCCAATATTAGATATAATTTCTGTTGATCAGCAAGTTTCTTCATTATTTCCATATAAGCAATACTTGTATGAGTACTAAATACTCCGATTCCCATAAGTAACAATATTTTCCAGCTGTTTTCAACATCCTCAATAGCCATAATATCAAGAACTATTAATTCATCAATATCACTTGTAAATGAGCGAAATGTATCTAATCCATCAGCCCATTTTTTTATATGTAACTGTTTATTTGGTATAAATGTTTCATTTAGTTCAGCATTTTTAATCATAGATTGTAAAGTCTCTATTTCTGTGCGAAATTTATTTGTGCTTACATCACTCTTACCTATTTCTTTCTCTTTTCCCTTGTCTTTTTCTTTATCTTTATCACTACCTTTCTTTTTTGAACTTGAGGATTCTTCTTTCCCATCATTTTTCTCAATAATATCCTCTAACTCATGCTGCAATTTGCAAATTTTTGTATTTAATAAATTATTAAATTCTATTTTTTGCATAATTTCGTCCATTACTGATGCAGGAATTGCTGCTTGTTGAATACAAAATTTTGCAACTTTATCTACATTATTTGATAGAAATATTGTTGGACCATCTTTTAATGTATATGCATCTTTTGTAGTAATATAAATACCACAATTACCTTCTTCCGTCTCATTAGATTGAATAGGTTCTTGCATGCTAACTGTTCTTAATAATGAACCACCACCTTCTTTATTTGCACCTTCTTTATTTGCATTTTGAATTGACGGAATTGAACCAGGACCAATGCTAATAGCCTTACGAATAGTTTTTCCAGTTACATCCACTTTATCATTTTGTAAAATTCTCTTAACACGAGAATATCTCAAAGTAGAATAAACTATTCCCCATGTTCCACCGATAACTTTTTTTAATATTTCCAAATAATGAAGCTTTATTCTCTCCATTGTTACATCTTCCAAACTTAAGAATTTTCTTAAAATTTTTGTATTTGAAGGAATATGATCAGTTTTTTCAAGATACATAATAAATTCTATTACTTCCTTCAAGTCAAAATAACGTAATAATGTTAAATTATTTTCACAATGTTTAACAATTTCTTTAATTTTATCAAAATCCTCACTCAAATAATGAGGCAACACTACATAACCATATTTATTAATAATCGGTATAGATTTCTTGCAATCATTGCTTACAATATTATGAATTTGTGCACCAGAGAATTTTTCCTTGAAATCGCTTATTACACTAGAAAGTTCGTGTAACTTTGGCAAGGTAGCAGAAGATAATATCATATTAGGTATTAAATTTTCACTCCAATTTTTTTGAATAATTTCATGCAATTCATGTTGGTCATAATCTAGAGTAATAGTTGGTTCGTCCCAATAAACAATTATTTTTTCTTTAGGATTAAAGGCTAACATATAATACATTGCTGGTAAATAAGATTTTAAATCACAAATAATAATTTCTACTTTGTCACCAACACTATTATCTACCTTTCCGATTCCACCAGTACGCTTATTTTTAATGAAATCCTTTGCTGCAAAATAATGTAGGCGAATATCATCAGCACTTGAACAACCAAATGCAAATGCAATCTTCTTATTTATTGAAATTGCAGCTTTAGCCAATGCTAATCCAACGTGTCTAGCAGCACAAACAAATATGATTCTATGTTCCTCTGAAAGACCAATAGGTGTTAATGTTTTTCCGGTTCCTGTTGGAGCAATATATAAAGTTAATTTAGGACCTCTTGTCTTCATGATTGTGAAGATATCCTTTTGATGTTTGTATAATTTTATATCTTCATATTTCAATAAAACAGTATTTTTCTCAATATAATCTACACCATTATTAATTACTTCTCTAATATCTAATTCTGATTCAAATTTATTCATCACCCAATTGACAATACAAATAATATGACGATTTAAATGTGAAATATTATTGCGAACCAATTTGAATAATGTGAAATAATGAAACATCCATTTGGTTTTCTTTTCTTTTTTATGATACTTTAAAATATATTCTACTTGTTCTAGAAGTAAATATTCAAATGCATTTTCTGGGTTCATTTTTTCAGGGTCATTTTTTTGCAAACGAATAATATCTGCCTTTTTGATTGTAGGTGATGAAAGCGCAGAAATAATTAATGTTTCACAGTTATATTTTTTTTTCAGGGTTGTAACTTTCTTCCCAAAATAAACATTATAAAGATGGTCTTCCATTTCAGGGGTTTGATCAATTTTCAAGAATGAAAATAGTGAATTATTAGTATTGTGAATGATATTAACATTTTTATATCCATTATTAATAAGTTCTAGAACAGTTTTCTCATTTTCATCTACAGGAACTTCAATTGCATTCCATTCAGATTTAGAAAGCTTAGACTGATTAAGGAGCATTTTGATTACTTTTGAGTTGGATGTATTATAATTTGTAAAACTCTCTTTAACTTACTTTTTTAAATCAATTTTTTTATAAACAAGTAAAGTTATAAGGTAAATTATAGTTAAATAATGAAAAAATTGAAATAGAATAGATTTATATAAATAGTTGTACAATACATTATCCTATAATATGTCAAATAATTCAACTAATTCAAACAATATGATTTCTGGAATTCCAAGAATTATTTCTATTGATGGAAATATTGGTGCAGGAAAGTCAACTCTTTTTGATTATTTAAAGCAGAAATTTTCAGGTCGTTCAAAATTTGTCTTTTTAGAAGAACCAGTATCTACATGGCAGTCTATTCATGATAATAATGGCAAAAATTTACTAGAGCTCTTTTATGCAGATTCAAAATCTTGGTCGTTTTCATTTCAAATGGCAGCATATATAAGTCGTCTAGCGCTTTTGAAGGAAACGCATGAAAAATATCCCAATGCGACAATAATTACAGAGCGTAGTTTGAATACTGATCGTCATATTTTCGCTAAAATGTTGTATGAGCAGGACAAAATTCATACTGTAGATTATCAGATTTATTTAAAGTGGTTTGATACTTTTGCGAAGGATTATCCAGTTCAAAAAATTATTTATATTAAAACTGACCCAGTCATTTGTTATCAAAGAATCAAGATGAGATCGCGTGAAGGGGAAAATGTTATTCCTCTTGAATACTTAAAGATGTGCAACAATTATCATGAAGAAATGATAAATTCATTTGATAAACAAAAAGTAACATTAATTGATGGAAATATAGATATTAATGAAAATCCAATTGTCCTTTATCAATGGTTTATGCAGTGCGAGAATTCACTTTATGAATACATGCATCTTTGAATTCACAAATATATATTATACACCTTTTACACCTTTTACACCTTTGCACAGTTCAAACGCAAATTATTTATAGACAATTATATGAATAATTATTTGAAATCATTGAATAAATAATATAAATAATAATATAATAATATAAATAATGATATACATGAAAACAATTCTGATAACAGGAGGTGCCGGGTTTATTGGGTCAAACATGTGTGAAAGATTATTGACTAATAATACATCTGAAAATAGATGTAACAACATAACAGTTAATAATGTGATTTGTCTAGATAATTTATTCACTGGAAATATGAGAAATATAGAACATTTAATGGGTAATCCATATTTTGTATTTATCAACCACGATATTATTAATCCATTGCAAATTGACTGTAATATTGATGAGATTTATAATTTTGCCTGTCCAGCTTCACCAGAAAAATACCAACAAGATCCTATAAATACCTTAAAAGTTAATTTTTTAGGTGTATTAAATCTCTTAGAATTAGCAAAAATAAAGAACGCAAAATTTTTGCAATCATCCACATCAGAAGTATATGGTGAACCAGAAATTTCACCTCAGACAGAAGAATATAGAGGGAATGTAAATACCATTGGAATAAGAAGTTGCTATGATGAAGGTAAACGCATAGCAGAAACCCTGATAATTGATTATCATAAGAAGTATAATGTAGATGTCAGAATTGTAAGAATATTCAATACGTATGGTCCCAGAATGGATAAAAATGATGGAAGAGTTGTAAGTAATTTTATTAACCAAGCGTTAAATGGTGAACCTATTACATTATATGGTAACGGAGAACAAACAAGAAGTTTTTGTTATATTGAAGACCAAATCAATGGACTTATCCAACTTATGGCATCAAATTATGTTTATCCTGTGAATATTGGTAATCCACACGAAATAACAGTGAAAGAGTTAGCAACCATTATTCTAAAATTGACTAATTCCAATTCAAAAATCATATATAAAGATTTACCTTCAGATGACCCTACCAATCGGAAACCAGATATTACAAAAGCAAAACAAATACTTAACTGGAGACCAATATATGATTTAGAAAGTGGGATTCTAAAAACGATTGATTATTTTAATGGTAATAATATCGTGTATAAATAATTTACGTTTGAAATGTTAAAAGGTATAAAAAACAATATAAAGAAGCCGGGTCCAATATATTATAAAAAACAATATAAAGAAGCCTGGTCCAATATATTATAAAAAACAATATAAAGAAGCCGGGTCCAATATATTATAAAAAACAATATAAAGAAGCCTGGTCCAATATATATTATAAAAAATAATATAAAGAAGCCGGGTCCAATATATTATAAAAAACAATATAAAGAAGCCGGGTCCAATATATATTATAAAAAACAATATAAAGAAGCCGGGTCCAATATATTATAAAAAACAATATAAAGAACTACAATAAAAAGTAACAATAAAGAATAATTATATAAATTTTTTATTTCTATATTTGTATATGGAAAATAATTATGAATTAGTAAATGATATTATTATTACTTGTCCATATTGTGAAGAACATGTAATAATAGAAAAGTTAAATTGTTGTATTTTTCGGCATGGAATAATAAAAAAAACAGGACAACAAATGAATCCTCATGCAAGTAAAGAAGAGTGTAATCAATTAGTTCAAGAAAATCAAATATATGGTTGCGGTAAACCTTTCAAAATAATTATAAAAATTAATGCAAATGAAGTAGAATATTTAACAGAAAAATGCGATTATATTTAGAGCAATAATTCAACTACTCATAACTAGATTGTGCTTACTAATCGTGTAATAGTACCTCCTATAGTATCAACCGTAGTAGGAGCCATTATCGTGGCTGGGTCCCAAGCTGACCTCATTTCACTACCCCTAAACCATACTCTAACTGAATCAGAAACATTAGCTGCCCAGTTAGTCGTGTTATTTGCTTGTCTTATGGTAATGGGTGTACGATTGGTACCAGTAAACCAATCGTTTGTAAAATTTGTACCAATAGTAAATACTCTACCCCACTGTGTATCATTATAATAAATCAAACTCTTTACGTTGTTGCCTTGTGGAAATCCTGAAGTAGTATCAAATATTTGGAATGCCCAACCAGGATATAGTAAATACCCATCGCATATATTCTCTAAACCTTGTTGAAACTCTAAGGTTGTAGGAATTCCCACTAAACTAATTAGACCTGCGGATTGATTACCATTCATCTTATAAACACCGCAAATATTTGTAACATTATAAATATCTGTAGATGGCACAGTTACAGTTACAGTAGGTTGATTACCAGAAGCAACATAACCACTATCTAAGTAATTACTCATATATAAATATAAATATAAAAATATATTATATTCTAGTAAAATTAACACAAAATTTTATGATTTTTCAAAAGTTAATAGGTAAATCATCCCTTATAAATGTTGCATATCCATTTTTGTCCCACTTAACAACCATTGCAACAATTTCAACGCCGCTATCTTTTGCAATTTTAACAGCCTCCTTATATTCTGGATCAAAACTACATGTTTGAAATCGTTCTACATCATCTCTCTGTATAACAAAGCATAATATACAGCGAATTGGTTTGTCTGACGTAGAATCACACTTTATCTGTGTAAGTTCTTTAACATGTTTTAATGCACGAGGACTCACAGTGTCAGTGCTTTTTTTTCGGTAACCTTCTGGAAAATATGCAACTTTTGAACCAAAAGGTCTGCACTTATAATCAGTTACATCTTGCGTTTTCTTTTTACTGGTCTTTTTAACCTGTTGGATTTCTTCATAATTCGCAATAGGAACATTCTTGATTTCCATAATAAATGGTACTCCAGATTCATCAATTCCTGTAAAATCAAATCGCGAATCCACTTTGTCTTTAATTTTAATCACCGTCTCTCTTCTATAAGACTTTGGATTTTGAAGTGAAGAGAGAAATCCCCCTTTTAACGCAGATTCTGCTAAATGTTCTGCTAATTTTGGATATATTCCTACTACACACTCCTCTCCAGGATGATCACAATCTTTAACAATAGATAGACAAATTCTGTGACTGCATTTTTTGACATCAAGGTTCGCATCTTTAGCAGTTAATAAAGACATCAATACATGAGCACCTTCTTCAGCCATGCCTCCACAACCGAGGGAAGCACTATGTGCTAATATTTCTCTCTTCATATCATTTTCATAAATCAAAATATCAGCTACATAAGGAGATTTAATATGCTTTGATGGTCTTTGTAATACTGTTCCTGGAATAAGCGGTCCAATTTTAAGAAGTATATTCTCTGATTCAATTGATGTCATAATTATAATTGTAATACCTAAAATTAAGTATTATAATTAAATCAATTTTTTGTGTATTATTTAATTAATTATTTTATTTGACAAATTATAATATGAAAAATAATTATGAAAAAACCTATGGATTTATAATATTAAGACATGTTAATAACGAAAACACAAATTTTTATTGGCAAAAATGTTATGACAATATCAGACATTTTTATCCAGAAAATAAAATAATAATTATTGATGACAATAGTAATTACAATTATATAACAAATAAAAAATTATACAATACAATTATTATAAATAGCGAGTATCCTGGCCGAGGGGAATTTTTGCCTTATTATTATTATTTAAAAAATAAATTATTTGATGTAGCATTTATAATTCATGACTCTGTATTTATACAAAGATATATAGATTTAAAAATTGATAAATACAAGATTTTATGGGAATTTGAGCATGATTACGATGACCCAGAAAATGAACGAAAAATTATAAAATTATTTAAAAATGATGAATTATTGGATTTTTATGATAATACAACATTATGGAAAGGGTGTTTTGGAGCAATGACTATAATTGAATATGATTTTTTAAAACATATTGATTCTAAATATAATATTAGTATATTACTAGTTACTATTTTAAATAGATATAACAGAATGCTTTTTGAGAGAGTATTTGCATGTTTATTACAAAAAGAATACAAGAAAGATGTAATGTTAGGAAATATTCATATATACATAGATTCTACATTTTCTTACGATAATTATAAAGATTATAATACATATGAACATCTTCCACTTTTGAAAATATTTACAGGTAGGTAATTATTTATTTATAATTATCATAAATTATTTTATTCTAAAATAAAAATAAATTTTCATATTTATTCATCAAATATAATAAAATAATCACAATTTTAACTGTAAGTATAGCTCCTAAAAATCTTGCAATATCTACTTGTGGATTTTTTTCTCTCAAATAAGATGTAAATGGTAAATAATTATTTCTATCAATTAACATAATTAAATTCATTAATAAAGGTTGAAATATATTTTGAACAAAAGCTCCTACAAAATCTTTTAATGCAAATCCAACCGCAAATGCAGTTGCAAATGCTAAAATAGTAACAGGTTTATTGTTTAAAAATAAAAATAAATTTTCTTTATTAATACTATTATATTTTTCTTTAATATTGATCCCTTTTTCAGATGAATTATTTTCGGGTTTTACATGTTCTGTTACTGTTCCTGTTTCTGTATAAAAATTACTAGGATATACCATTGAATTTACAAAAATATCTTTTTCAGTAGTCATATAATATACTTTTAGAAAAGTATATTCTAAAGTATATAAACCTTATAAAAAATATATATTTATATGATAAATAAATTTACATAATTAATAGTTTAGCCATTTTCTAAAAGAGCAATATCTAACCTCTTATATGGTTTGTATTTCAATATATCTAATTGCTTGCTTGTTGTTGGAAATTCAGTATCCCCATAAATATCTTGTAATAAAAGCCATTCAAAAAGCCCTCCTACATATATATAAGAATTTCTGAAACCAAGTTTTAATAATTGTTCGTATTTTTTATTAACACTATCATCATTAGAATTACGACCATAAATAATGATTTTGACTTCTTTAGAACCACTTCGTAATAATTTATTTATAATTGCTTCTTCTTTTTCAGATATAAGTGTATTAAGAATAAGACAAGTTTGTTCTGTATCAGGTAAAGTATTTATTAAAATATAAGATTCGTGTTTTTTACAAACATTTTGCATATCTTCAAAATTGATTTTCTGTGAAGACATGGAATTTCCCATTATTTAAATAAGCGATTTTTATTTAAATAATAGTTTTTTGTTTTGTTTTGTTTTGTTTTGTTTTGTAGATCTAAAAAGCAATATCAAAATCACTTAATTAAAACTCACTACAATTTCTACCTTCTCTTTCTTGATGCTTTTAGTAGCAGAAACAGAGAGTTCTTCACGCTTCTTTCTTGTCTTAGTTGCATCAACTGGTGCCTCCTTTCGTTTGGACGTGCTATTTCTGCTGTTCATATCCTTTTCAATGTCAGCATAATTGCTCTCAATATAATCAATTATTTTATTTTCCAATGTCCATTTAAAAAAATTCAATTGACCAATAGTGGTCTCAATAAATGTTTCCCCTTTGTAAGGAATTGTTATGCGTTCCCATCTGCAAAAAGGGTCAAAATTTTCCTTACTATACGCTTTCAACTTCAACTTGTAATCTACATAAACCTTGAATCTTCGTTCTGTTCCGTTAGAATCAGTAATGTTATATAAAGTATAATATTTTTTTGCATAATTTGTTGCAAACCAATCCACAATGCGGAGAGAAATCTTTGACTCTCCAGTAATTATTTTCAACATTTTACTCATATTCTCTTCATTTTTGTAAAATTCCATTAAGTTATTTAATAATAAATCATTTTTAGTTGCATAACTTGTTACTGACATTTTGAATTATTATTTAATATTTATTTAAATAGTAATTTATTGATTTATTTTTCTTGTTTTTCTTGTTTTTTATATAAAAATTAAAATTTCAAAATATAAATAGTTATAATATGTAAAAATAAAACAGTTAATTGATGAATTATTAAAATGATTTTACCCAAATTACTTGTTGGATTTAACCCACTAATACCTATACTACATTGAACTGTTGTACTTAATAATAAATAATCTATTCTTTTATCTGTATTTTTTCCATCTTCAAAATCAAAATGTTCACTAAAAACATTATAAACGCCTGTAAAAAATAATATACATAAAATTTGGAAACAAGCTGTTTTAAATACTCTATTCATTATATATTATTTAAAGATAAATTTTATTTTCAATATTTTTGCCTTTTATTGGATTTATTGGATTTATTGGATTTATTGGATTTATTGGATTTTTTTAATTTATTATACTTCTTTTTAGATTTTTTGGATTTCTTTACTTTTCTTTTTGATCCACCAGAGATTGTGCACAACCTTGCTGGAGCTGTAGAACCACCATCTCCTGGAGATGTATCATCAGGATGTCTATGCAGATATTCACAATACAGTGCTGTATACATGTGCGCATAATGAGGAAGAATAGAAACACTTATTTCATTCACTCTATCTAGTATTTGCTGAAAATCGGCACTTCTTCTTTGTCTAGGTGCCCACGTATCTTCTGGGTAAGTGCCGGGTGGAGCTTGTTGAGTGGGAAGACCAATATACTTTTGATCAATACCAAAATAATCCTTAAATATACTTGCCAAAATTTCTCCTGTGGTACGCATTCTTAATCCAAAAGAATCAAATTCCGGATTTCTAGATAGTGAATTAACACAAAATGAATTTAAAAATGCAATTAAAAGTTCACTTGGAATCATTTTATTACCTTTTCTTCCTTCTTCTTGTAATATTATATAATATAAATATATTAAATCGTTTTTTAAAATGTCATCAATAACCTTATCAACAAAAAATTCAACATTATTCAAACAAGATTCTAAAATTCCAGTAACAATAGCTTGAATTTTTATAATATTTTCTGGCATTTCTGGAATAGGCCTTCTTTCATAAGGGTTTTCTTGATTATTTTTTAATATCTCGTTTAAGTCTTTCAATCTTTGCAAATCTTCACTTGTAATTCTCAAAATATCATGATCTACACGTTCTAATGTTTCCTTTAAAACATTATGTGGTTGTTCTAATCCTGTAAATTGTTGTTGTAATCCTGTAAATTGTTGCGAACCTGATTGTTGAACAGGCATATTTATTAAAAGTTCAAGAACATCATCAGGTATATCATAATCATTGTCATGATCTATATCTTGAATTGTAAAATTATGAGACATATATTATTAACATATTATAACATATTAAATTATTCATTTTGAGAGAATTTCTCTTTTTCAAAACTGGTTGGTTTTGGTCTTAAAAAATTTTCTTGAACAGCAACATCATCTACATAAGAATTATTTGATAAAAAAGGATTGAAACCAATTTGACCAACCATTTGTCTTTCAGCCATTTTATTAGATGCTTCTTCTCTCTTGTTTGCTGATTGAAGAGTGAACATCATATCTGAACCAATCCCTATTCCCCAATTATCATTTTCTGTTAAAAAAGATTGTTCATATGCATTTTGTTTTATTTGTTGGTTAAATTTTTCCATTTCTCTATTAAATTCTATTTTTTCTTCATCTATTTGTTCAACTGTTTTTCTAAAGCGAGCACTCCTTTGATAAGATTCTCCTAAACTCCATTTCCATTCTTTTGGCATATCTTTATTTCTCTCTTGAAAGTTATATTTGTTTTGCATTATTATAAGTGAATGTTGTATTTATTTTATTTTAACCTAAACAATGTTTGTATCTTTTGTTTCAGAATCTTGTTTTACAATATTTAATTGTTTTGTAAATAAAAATGCATCAGCACCAATTCTCCTGCGTTTCAAATTACAAGATAAACAAGCTAATACACAATTTCCACTATTATGACCAATATCATTATTTATTCGGTCTAATGTCCATTGTTTATTTTCTCTCACAATCTCATATAACAAACATACTTTTTCATTGCAATAATAACATGATAATTGATTCTTCTTGAAAATATCTATTACTTCTTCAATTTGAATAAAATTTTGATTATCTAATCTTTTTTTAATAATATCTTGTTGTTTATAGCTAGATAATTTTTTGTTAATTAATGATTGTATAATTTTATAATGTTCTTCAGTTAATTCAAGTTTAAAATTATTTATTATATTTGTTTTTCTCTCAAGCAACAAAATCAAATCTTCTAAAATATTTATTTGTTTCTCTTCTTCAAAGAATTGAATAGGTATTCCCCATCTTTCTACATCTTTCTTTTTTTTTATACTAATAGGTTCTTTTTTTAATTTATTTATTTGATACTTATTATTTGTTCCATTAATAAATATTTTTTTATCTTCGGACATTGTTAATATTATTATTATTACTTTATAATATAATCTAAAATAATATATTATAATTTATAGTTAAAGTTAATTTATTATAATAATATAAAAAGATGTTAACAAATAATGATTTGCAAGATTTTTCTGAAATAGAAATAGAAGAAATTGAAGAAACCCAAGAAACCCAAGAAACAATAAAAAAAGAGGAATGCATTGAGTTAAAAAATATAAAATATAAAACAATGTTGATAAATGGAACTGTTATTCAAGAAATAAAATCATCAAATGATTTATCTAATTTGGAAAAATTTCTAGAAGATAATAAAACAAAAAATCAGAATGAGCCATGGTCTAAATTAGATAAAACAGTAAAAACAAAGAAATTGATTGCATTTGCAGAAAATTATTCCAAAGAGAAAAATTATGACAGTGAAGATGAAAGTTTATTAATTGCATTTTTAAAAGATTCATTAGATAGAAAAAGACTTCAAAGAATTAAAGATGTTGATTATGATAAGACAACTGGAGAAATAAAAGATATACCTGCTCTACATTATAATAAAGTAACAAAGCATTTTACTTTAAAAAATATGGATAAAAGATTATCTACATTGAAAAGTTTACCACCTAAAAAAGTGCGTGTTACAGCTAAGAATATAAAGGATAATTCAAAAATAGAAATATTATCTGATTCCGAAAAAGATGAATAATAATGAAAATATATATGAAATAAAATATAGAAACTATTATATAATATACATATCAAAAGATATATATGTTATTAAATGAATTAGAGCCATTAACATGCATTTTAAATAGTTTGACTCCTGAAGAGGAGCCAAGTTATATAAATGATGCTCATAATAATAAGAATGAAATAGAAATGATTGAGACATGTTTACAGCTTATGTATGATTATATAAATGAAAATCCAACAAGTATTAGTGAACCTGATTTTGAAGAAGATATGTTTACTGATATAAAAGAACTGTTTACTATTCATTTTCAAGGAGATACATTTTTTAATGAGGATGCTGAGGATGAAATAGATAATATAATTGATACTGCAGCTTCTATTTTTTATGATAATTTTCTACCAAGACGCTCACAAAGAAGTGTTTGCAAAAATAAACGCTCAATAAATGAAATTAAATATTTAGAAAAACAAATTAAAGAATTAAGTGAACTTGAACAACCAGAACAAAGGACATCAGAATGGTATAAATTTCGTCACAATTTAATAACAGCAAGCAATGCATATAAAGCATTTGAAAACCAGAACACTCAGAACCAACTTATATATGAAAAATGTCAACCTTTATTTATACCAGAGAATGAAAATGAAAACGATAATAATATACAAAAACAACAAGTAAATACAAATAGTACACTACATTGGGGACAAAAATATGAACCTATTTCGGTAATGATATATGAAGATAAATATAAGACAAAAGTAGGTGATTTTGGATGCATTCAACATCCGCAGTACTCTTTTTTAGGTGCATCACCAGATGGTATAAATATTGATAAGGATAATGGACGCTATGGAAGAATGCTTGAAATTAAAAATATTGTGAATCGTGAAATTAATGGGAATCCAAAGAAAGAATATTGGATTCAAACCCAACTACAAATGGAAGTATGTAATTTGGATGAGTGTGATTTTTTAGAAACAAAATTTGTAGAATACTCAAATTGGAACGAATTTGAAGAAGATAATGATGAATATGATAATAATATAACATTATCTAAGGATGGCTCATTAAAAGGTATAATCATTTATTTTCATACAAATGATGGTAAACCTTTTTATGCGTACAAACCGCTTCATATAATATCATCAGACGAAATAGAAAATTGGGAACAAAACATGATTGAACATTATGAATCCAACGAGTATGGTTATACATTTTTAAAATTTATTTACTGGAAATTAGAAGAATATAGTTGTGTATTAGTATTAAGAAATAAAAAATGGTTTGAAGATAATATTGAACAACTTAAAAATATATGGTCAATCATAGAAGAAGAGAGAAAAACCGGTCATACTCATCGTGCACCAAATAAAAGAGTTAAAAAAGAAATAGAATGTGAATCATTGCAATCAAATTCAGGATGTTTATTAAATATAAAAAATAAATCTATAATAAGTGTCATCAAAATAAGAACAGAATCTTTTGATGAAACAAAGGCAAATATGTGATAAAGGTTTAAAAGGTAGGTAGTTCAGGTCCAAGTTGATTTCCTAAAAATAAATTTAAAGGAGTTGAATAATATCCAACTCTTACTGATTCTGTAGTTACACTAGGTGAAGGTGGGAGGGGTTGTGAAATATTAGAAGCTATTTGTTGTTCTTTATAAAGAGCTCCACAAAATTCTGCAGGACGACATTGTCCAACATCAGGATTGTTAGGATACTTAAGATTATTAGTAATTTGAGTATAAGAACCAACTTTAAATGTTGGATAATGCCACCAAATGTTAGCATCACTATTATTGGTTACAGTTTTTCTTCCAGTCAAAGGGTAGGAATCTTTTAAAAGAGGAATTTCTGTACTTTGAGGATATGTACCAGGAATAAGTTCTAAATTATTAGAATATCCTTCCTTATAAAAAAAAGATGATATCAATATTAAAAATATTAAAATAGATAAACATATAGATGTTTTATTGTTAAAGTTCATATATATATAAAATATTTTTATTTATTAAGCATTTTTATTTACATCTTCAATAAAATCAACTTCTTTATCTAATTCAGTTTGTTTATATGCAAAATTATCAAATATATTTTTTTTTATTTCAGAATCTGAACCATTTATAGGATTTATACAAATTGATTGAATTTCAGTTAATTTTTTATAAAATTCCTTTACTTTTTTATTAACTAATATTCGTGAAGGGTCAAAAGATGTTAAATATAGTCCTTCAAGTAATTTCACTCTTGATAATGCTACATAAGTCTGTCCACATTCAAATATACCTCTTCCTACATCTATTTCAGCAGATTCTAATGTTGCACCTTGAGATTTATGTATTGTTATAGCCCATGCCAATATCAAAGGAATTTGCGATAATCCTATTCCTGGTATGCGTTCACTTATCCATACATGTGGTGCCATTTCCCTTTCATAACCATTGCTAAATTTTACCATAGGAAATCCTAATGGACTAATACTTGTAACTATTCCTTGACTCCCATTACATAAAACAGGACTATCTTCTGTGCATGGAATATTAATTAAACACATAACTTTTGCTCCAATTTTTAAATTCATTATATCATCACACATCATATTATCATGTAAATATTTTAATTCATACTCTATTTCAGCATCAGTAAAATGTTTTCTTATTTCTTTTTCTTCTTCTGTTATTGGCAAATTTTTACAAAACTTTAATTCATATTGAATAACTGATTCGCTAGGTATTAATCCCATTTCATAATTATTAATTGCATCTGATTGCATACGTGTAGGGAGTAATTTTGTTGGTTTAACTAAAATATCAGATGGTATAGGTTTCCCAACAAGTTCAGCCAATTTATTGCAAGTTTTTCTGGTTATCCTTCCTTCTCTTATTTGATTTAAAATGCTTGCATATTCATCATCTTTTTGGCGGAAAATTTTCTTAAGTTGAATTTGACAAGAATTATGAAATGTTTGGTTCCAAAATTCACTTTCAAAACAAAATTGACTACTTTCAGGGTCATCACGGTCTCCAACTGGTGGTAGTTGGAAGAAATCACCACTAAATATTAATTGAATTCCACCAAAAGGTAAATAATTTGTTGCACTTCTGATTGTTCTTCCTATTTTATCCAATAGATTAAATAATTTATAAGACAACATACTTACCTCATCTATTACAAGAATGGATGTAGATTTCCAATTTTTTACACTATTTTTGTTACTACAAACTTTTTTGACAATTTGTTCAGTTGAACCTTTACCTAATCCAATTCCAGCCCAAGAATGTAAAGTTCTAGCATTACAATTCAATAATATTGCAGCTCTACCAGTAAGTGCGCAAATTTGAATTTTTCTTCCATGTTTTTTTGCATTTTCATAAATTTTTTTTATTAACTCTGATTTACCTGAACCACCTGGTCCAGTAATAAATACATTATTTCCTGAAATGTATTTATTATATGCTTCATTTTGTTCATTTGAAAACTCAATATTCATACAACAAACAGACTAATAATTATATTGTTATGTATTTAAGCTGTTGTTTAATCAATTTTATTATTAATAATATAATATATTTAGATGTTTGAATAATTTATATTAATATATTAAAAACAAATTTAGAATTTTATCAATTAATTATACAATAAATATGAATATACAGACAATGGATTCTCAAGAAATTGATATGCGTGTTACAAAAAGAAATGGTAATTTAGAGAATATTTCATTTGATAAAATATTAAAACGTGTAAAAAAATTATGTCAAGAAGCTAATATTCAAATTAATTATTCATCACTTGTTATGAAGGTGATTGACCAACTTTATGATAAAATCCCTACTACAAGAATTGATGAACTTACCGCAGAACAATGTGCTGCACTTTCAACAAATCACCCTGATTATGGTGTGCTTGCAGGTCGTATTATTGTTAGTAATCATCAAAAGAATACAAATGAATCTTTCTCTCAAGTAATGGAAAATTTATATAACAATACTGATATACATGGCAATCATTCTCCAATTATTTCACATAAATTATGGAATATTATTAGATATAATAAAGATTTGCTTGATTCATGGATAAATAATGATAATGATTATTTAATAGATTATTTTGGATTTAAAACATTGGAACGTGCTTATCTTTTTAAGATTAATGGAATCACAGTAGAGAGACCACAGCATATGTGGCTCCGTGTTTCATTAGGAATTCATGGGTCTGATTTAAATGCAGCTAAAGAAACATATAATTTAATGTCACTCAAATATTTTACACATGCAACACCAACTCTTTTTAATGCAGGGACACCAAAAGCACAGTTGAGTTCATGTTATTTGATTGCAATGGAGTCAGATAGTCTTGAGGGAATATTTAGTACTCTTACTGATTGTGCTCAAATCTCCAAATGGGCAGGTGGCATTGGACTTCATATCCATAATATTCGTGCAAATAATTCTCTCATTCGTGGGACAAATGGACAATCTACTGGGATAGTACCAATGTTGCGTGTGTTTAATAATACTGCACGTTTTATTAATCAAGGAGGTAAACGCAATGGCTCTTTTGCAATCTACCTAGAGCCATGGCATGCAGATATTGAGGATTTCTTGGAAATGCGGAAAAATCACGGAGATGAAGAGCAAAGGGCGCGCGACCTTTTTTATGCTTTATGGGTTTCAGACCTTTTTATGGAGCGTGTTAAAACCAATGCAAAATGGTCTTTATTTTGTCCGAATGAATGTCCTGGATTAGCAAATGTATATGGAGACAAATTTGTTGAACTTTACACAAAATATGAAAATGAAGGAAAAAGTAGAAAGACCATAAATGCACGCGACTTGTGGTTCCGTATTTTGGATGCCCAAATGGAAACCGGTACACCTTATTTATTATATAAGGACTCTTCCAATAAAAAGAGTAATCAGAAAAATCTTGGCACCATAATGAGTTCAAATTTATGCTGCGAAATTATAGAGTACTCAGACGATAAAGAAACTGCCGTTTGTAACCTGGCATCCATTGCCCTTCCGACTTTTGTGAATGAAGAGACGAAAACATTTGATTATGATAAGTTGCACGAAGTTGCAAAAGTGGTCACCAATAATCTAAACAAAGTGATTGATGTGAATTTTTATCCTACACCAAAGACAAAGGCATCTAATTTAAAACATAGACCTATTGGAATTGGTGTGCAAGGACTAGCTGACACTTTTATTTTAATGGATATTGCATTTCATAGTGATGAAGCGAAGGAAATCAATAAAAATATATTTGAAACCATTTATCACGCAGCCTTAAGCAAATCTAATGAAATTGCAGTACATCGCACCAAAATGTTGAAGCTTTTATTAAATGGTCCTAGAGAAAAATTACTGGAACAAGTGAATGAATATGACTATGTCCGTTTGAAGAAAGACCCTGAACTTCTTGGCGCTTATTCATCTTTTGAAGGTTCGCCTGCATCTGAAAGAATATTACAGTTTGATTTATGGGATGTGAAACCTTCTGACCGTTATGATTGGGCAGCCTTGAAAGACTATATTTGGGCTGGTGGTCTCCGCAATTCACTCCTAGTTGCTCCAATGCCAACTGCAAGTACATCACAAATTCTAGGATTCAATGAATGTTTTGAGCCATTAACAAGTAATTTATATAGCCGACGTACTTTGGCAGGGGAATTTGTAGTGGCAAATAAATATTTGATGCGCGATTTAATAAAACTTGGATTATGGAATGAAAAAATAAAAAACAATATTATTGCAAATCAAGGTTCTATTCAACAACTTACTATGTTACCAGAACATATCCGAAACAAATATAAAATTGTTTGGGAAATGCCAATGAAGCATCTAATTGATATGTCTGCAGATAGAGGTGCATTTATTTGTCAAAGTCAGAGTTTGAATTTATGGTTGGAAGACCCAAATTATAATAATTTAACTTCAATGCATTTTTATTCATGGTCAAAAGGATTGAAAACAGGAATTTATTATTTGAGACGCAAAGCAAAACACCAAGCACAACAATTTACAATTGAACCAGAGAAGTTAAATCAAGGAGAACAAGATGAAATTTGTGAAATGTGTTCTGCTTAAAACTCAAATTCATAGTAAAAGTTATAAAGAAATTAATAAGAGTTATATCCTGTTTCTTAATCAAACCATTCTAATGTACAACATTCTAATTCTGAAGTACAATGTTGAACATCTGGATATGGTTCTGGGAATTCTTCTTCATATGGAAGAAATTCTAAGTATCCATGTTTTTCTTGATACTTTTTACATTTTTCTGCATAATTATAGTAATCCTTTTCACAATCAAATATTTCTTTGTCACCAATTTTATTCAAATCAACTCCTAATAAATAAGTATCATAAGCGGACTCTGAATTTTCTCCAGGTTGCATCTCCTTTCCATATCCGACAAATCCATTGCCACGTTCTCCATTGTAGATATTTTTTGCACAGCTAACACAATAACCAATAAAAGCTCCATTCCAAACTCCAAAATAAGCACAATCATTGCATTTTTCCGGTCCTGAATTGTCAATATGATTTTGTGCCCATTTTACTGGGAATTTTAAAGCATACAAAGATTCTCCAAAATAATAATATTTAAATAATGAAGGATGTTCTTTATAAACATAAGCAATTTTTGATGTATCCCTTAAATGAAGTTTGCTATAATGTAATCTGTAAAGCCCTGACATCTTGAGATTTTGTTGTATGCTCTAGTTTTATACAATAAAAAAGTTTTTAAATTTTATTTCAATTTTTTATTGTATTTTTTAAATTATTTTTTATAATATTTATCAAATAAACAAACCTGATGAAGAATCACTATTTTATTTTGTTTTCATGAAAACATCAATTGCTTTACATTCATGTATATAAAAGTTACATGAATATGAATATTTTATATTTGTTTAAATTATATATGAATGGATTAATAATTGTTGGATTATTTTTTTTAATTACTTTTTTTATTGAAAAAACTACAAATTTAAAACCTACTATCAATTATAATAATAAATTTGAATACATACCTATAATAACAGCTAATATTTATGCTGATTTATTCATAATTTTTGTTACTTTCACAAAAATTTATGTCAAAATCAAATCTTTAGAAGGATGGTATAAAAAATATAGATTATCTGCTATGATAGCAGATATATTGATTGGTGTTTTATATATGTTATTAGGAAGATATCTAGTTTATAAAAGCGGTCTAAAAATTGGCTTAACAGCATTTGCTTTTCTATGTGTAGCCATTCAAATATTCTTTGACTTTTTATTTTATATTTTCTTTACAATCATTCCTGAAGGCTCAAATGATATGTTAGATTATTTCAAAGGTTATTCAAAAGAAGTAGGTGCAAGTGCTTTATTAGGAGATAGTTTTCTAGTAATAATGGCTGTTATAATAAGTGCTTTATTGAACCAAACAAGTTATGATACTAATATAATATTTTTAATTATAAGTATTTACTTAGCACCTTATTTTATTTATATGAAAGATTAAAAATTCAGATTTTATTTTGTAAATAATATGTGTTTCAAATGTTGAAAGAGATAAAATAAATTATCTTGTTTTATTTACAAACCTCCGAAATTTTATATTATTTTCACAAATATCATTGCCAAATCTTAGCATATGAAAACATCTAGCACATATCATAACATCAACAAATGCATTATGTAGGTCCTTTGGTTTATAACCAAAATAATATTCATATAATTCAGCTAGTGTAGGAAATTTCACATATTCTCTTCCTGTTCTAAGAGAGATTGCTTTGATATTACACATATCAATCGTCTCTTGCATTGTACAAAATAATTTATTAGAATTGGCAAAAGTTTGCCATAAAATTAATTTGCGTTCCCAATCTCCCTTATTTATTTCTGGATTCATAACAGACCTTAACATTTCAGCATTTATAATTTTATGGTCAAAACTCATATTATGTGCAACACACAAATCGGCTTTCATAAATAATTCCATAAAATTCTCTAATATGTCTGTAATCTTTTTCCCTTTTAACTTACACATTTCATTTGTTATTTTATGAATATTTGTACTCTCCTCACTGATTTCAATTCCAGGAAGTAATTTAATAATATTATCAGACTCATTAATTAGCTGACAAGTATCTGTATCATAATAAATCCAGCTTATTTGAACAATATAAGGCCAATCTTGAATATTTGTAACAGAAGGTTGTTCCTTCTGATTCTTGGGTAGTCCAGTGGTCTCAGTATCAAAGATTAAAACTCTCATTTTATTGATTCTATTTTATTTTGTAGATTGATTTTAAATTACTTATTTATAATCAATTTTTTTTAAATTTCTAATTATAAAATATGGAAAATGCTTTGGCAGATAAATTATGGGAAAACTTTCCCTTTAGATCTCCTAGAAGAAGTTAGTCAAGATGGTAGAAATTTTAATAGAGGAGAAAAGTATATTTTATTTAACCCAAATACAAATCAAAAAACGAAGGCATATTTGTGGGTTATAATTCAGATAATAACGTTATTCTGTTTATAGATTTTAATTTGCAAGTACCACACTTTATTCCTATGGATAATACTTTCAGAATTTATAGATTAAGTGATATAACTAATATGATACATGATAATACTGGTTTATACCATGATGCACAAAATTATATAGCAAATTATTTAGCAGGTGGAAAAAAATCTAGAAAGCAAAAGAAATCTAGAAAACAAAAGAAATCTAGAAAGCAAAAGAAATCTAGAAAACAAATAAAGAAAATAAAATCTAGAAAATATAGAAAATAAATTTATAAAAAGAATATTATAAATATTCATTACTTGATTGTGAATGAAAACTTTATCTACATGCTATATTATGTATTGGGTTTTGAATAGTAATATGATTTTCTATATCATTATTTTCTAGTAATTCTAGTTTATTATTTATTTTATAAAAATAAGCATAATAAAGACGAATGATTAACATGGTGAAATCTAAACACATCAATGGTGCATAATTAAAAATCAATGGAGTATTATTCGTTACAATTGCATAAGATAAAGCAAAACAAGTACCACATAATAAAATAACTTTTTCTGGAACATTATATTGATTTGCATTTTTATTATGTATATTGGCGTATGCTTCTGGAATATAACATAAAAAATAAAGAATAGATGCAATATTCATCAAATAATTTGTATGAAATTCACTCATTTTCCAATTTATATCAAAATATTAATAATATGTTTATAATATGTTTATAAGTGTAAATAATTTTTAAACATAATTTTTACAAATTCCAAAACTACGACGATGCCAAATTGTTATACCATGTGTCTTGATTCCATCCAAATGTTTTGCTGCACCATAACCTTTATTACTATCTATGCTGTATTTATTTGCAAGTTCAGGATATTCTTTGCATAACTCATCAATATATTCATCACGTTCTACTTTAGCTAAAATAGAAGCAGCTGCAATTGCACTAAATTTATTATCACCACCTTCAATACATATATGGTTTAATTGTTCAATTATTTTCTTAGTTTTATTGAAAGATGTATAAGGTTTGAAATAATTTCCATCTATTAATCCCATAAATTTATTGTTATCTAATGCAGTATATTTTTTATTATATTTTTCAATTACTCCTTCAATGCTTTTATGCATTGATTGTTGTGTTGCTTGAAGAATATTGATGGTATCAATTGTTTTCTCATCTTCATAAGTAATATGCCATGAAATTGCATGTTCTTTAATGTATTGAGCAACCTCCATAATTTTCTTTTTAGAAGTAAATTTTTTAGAATCTTTCATTTTAAAATGATCAAATGAATCATCTTTAGGTAAAATAACAGCTGCAGTATAAACCCTACCAAAAAGCGGTCCTCGTCCAACTTCATCAACACCAATTTCAATAATAGTAGGGTCTTCCAAATAATATCTAGAGAGAATATTTGCCTTTGCTCTAGTTTTTTTATTTTTACTAGATTCTTCATGTGATATAGAATGGTCACAATCCTCAATAATCTCGCACGATTCATAATCACTAGCTACTTCTTTCAATTCTATTTTATTATACATAATAAAGTTATAATGTATTCTATAGTTTATTATTTTTAATTCAATTTTTATATTTTCACAATATAAATTATACAATGTTATTTACAATGAAAAATGGAGCATTATTTCTTTTAATTATTTTATTATTAGGACTTGTTCTTTGTTCTGTTTTAGGAGGTAATTGTAATAGAAAAGAAGGTTTTGGAGAGAAGATTAAAGAGAAGACTGGTGTCTCCACTAGTACTTCAGGAGAAAAAACAGAACATATAGGGAATGTTAAACCATCTGTTTATGAAAATTATGAAAATTATGATCATTATAATGGTTCATCTATTCCAACAACATATTATGGTCCAAATGGAGGAACTGCGACTGTAAGAAATGAGAATGGAAATTATTCTGTTCTTGTTACACATAGTAATGGTTCAACAACATTATATACTACTGCTGTAAATCAAACAACAACATCAACATCAACAAAGAATGTAAGTGAATCATTGAGAGATTCTGTGACTAAAAAAACTTTTTATGGTCCTAATAATGAAACTGCTTATGTTTATATGGGTCCCAATGGTGAATATGTTGTAAAAGTAGTTGACCAAAATGGTAACATCGGGTTATATTCATCATTAACAAATTCAGCATATACAAATAGTTCTACAAGTAGTTCTACAAGTAGCACAAATAGTGAAAGTATTATTACAAAAACAATATATTATGGAGAAAATGGAGGAACAGCAAAAGTTGTTAAAAATAGTTCTACTGGACAATATGTTATTGAAGTAACTGGACCAAATGGAGAAAAAGCAGTTTATTCATCTCTAACAAATACTATTTATACGAATGGAACAGCAAAATTTACAGATACAATTTATTATGGTGCTAATGGAGGACAAGCAGTAATTGTAACTAATGAAAATGGTGAATACATAATCAAAGTTACAGATTCTTATGGAAATGTAGTAGTTTATAGTTCAAAAACAAATACTGCATACACTAACACTGAATACACTACCACAACAAGTGAACCTTATTATTATAATGGAACAAATTATAATACTTATACAACTACAACTACAACTACAGACCCTTATTATAATGCTAGTGCGGGTGCTGTAACTGGTCCATATGGAAATACAGCGTATTATGCGACTGGTCCAAAAGGAAATACTGTTGCAGGAGTAACTACAAATGGCATTCCTGCTTCAGCTATCCCACCGGGTGATGAAGATTTATATATTTTAAAATCACAAATAGTGCCACCTGTTTGTCCAGCATGTCCATCTTCTTCAACTTGTCCAAGACAAGAACCTTGTCCAGCATGCCCAGCATGTGCTCGTTGTCCAGAGCCAGCATTTGAATGCAAAAAGGTTCCAAATTACAATAACATAAATGATAATTATTTACCAATGCCTGTATTAAATGATTTTAGTACATTTGGTATGTAAATATAGTATTTAAAAATAATATTTAAATTGAAATAATTTATATATTATTCACCGCGTTTTTTAATACATTTTTCATCCATTTGAAAAGTTTCTACTTTTTCATCTTGTGGAACAATTCTAATAATACATTTAGCCTTTTTTCCATAAAGAGGTTCTGTACATCCTTTTTCTTTTTTCTTTCCTTTTTTTATTGCTTGTAGTTCTTTTAATTTAAATAATTTTGGTTTTTCGTCAGTACAACGCGACCTAAAATGTTCATATCTTTCTCTCACATCACAATATTTTAAATTAGATTTTTTGTTCAACATTTTATTAATTAATTCATGTAACTCGTAAATATATTTAGAAAAGGATTCTCTATTTTCCATATCACTCATTTTAAGAGGCATTTGTTTAAAATTTCTGGATAAATTCATTCTGCAATATTTGCAAGGCAATACATATTGTAAATTAATAACAAAATCACGATAATTTTTTTTTTCATTTAATGTTGGTTCAACTGGATAATTAAAACTCATAGTGTGTAAATAATGCCACATACTTGGTCCCCAAACAGTAGTAAGCATTCCGTCTCCACTATTATATTCCTCATCTGTATAAACATTATTAAAATTACTATTTTTTGTTATATTTTTCTTTGTTCTATTTTTCTTTGTTTTATTTTGAGTCATATATTAAAGATATAAAAAAACAAATAAAAAAATAAAAACCATAATAAATATATGAATACAAATATTAATGAAGAAAATAATCTATATACATTTTCTAAATATGCCAATGATACTAAACAAGTATCTAATTCTATGACAATTGCATTAATTGTATTATTTATTTATTTAAGTAATCCATTTAACAAATATAGAACCTTATCAACTACACTTTTAGTTTCTGCATTTATTATTTTAGGATTTGCATTATGGAAAAATTTACATATTACTTATAAATTTAGCAAATCATCTAATATTTATTATTTTGATGGTTCATGGTCTAATATTAAAAATAATATGATATGTAGTTATGTTTTTTCAGTATTCATCATTATCTTGATTATCACTGTTATTAAGAATATCTTCTAATAAAAAAAATACTAGTTTTTTAGTATAAGAACTTTTATTTTTATGGATATTCTTGCAACATTTAGCAGAAATTATTTTTTGATAGTATATTTCATCATTTTTAGAGTCTTTTCTTAAAATTTCTATTAAAGTTCCATCTTGCTTTCTAAACAACATAATAAATATATATTTATATCTTTATTTCGTTTATTCAATTATTCTAATTTATTCTTAATACATATATATAATGATGACTTCAAATATGTATATGAAAGGTGGCTCTACAAATCAGTGGTCCAAAATATTAATTGCAATAGTTATTGCAGTTGTAGGAGGGGCTTTAATTTTTGGATTATATAAATGGGCTAAAAGTTCACAAGAAAATGCATCATCTAAATCAAATAATGGAACCAATGATACAACTGAAGGAATGTCTGGAAAAGAAGCAGAAATTATATTATTTTATGTTGATTGGTGTCCTCATTGCAAAACCGCCAAACCCGAATGGGAGCAAGTTAAGGCTGAATATGATGGAAAAACTGTAAATGGATATGTTATTACCTTTACTGAAGTAAATTGTACAAATGAAACAGCAGAAGTTGAAAAAATGATGAACACTTATAAGATTGAGGGATATCCAACTATTAAATTATTGAAAGATGGAACAATTATTGAATATGATGCAAAACCTACCAGAGCAACATTAACACAGTTTTTAAATACTGTACTTTAAAATCTTGAAACTTTATTCACTGATATAAATCTAAAAATTTTATAGCATAATCTATTCCTTGTTCATATAATTCCTCGCGTTTTGTTTGTTCATATAATATTGTTTTTAAATCTTCAAATTTTATTAAATTTAATGATTTAATAATTAATTCGTTTTTTATACTATTTTCTTCAGGTATATATTTTTCACCTAATGAAAAAGTCATATTTGTTATAATATTAACCATATATTCTAATATAGTTGAATCCTCTTTTAGAATATTATTATTTTTTTTATAAAAATTATAAATTCCAAAGATTGTATCTTTATCTTCTACATTTTCTATGCATTTTTTTAAAGGATAATTACACATGATACCCCCATCTATATAAAAGTTACCTTCTATACAAACAGGACATATAACTCCTGGTAAAGCTGATGACATTTGCATAGCTGTTAAAATTGGTAAATCTGGAAAACTTTTATAATTAATATCAAATATTTCTAAAAGATTTGCTTCTAATGTAAAAAAATGTAATTCTATATTTGTGGCTTCATAAAATTCTTTCATAGTTATATCTATTGACCAATCTTTTATAACAAAAAATGGTCTGAATACAATTTCAAAAGCTTTTCTATCTAACAATCCTTTTTTAGAATAAGCATCAAAAAACATTGAAGGAGTTATTTTTACTGCTTCTTGCCAAGGCCGTTTTATAAGATAATCTGTAATCATATTCCATTCAAATTTCATTGATATTAATGTAGCTAATATTGTACCAACAGATGTTGCATAAATAGATTCTATATCATTTATGTTCCAAAAATCATTTTCTTCTAAAAATTTTAATATACCCAATTCAATATATCCTATTGGACCGCCTCCGGAAAGAACTAGATGTTTTATTTTATTTTTTTGTAATTTATTTTTATTTTCTTCATTACCATTTTCTTCATTACCATTTTCTTTATTACTATTTTCTTTATTATCATTTTCTTCTTTACCATTTTCTTCTTTATTATCATTTTCTTCTTTATCATTTTCTTCTTTAACATTTTCTTTATTATCATTTTCTTCTTTACCATTTTCTTCTTTATTATAATCTTCAAAATTTTCCATTAAATAAATATTTTAAATTATTTTTATTTTGTTTTTTTCTAATATATTAAAAATGACAAATATATTTACATTAGAAAATCTTGAGGATTTCTCTGAAAAAATAAATATTGACGATCTTTATGAAAAAAAAAGACAACATGATTTAACACAGCTTGCATTATTTAACAAACTTTTAAATCGCATTCATGTAAAAATAAAGACAATATCAAGACAAAAAATAGATGAACAATTTTGTTGGTTTGTTGTACCTGAAATTATGATTGGTGTTCCAAAATATGACCAAGGAGCTTGCATTGCTTATTTAATGGATAAACTCAATGAAAATGGATTTGCTGTTAGATATACTCATCCAAATGCTTTATTTATATGTTGGAAACATTGGGTTCCATCTTATGTACGTACCGAACTCAAGAAAAAAACTGGTATTATTATTGACGAGTTTGGGAATAAAGTTTCAGAAGAAAGTGATGAAATAAATTTTAATAAAAAGAGTGATCAATCAAACAATTTTGAAAATATGATGTTCAAAAGAAAAGATAATAATATACAATTACAAAAACCACAGAAAAAATTTAATCCTATTAATTCTTATAAACCTCAAGGCTCACTCATATACAATGAAGATTTATTAAACTCGTTAGAAAATAAATTTATTTAATCCTACAACATATGGTTATAATATATGATTATAATATATGGCAATAAGAAATTTGGACACTGAATTTGAAGAAGAATATGAAGACCAAAAATATTTAGAAACAACAGAAGAAGCAATAAACTTTGCGTCAAATTCACTTAATATGACTATAGAAGAATATAATAATTATGTTTATGATTATTGTCAAGGAGATGAATCAAAAATTCAAAAGTTTAATGAATCATTTGTTAGACAATATGAGAGAGATAAATATCATAACAGATTAGATAATTTATCTTGGTTTGTAATCTTAGACATCAGAAATTTTTAGAACAAAATGCATCTAAAAGTAGTAAAAATGAAGAAGGAATTGTAAAATCTAAAGGAATCCAAAAAAGCAAAAAGAGCAAAAAAAGCAAAAAGAGCAAAAAAAATAATAAAAAAAGCAAAAAAAGCAAATCAAAAAGTAAAAAAAGCAAAAAATAACAAAAACAAATCAAAACAAAGAATAAAAATTATATAATTATATAGTATATGGATAAAAAGCGTTCTTTAGATGGAGAATCTAGTAAACAATCAGAAGAAAAATTATATAGACAAGCAGACAGCAGCAGAACCACACCACCACCACCTCTTCCAGCAGCAGGAGCGGCAAGAGCTCCACCACCTCTTCCATCAATGGCACAGATAGCAGCAGGAGCGGCAGCAGCAGCAAGACAGAGAGTTATAGATTTAGATAGAAAAAGAATGTTTCGCGAAAATGTGGTGCAAGGAATAAGAGATGCTGCACCGTTGAATGTTCAAAGTATAATGGGAAGTGGAAGTCCTACACCTGAAGCGATGTTACAAGGTAGTCACAAACCAACGCATTTTAATTCAATTAGTAAAATAAGAGAGTATTGTCCTAATTTAGAATGTGAAGGCGGTGTAAAAAGTATAGGAGGGACCAAAAAATTAAGAAAAATAAAAAGCAAAAAGAGCAAAAAGATCAAAAAAAGCAAAAAGAGCAAAAAAAGCAAAAAGAGCAAAAAAATGAAAAAGAGCAAAAACAAAAGGCAAAAATAATATAATTATTTAATATAATGGACCTAGTAGGCGAATCAATTAATGATGAATTTGCAGCTGAGGCGCCTCC
>Ga0164296_1000849_pt1 | contig 34627 bp, 27 predicted proteins | sample GEODES057metaG_FD_113533 | JGI IMG/M metagenome (GOLD analysis project Ga0164296, IMG submission 113533) | Dystrophic lake water microbial communities from Trout Bog Lake, Wisconsin, USA - GEODES057 metaG | ecosystem: Environmental > Aquatic > Freshwater > Lake | place: USA: Trout Bog Lake...
CCGATCACCGCGATCGACCAGGTGGACCGGCCGGGCGTGCGCATCGCGGTGACGGCGCGGTCGGCCTATGAGCTGTGGCTGGCGCGGAACATCAAGCAGGCGACGCTGGTGCTGACGGATACGCTCGACAGCGCGATGGAGCGGTTCGTGGCCGAGGGGATGGAGGTGCTGGCCGGGCTGCGGCCGCGGTTGATCACCGATGTCGAGAGCCTGCCGGGGGCGCGGATTCTCGACGGGCAGTTCACCGCAGTGCAGCAGGCGATCGGCACGGCGCGGGCGAATGCCGCGGGGGCGGCGTTCTTGCGCGATTTTGTCGAGGAGGCGAAGGCGTCGGGCCTGGTCGCCAGTTTCATTGCCAAGCATGGGGTGCGTGGGTTGTCCGTCGCGCCGGCCGGCTAGATCATTTCGTCCAGCGCTTTTCAGCCCATCAGGAGGCATCCATGGATTTCCAGTTTTCCGACAAGGTGCACGACCTGCAGGAACGCCTGCAGCACTTCATGCGCGAGCACATTTATCCCAACGAGGCGCAGTTCGACGCCGACCTCGATGCCGCGGCAGATCGGTGGAAGAACCCGCCGCTGATGGAGGAGCTAAAGGCCAAGGCGCGAGCGGCGGGGCTGTGGAACCTGTTCCTGCCGGCCCATGAGCATCCGGAGGGGCTGACAAACCTGGAATACGCGCCGCTGTGCGAAATCATGGGGCGCTCGCATATCGCGCCCGAGGTGTTCAACTGCTCCGCACCCGACACCGGCAACATGGAAACCCTGCTGCGCTACGGCAACGAGGCGCAGAAGGCCGAGTGGCTCGCGCCGCTTCTGGAAGGCAAGATCCGCTCCGGCTTCGCGATGACCGAGCCGGCAGTGGCCTCGTCGGACGCGACCAATATCGAGGCGCGGATCGTGCGCGATGGCGACCACTACGTGATCAACGCGCGGAAGTGGTGGACCTCGGGGGCGATGGATCCGCGCTGCGCCATCTTCATCCTGATGGGCAAGACCGACACCAACGCCGCCCGCCACCAGCAACAGTCGATGGTGCTGGTGCCGCGCGACACGCCCGGCGTCCGTGTCATCCGCGCGCTGCACGTTTTCGGCTACGACGACGCGCCACATGGCCACGCCGAGGTTGAATTCAACGACGTCCGCGTGCCGGTCTCCAACATCCTGCTCGGCGAAGGCCGCGGCTTCGAGATCGCCCAGGGGCGCCTTGGGCCGGGGCGCATCCACCACTGCATGCGCCAGATCGGCGTCGCCGAGCGCGCGCTCGAGACGATGTGCAAACGCGTGCGCGCCCGCGTCGCCTTCGGCAAGCCGCTCGCCGAGCAAGGGGTGATCATGGAATGGATCGCCGATAGCCGGATCGAGATCGAACAGGCACGCCTGCTCGTCCTCAAAGCCGCGGACATGATGGACCGCGTCGGCAACAAGGAAGCGCGGGCGGAAATCGCCATGATCAAGGTGGCGGTGCCGAAAATGGTGCTGGCCGTGCTCGATCGCGCCATCCAGGCCCACGGCGGCGGCGGCGTGTCGCAGGAATTCCATCTGGCCTACGCCTGGGCGACAGGGCGGACGATGCGCCTGGTGGACGGACCCGACGAAGTGCACCGGGCGGCGGTGGCGAAGCTGGAGTTGCGGAAGCACGGGTAGGGGAGGGAAGGCGAAGCGAAGGGGCTCCGCCGGCCAAGGGCTTCGCCCTTGGAACCCTTCGACTTACGCGGCTGGATGGTCGTTCTTCGGTTGATAACACCTTTCTTGGCGCCGCAGGCAATCGGACGGAGGGGCCGCGCGATGTTGGGTGCGGTGGCGGATGTTTTATGGGCTTCGCCACTCTCCCGCGGCGGGATCGTGGGATTGCGACTGAAGGTCGGCGCCACAGCCGAAAGATGGGGTGGGATCCAAGGGCGAAGCCCTTGGCCCGCGGAGCGCCTTCCTTCAACGCGGGTTTGAGTGCGACTCGTCCGACACGGGCAAACTAGCTGAATGTTCAAACGTCGCGCTCTCCTCGCCGCGCCCGCAGTTCTGGTGGCGGCTTCCTCGCAGGCTGCCGGTCAGAAGGTGGCGTCCGTTCAGTCGGCGGGTTCGTTCGATGCCTTCATCAACGGGGTTCGTACCGATGCGGCGAAGGTTGGCATCAAGCCGGCGACGTTGGATCGGGCGTTCAAGGGCGTGAAGGTGAACCAGCGGGTGATTGAGCTGGATCGCAAGCAGCCAGAGTTCACATTGACCTGGGAGCAGTATCGCACGCGGATCGTGGGGGAACCGCGGATCTCCAAGGGGCGGGAGCTGTTCGCACAGCACCGGGCGTTGTTGGCGCGGATTACGGCGCAGTATGGCGTCGGGCCGGGGCCGATCATGGGGATCTGGGGGCTCGAAAGCGACTATGGCAAGTCGACCGGAGGCTTCAATGTGATCGAGGCGCTGGCGACTTTGGCGTGGGAGGGACGGCGGGGGGCGTTTTTCCGCGGTGAGTTGATGGACGCGCTCAAGATCATCGATCATGGCGACATCACGCCGGAGCGGATGACGGGGTCGTATGCGGGGGCGATGGGGCAGCCGCAGTTCATGCCGGACAGCTATCTGCGGTTCGCGGTGGATTTCTCCGGCACCGGCAAGCGCGACATCTGGGGTGACACGGGTGACATTTTTGCCTCCATCGCCAATTACCTGGCGAAATCGGGATGGAGCGAGCGGATGCCTTGGGGGGTACCGGCGGTGTTGCCGGCGGGGTTCGATGCCGCCCAGGCGGGGCGGGAGAACAGGCGGACGGTTGAGCAGTGGCGCTCGATGGGCGTGCAGCCGGCAGGGCGGAGTTTGCCGGCGGAGGGGATGGCGATGGTGATCCTGCCGGGCGGTGCGGCGGGGGAGGCGTTCCTGGTGAGCCAAGCCAATTTTACCGCAATAAGGCGCTATAATCCTTCAGATTTCTATTGCCTGTCGGTGGGGCTGATCGGCGAGAAGGTGACGGCGTGAGGGCGCTTTGGCTTGCGCTGATGTTTGCGCTGTGCGGCTGCAAGCTGTTCCCGGTGGCGCCGGGCACGCCGCATTATGTGCTGGAACGGCCCTATCAGTCCGATGGGGTATGGCGGTATCCGCGGGAGGATTTCGCCTACACGGATACCGGGCTGGCGACCGTTTATGACGGGTCGGGCCGGACGACGGATGGCGAGAGCTTCGATGCGACGGCACTGGCGGCGGCGCATCCGACGTTGCAGTTGCCGGCGTTGGCGCGGGTGACGAACCTTGAGAACGGGCGCCAGGTGCTGGTGCGGATCAACGATCGCGGGCCGGCGAGTGCGGCGCGGTTGCTGGGCATCACCCGGCGGACGGCGGAGTTGCTGGGGGCGCCGGGGGCAATGGCATTGCGCGTGAAGGTGCAGGTGCAGGAGGCGGAGAGCCGCGCGATGGCGGCGGATCTGCGGGAGGAGGGGCCGGCGCTGACGGTGGCGGCGGCGCCGTCGGGTGCGGTGCAGAAGGAATCGCTGGCGCCGCCCGCGGGTGCGGTGCAGGCGTCGCGGGTGCAGAGCGCGGCGGCCGGGCCAACGCCGCAGGCGAGCACTACGGGCACGCCGCCTGGCAACGTGCCGCTTCGCCTGCCGCCCGAGGTGTGGCTGACCACGCCGCGGCCAGGGGCGCTGGCCATCGAGTGCGGCGCGCTCAGCCGCCCCGAATATGCCAATGTGTTGCGCAACCGGCTGGCAGCCTATGGGGCGCAGGTGATGACCGATTACAACGCGCCGCGTGATCGCGCCTACATGGTGCGGCTGGGTCCGTTTGCCAGCGTGGAGGCGGCGGAGGCAACGCTGCGGCGGGTTCTGACCATGGTTCCGGATGCGCGCATCATCGTTCAGTGATGGACGGCGCGCCGGTTTGGCGCTACCTCGTGGCCGAAGGAGAGTTCCCGTGCTGAAGCGTCGTTTCCTGCTTTCCGGCCTGTTTTTTCCGGTCATCGGCGAGGCTTTTGCGCAGGCGCCGAAGAAGCCGGCTGCCCCGGCAAAGCCCTCGGCTGCGCCGGCGCGCCCGCGCAAGCCGGCAGAGCCGGTGGTGAGCGGGAGCCCGGCGCAATCACCAGTCGGTCCGGTCGACACGGCGGCGAAGTATGCCATCGCGATCGATTTCAACACCGGTACCACGCTGCTGGAAAAGGACGCTGACGTCATCATGACGCCGTCGTCGATGACCAAGCTGATGACCGCCTATATCGTCTACGGCATGCTCCGCGCCGGGCGCCTGAAGCTCGACCAGGAGTTCCCGGTCAGCGAGAAGGCCTGGCGGATGGGCGGCTCCAAGATGTTCGTGCCGCTGGGAGCGCAGGTGAAGGTCGAGGACCTCATCCGCGGCATGATCATCCAATCCGGCAACGATGCCTGCATCGTGCTCGCAGAGGGGATCGCGGGTTCGGAGGAGCAGTTCGTCGAGCTGATGAACCAGCGGGCGAAGGAACTGGGGCTCGACCACAGCACGTTCCGCAATACGACGGGTTGGCCTGATCCGGAGCACCGGATGAGTGTGCGCGACATCGCCACGCTGGCGCGGCGGCTGATCATGGATTTCCCCGAATATTACAAATACGACGCGGAGAAGAGCTTCAAATACAACAATATCGAGCAGGAAAACCGCAACACCCTGGTGCAGAAGGGCGTCGCCGACGGGCTGAAGACCGGGCATACCGAGGATGGCGGTTATGGTATGGTGGTGAGCGCGCTGCGTGGCGGGCGGCGCTCGATCGTGGTCATCAACGGGCTGCATTCGATGCGCCAGCGCGCCGAGGAGGCCGAGCGCCTGCTCGACTGGAGCTTCCGCGAATACGAGAATGTGACGTTTTTCGCCGCCGATGAGGTGATCGAGCATGCGCCGGTGTGGCTTGGCGTCCTGCCGACGGTGCCGCTGATCGGCGGGCGCGATATCACTATGACGTTGCCGCGCGGCTGGCGCGAGAAGGCGAAGGTAACGGTGGAATACACCAAGCCAGTCCCGGCGCCGGTGATGCGCGGGCGGCCGACGGGCTTCGTGACCGTGAGCGGCACGGGGATGCCCGATGTCCGCGTGCCGTTGCTGGCGGGTGCCGATGTGGCGCGGCTCGGGTTGACCGGGCGGGCGACGGCGGCGCTCGGCCGGCTTGTGAGCGGCAGCTGACCCTCGGCCGGTTCATCACGTTCGAGGGCGGGGAGGGGGGCGGCAAGTCCACTCAGATCCGCCTGCTTGCGGCCGCGCTGGCGGCCCATGGCCTGCCGGTACTGCAGACCCGCGAGCCTGGCGGCACCGCGGGGGCGGAGGCATTGCGCGGGCTGCTGCTGTCGCCGGCGATCCGCTGGGCGCCGCGCAGCGAAGTATTGATGCACTTCGCCTATCGCTTCGACCATGTCGACCGGCTGATCCTGCCGGCGCTGCGCGCGGGCATATGGGTGCTGTGCGACCGCTACGTCGACAGCACGGTGGTTTACCAGGGCGTCGGCCAGAATGCCGGGGCGGGCATGATCGACACGTTGCGGGGCATGCTGGGCCTGCAGCCCGACTTGACCTTGGTGCTCGACGTGCCGGTGGCAACCACGGTGGCGCGGCTGAGCGGCCGAGGTGGCGGGGCGGATCGCTATGAGAACCTCGGCGAGGCCTTCTTCCACAAGGTGCGCGAGGGCTTTCTGGCTTTGGCTGCGCAGGCGCCGGAGTGCTACGCGGTGGTGGATGGGACACGGGAGGTCGAGGTGGTGGAGGCTGACATCGCCGACATCGTCGCGCGGCGGTTCGCGTTGCAATGAACGCGCCGGCACCCCGCGCCAATCCGCGCCTGCTCGGTCATGAGAGCGCCGAGGCGCAGGTGATCGAGGCGATCCGTACCAACCGCCTCCATCATGCTTGGCTTATCACCGGCCCGCGCGGCATCGGCAAGGCGACCTTGGCCTACCGCTTTGCCCGCGCGCTGCTGGCGGGACAGACCGAGGGCGCCTCGCTCGGGCTGCCGGAGATGCATCCGGTGTTTAAGCGTGTCGCCGCGAGCAGCCACGCCGACCTGCTGACGGTCGAGCGTGAATACGATCCCAAGCGCAAGCGCATGCAGACCGAGATCGTCATCGACAGCGTGCGCGACGTGGTTTCCTTCATGCACCTCACCCCGGCCGATGCGGCCTGCAAGGTCGTCGTGGTCGATGGCGCGGAGACGCTGAACCGCAATGCCGCCAACGGGTTGCTCAAGGTGCTGGAGGAGCCGCCGGCCCGTTCGGTGCTGATCCTGACGTGTGAAACGGCGGGCAGCCTGCCGGTGACGATCCGCAGCCGCTGCCGTCGGCTGGAGCTGGCGCCGTTGCCGCAGGCGGATGTTGAGATGCTGCTGGGCGCTTACATGCCGGACCTCGAGCCGGAGGCGCGTGCACGGCTCGCGGGCCTGGCGGAGGGCTCGATCGGGCAGGCACTGTATCTCGCCTCCGCCAGTGGCATTGGGCTCGCGGAGACAGTCGCGGCGCTGCTGGCCGATCCGCGCCATGCCTCGCGGGCGTGGCTGGCTGAAAAGCTCGAGGGGCTGACCAAGACCGATGAAGGGTTTTCCGATTTTGCCAATGTCCTGCGCGCGATGATCAGCAACGCGGTGCGTGCCCGCGCGCGGGGCGAGGCGGTGGACGGGGTTGCGGCGCGTCCCCTTGATGCCCTGATCGACGCATGGCAGAGGATCGGCGAACTGCAGGCGCTCACCGAGGATTTGCATCAGGACAAGCTGCAAGCCGCGGTGATGAGTATTTCGTTGGCCTGCGGGCCGGGACAGGGCACGCAATGACCAAGACCTATTACGTTACCACGCCGATCTATTATGTGAACGATGTTCCGCATATCGGACACGCCTACACCACCGTTGCCTGCGATGTGCTGGCACGCTGGAAGCGGCTCGACGGCTACGACGTGTTCTTCCTTACCGGCACCGACGAGCATGGCCAGAAGGTCGAGAAGGCAGCAGAGACTGCGGGGGTCGATCCGCAGAGCTTCACGGACCGGGTCAGCGTCGCTTTCCGAGAGATGGCGGCGACGATGGGGATTTCCAACGACGATTTCATCCGCACCACCGAGGCGCGGCACAAGGCGTCTGTTGCGGAATTGTGGAAGCGGCTGGAGGCCTCTGGCGACATCTATCTCGGCGGCTACGAGGGCTGGTACGCCGTGCGCGACGAGGCGTTCTACGACGAGGACGAACTGCGCACGCTGCCCGATGGCGGCAAGATAGCGCCGTCCGGTGCGCCGGTGGAATGGGTGGTGGAACCGAGCTATTTCTTCCGCCTCTCCGCCTGGCAGGAGCGGCTGCTGGCCTTCTACGAGGCGAACCCCGGCTTCATCGCGCCCGACGCGCGGCGCAACGAGGTGCTGAGCTTTGTCCGCGGCGGCCTGCGCGACCTGTCGATCAGCCGCACGAGCTTTACCTGGGGCATTCCGGTGCCCGGCGATCCCAAGCACATCATGTATGTCTGGCTCGACGCGTTGCAGAACTACGTGAGCGCGATCGGGTTTCCCGACGCCGCTGCGCCACGTGCAAAATTCTGGCCGGCCGATCTGCACATGGTTGGTAAGGACATATTACGATTCCACACCGTCTACTGGCCGGCCTTCCTGATGTCGGCCGGGCTGCCGACGCCGAAGCGGGTGTTTGCCCATGGCTGGTGGACGATCGAGGGCGAGAAGATGAGCAAGTCGCTCGGCAACGTCATCGCGCCGGCGGATCTGGTAGGCACCTACGGGCTCGATGCGACGCGGTATTTCCTGCTCCGCGAGGTGCCGTTCGGCAACGATGGGAACTTCAGCCGCAAGGCGCTGGTCTCGCGCATGAACGTCGAGCTGGCCAACGATCTCGGCAATCTCGCGCAGCGCTCGCTCAGCCTGATTGCGCGCAATTGCGAGGGCAAGCTGCCCGAGGTCGGGCCGGTGACCGAGGAGGATGCGGTGCTGCGCGCGGCGGCGGACGCGCTGCCGGCGTCGCTGCGGGCGCATATAGATGTGCAGGCCTTCGGCGATGCGCTCGAGGACGTCTGGAAGGTGATCCGCGCGGGCAACGGCTATATCGATCGCCAGGCGCCCTGGGCGCTGAAGAAGACCGATCCGGTGCGCATGGCCCATGTGCTGCGCGTGCTCGCCGACGTGCTGCGTACGGTCTCGACGGTGCTGCAGCCGGTCATGCCGGCGAGCATGGCGAAGATGCTTGACCAGCTCGGCGTGCCCGAGGATGCGCGCGACTTGGCGGCGCTGGCGCTCCCGCTGCCGGCCGGTACCGCGCTGCCGGCGCCGCAGGGCGTGTTCCCGCGTTTCGTAGAAGAGGCCTAGTCGTTTTCCGATGTTGATCGATTCCCACTGCCATCTCGACTACTTCCAGGGCGAGGACCGCGCCGGCGTTCTGGCCCGCGCGGCGGCCGCGGGGGTGGGCGAGATGGTCACCATCGGCACCCGGCTCACGCAGTCCGACGTGGTGCGCGGCATCGCCGAGGCCAATCCCAACGTGTGGTGCACGGTCGGCATCCATCCGCATAACGCGGCCGAACATCCAGTGCCGACGCCCGAGGCGATCGCGGCCGAGACCGCGCATCCCCGTGTCATCGGCATCGGCGAATCCGGGCTCGACTATTTCTACGACAAGGCGCCGCGCGATAGTCAGCAGGCAAGCTTCCGCGCCCATATCCGCGCCGCCCGGCTCGCGGGCCTGCCGCTGGCGATCCATTCGCGCGATTGCGATGACGACATGATCGCGATTCTCCGCGACGAAACCGAAGCGGGCAGCTTCGCTTTTCTGCTGCACTGCTTCAGCTCAACGCGGCCGCTCGCCGAGGCGGCGTTGGCACTCGGCGGCTATATCAGCCTCTCCGGCATCCTCACCTTCCCGCGCTCCGAGGAAATCCGCGCCATCGCCCGCGACGTGCCGCGCGACCGCCTGCTGGTGGAGACTGATGCGCCCTATCTCGCCCCGGTGCCGTTCCGCGGCAAGCGCAACGAACCCGGCTATGTCGGGCACACCGCCGAGATGCTGGCCCGCGTGCATGGCGTGACCGCTTCTGAAATGGCGGAGATCACGACTGAGAATTTCCGCAGGCTGTTCGCCCGCACGCGCTAGTCCCTAAGCGCGCGGGCGAGCACCTGGATCGAATGAACCGCCTGCCGGCCTGAGAGATCGCGGATCTGATGGCGGCAGCTGGTGCCATCCGCGACGATGACGTCCTCGGCCCCCGCCGCGCGCACCGTCGGCAGCAGGCTGGCCTCGGCCATGGCGCGGGAGACCTCCTGGGTTTCGGATTGATAGCCGAACGTGCCCGCCATGCCGCAGCAGGACGAGGTGATCGGCTTCACCGCGAGGCCAGGGATCTGCTTCAGGGCGGCGATCCCGGCGGGGAAGGCGCCGAAGCTTTTCTGGTGGCAGTGGCCGTGGACATGGGCGGTTTCCGCCATCGGCTTGAAGTCGAGCGCCGGCCTGGCCTCGGCGAGATATTCGCCGATCAGCATCACGCGGCCGGCGAGCGCGGTCGCCTCGGCGCCGGGGAGGAGCGAGGGGAACTCGTCCTTCAGCGTGAACAGGCAGGAGGGCTCAAGCCCGATCACCGGCACGTCGCCAGCCAGCGCCGCGAGCGTGCGGGAGGCCTCGGCGCGCGCCTTGTCGAGCATCCCGGCCGCGAGGTAGGTGCGGCCGCAGCAGAGCGGCCGGCCGGCCGTGCGGACACCGACGCGCAGGCCGGCGGCGCGCAGAACTTTCAGCGCCGCCCTCAGGTTTTCGGGTTCGAAGTTGCGATTGAAGCAGTCGGCGAACAGCAACACGTCGCCGGTCTGACCGTCCGCCTCGTCGTCGCGGAAGGGATCGGCGCGCCATTCAGGCAGGTCACGCTCGGCGGCCAGGCCGATGCGCGCGCCGAGGCGGCGCAGGGCGGGAATTTTGTTGCGGAGATTGAACAGCCCGGGAAGCCGGGTTGCCCAGGGCGCGATGCGCGGCAGGGCGGCGATCATGCGCTCGCGCAACGGCACGCCATGCCGCGCGGCGCGGGCGGCGGTAACCTCGAGCTTGAGCCTGGCCATGTCGACACCGGTCGGGCATTCGCGCCGGCACGCCTTGCACGACACGCACAGCGACAGGCTCTCGGCAACGTCGTCGCCGGTCATCGCATCAGGCCCCAACTGCCCCGTCAGCGCGAGACGCAACGTGTTCGCGCGGCCACGTGTCACATGCACCTCGTCGCGGGTGGCGCGATAGGAGGGGCACATGACGCCGGCGTCGATCTTCCGGCAGGTGCCGTTGTTGTTGCACATCTCGACCGCGCCGAGGATGCCGCCGAGCGGCCCGGGCCAGGCAGACCAGTCGAGCTGCGGCGTGAAGCCGGGGGCAGCGGAATACCCAGGCGGATAGCGGAACAATGACCGGTCATCCATCCGCGGCGGGCGCACGACGCGGCCGGGGTTGAGCACCGCGCCGGGATCGAACGTGTCCTTCACCGCCTCGAAGGCGCGTGCGATGCGGCCGCCGAACATCGTCTCGTTGAACTCGCTGCGCACGATGCCGTCGCCGTGCTCGCCGGAATGGCTGCCCTTGTATTCGCGCACCAGATCGAAACATTCCTCGGCGATGCCGCGCATGCGCGCCACATCGCTGCCGTCCTTCATGTTCAGCACCGGGCGCACATGCAGGCAGCCGACGGAGGCATGGGCATACCAAGTGCCCTTGGTGCCGTGGCGCGCGAACACCTCGTTCAGCCGCTCGGTGTAGTCGGCGAGATCGGCGAGATCGACGGCGCAGTCCTCGATGAAGGACACCGGCTTCCCGTCGCCCTTCATGGACATCATGATGTTCAGCCCGGCCTCGCGCACCTCCGCGATATCGGCCTGGAACCCGGCATCGACGGCGCGCACCACCTGCCCGGGAAAGCCGAGATCGGCCATCATCGTGTCGAGCTCAGCGAGTTTCGCCAGCAGCGGCCCGTCCTCATGGCCATGGAACTCGACGATCAGCACGCTATCGGGCGCGCCGATGAGCATGCGGTCGATGGTGGAGCGATAGATCGGAATGGCGCGGCCGAGCTCGATCATCGTGCTGTCGACCAGCTCCACCGCTTCAGGATCGAGCGTCACCAGATGCTGCGAGGCGGCCATGGCGGCGCGGAAGGTCGGGAACTGGCAGATGCCGAGCACCTTACGCGGCTTGACCGGATGCAGAACGAGTTCGAGCGCCGCCGAAAACGCCAGCGTCCCCTCGGAGCCCACCAGCAGCCGCGCAAGGTTGTCCCGCCCCGCCGCCCGCGCCGCTGGGGTCAGCGCGTCGATGTTGTAGCCGCCCACCCGCCGCAGCTGCTTAGGGAAGCGCGCGGCGATCTCCTCGGCCTCCGACGCCCCCAACGCCCGCAACCGCTGCACCAACTCCGCCGTCGCCGCCGGCACATCGCCGCCGAGATTATCCGGCATCCCCCCGAAACGATGCCGCGAGCCATCGGTCAGCAACGCATCGATCGCCGTCACGTTATCCGCCATCAGCCCATAGCGGATCGACTTCGACCCGCAGGAGTTGTTCCCCGCCATGCCCCCGATCGTGCAGCGCGCATGGGTCGAGGGATCGACGGCGAAGAACTGCTTGCGCTCCCGCAGCGCCGCATTGAGATGCGCCAGCACGATGCCGGGCTCCACCCAGGCGCGATCGCCCTCCACCGACAGCACCCGGTTCAGATGCTTCGAGCAGTCGATCACCAGCGCCCGGTTCACCGTCTGGCCGCACTGACTGGTCCCGCCGCCGCGCGCCAGCACCGGCACCCCTGCCTCGCGGCAGATTGCCATCGCCGCCACCACGTCCTCGATGCGCTTGGGTACGATCACCCCGATCGGCTCCATCTGGTAGATCGAAGCATCGGTCGCATAGCGGCCACGATCGGCACGGCCAAACAGCACGTCCCCGGCAATCTCCCGCCGCAACCTGGCCGCCAACCCGGAATCCCCGATCATCACACCCATGACGCCGCCTCCAACTACACAGCCCATGTAGCCCGCGGCTCGGGTGTGAGGAAGGGAAGGGGGGCCTGACTTTCCTTTCCCGCCCCAAATCGCGTGCCATTGGCAGCAGCGGCGGGAGTCGTCATCTTGGCGGGGAACAGGAGCATGTCATGGCTTACTACGAGACCACGCACGTCCCCGGACGGCATTTCCTCCAGATCCCCGGCCCGACCAACGTGCCGGACAGGGTGCTGCGGGCGATGGACAATCCGACCATGGACCATCGCGGCCCCGATTTCGGCAAGCTCGGCGCGCGGATTCTCGGCAACCTCCGGAAAGTGTTCCAGACCGAGGGTCCGGTGATCATCTACCCCGCCTCCGGCACCGGCGCCTGGGAAGCGGCCATGGCCAACACCCTCTCCCCCGGCGACACCGTGCTAATGTGCCGCACCGGCTGGTTCGCCACCCTCTGGCGCGAAATGGCCGAGCGCCTGCAGCTCAAGGCCGAGTTCATCGACACCGACTGGCGCCGCGGCGCCGACGTCGCGGGGATCGCCGAGGCCCTGGCCAAGGACACCGCGCACCGCATCAAGGCCGTCTGCGTCGTCCACAACGAGACGTCCACAGGCTGCACCAGCCGCATCGACGAGGTTCGCGCGGCGATGGACGCGGCGAAGCACCCGGCCCTGCTGATGGTCGACACCATCTCCTCTCTCGCCAGCATCGACTACCGGCACGACGAATGGGGCGTCGACGTCACCGTCGCCGGCTCGCAGAAGGGCCTGATGCTGCCCCCCGGCCTGTCCTTCAACGCCATCAGCAAGAAGGCCCTGGCCGCGGCAGAGACCGCGAAGATGCCGCGCTCCTACTGGGACTGGCGGCCGATGCTGGCCGCCAACGAAACCGGCTTCTTCCCCTACACCCCCGGCACCAACCTGCTCTATGGGCTCGACGCCGCCGTCTCCATGCTGCTCGAGGAGGGCCTGGCCAACGTCTTCGCCCGCCACGACCGCCACGCCGAGGCGATGCGTCGCGCCGTCCGTGCCTGGGGGCTCGAGACCCAGTGCGCCGAGCCGCGCCACTATTCCTCCTCGCTCACCGCGGTGCGCATGCCCGAGGGCCACAGCGCCGACGGCTTGCGGGCCACCATTCTCGCCCGCTGCAACATGTCGCTCGGCAACGGCCTCGGCCAGTTGAAGGACCGCGTCTTCCGCATCGGCCACCTCGGCGATTTCGGCGATCTCCAGCTGATCGGCACCCTCGGCGGCATCGAAATCGGCCTGCGCGCTGCCGGCGTGCCGCATGCGCCCGGCGGCGTTCAGGCGGCGATCGATTATCTCGCTGGCAATGCTTGATGGATTACAGTGCCTCCGCACGCTGCATAACCAGGAAGGACTGATCGCGGACGATGACTGCCCGGATCCTCATCGTCGACGATGTGCCCGCCAACACACGCCTGCTCGAGGCGAAGCTCGGGGCGGAGTATTACGAGGTGTCGAGCGCCCATAGCGGGGCCGACGCGATCGCGATCGCCCAGACCTGGCAGCCCGACCTCATCCTGCTCGACGTCATGATGCCGGAGATGGATGGCTACGAGACCTGCCGGCACCTGAAGGAAGACGCCAGGACGCAGCATATCCCCGTCGTCATGGTCACTGCCCTCAGTGACCCCGAGGAACGGCTGCGCGGGCTCGATGCCGGCGCCGACGACTTCCTCACCAAGCCCGTTGACTACGAGACCCTGCTGGCCCGCGTGAAATCACTGGTCCGCCTCAAGCGCCTGCTCGACGAGTGGCGGGTGAGGGGGGAGACCGCCCGCGCCCTCGGTGTCGGCGTCGACTCGCTTGGCCCGCCATCGATTTCCGGCGCCCGCGCGCTGGTGGTTGATGACGACGCGACGAATGTCCAGATCATGCAGGACGCCTTGGCCCGCGACGGCGTGATCACCGGGCGGGCAAGCTCGGAAGCCGAAGTATTCCAGCTCACCGCTGCGATGTCGTTCGACCTCATCGTGCTCAGCCTCTCGCTCACCGGCGAGGATTCGCTGCGGCTCGCCTCCAAGCTTCGCGCCGCCGACCGCACGCACGACGTGCCGCTGCTGCTGGTCGCCGAGCCCGAGCAGAAGGGGCGTATGCTCCGCGGCTTCGACATCGGCGCCAATGACTGGGTGGTGCGCCCGATCGACGACAACGAATTGCGCGCCCGCGCCCGCAACCAGATCCGCCGCAAGATCTACCAGGACCGCCTGCGCGCCGATCTCGGCCATGCCCTGGAAATGGCACTGACCGACCCGCTCACCGGCTTCTACAACCAGCGCTATCTCATGCGCCATCTCCGCGCCCTCGTCGGCGCCGGGCAGTCGCAGAGCATCGCGGTGATGATGATCGACGTCGACCACTTCAAGTCGGTCAACGACCGCTGGGGCCACCCGATCGGCGACCAGGCGCTGCGCTCCATCGCCGACGCGCTGCGCCGGCGGATTCGCGTGTTCGACTCGATTGCCCGCTATGGCGGGGAGGAGTTCGCGGTGGTGATGCCCGGCACAAGCCCTGATGACGCCCTCGCGGCGGCCGAGCGGCTCAGGCTAGCCATCACCGAACTGCGCTTCTTCCCGGAGCCGAACCTGGCGCATCCACTGACGGTGAGCATCGGCGTCACCTGCTGCGAGACGCAGGACGCCACGGCCGAGCGCCTGCTGCGCGCGGCCGATATGGCTCTCTACCAGGCCAAGCGGGCGGGACGTAATCGGATTGAGTTCGCCGATGCGATCTGAACGCTCAGGCGCTCTAGATCGTGATTGGTTTAGATCAAACCAATCACGATCTAGCAAGCTATTGAAGAAGAGCGCGATTCACGCTTTCCGACCGATTGGCCTCAAGCGATCGCGCTCTAGCTCATGATTGGTTTAGGTCAAACCAATCATGGTCTAGCAAGCTATTGAATAAGAGCGGGATTCACGCTTTCTGAGCCATCGGCCACAAGCGATCGCGCTTTAAGTGGCCGCGGCGGGCGGTCTCGCCGCCCGCCGCGCCGATAGGTGGGGTCGCCGCAGACTTACTTAATCTTGGCTTCCTTGAACGCGACGTGCTTGCGCACGACGGGGTCGTACTTCAGCATTTCCAGCTTGTTGGTCTGGGCGCGCGCATTCTTCTTGGTCACGTAGAAATAGCCGGTGTCGGCGGTGGACACGAGCTTGATCTGGATGGTGTTCGATTTGGCCATGTTGACTGATCCGAAGGGAACCGCGCTGCGGGGTGCAGCGGTGAGGGGCACCTAATCGCTCACAGCCGCCCTTGCCGTCAAGCCTTGCGGTGCAACCATGCGAATTCCGCTGGTGACGGAGACGCCGAGCAGGGCCGCGCTATAGGCCGCCGGGGCTGCCAGCAGGGCATGGGCGGCGGTCAGATCGCTGTCGCCGCCATCGCGCGGCGGGCAGGCGGCCCGGGTTTCCGAGGTCAGCAGAGGCGACGGACTGGTCCCGGCTGCCCTTGCACGTCGCAGAGCGGCATCCAGCGGTGACTGCCCGCCGGCCAGCCGTGCCAGCTCCCGGTCAGTCTCGGCCGGTCCGAAACTGGTGCAGAGCTGCGGCAGCACGCCGAGCGACTCCAGCGACCAGCCCAGCGGTGCCAGCATCTGGCTCCAGCTCAGCACCACCTCGCCGCCATCGGGCAGATAGCCCAGCGTCTGCACCAGGCCCTTGCCCTGGCTTACGCTGCCGACGACGACAGCGCGGCGGTGATCGGCCAGCGCCGCGGCAAAGATCTCCGCCGCGCTCGCAGTGCCGCGATCGACCAGGACAACAACCGGAAGGCCCTCCAGTAGATCCCGTCCGTCGGCGCGGGCGATCTGCGCTGCCTCGGGGTGGCGGCCGATTGTGGTGACCACCACGCCGCGCGGCTGCAGCATGGCGACACTGGCAACTGCCTGTTGCAGCGAGCCGCCGCGATTGCCGCGGATATCGATGATCACCCCGGTCTGCCGCGGCGCGGCGCCGCGCAGTGCCACGAGTGCCTGAGCGAACCGCGCGGCCGTCGCCCGGTTGAAGCCGGTGATGCGAATGACCGTCACGGCGCCATCGCGCCGGCTTGCCACCGTCTCCGTGACTGTCCGGCTGCGCGCCAGCACCACTGTCCGTGTGGTTGCGCGCCTCTGCACGCTCACGCTCGCCTTTGTCCCGTCCGGACCCGCCAGCAGGGCCTCCACAGCCTCCAGCGCCGCGCCCTGCACCGGCTGCCCGTCGACCGCGAGCAGCCGGTCGCCGGCGCGAATCCCCGCCTGCGCGGCCGGACCACCCGCCTCGACCTCGCCGACGACGAAGGTGTCGCGCCGCAGCCGCACCGCTATGCCCACCCCGGCGCGCCCGCCACGGCGCAACCGCTCGGCCTGCGCCTCATGCGGTGGCGTGTAGTGCGAATAGGGATCGAGGGCGCCCAGCATGGCATCGAAATAGGCCTTGATGATCCCTCCGGTGCCGGCGAGGCGCGCGGCGTCGGAGCCATCCCAGGCCGCGTGCGTGAGACGCCCGACGGTGGTGGCCCATGCGCGGGCATCGCCTTCCGGCGGCGCCGGGATCTGCGCCAGTCGCGCCGCTCCGCGCCTCAGCACGAGCGTCGCGGCATCCTTGCTGCGCTCAATGGACAATGCCGGGTCGATCGCTGTCAGGCCGCGTAGGCCCCAGGTGGATAGCTGGGCAGGACTGGCCGCCGGCAGCGCTCGTGGCCCGACGAAATCTAGACCCGCCGCCACGGTGCCGGTCGCCAGCAACTCATCGAAACCACGTACCGGAGGCCGATCACTCGCCGCCGACGCCAAGGCAGGCAGGCTGAACATCAAGACCGCCAGCGCCACCCAACGACGGCGCAGCCCGCTCACCGCCGCCGCCCGCTCCGTGGCGGTCCGCTTTTCCCGGGGATGAACCGGCCCGATCGCGGCCGCGCCGCATCCCCGCGGCCCATGATGTGGAACACCAGCCCGCCGGTCACCGGGCTTGCCTCCGCCAGACGCACCTCGACCTCTTGCGCCAGGCGGAATTCAACGCCGCTGCGCCGTCCGGTCAGAGCCTGCCGCGACTCGTCGTGCATCCAGAAATCATCGGGCAAACTGGAGATCGGCACGAGTCCATTCGCGCCGCTCTCCACCACCGCGACGAACAATCCGAACCGCGTCACCCCCGAAATCCGCGCCCCGAATACCGCGCCCACCTTGTCCGCCATGAAGGCCGCGAGATAGCGGTCGATCGCATCCCGCTCCGCCAGCGCCGCCCGCCGCTCCGTCGCGGTGATATGCTCGCAGGTATCCGGCAGCCGCGCCGTCTCCTCCGCCTCGAGCCCGCCTACCCCCAGCTTCAGCCCGGCGATCAGCGCCCGATGCACCAGCAGGTCGGCATAGCGGCGGATCGGGCTGGTGAAATGGGCGTAGCGCGCCAGAGCGAGCCCGAAATGGCCGATATTGTCGATGTCGTACTGCGCCTGCATCTGGCTGCGCAGCACCACCTCGTTGACCATGGTCGACACCTCGGTCCCGGCGACGCCCTTCAGCACCCGGTCGAGATCGTGCGGATGGATCTGCCCGCCCGGCGGCAACGAGATATCGAAGCCGCGCAGGAAGGTGCGGAGGTTCTCCAGCTTCTCCTCCGACGGCGGCGCATGCACGCGATAGACGCAGGGCAGATGCAGCCGCTCGAGCTCCTCCGCGGCGCAGACATTCGCCAGCACCATGAACTCCTCGATCAGCCGATGGCTGTCGAGCCGTGGCCGCGGCGCCACCGAGGTCACCCGCCCGGCGTCGTCCAGCACCACCTTGCGCTCGGGCAGGTCGAGGTCGAGCGTCCCCCGCGCATTGCGCGCCGCCAGCAGCTTGCCGAACGCCGCATACAGCGCCGGCAGCGGCAGCCCGAGATCCGCCCCCGCATCGTGCGCCGTCTGCACCTCCTCATAGGTCAGCCGCGCCGCGCTGCGCATCAGCCCGCGGCCGAACCTGTGCGCCGTCTTGGTCCCCGTGCCGTCCACCGTCATTTCGACGAACAGGCACCCGCGATCCTCATTCGGCCGCAGGCTGCACCATCCGTTCGACAGCGCCTCCGGCAGCATCGGCACCACGCGATCCGGGAAATAGCAGGAATTCCCCCGCGTCCACGCCGTGCGATCCAGCGCCGAGCCCGGCCGCACGTAGTGCGCCACGTCCGCAATGGCGACGATCAGCCGGAACCCGTCGCCGACCGGCTCGGCGAACACCGCATCGTCGAAATCCCGCGCGTCCGCCCCATCGATGGTGATCAGCGGTATCTCGCGCAGGTCCGTCCGACCGCGCGTGGTGACCCCCCGCGCCTTCTCCGCCTCCGCCACCGCCTCGGGCGAGAACTCGGTCGGGATATCATGGGTATGGATGACGATGAGCGAGACCGAGCGCGCATCGCCCATATGGCCGAGACGCTCGATCACGCGGGCCGTCTTCAGGCCGAAGCCGCCGCCCGGCAGGGGGCTCGCCAGCACGATCTCGCCCGCCTCCGCGCCGCCGCTCTCGCCCGGCGGCACCGCCCATTCCGCTTTGGCCCGCCGATCCGTCGGTTCGATCCGATCGCCGTACGGACCAGGCCGGAACACGCCCAGCACCCGCCCGGGCGCCTCGGTGAGCCGCTTGACCGTCCGCCCCTCATACTTGCCGCCGCCGATCGGCCGCAGCTTCGCCACCACCCGCTCGCCGGGAGCGAGGGCAGGGCGCCCGCGCGGCTCCGGCGCCATCAGGATCATCGGCGGCGGCCCGTCGCCCTGCCAGGAGATCGGCCTGGCCACCGCATCGCCGTCGGGATCGGTGCCGGTGATCTGCACCACCATCGCCTCCGGCAGGCGCCCCGGCGCGGTGAACCGCTTATGCCCCGCCGGCGCCACCGCCCCCTCGGCCGCGAGGTCGCGCAGCACGCCTCGCAGCGCCACGCGATGCTGCGGCCCGAGGCCGAAATGCCGCGCGATCTCCCGCTTGCCGACGCGGCCGTTCTCGGCCGCGATATAGCTGCGGATCTCGTCGCGCGTCGGCATCGTGCCGCCGGTCGAGGCCGGGCGGCGGGGTCGCTTCATCTCAGGTCTTGGCCTTCGCCGCAGGCACCTTCGCCGCGGGTTTCTTCGCCGGCGCCTTCTTCTTCGCCGCCGTCTTCTTCGCGGCCGCCTTCGGAGCCGCCGCCTTCTTCGCCGCCGCCGCCTTGGCGGGCTTCGCCTCGGCCGGCGCCGCCTTGGCCGTCTTGCCCTTGCGCGCCGCAAACCCACGGGGCTTCAGCAGCTTGCCCTTCTCGGCCAGCAACGCCACCGCCTGCTCCAGCGTCACGTCATCCATCGCGACCTCGCGCGGCAGGTTGGCGACCTTGTTGCCATGCTGCGCGTAGGGCCCGAACCGCCCCTTGCGCACCAGCACCGCCTCCTTGTCGCCGGGATGCGCGCCCAGCTGCCGCACGCTCGCCGCCTTGCGCGCCAGCACGTCAACGGCCCGATTGAGCCCGACGGTGATCACGTCGTCATCCTTGTCGAGGGACGCAAAAATCGCGCCCATCTTCACATAGGGCCCGAACCGCCCGATGCCCGCCTCGATCTTCTCCTTGCTCTCCGGATGCAGCCCGACCTCGCGCGGCAGCGACAACAGCCCGAGCGCCTGCTCCAGCGTGACCGTGTCGCCGTCCATGCCCTTGGGCAACGACGTCCGCCGCGGCTTGACCTTGCTGCCCTCGATCTGGTCGCCCTGCTGGGCATAGACCCCATAGGGCCCACGCCGCACCGTGATCGTCTCGCCGGTCTCGGGATGATGGCCGAGCTCCCGCATCCCCTCGCGCAACGTGTCCCCGGCGTCGTCGCCGCCATCGATCGCCAGGCGCCGCGTATACTGACATTCCGGATAGTTCGAGCAGCCGATGAAGCTGCCGTGCCGGCCGAGCTTCAGCCCCAGCCGCCCCTTGTTGCACGACGGGCAGCCCCGCGGGTCCGTCCCATCCTCGCGAATGGGGAAGAAATGCACGCCCAAATCATTGTCCAGCGCCGAGATCACGTCGCTGATCTTGAGGTCCTTGGTCTGGTCGATCGCCCGCGAGAACTCCTGCCAGAACGCCCGCATCACCGCCCGCCAATCGGCCCGCCCGCCCGAGATATCGTCGAGCTGCTCCTCGAGCCCGGCGGTGAACCCCGTATCGACATAGCGCTCGAAGAAGCTGGTCAGGAACGCCGTGACCAGCCGCCCGCGGTCCTCGGGAATGAACCGCTTCTTGTCGAGCCGCACATATTTGCGGTCCTGCAGCACGGTCAGGATCGAGGCATAGGTCGATGGCCGCCCGATGCCGAGCTCCTCCATCTTCTTCACCAGGCTCGCTTCCGAATAGCGCGGCGGCGGCTGGGTGAAATGCTGCTCGGCGGCCACATTGCCGCGCTTCAGCGGATCGCGCTCGCGCATCGGCGGCAGCATCCGGCTGTCGTCCTCGCCCTCGGCGGGATCGTCCTGGTCTTCTTTATAGAGCTTGAGGAACCCGTCGAACGCCAGGATCGACCCGGTCGCCCGCAACCGCGGCCCCTTGGGCTGCCCCACGTCAGCCAGTTCAACGGCCACCTGATCGAGCTCGGCGGACTGCATCTGGCTCGCGACCGCCCGCTTCCACACCAGCTCATAGAGCCGGCGCTGATCGGCATTGATGTAGCGCGCCGCCCGCTCCGGCGTCAGCGACACGTCCACCGGCCGGATCGCCTCATGGGCCTCCTGCGCGTTCTTCGCCCGGCTGGTGTATTCCCGCGGCGCCCCCGGCAGATAGTCGTTGCCGTATTCCGCCTTCACATGGTCGCGGATGGCGCTCACCGCCTCCTGCGCCATCTGCACGCCATCGGTCCGCATATAGGTGATCAGGCCGACCGTATCGCCGTCGATGTCGACGCCCTCATACAGCCCCTGCGCCAGCCGCATCGTCTGCTGCGCCCCGAACCCCAGCTTGCGCGAGGCCTCCTGCTGCAACGTCGACGTCGTGAACGGCGCCGGCGGATTGCGCTTGACCCGCCGACGCTCGACCGAGGCGACGCTGAACGCACCGGCCTCGACCGCCGCCTTCGCCCGCTCGGCGAGATCCTTGGTGTTGAGATCGAACTGCTCGAGCTTCTTGCCATCGAGATGGGTCAGCCGCGCGGTGAACGGCGCGTTCGCCGGCGTCAGGAAATGCGCGTCGACCGTCCAGTATTCCCGCGCTCGGAACGCCTCGATCTCCGCCTCGCGCTCGCAGATCAGCCTGAGCGACACCGATTGCACCCGCCCCGCGGAGCGGCTGCCCGGCAGCTTGCGCCACAGCACCGGCGAGAGCGTGAACCCCACGAGATAGTCGAGCGCCCGCCGCGCCAGGTAGGCCTCGATCAGCGGCTGGTCGAGTTCGCGCGGATGCGCCATCGCATAGCGAACGGCGTTGCGGGTGATCTCATTGAAGGTGATCCGCTCGACCTTCACGCCCTTGAGCGCGTGCTTTTCCTCGAGCATGGCCCGCACATGCCAGGAAATCGCCTCCCCCTCGCGATCCGGGTCGGTCGCGAGATAGAGCGTCTTGGCGCCCTTCAGCGCCTTGGCAATGGCCGCGACCTGCTTGTCGCCGCGGGCATCCGATTCCCAATCCATCGCGAAATCCTGGTCCGGACGCACGCTGCCATCCTTCGGCGGCAGGTCGCGGACATGGCCGAAGCTGGCCAGAACGGTGTATCCACCGCCCAGGTATTTGTTGATTGTCTTGGCCTTAGCGGGCGATTCGACGACAACGACGTCCGACATTGTTTCCCGATCGATGGGCTATCCGCCCGGTTCCGCAACCAGCGCCACCCGATGACCGGGCAACGTCTCCACGCGACCCGCTATCTCGAGGTCCAGCAGGACGGCGAGCACCGCGGCGGTGGGTAACTGGCAGCGGCGGATCAGATCGTCAACTCCGGTCGGCGCCGGGCCCAGCAGACCCAGCACCGCGGCACGCACCTGTGACCGCTCGCTATTGCTTATGTCGGCATCCCCAAGCCCCTCCGCAAGCCCGGATTTCCGCTCGAACAACGCCGCCTGGCCGATGCCGAACTCCAACTGGGCCAGCACATCCTCCGCCGTCTCGGTCAGATGCGCGCCGGTGCGGATCAGCCGGTTGGTCCCCCGGCAGCGCGCATCGAGCGGCGAGCCCGGCACCGCGAACACCTCCCGATTGGCCTCGACCGCCAGGCGCGCCGTGATCAGGCTGCCCGACTTCTCCGCCGCCTCGACCACCACCACGCCCAGCGACAGCCCGGCGATCACCCGGTTGCGCCGCGGAAACAGCCGCGCCAGCGGCTCCGTCCCCACCGGCATTTCCGCCACCAGCGCCCCTTCGCGGCCGATCCGCGCCTGCAGGGCGGCATGCTCGGGCGGATACACCACGTCCACGCCCCCCGCGATGCAGGCCACCGTGGCGCCCGCCCTGAGTGCCCCCGTATGCGCCGCCCCATCGATCCCCCGCGCCAGGCCCGACACCACCACCAGCCCGGCCTTGGCGAGATCCTCGGCGATGCTCTCGGCAATCCGCCGCCCGTTGGCCGAGGCATTGCGGCTGCCGACAATCGCCACCGCGCGCCGCGACAGCAGATCGACATCGCCCAACACCGTCAGCACCGGCGGCGCATCCTCGGTCTCCGCCAGCAGGGCAGGGTAGGGCGCCCGCCCAAGGCACAGAAGACGCGCCCCAACCCTCTCGATCTGTTCGATTTCACGCTCCGCCACCGCCGCCGCCGGAATTCGCAGCGGCGCCGCCCGCCCCGCCGCCCGGGCAAACTCCGGCAAGGCCTCGATCGCCGCCGTCGCGGTGCCGAACCGCGCCAGCAGCTTGCGGAACGTCGCCGGCCCAACCCCCTCGGTGCGCGCCAGCCGAAGGTGGTCGATCACTTGCCCTTGCCGATCCGCGGCTCCGTCCCCGCCATCAGCCGACGGATATTGTCCTTGTGCCGCAGCAGCACCAGCGCCCCCGCCGCCAACGCCAGCCCCAGCACCGGCTGCGGCGACCCCAGCAACCACGCCGCCAACGGTGCCACCACCACCGCCGTCAACGACGCCGCCGACGAAATCCGCAGCCCCACCGCCACTGCCAGCCACGCCACCGCCGCCGCCAGCGCCACCCGCCAATCCGCCACCAGCAGAATGCCAAGCCCGGTCGCGATCCCCTTACCCCCCCTAAACTTCAGCCACACCGGGAACGAATGCCCCAGCATGCTCGCGAACCCACCGACAAAAATCCCCGGCACCCCCGCGATCGCCGCGCCCACCAGCACCGCCGCCGACCCCTTCGCCCCATCCAGCAGCAGCGTCCCGGCTGCCAACCCCTTATTCCCAGTCCGCAGCACGTTGGTCGCCCCGATACTCCCCGAGCCGATCTTGCGCACATCCCCCAGCCCCGCCGCCCGCGTCAGCAGCAGCCCGAACGGAATCGACCCCAGCAGATAGCCGACCGCGCCCACCACCAGCAGCAGCATGTCCCCGCTCATGCCCGATCCCCCCCGAACACCGGCCGCCCTGCCTTCCAGGTCCCGATCACCCGCCCCTCCAGCGCCCGCCCGTCGAACGGCGTATTCTGCGCCCGCCCCGGCAACGCGCCGGACACCACCTGCCACGCCGCCTCGGGATCGAACAAACACAGATCCGCCACCGCCCCCTTCGCCAGCGTCCCCGCCGCACACCCCAGCAACCGCGCCGGCCCCGACGTCAACAGCCCCACCGCCGCCGGCAGCGACATCTTCCCGCCATGCACCTGCGCCAGCGTCACCCCCAGCAGCGTCGCCAGCCCCGTCCCCCCCGAAGCCGCCTGCGCGAACGGCAACCGCTTGTCATCGGCATCCCGCGGCTGATGATCCGACGCCACCGCATCGATCGTCCCATCCGCCAGCGCCGCCACCACCGCCTGGCGATCCGCCTCCGCCCGCAACGGCGGCGACAACTTGGCATAAGTGCGGAAATTCCCGATCGCCGTCTCGTTGAGATCGAAATACGGCGGCGCCGTATCGCACGTCACATCCAGCCCCTGATCCTTCGCCCGCCGGATCAGCTCCAGCGCCTCCCCGGTCGAGACATGCGCGAAATGCAGCGCCCCCCCGGTCATCTGCGCCAGGCGAATATCCCGCGCCACCATGATCGCCTCGGCCGCCACATGGATCGCCGGCAACCCCAACCGCGTCGCCAACTCGCCCGACGTCGCCGCCCCCCCCTCGCTCAACGACGGCTCGGCCGGATGCTGCACCACCCGCGCCCCAAACCCCCGCGCATACGAAAGTATGAGCCGCATCATCCGCGCCGACCCGATCGCCCGCGCCCCATCGGTGAAGCCCACCGCGCCAGCCTCGAACAACAGCCCGAGCTCCGCCATCTCATCCCCGCGACACCCCTTCGTCGCCGCCCCATACGGCAGCACCGACAGGCTCCCGGTCTCCTCCCCACGCGCCCGCAACAACCGCACCAACGCCGGATCATCAATCGCCGGCGTCGTGTCCGGCAACGCCGCCACCGTCGTAATCCCGCCAAACGCCGCCGCAGCCGCCGCCGAGGCGATCGTCTCCCGATACTCCCCCCCCGGCTCGCCCAACTCCGCCCGCATATCGACGAGCCCCGGGCACAACACCGCCCCATCCCCATCAATCACCGCGACTCCCGCCGGCCGCCCGGACACCGCCCCCAAATCGGCGATCCGCCCATCCCGCACCAGCAACCCACCCACCTGGTCCAGCCCCGACGCCGGATCGATCAGGCGCACGTTCTCGAAAACAATGTCGGTCATTGGGGATTTCCAGACGAAGCAAGGAAGTGGTTCTTTTTTGAAAAAAAGAACCAAAAAACTTCTGCCCTCTTAGATCCGTCGCACCCAACCATCCCCCCCGAGATCCAACCGGGTAAAAGTCTTTTTGCTTCTTTTTCTTCAGAAAAAGAAGGACTTACTAAACCTTGCCCCATCTCAGTCATTCCGCCGCTCCCGGCGCGCAAGGATATCCAGCACGGCCATCCGCACCGCCACCCCCATCTCCACCTGTTCCTTGATCACACTGCGGATCGGATCGTCCGCCACGTCCGACGCGATCTCCACCCCCCGGTTCATCGGCCCCGGATGCATCACCAGCGCATCCGGCTTGGCATAGGCCAGCTTCTCCGCATCCAACCCATAAAACCGGAAAAACTCCCGGAAACTCGGGATCAACCCCTTCGTCATCCGCTCCTTCTGCAGCCGCAGCATCATCACGATGTCGCAGCCCGCCAACCCCTTCTTCATGTCGTGGAACACCTCCACGCCCAACCGTTCCACCTCCGCCGGCATCAGCGTCGGCGGCCCCACCACCCGCACCCGACACCCCATCGCCGACAACAGAAAAATGTTCGACCGCGCCACCCGGCTGTGCAGCACATCCCCGCAAATCGCCACCGTCAGCCCCTCGAGCCCCCCACGCCGCCGCCGGATCGTCAACGCATCCAGCAACGCCTGCGTCGGATGCTCATGCGTCCCATCCCCCGCATTGATCACCGCCGCATCCACCTTCTGCGCCAACAACGCAGGGGCCCCCGAGTCGCCATGCCGGATCACCAGCAAGTCGCAATTCATCGCATTCAACGTCGCCGCCGTATCCAGCAACGTCTCCCCTTTGTTCACCGAAGACGTGCTGACCGACATGTTGATCACATCCGCCCCAAGTCGTTTCCCAGCCAACTCGAAAGACGTCCGCGTCCGCGTTGAATCTTCAAAGAAAAGATTGATCAGCGTCCGTCCCCGCAGCAAATCCCGCTGCGTCTTCCCGGACCGGTTGAGCAACACATAACTCTCGGCAAGATCCAGCATGCCGTCGATCTCGCGACGATCCATGCCCTCGATCTGCAGCAGATGACGGTTCGAACTGGACAAGCGCTGGGTGCCCCCGATTTGGCTACCCTAGTTTACCGCCCTTTATCTCCGCGCGGAAACCGGCGACCCAAGCCAAGTAAGAGCCTCCGGCGGCCAAGGGCCGAGAGGCCCTTGGATCCCACCCCATCTCTCGGGTGGATCACCGACCTTCAGTCGCAATCCCACGATCTCGACGCGGAGACTGGCGAAGCCCAGAAATCGACCGCGACTGCACATACGTCGGTGCGAGGCCAAGGACCGATTGCCTGCGGCGCCAAGAAAGCTCGTCGCGCCTGAAGGCCGTCCATACAGCCGAGTAAAGTAAAGGGATCCAAGGGATCGAGCGGACCGTGGCCGAAGGCCGCGTAAGCTGCTCGATGCCCTTGGCCGGCGGAGCCCCTTCGCCTTCTTCCCTTGCCTAAAGCCCCGTCACAAACCGCGCCATCACCACGATAATCGCCACCTGCAGCGTCCCTTGCAGTGCCACGGCGTAGACGTAACGCTTCATCAGCCGCCCGATCCGTGCTCCGTCCGGCTGTGGTTTGCGCATTTCGAAATACACCAGCAGGTTTGTCGGCAGCAGCACGCCGAGCCCCTGTACCGTCAGCACGCCAAGGATGATCAGCGCCGCCAGCACCCAGCCGTATTCCGGCCAGTCGACCTCCAGCAACCCGATCTGCTTGGCGTGGAACCACCCTGCCGTCCCCGTCAGGATCGACAGTGTGGGCAGCAGAAACAGCGTCTTGGGCATCAACCGCAGGATCATCGCCCGCCGCGCCGGGATCGGCAGGGTGCGCATGATCGGCCCGATGACGAATCCCATGAACAGGTCGATCCCCGTCCACAGCACCCCGGCCATCACGTGGATGAAGTTGAGTGCCCAGGCGTCGTCCGCCTCGATCACCGCGATCAGCACGACAATCGCCAGGCCGCACCACACGAGGTTGAACAGGTTGATCGGTTTCGCGCCGTCATCCGGCATCGCCACGGTGTTGGACATGTTCTTCTCCCTGACCTCTAGCTTGAATTAGACCCCACCAGCCGGTCCAGCCGCAACCTGTGCCGCCCGTCCGTCAGCCGCCGGGCGGCGAGGAATACGACAGCGACCGCCGACAAACCGGCCCCCCCGGAGAGCAGGAACATCAGCAGGATCTGATACTTCACCGCCTCCATCGGATCGATGCCCGCCAGGATCTGACCCGTCATAATCCCCGGCAGCGTCACCACCCCCGAGGCCGACATCGAGTTCACCACCGGCAGCAGTCCCCGCCGCATCGCCGAGCGCAGCAGCCGCCCCATCGCCTGCCGGCTCGTCGCGCCGAGGCAGAGCTGCGCCTCGATCGCCGCCTTCTCGCGGACCACCGAGCCCAGCAGCGTATCCAGCGCCAGGCTCGCCGCGTTCAGCACATTCCCCAGCACGATCCCCGCCAGCGGAATGGCATAGCGCGCCTCGTACCAAGGCTCCGGCCGCAGCGCCGTCGTCAGCGCCAGGATACTCGTCACCCCCGTCGCGAACGCCACCGCCGCCCCGCCGACGGCGTAATTCCCCCAATTCACCAGCCGCTGCTCCGGCCGGACCGCGACTTCCCGCCCCCCGATCGCCACCATCACCAGGATCACCAGCAAGGTCACCGGCGGCGCGGCAATGGCGAACACCTTGGTCAGGATGACGCCAATGAGCAGCAATTGCAGCACCATCCGCGCCGCGGCGACGGCGAGCTGCTTGTGCAGCCCCAGCCCGAACACCAGCGAGATCACCCCATCGAGCCCGATCAGCACCGCGGCGATGGCGAGGTCATGCGCCTCGAGAACGATGGTCGGTTTCATGCCGGGTGCAGCCGCCGCTCGGCCATGACGAAGTGCCGCCGCCCCAGCCGCCCCGCCTGCCCGGGATCATGCGTCACCAGCACGATCGCACAGCCCCCCGCCAGCCGCTCGCGCAGGATCTCCTCCACCTTCCCCTGGCTCCCCTCGTCCAGCGCCCCCGTGGGCTCATCGAGCAGCAGCACCGGCGGCCCCGGCAACAGGAGGCGCAGCAGCGCCAGCCGCTGCTTTTCCCCGGTCGACAGCCGCAGCACATGCCCGTCGAACAACTCCGGCTTCAGATCAAGCCGTGGCGCAAATGCCCGCGCCGCCGCCAGATCGGGAAAATGCGGCGCGACGAGATCTTCCCACCACCCACTCTCCGCCGCCGCATAGGCCACCTTCCGCCGCCACGCCGGCGGCGCCATGGAACTGCGCGCGACTCCGTCGAGGAACACCTCCCCCTCATTGGGATCAAGATCGGCGATCATCCGCAGCAACAGGCTCTTCCCCGAGCCCGACGCCCCGGTGATGGCGATGCACTCTCCTGCCGCCACCTCCAGGTCGAACGGCCCCGCCAGACGGCTCCTCAGCGCCGCCGTGCGGAGCCGCGCCGTCATTTCCCGGTGAGCTTCCCGAGCAGCCGCGCATGGCTTCGCAGCCCATGCCGGAAGCACGTCACCTCGAACTTCTCATTCGGGCTATGCACCTGGTCGTCATCCAGCCCGAAGCCCATCAGCAGCGAATCCAGCCCCAGCGCCTTCTGGAACGTCTCCACCACCGGGATCGACCCGCCGCACCCGATCATCACCGCCGGCTTGCCATACTCGTCCTCCAGCGCCGCGGAGGCCGCCTGCACGAACGGCGAATCAACCGGAATTTCAAGTCCTTCCGCCTCACCGTGCACGATGAACGTCAGCTTGGCGTCCTTCGGCACCCGCGCCTGCATGAACGCCTTGAACCCCTCGACCACCTTGCGCGGCTCCTGCCCCGGCACCAGCCGGAACGACACCTTCGCGCCGGCCTCCGCCGCGATCACGGTTTTCGTCCCCGGTCCGGAGTATCCGCCCCAGATCCCGCAGATATCGCAGGTCGGCCGCGCCCACAGCCGCTCCAGCCCGCCGCGCCCCTTCTCGCCATAGGGCTCTGACAGCCCGATATCGCCGAGGAACTTGTCCTCCGAGAACCCCAGCGCCGACCACTGGTTGGCCTGCCGCGACGAAATATCCCGCACCCCGTCGTAGTAGCCGGGCACCATCACCTTGCCATCGGCGTTCTTCAGCTGCCCCAGCGCCACCGTCAGCGCGTTGATCGGATTGAGCGCCGAGCCGCCATACATGCCTGAGTGCAGGTCCCGGCTCGCCGCCTTCAGGATCACCTCCATGTAGACCATCCCGCGCAGGCTGGTGCTCAGCGCCGGCGTATCGATGTCCCACATGCCGGTGTCGGAGACCACGATCATGTCCGCCTTGTTAAACTCCTCCCGGTTCGCCTCGACGAACGGCTTGAAGTTCAGGCTCCCCGTCTCCTCCTCGCCCTCGATCATCACCGAAATCCGGCACGGCATCCCCCCGGTCTCCTCGAACCAGGCCCGGAACGCCGACAGCCACATCTGCACCTGCCCCTTGTCGTCCACCGCGCCGCGCGCATACACGCGCTTGCCATGCGGCCCATCCACAATCGTCGGCTCGAACGGCGGCGACGTCCACAATTCAATGGGATCAGCGGGTTGCACGTCGTAGTGCCCGTAATACAGCAGGTGCGGCACGTCCCCGCCCCCCTTATAAACGTCGGGCCCGGGATGATGCGCCACCACCACCGGATGCCCCGGCGTCTCACGGATCGACGCCTCGAACCCCAGCGACGCCAGCTCCTTGCACGCATACTCCGCCGCCGCCCGGCAATCCCCCGCATGCGCCGGCTGGGCGGAAATGCTGGGAATCCGCAGCCACTCGATCCAGCGCGCCTGCGCCGCCTCGAACGTCGCCTCGATCCGCGCGAGAACCTTCTCGGTCGTGCTCATCCTGTCCTGTCCCGTCTCTTCGGTTGCTGGCCATAGGTCTTGTAGCGCTCGACCACCGCCGCCATCGCGTCGGCATCGAGAATTGTCGGAACGCCCGCCGACAGCGCCAGCAGATACTGCCGCGCCATGGTCTCAAGCCGCACCGCCGCGAGCAAGGCCGCGTCCGTATCTCCGGCGAAGCAGATCATCCCGTGATTGGCCAGCAGGCAGGCCGTCCGCTCCCGCAGCGCCTCGACCGCATACCCCGCCAGCTCCGCCGACCCGAACAGCGCATACGCGGCAACCCGGACATCCACCCCGCCAAATTGCGCAATATCATAGTGATACGCCGGCAAGCTCATCCCCAGCGCCGACAGCGCCGTTGCAGCATCCGAGTGCGTATGCACAATCACCTGCGCTGCCGGATACGCCCGATAGATCTTCGCATGCATCCGCCACTCCGACGACGGCGCCACATCACCCTTCCACGCCCCGTCGAGCCCCATCGCCACCAGCCCCTCCGGCGCCACCGTATCCCCCCGAATCCCCGTGGGAGAAATCAGCATGCCCTCGACCGCGCTTGCGCGGTTCGCCGTCCGCGCCGACACATTCCCCGAACTGCCGACGATCAGCCCCCGCGCCGCAATCTCGCGATACAGCCCCGCCAGCCGCCGCCGCAGCGCCTTCATCCGCCCTCCGGCACCACGCCCGGTCGCGGATCGATCGGCAACAGCCGGTCCAGCCCGCTGATCCGCTCGAACGCCGCCGCCGCCGCCAGCGCCATGGCTTCCCCCCGCGCCGGCGCCACAATCTGCAAGCCCACCGGCCGCCCGAACCGATCGAACCCGCAGGGCAGCGACACCGCCGGGCAACTCGTCAACGTAATCGCCGAGGTCAGCGCCGACCCCGCGATGTAGTTCTTGAGCTCCACGCCATCGACCACCGTGCGCGCCCGCAGCGCCACATCCCACGCCGGCGTCGCCGACCCCGGCGTCACCAACACGTCGTAAGTCTCGAAAAATGCGGCAAATCGCCGATACAGCGCCGCCCGCTCCCGCTCCGCCCAAGCGAGCTTCGAGGTGCTCTGCTGCAACCCCTGCTCGGTATTCCAGATGATATCCGGCTTGAAGTGCTCCCGGTGCGCCGCGATCTGCAGCTCCCGCTCGATCACAAACTGCTGCGACCGCAACGCCAGGAACACCTCCTCGACCGGCCCCAGCTCCGGAAACGCCTCCTCGACCACACACCCCGCCTGCTCGAACTTGCGCACCTCCCGCGCACAGATCTCCCGCGTCTCCCGATCCACCGGCAGCGCCCCACCATAATTCGCCGTAAACGCCACCCGCTTCGGCGCCCGCCCCTCTTGCGCCACATCGAAAAACGACCGCGCCGGCGCATCGAAGGTCAGCGGGTCCTTCGGGCAATACCCCGCCATCGTGTCCAGAAACAGCGCCAGGTCCACCGCATTGCGCGCCATCGGCCCCTGCACCGACAGCGGCGAGAACAGCGCATTCGCCGTCCCCCGCGTCACCCGCCCCGGCGACGGCCGTATTCCCACCACCGAGCACAACGTCGCCGGCCCGCGCAGCGACCCCCCATGATCCGACCCCTGGGCCAGCCAAACCTCCCCGGTCGCCAGCGCCACCGCGCCCCCGCCCGTCGACCCGCCGCATGTCAGCGCCGTATTCCACGGGTTCAACGTCCGCCCGAACACCTCGTTGAACGTATTCCCCCCCGCCCCGAACTCCGGCGTGTTCGACTTGCCGATGACGATCCCGCCCTTCCGCTCGATCCGCTCCACCAGCGGATGCGACCGCTCCGGCACATGATCCCGATAGATCGGCGACCCATAGGTCGTCCGCACCCCCGCCACATCCGCGAGGTCCTTGATCGCCACCGGCAACCCCGCGAGCCACCCCGGCTCCCCCTCGGCTTCCCGCCGCCGCCCCGCCATCAGCTCCCGCGCATGCGCCCGTGCCCGCTCGAAACACAGCGTCGGCATCGCATTCACCGCCGGCTCCACCGCCGCGATCCGCGCCTCCGCCGCATCGATCAACTCCAGCGGCGACACCTCGCCCTTCCGCAGCCGCACCACCGCCTCCGCGGCACTTAGCCGGATCAGCTCGTCGGACATCGCGCCTAGGTCCCGCTCTTCGGCGCATCCGGCTGCCAGCCGCCGCCCAACGCCTTGTAAAGCTGCACCATATTCGTCGTCACCGCCGTCGTGCTGTCCGCCAGATCCTGCTCGGCCGCCAGCAACGACCGCTGCGCCAGCAACACCTGCAGGAAGTCCGCCACGCCCTGCTCGTAGCGCATCCGCGCGATCGACAGCGCCCGCCGGCTTTGCGCCACCGCCGCCTCCAGCCGATCCCGCCGGCGCTGCTCGGTGTCATAGGCGGTCAACGCGTTGTCGACATCATGTAACGCCGTCAACACGGTCCGCTGATAGTTCAGCGCCGCCTCCTGCTGCTGCGCCTCCCGCAGCTCCAGCGTCCGCTTCAGCCGCCCGCCCTCGAAAATCGGCAGGCTGATCGACGGCCCGAACGAATAGGTCTGCGCCTTCCAGTCCGCCAGGTTGTGCATCTGCAACCCCTGGATCGCGCCGGACCCCGACAGCACGAACCGCGGATAGAACTCCGCCGTCGCCACCCCGGTATCCGCGGTCGCCGCATGCAGCAGCGCCTCCGCCCGCAGAATGTCCGGCCGCCGCAACGCCAGCTCGCTCGGCACCCCCACCGGCACCCGCGGCGGCACCGGCGGCACCGCCCGGGGTGCGGCCAACTCCACCTCCAGCGCCCGCGGCGCCGCCCCCAGCAGCATGGCGATCGCGTTCATCGTCTCCGCTTGCCGCGCCTCCAGCGCCGGCAACTGTGCCGCCACCCCCTCCACCAGCGCCGCCGCATTCGCCACGTCGAGGTCGGTCGTCACGCCCCCCGCCGCCCGCTGCTGCGTCAGCGCCAGGCTCTGCTTGGCAAACCCCAGATTCTCCCGCGTGATCGCCAGCTTCCGCTGGATCCCGCGCAACTGCACATAATCCCGCGCCAGCTCCGCGCTCGTCGTCAGCTGGATTTCGTGCCGCGCCTCTTCGACCGCCGCGATCTCCGCCGTCCCCGACTCGATCAGCCGCGCCACCCGCCCCCACAGATCGACCTCCCAGGTGACGTCGAACCCATACTGGAACAGGTCATAGGGCTTGAAGATCTTGCTGTTCGGCGTCGCCGTCTTGCCACCGAGCCCGTTCGCGTTCGTCGCCGAATTCGACGGCGAGAGCGCCAGCACGCCCTCCTTGCTCTGCTGGTCGCGGGTGTACGACCCGTTCGCATTCACTGTCGGCGACTGCGCCGCCGAAATCACCCCCAGCTGCGCCCGCGCCTGCGCCAGCCGGAACCCCGCCGCCTTCAGGTCGAGATTCCCCACCGCCAGCCGCTCCTCCAGCGTCGTCAGCGTCGGATCGCCCAGCAGCTTCCACCACTGCGCATCGACCACCTCCGCCACCGGCACGCTGTGCGCCCCGCTCGCCTGCCCGATCGGATAGGCCGCCGGCGTCTCCGCCTTCGGCGGTTCGAAATTCGGTCCCATGACGGTGCAGCCACCCAGCAGCAGGGCGGCGAGGGCGGCGGTAATGCTGTGCTGGTGCAACGATCTTGTTCCCATGTCCTGCCGCCAGCCTAGTCGCGGGGGGGCGCCGGTCAACGCTTGTCGCACGGGGGGCGCGCGGCGGCTTGCATGCGCGGCGCGCATGGATCGCCGCCACCCGCCGGCCATCACCCGCCCCGGGGCCAAACCCGGCCTTAACGTCACGCAGGGCAGTCTCCCCGCGCACGATCGGGCGGAGGGCACGGCGCATGAGTGGAGCGGGGGTGATTGCCGTGCCTGGGGGCATGACCCTGGCGGCCGCCCATCCGGCCGCAACCGGCGCCGCCGGCGCAACCCGCCTGCTCTGGGCCCTCATCCTCGCCACCGCCGCCCTGCTCGCCGCCGGCCTCGCCGCCACCGGCCTCACCCTCGCCCACATCGCCCAGGCCTGGCCCATGGCCCTGCCGATCCCCGTCTGCCTCGCCGTCACCCTGGTCTACCGTCACCTGCGCCCGGTCCCCCGCATCGCCGACTTCGCCGAGGACGCCTGCCAGATGATCGTCATCATCGGCCTCATGGCGATCCTCGACTACGTCGCCGCCGTCGCCGGCACCGGCTTCGCCTACCGCGACTCCTGGCTCGCCGCCGCCGACGCCACGATCGGGCTCGACTGGCCGTCCTACATCGCCTTCGTCGACGCCCGTCCCTGGCTCGCCGCCCTCCTCGCCGTCGCCTACGTCTTCATCAACCCGATGTTCCTCCTCGTCCTCGGCGCCCTCACCCTCACCGGCCGCCGCGCCCGCATGCAACACTTCCTGCTCGCCCTCTGGCTGAGCCTCGCCCTCACCCTTGCCGTCTTCGTCCTCATGCCCGCCCTCGGCGGCTACGCCCACTTCGCCATCGCCGGCGACAGCCTCGCCCACCTCCACCCCCTCTACCTCACCGCCGGCATCGCCCCGGCGCTCGACGCGCTGCGCACCACCGGCCCGCTCACCATCCCGCTCGACGAACTCAAAGGCCTCGCCGACTTCCCAAGCTTCCACACCGCCGGCGCCCTGCTCTTCATCTGGGCCCTCTGGCCCCTGCCGCGCCTGCGCTGGGCCGCCCTCGCCGCCAACCTCCTGACCCTCGCCGCCACCCCCGTCGAAGGCGCCCACTACTTCGCCGACATGCTTGCCGGCACCCTGGTCGCCGTCATCGCCATCACCCTCGCCGCATCATGGCTGCGGATGACGCGGCGGACGGCAAGGCAGGCGTAAGGCTCCGCCGGCCAAGGGCCGAGAGGCCTTTGGAAACCCACCCCATCTCTCGGCTGGATCAACGGCCTTCAGTCGCAATCCCAGACGCGCGTCTTCGCGCGGCGACGAGAGCGACAGCGGTTTGCCTTCAAACCGCGATAGCGCCCCACTCAACAACCGCACCCTTCGAGACGCGCGTCTTCGCGCGGCGACGAGAGCGACAGCG
>Ga0164296_1000851_pt1 | contig 34603 bp, 38 predicted proteins | sample GEODES057metaG_FD_113533 | JGI IMG/M metagenome (GOLD analysis project Ga0164296, IMG submission 113533) | Dystrophic lake water microbial communities from Trout Bog Lake, Wisconsin, USA - GEODES057 metaG | ecosystem: Environmental > Aquatic > Freshwater > Lake | place: USA: Trout Bog Lake...
AATTCCAGAAGAGGTATCTACTGCTGTTATTTATCCACGTAGAAGAGGTATAGCACTAGATAAGTATGGCGAAATTGTAGTTCAATCAGACTTAACCTTTGCAACAGACACAAGTGTAATTATAGGAGAAGTTGAACAATTATTAGTTTCACGTGGCTTTACAAAACCATCTTCTCTATCTGCAGACGCTACAAATCAAGCAATTATAAACACTTCTTTAAATTATTTAGATATAAACGACGTATCACAAGGTGATTTAGCACTACCAGTAACATCCTTAGATGCACCAGATAATTTAGACGAAAATAGTGGATTAGGGTTAAATGCATTTGTAAATAACTTAAAAGGTGGTAGAAGATTAAGACAAAGAACGAAGGCAGCTTTAAGTGCAGCTTCACAGAATTTACAATCACAAATATCTGGTGAAAACACCTCAGCACGTCAATCAGTAAGTAATAGTGTAAATTCAGCAAGTGGTAGTAGAGGTTAAAAATACAATGTTAAAATATTTATAAACATATGGGACAGACAGATTTATTAAGAAAGCTAATCCGTGAAGAAGTTAGAGCAGTGTTTCAACAGGAACTTGCTGGTATTCTAAAAGAAGCTATCATAGCTAATAAAGGAACGCAGACTATTACGGAATCAGTTAGACCTCAACAAGTTGCACCAGCAACTTTAAACAGACAAGCACCAAAACCAATCGCACCTAAATTAGCGCCTGGTAATCCTTTAAATAGCATACTTGCTGAAACAGCGAGGTCAATGACTCCGATGGATTATGAAGGTTTAGGTGGAGCAGTAATGGATAGAGAGGTTCCAATTGTAGAATCAGTTGGCGGAATGTTAGCAAACTCTAGACCAAGCTCTAATTTTGACGCAATTGAAATTAATGCAGTTCCTGATTTTTCTGGTATTATGGCTAAAATGAAAGCAAACGGTGAAATTTAATGGCATACGGTTTAAGAAATATTAACATACTCGATCTAAAGCCTTCAACAGGAGTTGGTGTGCAGTTGCCATTTAGTACACCTGGTGTATTTCAAACGGTTTATACTACGCAAGAGCAGTTGAAGTATAACATTATTAATTTCTTACTGACAAACCCAAGAGAGAGAATTTTTAACGCTAACTTTGGTGCTGGAATAAGACAAGCTTTGTTTCAGCAAATAACGTTAGATACTTTAGATGCTTTAGAGAATCAAATAAGAACAGGAATAGCTCAATACTTTCCAAATGTATTAATTACAACTCTTACTTTTGGAGGAAATTTACAAGAAAACGAAATAACAATCCAGTTTGGATATCTAATAAATAACACTGGTCAATCAGATAATATAATAATAAACTTAAATGGCCAATAAAAACATAACATATTTAAATAAGGATTTTACATCTTTTAGAGAATCCTTAATTCAGTATGCTCAAGCCTACTATCCAACGTCCTATAATGACTTTTCTACGTCATCTCCTGGTACTATGTTTATTGAGATGGCCTCTTATGTGGGGGATGTATTATCGTTTTATTTAGATAACCAAGTACAAGAGAATTTCTTAGAGTACACTAAGCAGACAAATAATTTATATACGCTAGCTTATATGCTAGGTTATAGACCTAAAGTGACATCTGCAGCAGTAGTAGAACTTGACGTATATCAACAAATACCAGCTTCAGGGTCTAATTATGCTCCCGACTTTAATTATGCGATGGTGATTAGTGATGGTATGCAAATAAGGTCAAATGTAAATAATTCTAGTTTTTTCTATACTCCTAATATAGTAAATTTTAATTTATCCTCTTCTGTTGATCCTACCAATATATCAGTATACACCACTGTAAACGGTAATCCAAATACATACTTACTGCAAAAAACAACGCAGGCAATATCAGGACAAGTTAAGACAGTTCAACTTACTTTTGGAGCTGCACAGCAGTTTCCTATTCAAACTATACAAGATACTAATATTATTGAAATTTTAAATGTAGTTGATAGTAATGGAAACACTTGGTACGAAGTACCCTACTTAGCTCAAAACTATATATTAAAGGCTGTTTCAAATACAGCTCAAAATTATCCCGAGTTATATCAACAAGCTAATCAGGTTCCTTACATATTAGAAAGGTTACAGGTAAATAATAGGTTCGTATCTAGATTTACTACAAGCAATACTTTAGAATTAGAGTTTGGTGCAGGTGTACAAGCTGTATCAGGATCAGTTCCTAATCCTTTTAATGTGGGTATTGGAACAGTAAATGGTATAGATCTTTTAAACACTGCATTTGATCCTACAAACTTTGTAGTGAATGATTCTTATGGAGTAGCACCGGTAAATACGGTTCTAACAGTGAGTTATTTAGTAGGAGGTGGGGCAGGAGCTAATGTTCCAACAAACCAATTAACACAGGTTGTATCAAGTAATATAACGTTTCCTAATCCAACTAATCCTATTGTACAAAGTAATATTGAAACGACTTTAGCAACTAACAATAGTGTACCGGCTGTAGGTGGTGGAGATGGTGATACACCTGACGGTATTAGACTTAATACCCTAGCAATATTTCCTTCTCAGATGAGAGCTGTAACACAGCAAGATTACTTAGGAATAATTCTAGGAATGCCTTCTAAATTTGGTCAGGTAGCAAAAGCTTACGTAACTAAAGATAATGCTATATTTGCTCAATATGTTGCTACAGAGCCAGGTGAAAATAATCCATTAGCAACTTCAATTTATTTATTAAGCTACGATGTTAATGGTACTTTAACAACTCCTGGACCTGCCTTATTGCAAAATATTCAAACTTACTTGGACGATTATAGAATGTTAACAGATACTATTTTACTTAAGCCTGCTTACATTATTAATATTCAAGTTAGCTTTAACATAATAACATTACCAAACTATACTCCTAGAGCTGTATTAGCTGCTTGTATTTTAGCCTTACAAACATATTTCAGTACTGCAAACTGGCAAGTTAACCAGCCAATTATATTATCGAATCTGTATACAATACTAGATCAAGTGACAGGAGTACAAACCGTACAGTCTGTTAATATTACAAATATAGCAGGAGTTTCACAAGGCTACTCGGCTTATAGTTACGACATATCAGCAGCAACATTAAACGGAGTTATTTACCCTTCTTTAGATCCAAGTATCTTTGAAGTTAAATACCCTGATGTTGATATTCAAGGACGCGTAGTAACAATGTAACAATATGGCAGTATATCAAATATTTTCATCCGCAGATGCAACTTTATACTCACAGTATCCTGAAAAGAATACTGGTAGAGATTCTATATTAGAAGTTTCTGTTCAAAATAACTTACAGGATCAGTACAGAATAGGTGCCTTAACACCTCTAACACAAAATCCTTATTATACCTATGATATGAGTGCTGCTAACGGTCCACAGCCAATAGCTTATACTGCATACTATGATCAAGAAAGTGGTAGTATTTACTACGATATTGAAAGTAGCAGCACTTATTATGATGTAGAAGTTGCTAATTTAAGAAGATCAGTATTACAATTTTCTCCCTTAGATTTGGCTAAGCTTAAAAACTTTGCATCTCAATCAGTGAGTGGTGCCTGGGAAGCTAGTTTAGTAATGTATTTAGCATCAGCACAAAATTTAAACACAACCTATTCTTTAGATGTTTATGCTTTAACACAGCCTTGGGCTATGGGAACTGGTACGTATGCACAGACTCCCGAATCTCAAAACGGTGTTAGTTGGATATACACAGGACCTTATAATAACTCTCCTCAGTGGAATAGTGAAGGAGGTAGTTATAATACTACTTTTACAGGAAGTCAGTTTTTTGATTATATGTCGGATAAGGATATAAACATGAACATTACAGATATTGTAAACGGTTGGTTCACAGGATCGATTCCGAACTACGGTATTATTGTAAAACATCCTGATTACATTGAAAACAATACAGCTTCTTTTATTGATTTGAAGTTTTTTTCGGTTGATACCCATACCATTTACCCACCAACAATTCAATTTAAGTGGGATGATGCTTACTATAATCCACCAATAAGTGCAAGCTTTGTAACAAACGATAGTATTACAGTAACATTAGCAAATAACCCAGGTGAGTTTGTGCAGAATGAGGTTTATAAAATGGCAACTTCGGTTAGATTAACATATCCACCAAGATCATTTTCTACGTCATCTGTATACTTAAACCAGTTATTTTTTACAGAAAATACTTGTTGGGCTTTGCAGGACGTAAAAACAAATGAATTTGTAATTAATTTTGATCCTATTTATACTGCATTAAGTGCAGATACTAACAGTAACTATTTTATGTTATATACAAGTGGGTTGGAAGTTAATAGATTTTATCGTATATTAATACAAACGACAATAAATTCTAGTACCTACGGTCCACCAGAGGTTGTAACTTACACAGGTCAGAATTTAATATTTAAAGTAGCAGAATAATGGCACAGCAGGTTAATTTAGTTAAAGAAGTCTTTGGACGTAATACCTATACGAGAGTAGTTGACACTTCTTTTAAGGAGTTATACACACCAGTAACTGCGTCTGTTTCTGCGACTCCTATAACTATTGAGCAATTTTTTGATGCATATAATGCTTTATTTTTTCAGATTCCTGCAACAGGAGATGTAAATTCCCATACATACCTAATACAAAGAAGCACAGCTTATGTAGGCGCTGGTGTTTTATCACCAAACGAACAGGCATATATTGCAGAAATTAACTCTCTTAGAGAGCAATTATTGCAGGTTAATCAACAATATTTAAACCTATCTAACTTAGTTTAATGGAAATAGTAAATGTTGCATATATTGGATCTAATGATGAATATCAATCGTATTCACCTTCTGACCTAGCACTCATAAACACTGTTACTGTAAACGCAGCTTATGGGACTAGTAATTTTGACTACATTGAATACTTTATTAAAGACCAAAGTGGTGTTGTATTAAGTAGCAACTACTATGGTACCCAGTATAATGTTGGAAGTGTTGTTAATCCTACTAACGGAACAACTTCTCAACTCTACTTAGATCCACAAGCTGATGCAGCTAATGCCGGTTATGATAGAGGTGTGGTTAATGTAAAGTATAATTTCTTTACAAAACAACTATTATCTGGACCTGATCCAGCTACAAATTTTTGGATTAAAAACATATCACCAACTAGAACAGAAATTCAAGTTGCTAGACAGGACTTATCAAATACTCAACTGTCAGATGCTTTTAATAATTTTAACAACACCCTAGCAGCAGACGCATACTATCCAGATTTTTACTTAAACTTTGGAAGTGATATTCAAATTATTGCAGTTAATGCAGTTTACCTTGAAGATATTAACGGAGACGGTACAATTATATTTAAGCTTTATGAACCTTTACCGTCCCAGTTTACTACAAAATCAACTTTTTGGGTTGTAACAGAAATAGCAGATCCAGCAGAATTTAACGTATCTATTGAAGTTACTCCTGAAGTAACTCAAGATTATACCAAGCTAAGAGGTCCTAATTTTAAGGTATCTGTTAAAGATAAGGTTGGTCATACAACTCCTTTTTACAATTATAGTACTCTATTAGCAACTTCTTTGACATCATCATATCAGCAGTTACAATCGATGATGCAAGAGCAAGGTATTAATATTAATGTTGATTATGGTAATTTTGCTAATTTTATACACTTTTCTTCTGCGACAGAGAGATTATATAACTACGTATACAAGCAACAGTTGATCGAATCTGCATCTTCAGGTATTGCAGCAGGACAAACAACTACAGCAGCTTTATTACTGCAGCAGCAAATCGATAATATTATTACGAATTATGATGGGTACGAATATTATTTAACTTTTACATCAGAATCAACTGCATGGCCAAAGTCAAACAATACACCACCATACGTTCCCTACTCTGTAACATCGTCACAAGTTGTAAATTGGCTAGGTGGTTTAAACGTTGTTCCTAATGGTCCTTTGACTATGAGTATGTATTACTCATCTTCTTATTATGACGATCAGAATAAGGATCTATTACTCTATGCGACACCTTCTTTTATAGTAGACGATCCAAGTAACCAACCATATGTGTTGTTTCTGAATATGATTGGACAGATGTTTGATAATATTTGGATTTATCTTAAGGATGTAACTAATCGTTATGCAGCTAATAATAATCCAAAGATAGGAATCTCAATGGACTTAGTAGCAGATGCTCTAAGAAGCTTTGGTATTCAACTGTACACTAATACAAGTACTTCGGATAATATTTATTATTCAATATTGGGGGTAAACCAAACAGGTTCTTCTTTGCCTGTAACATCAAGTTTATATTCAACAATTGTATACTCAAGTAGCAGCTTTTATCCTTTAGCAGGACAACCTTATTTAAGTGCATCCCTATCTTTACCTCCTTTTGGAGATGAATTAATAAGTCGTTTCGTAACTACCTTCATAACTGGATCTCCAAACGTAACACAGAGTGTTCAAACATTACCGGATTCGCAGATTACTGCTGAAATATATAAACGTATTTATCACAATTTACCATACTTACTTAAGACGAGAGGTACAACTAAGGGGCTACAAGCACTTGTTACTGCTTACGGAGTTCCTGACAATATCTTAACTGTACATGAGTATGGTGGCTATAATATTTACAACACTCCAGGTATTCAGGAAATTTCAAACGGCATGATTATTACTGGCAGTTTCCAGCAAATATCAGCTAGTTTATTATCTCCAAACGTTACTTTACAGTATTATAACAACAATCTACAAAGAACATCGATTGATGTAGAAGTAGCATTTACACCAGCTGATTCTATAAATGCTAGTATTACGGCGTCTGGACTAGTAACATCCTCAGCACAGCCTGGTTACTTTAACATTATGCAGCAAATTGGTGCTCCTAATTTACAGTATTCAAGCTCTTATATTCCACTAGACATTTTAGAAACTGAATTTTTTAATTCAGAATATTATAATAGAAATAATGTTTGGGACTTTATTAGAACTGTAAAATACTATAATAATTCACTATTCAAAATGCTGAGAGACTTTGTACCAGCTAGAGTAAGTGCTGATACAGGTATTGTAATTAAGTCTCACATGCTTGAAAGAAACAAGTATCCAAGAAAAGAACCTGTAGCAACAACAAGTTCTTTTAATGGTGAGATAGAGTTAGTAGTAATTTCAGGTTCTAGTGGTGGAAGTGTAACAGGATCAACTGCATACGTAGCAGCGATTCCAGTGCAATATAACGGTACATCTTCGATGGCCTTGACTGGTTCACCAGGATTAGTTTTCATGAGCTCTTCTAATAATGTACAACAGTATAACGGAGAGTTTAGTGGTAGCTATATTCAAGCTTCCTATAATTATTTCTCACAAGATGATATTTCAAGCTACGCTTATCCATGGTCTTCTTCTGTAGCTCCTTCAGAACACGACGGACAAAATATATTATTTTTAACTTATTCTGTAAGTCCGTTGTTTGAGAACGTAATGACACCTGTTAGATCCCAAAGATTTTTGGAATTGGATTATAATGGCAGTCAATTAGCACCTACAAACTACGGATTGGTAACACAATCATTGTCACAAAGTTTAGTAATTGGAAATGTTTCACAAAGCGAACAAAAGTATTCACAATATGCTTATATACAGGATTATAACTATTATTCAAGAGGTTATGTAAATGGAAGGTATAGCGGTTCACAGTTATCAGGACTATACTATAACACATACAGTGTAGGTGATATTTCATATGGTACACAGCCTGTAATTAACTGGTATAGTGATAATTTAGGATTTTTTACTCAAATAGCAACTAGCTCATTTTTACCTGGTCAAGTTAATGCAACTTTAGGATACCTAGCTGATGTATCAGGTGGTTTATTTGAATTAAACCAAAATAATAAGAACTGGGTTGATATTCAAAACATATTTAAAGCAGGAACGACGGCAACTATTAAGCAATTTGATAACCAAAAATATGGCAATCAAAGATCAACAGATGGTATAAAAGCTATTTTTAATAGCGGATACAACTATACTCCTGAACTATATTATAATTCTGGATCAGACCAGAGTGTGTATTTTGAGTATGTGGGATACGCTCCTCCTGATACCGGGTTTAATGCGATTAACAGTGGTAGCTTAGTGATGGGTATTCCAAATTACAATATTAGTGGTACTCTTGGTGGAGTAGGTGATAGTTTTCCAGTAGTAAATCCTATAAATGGTGTTGGTTCAATTCTTAATATATTCAACAAGCAGATAACAGGAACAGGATTTACACCAGGTACATCAATTGCAACTCCTTCCTACACTCCGACAACCAACGAAGTGTTAACTTTTAATGCTAATTTTGGAATCCAATGGAATTTCCAAACTACAGGTCAAAGTGGTTCTTACATCTTTAACATATACGACGGTCCTGTTTTATTAGCTAATCAAGTACAATCTTTTGAGTCAATAGTATCGTATGGCTCACCAGCTGTATTTCAATTCGCACCTCCAGCGGGCTATGCAAATCAACATTTAGAAGGTCCAACTGCCTACATCGACCCTCCTTTTTCAAATATAACTGTAGATACCTATAACGTAAACGAATCGTGTACAAATGCAATAGCAACTGATATAGTTAATATAGGACTTGGTGATAGTGTTCAATTAGCAGTATACGATTTGTATGATATAAATAACAATATAATAGGACCAGTTAATGCAATATATTACGATTCTGCTGGTTTATTTACTGGACGCACTGCAGCAGACGGTGTGTATTTATGCTCCTATACTTACGGATCTAATCCAGTTAACCAAGTAGCCGGTACTGCTTCGTTTAACGTATCTACAGCAGCAAATACTTACGGTGGATCAAATGTTATAAGTTTTCAACTTACTCAAAGCGTATTAAGTACGTCTGATTACACAGCTAGTCTAACACCAGGCAGCTTAACAGCAGCTGTTACAACTGTAGGACAGGGTGGATATCCACACGCTACTACAAGCGTAGACTTAACAACAGCTGCTCCGTTTATTAAAGCAATAAGCAACTCAGGTACTGAAGCAAGTATAATAACTTTTGATGTTAGTATGTCGCAATACTATCAATATCAACAAGTACCTTATTGGACTTCAGGCTCCGACTATACTTTTTCAAGTAGCTTATATAACCAATATGGTAACGTAACATCTCCATTTAATCCTCAATTTGGGGATCTAATAGTAATGAGCGACTTTAGTGGACTTACTCAAGTTTTAAACGTGTTAACGGCTTCTTTATCTGGTAGCACTAATAACAAAGAATTAAACGTAGCGGTAGTACCACAGGTATTAGGAAGTTGGGAATTAAATCCTAAACTAATATATAATTTTCTTATGTTAGCAAGGTATGACGATGAACAAAATGTAATATTAACTTTTAATAAGACACCAGGACAAACGTCGTATGGATTTTTAATACCTAATACAATAAGTCCAATTGTAACAAATAATATCAATACCTTACAAGCAGCTGTACAGTCACAATTACTTTCTAATCAAGCAGCAACAAGTCCTACTGGTTAGAGTGATTTTTAACAAATAACAATATTTATAAGAAGTAAAATAACAAAACATGGCATATTTAAGTAACACGACAGTTATCGTAGACGCTATTTTAACTAATACTGGTAGACAGTTGTTAGCACAGAATAACGGTTCTTTCCAAATCACACAGTTTTCACTGTCTGACGATGAAGTGGATTATACTTTATATAATCCAAACCAACCATCTGGATCAGCTTTTTATGGTGAAGCTATTGAAAATATGCCTATTATTCAAGCTTTTCCTGAATCTAACGAAATTATGAAGTATAAGTTGATTACTCTACCAAGAGGTACAGCTGTTCTTCCTACTTTAAGTATTGGATATAGTTCAATTACACTTCCTCAAGGTGGATCTATTTCAATAACACCTCAAACATTAAATTATTTAGGTGCAACTTCGACTTTTGAACTAGATGGCTATACAGCTACGATTGGCGATGTGAGAGTAACTTCTGCATTTAACGGTGTTGGTATTAATACTACAAACGCAACTGCTTTGAATGCTACAGGAACAACTACAATCGGTACAAACGTATCTAAAACCGTTATTGGTACTACTATCAATATTACAGCTACAACTGTAAATACTTTATTTGGTAGCAGCACTACTTTATATACAACCCTAACAATCGTAGGTAACGACTCAGGTGCAAGAATTTTTGTACCGGTTCAAATTACTCAATCTTCTACCAATAAGTAACAAAATAAATTATGTCGTATACAACACTTGCTCCCACAGATTTTGTAGTCAGTTCTGATTCGGTTACTGCTCCGGCTTGGAGTAATAATCAACCTCTACTATCTACTTTTTTTACTGCTTCAGCAATTCCTAGCACAACAATAACACAGGGTGCGTTTTACTTAAACGTATATCAAACTGCCAGCAACTCAAATGGTGCAGCTGTTCAATTTGCTATTGCGTATGGTAACGAACAAGGTTCAGGATCTCAATGGTACAATAACTTGGTACCAGGGTATACTCCTTCTCTAACTACATATAGACAGTATTCAACTTTAGTATACGGACCTGAAATATCAGGTTCTCAAGGATTTAGTTTTGGTGGAGCTGCACAAAATGCACCCGATATTTTTGCTATTAACGTAGATAGAAATAGATATAAACAAAGTCTACTACCAGGAACTTTTAATTTAACTTTATCAGGATCTAATAATACTCAAATTACAATTTGCGATAACAGTAACGACGTTTCTACTGTAACTTATTTAGATTGTGGTAGAGTATTTGACATCGTATCTGGTTCTTATGGTAACGCAGTAAAAACTACGCCAATAGGTGGGATCGCACCAGGTTATACAGTTTCAGGATCTTACGGATTGTTTCTACCTGATATTGGAACGATCATTTTAAATCCAGGAGCTTTAGCATTGAGTGCTGTGAGTGGTGGTATTGGCTTATCTTTAGATACTAATAACTACGGATCAGGAAGCTATACTTTAAATCCATCGGCTTCTTATACGTCAACAAACAATACACTTTTATATCAAGCAATTTCTAGTAGCGCAACTTTACCTCTTACTGGATCTGGATTTCAATTAAATTCACAAGAAACTATTTCTTCTGATTATGTATTTGTAAGAATTGGTAACCAAGACTACAATTATTCAACTAATCCAACCTTTATAACAGGCTCAGGAACAGGTGCAGTATTGTATTCTACTATGATTTACAGTCCACAAACCTACATTACAACGGTGGGATTATACAACAACAACAATCAACTTTTAGCAGTAGCTAAAATGTCAGCACCATTAGTTAAAGATTTTACAAAAGAAGCGTTAATCAGGGTTAAATTAGATTGGTAATAATATAGAAAATGAGTAGAGCATCAAATAGTCTTACTGTATCAGATGTTATCGTTACTCCAATCAAATTAAAGTATACTGCCTCATACGATCAATGTACGATCAACGAATATGGTATAACGGTTTTGACTGGGATTAATGGTCCTGTGACTATAACTGGATCTGTGCCTCAAGAAACCTTGAACTATAGATCAGTTAAGCAGCTCTATTATGCCAATACCTTAACTGGATCATACCTAACAACTACTTCTAGCTTTGATGTTTCATTACAATCAACAGCAGCATCAGGAACATTTGATTCAGATAATAGGTATTTTCCAACTGAATCAGGTGCTCAAGTAAGAATTTTATCAATTCCGAGGGGAGTTTTTGGTCAACAGATATCGAGACATAGCTTTTTAATGAGTTCATCTCTTTATTCTATTGCTGATGATGGAAATGGGAACTTATATGATTCAAGATTTAATCAACCTTACGTAGAAGCTGGTTATTTTACACCAGATCCACAACCTCCAACAGTAGACAGCTACACTTATCCAGGAGTAGACATTATTCATGTAGGTAATATACTATATGCACAAGGAATGGTAATTATCACCAATCCAAACTACTTAGATATTTTTCCTTATCCTCCTACAGCAGTAAACGACTACGCAACTTTCTTAACCACAGATAGTCCTAAAACCGTTAATATACTAGCCAATGACGATCCCGGAACAGGAACTTTTATTCCAACCTCTGTTTTATTGTTTAGTGGAAGCGTTGGTTTGTTCACAAATAATTTAGATGGAACAGTTACCTTAAATACAACAATACCTGGATTTTATCAAACGTATTATACTGTAAAATCAGCAATTCCCGGTGGATGTCCTTTAACAAGTAACAGTGCTTCCATAAACGTAACAGTGGATCCAGTTTGTAATTTTGAAGTAGTTTTGCTTAATCCTTACACAACAACAAGTACTACGACGAGCACTACAACCTTAGTCCCAACTACCACATCGACTACAACAAGTACTACAACTCAAGTACCAACTACAACCAGTACAACGACATCGACTACAACAGAGGTACCAACTACTACGTCGACTACAACATCGACTACTACTGAAATACCTACAACAACCAGTACTACGACATCGACTACAACAGAGGTACCTACAACTACCAGTACAACTACATCGACTACAACCGAAGTACCAACTACTACGTCGACTACGACATCGACTACAACAGAGGTACCTACAACTACCTCAACAACGACTAGTACAACTACAATAGCTCTTGTAGATGTATTAATAACAGCTTGCGGATCTCAAAATGCTGATGGTAGTGGCAACGTCAATTTATTTGTTTACTCTAATGTAGCAACTGATACTAATGTTGATGTAACAGTAAGGTGGATTGGCGATCTAAGCTCAACTGTTCAGGAAACGTTAACAATCCTCAGCGGTACAAGCTGTAATAGTGGAACATTTGGTGGCGCTACTTCGTTAGAAAATAACAGTTCTTTTGAAATACTGACTGTTGCACCAAGCTCTTCAAGCACTCAAAACTATACTATAAGTGGTGTTACAGTATCTAATTCGTGTACCACCTGTTAAAAACTAATTATAATAAATGGCAACGTATCAACAAATATTACAAGCAACAGTAGCCGGAGCCGATTCTGGTCCGTTCAACGTATATTGGGATTATGTTGAAAGTGATTATCTAATTACAAGTAATATTAGTAGGACTGACTTACTAGCAGGTGTATTAATTAACATTCCTGATGAAGCTACGTCCATTATAGTTGTAAGTGAAGGTCAATATTGTGAAGGTTACGCTGCAATTATATATGTTACACCTGTAACAACAACCACTACAACAAGTACAACAACATCAACAACTACAGTTGCACCAACAACAACGTCTACTACAACGTCAACTACAACCGAAGTACCAACTACTACGTCGACTACAACATCGACTACGACAGAAGTACCAACTACAACTAGCACTACAACAAGCACTACAACTATACCTCCAACTACAACTAGTACAACAACAAGCACTACAACAGTTCAAGAGTATTCATTTACAATAAATAATAGTTTTGCTTCTCTAGCTGTGACTGGTGTATCGGTGAACGGTGTATTAACATCTGGACCATTCCCAATAAACGAAGGTTCTACAGTAACACTACAAACAACAGAAAGTGGAACTAATTTAACCGTCATCATATACACTAATAATGATATTCCATCTACATCATCTATCTCCGCTTATACTTCCAATGTATCTGGTACATTGATAGAGTGTCGGGATGGTAATGGAATTGATAACTCAATAACATTTACTAGTGAAGTAACCTTTGGATTACCTGTGAGCGAACAACCTTCTTTTACATGTCAAGATTATGTTTGTTAAGAAAATAAAATAAAGTTATGAATTTACGTTATATCTGTGTTCAACCTCGCACTCTCTACTATGTTTGGCAAGTAGAGGTGATGATTAGTAACTTTCTTAGTAGTGGAATTAGTGGAAATGATATGGATATTCTTGTTGCCTGGAATCCAAACGATGGAACAAGTGCTCCTGAAGCAATCGAAGCTTGGAATAAACTAGCTCAAAAATACAACTACGTTAGGTTTTTTTGGTATCAGGATACTAGGACTGACATGAGTTATATTCCTTCTATCTACTTTAACGTCCTAAAACAGCACATACAGGCTCACCCCGAACTAAGTATGGCACCTCTTTTTTTACACGACTCAGATATAGTTTTCACACGTCCAGTAGACTTTAGTTCTATGGTAAATGATAATATTTGGTATTTAAGTGATACAGTTGGGTACATAGGAACACAATACGTTCTGACCAAAGGACATGATGTATACGAAGATATGTGTAAAATTATTGGAATAGATCCTCTTATTCCCAAGCTATTAAATTCAAATTCAGGAGGAGCTCAGCACATTGTAAAAGGTGCGACTGCAGAATATTGGGAAAAGGTAGAAAAAGACTCTATAGCTTTGTATAAACATTTAGCTGAAACAGAGTATTTACATGCTGAAAAAGGTAGAGAAGGATATCCAATTCAAAAATGGACAGCAGGAATGTGGTCCTTATTGTGGAATGCGTGGTTATTTGGAAACGAAACCAAAGTAGATAAAAGATTAGATTTTTGTATGGCTACTGATCCACTTGAAAAATGGAATCAAGTTCCAATTTACCACAATGCCGGAGTAACTTGTGCGTGTGGAAGACAATTCTACAAAGCACAGTATATGCAAAAATATCCCTATGATATTAAGCAAGAGTCTTTTAGTGACAGAAATGCTTCTTACAACTACGTAAAAGAGATTATTGAAACAGCCAGCAAATCATGCTTAGTTTAAAATACAAGATTATACTAAAAACAAGCCACAAACAAATTCACAGAGTTGAATATTGTATGAAAACATGGCTTAAAAATTTAGATTATGTATGCTTAACAGATAAGCTCACAGGTCAATTTAATGAGATTTCAGGATCAGAAAGAGATGATTATCGTAGTGCGGAAGAAAAAACAGTTTTTCTTATCAACAAAGTAAAAAATACAGTTGAATTCGATCAATATGACTGGTTAGTTTTTATAGATAACGACGCTATACTTAACGTTAAAATGTTTGAGTATATAATTGAATATTTAGATAAAAATAAAGTATACGGAATTAGAATTAGTGGAAGTCCACAAGACAATAAATTAGTATTTCCATCAGGTGGTGGAGGTTATTTTATATCACCCAGCCTAATTAAAAAATCTAATTCCATGGTTAATCAGGGTTGGGGTCTTGAAGATGTATCTATTGGTAAATGGCTATACGACAATAACATAGATCTTTTAGATCATTATTTTATAGGAGATACAAAATATCACATGAATCAGAATGGTTGGTGGCCTTTTCAAAACGAAAAGAAATTACTCAATTCAGAGGATCAAAATGCAGGAAATATGCGCACAATGGTAATACAAAAGGCTGTAACAGAGGAAACTAAGACTAAGTTAAGACCTTATCTTACTCATCACTACATGCTTGACTACGTAGAAATGGAATATGTGCATAGTATATTTAAAGATTGGAATCCTCAATATTTATTAGTATGGCAATAACATACGTACCATATACATTAACAATTGGAAGTGAAACTACAATTTACCAAAATGAAGTAAAATGTCGAGTTCTTGAGAACGATTTTAACTACTCTCAAAATCCAACTGTATTTGCAAATGTTAATTATATAACAGGATCAAGAGCATTACCTATATACGCTTCTAAAGGTGAAACCAATAGGAGTGGTCAAATAACATACGGCCAATTAGCAGATAATATTACAGGTTCTTCCTTTCATCCTTATGCAACAACTATTGGATTGTATAACGAAGCTTTTCAATTATTAGCAGTTGGTAAATTAGCAACTCCTTACCCAATTCCATCTAATACTGATATAACTTTTATAGTTAAATGGGATTCTTAAAATTTAGTTTATGTCACAAAAATGGTTTATATACAAAGATGGTCAAGTTGTTGAATACGACTCTATCGAAAAACTACCTTCAAATTGCGTAGGATTTATCTACAAAATTACCAATATTAAAACTGGAAAATTCTACATAGGTAGAAAATCTCTATTTTCAAACACCAAGAAAAAACTTACTAAAGCTGAATTAGCTTTGCAAACCGGTCCTGGTAGGAAACCTACATCAAAAAGAGTAATAGCCGAAACAAATTGGACCGATTATTGGGGTTCTAATAAAATACTTCTACAAGAAATTAAAGAAAACGGTGTGGGAGATCTTAGAAAAGAAATCCTAAAATTTTGCTTTAATAAAAAACAACTGAGCTACTATGAGATGCATTTTCAGTGTGTGCATGAGGTACTCTTAACTAACAAATCTTATAATGATCACATAGCCTCAAAGTATTTTCGTAAAGATTTGGTAAATCCAGAATAAAAATGTATTGTTAGTATTAATGGAAAAGACTCATTTAGTACTAGGATTATTACATACTATCATTGGTAGATCTAAACCGTCTACAAAAGGCAACCATGCCTTCCACTGTCCCTTCTGTAAGCATCATAAACCTAAGTTAGAAATAGATCCAACTACAGGATTCTACAACTGTTGGACTTGTCAACCTGCTACAAAAGGTAGAAGTTTAATCAACCTACTAAAAAAACTACATGCATCTTCGCAGCAAATAGCTGAAATGAGATCCTACTTTCCAGATGGTAAAGGAGAGCAGTATGATAAAACTTACGAAGTTGTAGAGTTACCTAAAGAATTTGAGTCTTTGACTAAAAATAGTAGTAAGCTTCCCTACAGACAAGCTAAATCTTACATACAAAAAAGAGGTTTAACCGAGGCAGATATAATAAAATATAATATTGGCTATTGTGAAACAGGAAAATACAAGAACTCTATTGTTATTCCCTCATACAATGAAAACGGTAGACTTAACTATTTCATTTCGAGATCATTTGAAAAAGACCCAAGTAGAAAATACAACGCACCTTCTTGTAACAAAAACGATTTAATTGGATTTGAGTATCTTATAAACTGGAAGGTTCCGGTCATTTTATGTGAGGGTATTTTTGATGCTATTGCTTTAAAACGCAACGCTATTCCTCTATTCGGTAAGACCATTCCAAAAGCACTAATGATGAAATTAGTACAAAGCGATGTAAAAACGGTTTATTTAGCGCTAGACAACGATGCATTAAAGCAATCGATAGATTATGCCAAACAATTAATTGACCTTGGTAAAGACGTTTATTTGATTGAATTACAAGGCAAAGATCCTTCTGATATAGGTTTTGAACAAGTAACTAAGTATTTACATACAGCAAAGCAGCTTACATTTGGTGCTTTACTACTTAAGAAAATGCAACTATGATTATAGAACAACGCTCAGATGAGTGGTTTAAAATAAGAAGAGGTAAAATAACCAGTTCAGAGATACATAAAATAATGGGTGGAAAGGAAAATACCCTAACAGACACAGCAAAAACCTATTTACTTGAAAAGGTAAGTGAGTTTTTTGGAGCAATAGCTCCATTAGCAGGAGGACCTGCCTTGGATTGGGGTACTAATTTAGAACCAGAAGCTATTAAAGTTTATAGTGGTAAGAAAAATTTAACCGTAAATGCATCTTCTTTTATTCCTGTAGGAGAGTATTATGGTGGTTCACCTGATGGAGAGGTGCAGCCTGATGGTATTATTGAAGTAAAATGTCCCTATAATTCCGTTAATCACTTTAAACACGGATTAATAAAGTCGGTAGAAGATTTCAAAAAGGTAGCTCCAAACTATTACTATCAGTGTCTTTCCAATATGATTTGTGCAGAAGCTAGGTGGTGTGACTTCATTAGTTATGATCCGAGAGTAGATTCACAGTACCAAATGTTTATTTTTAGGTTAGAATTTGATGAAAAAGAAGCCGAATATGTGGGAGAAAAGATCAAAGTAGCTGTTGCTTATATGAAAGAATTAAAAGAAAAAGTCGAAAACGCAAGACTAATAGAAGGCTAGATATTTATTAGCATATGATTAATGCTGAATTACTAGGTTATAGAATAGCCGAAGCCATGATAAACGGAGCAGGTCCTTGCTTTTATCCTGGTAAATTTAAACCTCCACACAAAGGACACTTTGAAGCAGCTAAAAATTTGGCTAGCAGAGACTATGTGAAACAGGTAAATATTTTAATTAGTAGGAAGACTATAGATGGAATTACACCTGAAGATTCCTTACAAATTTGGAATATGTACTTGAGAGCAGAGCCAAATCCAAAAATAACTGTAACTATTTCGACAGATGAATCTCCAATAGTTGGTATTATTCACTACCTAAAGGCTAATTCAACTGTCAATCCTGTGTACGTAGCTCAGGGAGATGATGAAAAAGATGATGCAGATTACATAAAATCACTCCAAGATCAGTTTGGAGATAGGGTTAGAGCAATTCAGGTACATGAAAAGGCGGGTATTGTATCTGCTCCCTATGTTAGAAATACACTAAGTAGTGGTGATTATGAGAAATTCGCAGAAACAGTTCCGGAAGCTGCATACAATAAAGGTGTTGCACCTAAGGTTTTTAAAATGTTAGCACCAAAAGTAAAACAAGACAATGGACCAGAAGAAGCTTGATACGCTTAAAGACTTTATTAAATTTTGCAAAAAAGAATTATACATACAATCACTACCAAATATTAAGTTGATTGCTGATAAAGCTTTTGTTGAGCAATTTAGATCGTACGGAGAATATAATCCAAACGACAATTCAATTAAAGTATTCTATTTAGGTAGAAACTTAGCTGATGTTTGTAGGAGTTTAGCACATGAATTAACTCACCATCGTCAAAATGAGTTGAAAATGATTGAAGGTGGTTCTGGAGAAACAGGATCAACTATTGAAGATGAGGCTAATGCAATGGCTGGTATTTTAATGAGGGATTACGGTAAACTTAATTTAAGTGTATACGATTTAGATTCAATATGATAAAGCTAATAGATTTATTAAACGAAAGAAAACAAGTTGGTACTTTGTATCATTTTACCAGCTACTCTAGTATGGTGGCTATCCTAGGTGATAATTTAGTTTTAAAATCAACTCACGGTACGCTAGTACAACCTTATATCTCCTTTACGAGAAATAAAAGTATGTCCAGCGACTCTATATCAGATCAAGTAAGAATAGCGGTTGATGGTAATTTACTATCAGACAAGTATAAACTAGAGCCGCACGCAGATGCTGCAGCCGGATACGGTAGAAGTTCCGTGGATGAATCAGAAGAAAGAATAAGTGTAAAAAGATATCCAAAAGGTGTAGACATTTCAAAATGTATAATTGAAGTTGCTGTAAAAAAACCTAGCATTGTAGGTAATCAAGACTTTGATGACGAAGAATCTTTTGAACCACCTTTTTTATCAACCTATTTTGATTTAATTAAAATGCTAGAAGCAAAAAATATACCCTACAAAATAGTAGATAAACGAAAATAGTATGGAGCAGCAGGAAAAGTATTTTGCTTATGGGAGTAACATGGATATTGCTGAGTTTGAAGCAAATTACAAAACTGCAAAAGCTATTGAACTTGCGTGGTTAGATGGATATGAATTAGCTTTTGATAAAATAGCTAAGAGAGATCATGACAGCTCAGTAGCAGATGTGGTTAAAGCTCCAGGCAGTAAAGTATTTGGAATTTTATATACAATTGACAGTAGTGAAATACCAAAATTAGACAAACAGGAAGGTGGATATAAAAAAATATCAGTTAAGGTACACGGTAAAAACGGTAAAACACATAGTGCAATAACGTATACTGTAATAGATAAGAAAGCATTACCTAACCCAAATCCAAAATTATTTTACATTCGTAAGATGTTAATAGGATTAAAGGATGCTATTAAATTAGGGGTAGAAAAAAAGCCAAAGGAAGTAGAAAAGTATTTAATTAAATACGCTAAACATATAAAAGATTTATATAAAATATCAAAATAACCGTTATGGAAAATAATTTAAAGAAAGAATTTGCACCACGAGACGTGCAAAGGATGAGAAACATCATTTCAGGTAATGCAAACGATGCAACTCAAATACAATCTGGTTACGAAAAATACGTAGAAAGCCATAAAGAAGGAGATGTTTGGGAAGATAGTGGTAAAAAGTGGACCATTAAAGGTGGCTTAAAACAAACTGTAACTAAGCTTGATGAAATAAAAAAACTAGTTGTGCTACCTCTTTGTTGTCCGAAATGTGGTGGAGTTATGAAGGCACACGAGTATAATAAGAAGATGTGGGCTATCCACCAAATGTGTATTGACTGTGTTTCTAGAATGGAGTCTGACATAAAAAACCAAGGAAAGTGGGAGGAATACTGTTCTAACATAATGAATAGCAATAAAAACGCTCAGCTAAGCGACTTAGAAAGAGCCTTAGATGCTTGGGTTGATCAAAACGATACTTTTGTTTCTGAAATGGGGGAAGTGGAGAAATGGGGCGGAGGCGATAAAGCATCAGTCTATAAAGAGGTAAAAGAGAAGGTTGCTGAACTGAAGAAGTTAGATATTTATAAACAAGAAAACGTTTAGAAATGCCTTATACTCATAAAAAAGTAGGAAATAAGTACGTTGTATATAAACACGGCAAAAAAGTTGGTGAAACCAAAGGTACCAAAGAAGCATTAGATAAATACCTAGCTGCATTGCATATCAATGAACCTAAAAAGAAAAATTTAAAGGAAAGTACTATGATGGAAGAACATTGGGATCATCCGGGTTGTGAAGACAAGGTCGGTAAGATAATTGTGGTGTTAAAACCAACTCCAGAATCCTCACCTGAGGATTTAGTTCATCATTCACATGCTTTTGGTATGGGTCAATTTAATCCAGAATCAGTGCATGGTGTCTACAGCGATGAAGACGAAGCTAATATTGTAGCTGAATCTGCTTGTAATGAACTACATAGCCACATGTCTGAGATGGAAAAGAAAAAAGACCACGTTTTAGATGAAATAACTAAACACATTAGCAGACTTCAAAAAGAAGTTAATGGTCATATGAAAGAAGCTGCTGAAAAACCTGAATTGACTGAAAAGCATCATGAGTTAGCAGAAAGAAAGATGGCTAAAATTAGAGAATTACGCACTAAACATATAATGGTTACAGCTTCTAAAAAAGAATTACCTAAAAAAGAAGAAGAATAATGGACCAAATATCTCAATTTATATCGACATTATTAGCTTCTCGTAACCAAGCTCATGTTTTTCACTGGCAAGTTGAAGGACCTGGTTCTTATGCTGCACACAAAGCATTGAACAAGTATTATGATGAAATTTTAGAAGCAACTGACGAGTTAGTAGAAAGCTACCAAGGAAGATACGGCATCATTAAAGGATACACTTCCCCAGCTACATTTAAAGAAGACGATCAATACATAACTTATTTTGAAGCGCTATCTAAGTACGTTGAAACTGCAAGAAAAACCATAGTAACTCAAGATACTTACATTCAAAATCAGATTGATGAGATTGTAAAATTGATCGAAACTACTAAGTATAAACTTAAATACCTACACTAATGGGCCTAAGAAATCCTAAAGATAATCCATGTTGGAGAGGATATCATCCTGTTGGAACTAAAATGAAGGATGGTCAAGAAGTTCCTAACTGTGTACCAGTCGATGAAATGCATACAATGGATCACGATGATCATAAAAATCTTAGAATGCCAGCTAATGCAGATGAAGGATTAGAAACAGAACATTTTTGTCCTCAATGTTTAGCTGAGTATATTACTGAATGTTGGAATAATGGAATGCTTGAAGAAGCAGAATACCACGGTCACAAAGTGACTCTTGGTAAACCTTTTTTAACACCAGGCGGACCTAAGAAAAGATCTGTTTATGTTAAAAACCCAAAAGGAAATGTTATTAAGGTGAACTTCGGTGATCCTAATATGAGAATAAAGAAAAGTATCCCCGCAAGGAGGAGAAGTTATAGAGCAAGACATCATTGTGATAACCCTGGACCTAGAACAAAAGCAAACTATTGGTCCTGCAAAGCTTGGTAATATGATAAAGTTAAAGGATCTACTTAGTGAATGTTGGGAATGTGAAAGAGATAAACAAGGTAAAGACTTCACTCACGGTGAAGATGGTAATGCACCTATGGCTGATGGTGAGTTGAGATCAATCGCATCTAATGCATCTAAGTTAATCAGCATGGTTCACCCAGAAGACCAACTCCCAGCTTGGGCATTAGCTAAAATTACAGTAGCATCAGAAAATTTAGCGTCGGTTGCTAGATACATTAGCGAAATGGAAGCTGAAATGGGTGGTGAAGAAGAACCAACTCCAGGCTACGAAGTAAACCCAGCAATGTTTGAAGATAAAAACTGGATTCAAAAAGCAGTTAATCCTAAACACAAAGGTGCTTTACACAAAGCATTGCACGTAGGAAAGGAAAAAGATATTCCTCAAGCTAAGCTTAACAAAGCTACTCACAGTAAGAATGCACACCTAAGACACATGGCTCAATTCGCTAAAAACGTACAAAAATAATATGACAAATAGAGAAATCATAAGAAGATTGATACTTAATGAAGTTGAAAGAATGGAACCTAACGTTCAATCTTTTGAAGATGATCCTATTGGCTACATTTTACAAAAATATCCTACTTTAGAAAAGACGTTAACTATGTTAATGAGCTCAGCCTATAAGGATTACATTACTGGTATTTATATTATTTCTCCAAAACCTACTACTTTCAAAATTGTATTACACAACGACCAAGAGTTTACTCTTACGTTTTTAGGTAAAGCATACGAAGCAAAGGTTGCCGGTAAGAAGTATTACTTACAAACAATTGGTGAAAGAGAAAGATGCATGAATGCTATTTCAAGACTACTTGCCTTAGGTAATCCAATCGATACGAAAGGTCCTAAAGGAGAAGAACAAGCAGCAGACGGTGAAGATAAAACCGAAGGTAGTTCATCAGGTGGCGGAAGTGCACCTCAAGGTCCACCAGAAGAAAATACACCGGAAGAAGCAGAAGCCGGAGAAACTGAATCTTAAAAAACCCCACTCTTAGGATAGTATCCTTTGATCGACCCGACCTTAAAAAAGTCGGGTTTCTTGTTGTTAGTTTAAAAATTAAATTGTATATTCTATTAAATAGACCAAAATGAAAACACAAACCATAGTAAGAACTATTAAAACAGTTTGCGGCAAAACAATAACCTACTTTCAAAAGGATGAAGAGGTGGCAAAAATGCACTCAATGGAAGGTCCTGCACTAATCTATCCAAAGGACGATAAAAAGGCTTCAGAGTATTATATTTTTGGCATTAGGTATTCAAAGAGTAAATGGCAAGAACTGGTAAACCAGCACAAAGCTGTGCCTACAGGAGAGCCTATGAGGTTTGACTTCTAGTGATAGCTATTTATAATAAAGAATTCAAATGGAATTTAATATTCAAAAGTACTTGATTAAGAATAAATTAACAGGTCAATCTCAGATGAGAGAGAACGATAACACTGGACAAATACTACATACTAACGATGAGGAAGGAGATTACGAAGAAGATGAACCAGAGGATAGTTGGAATGCTCCAGAAACTGATGATGAAGATGACTTTGAGCAGGAACCAGCACCACAAGATGTGGCTCAACCAGAACCAGTATTAAGCGGTATACATAAAAAACAGGCTCAATTACAGGCTTTAGAAGCTCAAAAAGATTCACTGTTAATGCAATATAAGAGTGGTCAATTAGGGTTAGATCAGTACAAGGAAGCAATCGGTAACATACCTAACCAGATTAAAAAGTTAAGATCTGACATAAATCAAGCCATGACTGTGTCAGCAGATGATGATAGCGAAGAGGAAGTGGCTTAATTAGTTATAAAAATAAGAAAATGGCATCACAAATGAGTATTAGCGATGCAATAAAGCAAGAGCTAATTAAGTGTAAAGCAGATCCTGTATACTTCATGAAGAAGTACTATACGATTCAACATCCGACTAAGGGTAGAATGACCTTCAACCTATTTCCATTTCAAGAAAAATCGCTTAAATTATTCCAAAGATTTGATTATTGCATTATTAATAAGTCAAGGCAGCTTGGCATTTCCACACTAACTTCGGCTTTTGCCTTGTGGATGATGTTGTTTGAACAAGATAAAAATATTCTTGTACTAGCAACTACCCAAGCTACAGCAAAAAACATGGTAACTAAGGTAAGGTTTGCTTACGATAACCTACCAAAGTGGATGCAACTTCCAGTAATGGAGCATAACCGTCTTAGTTTACGACTAAAGAACGGATCTCAAATTAAAGCAGTATCAGCAGCAACAGATTCAGCACGTTCTGAAGCCGTATCATTATTAGTAATAGATGAAGCTGCGTTCATTGATCGTATTGGTGATATATTCACAGCTGCACAACAAACGTTAGCAACGGGTGGTAGATGTATTGCCTTATCAACTCCTAATGGGGTAGGTAATTGGTTTCATAAAGAGTTTGTAAGAGCACAAAACGGAGAAAACAACTTTACTCCAATTAGTCTACCATGGACTGTGCATCCTGAAAGAAATCAAGAATGGAGAACTCAACAAACAAGAGATCTAGGAGAAAGAGCAGCTGCACAAGAGTGTGATTGTGACTTTAGTACTTCAGGGGACACTGTAATTGAACCAAATACACTAAACTACTATCAAGAAAATACGATACTAGATCCTATAGAAAGGTCAGGTATAGGCCAGTCTTACTGGTTGTGGGAATATCCAGATCCAATGAAAAACTACATGATCATGGCAGACGTTGCACGTGGTGATGGAAAAGATTATTCAACCTATCATATATTTGACGTCGAATCTCTAGCTCAAGTAGCTGAATTTAAAGATCAACTAGCTACAAAAGACTTTGCAAGAGGTTTAGTAGCAAGGTCTATTGAATGGAATAATGCATTGTTAATCGTTGAAAATGCGAGTATTGGTTGGGATGTTGTAACTACAATTGAAGAAATGGGGTATCCAAACCTATATTACTCACCTAAAAGTGAAGTAGTTGGAACCCAAATTGATTTATACGTTGCAAAATTTGATAGAGGTGATGGAATGGTACCGGGTTTTGGTATGAACCAAAGAACTAGACCACTTGTAATTGAAAAAGGACGATCTTTTATAGAAGAGAGGAGCGTTATAATTAGATCGCAAAGAACTTTAGATGAATTGAGAGTGTTTATTTGGAAGAGTGGTAAGCCTCAAGCGATGCAAGGATACAACGATGACTTAGTAATGCCGTTAATGATGGGTTTATTTCTACGTGATACTGCACTAAGATTTAGAAAGGTTGCATTTGATTTAACATATGCAAGTTTAAATAATTATTCAAAAACTGGAAACGATTTTCAGGTATATTCATCAACACCAACTCACCAAGAAAATCCTTGGAGAATGCAAATAGGAAATGAGTTTGATGATATAACGTGGCTTTTATAACCAAAGATATTTATAAGATATGGCAGAAGAACAAAAAATACAACCACAGAGGAATCTGTTTTCTACTTTAAAAAGATTATTTTCTACAGACGTTATTATTCGTAATGACGGTGGAGAGTTAAAAACAGTAGATGTAGAGAATATCCAGGTAGATGGTGTTCTACAAACAAATGCCCTAGTCGATCGTTTTAACCGTGTTTACACGACGTCAACTTCGTATGGTGTAAACCTTAACCTCGCTCAAAACTATCAAAGCTCTCGCGTTCAAATTTACTCAGATTATGAAGCAATGGATACAGATCCTATTATAGCATCTGCATTAGATATCATTGCTGATGAGTGCACCTTAAAAAACGTTCAGGGGGATGTAATCCAAATACGTTCAGCAGATGAAAACATTCAAAGAATACTTAGAAGTCTTTTTTATGACGTGCTCAATGTTGAGTTTAACTTGTGGTTCTGGATTCGAAATATGTGTAAGTATGGTGATTTTTTCCTTAAGCTAGAAGTTTCTGAAAAGTACGGTGTTTATAATGTAATTCCTTTTTCAGCATACAATATTGTGAGATTAGAAGGTACTAACCCAAGTAATCCATCAGAAGTTATCTTCAAGTATGATCCAAGTGCTGCTTTAGGTGCCACTGCAGGTTACTCAACTTCATATCAGAATACTGATTTAGGTATTACCTTCTTTAATTACGAAATGGCTCACCTTAGATTGATAGGTGATATTAACTTCCTACCTTACGGACGTTCTTATTTGGAACCAGGACGTAGATTATACAAGCAGTATATTTTGATGGAAGATGCGATGTTAGTTCATAGATTAACACGTGCTCCTCAAAGAAGAATTTTCTATGTTAATGTAGGTGCTATTCCGCCAAACGAAGTAGAAAACTACATGCAACGTATGATTAATAAGATGAAGAAAACTCCTCTTATTGATGGTAAGACAGGTCAATATAACCTGAATTACAACGCAATGAGTATGTTAGAGGATTTCTTTATTCCTGTTCGTGGTAATGATCAATCTACTAGAATTGACAACGCTCCACCTTTAGAGTATAACGGTATTGAAGATATTAACTACTTGTTAAATAAGCTATTTGCAGCGTTAAAAATACCAAAAGCTTTCTTAGGATATGAAAAAGACTTGACTGGTAAGGCTACATTAGCAGCCGAAGATATTCGTTTTGCACGTACCATTGAAAGATTGCAAAGAATTGTAGTAAGTGAATTGACTAAAATTGCTTTAGTACACTTATATGCACATGGATATGATGATGAATCCCTAACTAATTTTGATCTTACTTTAACAACTCCTTCTATTATATACGAACAAGAAAGGGTAGCGTTAATGAAAGAGAAAATGGACTTAGCATCACAAATGATTGAAACCAATTTCTTACCTACTGACTGGATTTACCACGAATTATTCCACTTTTCTGAGGAAATGTTCGATGAATACAGAGATTTGATAGTGGAGGATAAGAAAAGAGCGTTTAGATTAAAACAAATAGAAGAAGAAGGCAACGATCCAGCAGAAACAAACCAAGCTTACGGTACACCACACCAAATTGCTTCGATGTATGGTGGATATGGTAATACAAACTTAGCTGGTACTAACGTACCTCAAGGATATGATGAATTGAATCCTGACGAACCTACTAAGTTACCAGGCAGACCTGAAAATAAAGTATCTCTTATCAATACTTCAGACGATCCATTAGGTAGAGATAGAATGGGAGTTTATGATTTAAAATCTAAACCAAATACAGGTGAAGGTGAGGATACCTTAAAAACTAAATATCAAGGTGGTAGTCCACTATCTCTGAAAGAAAAACATAGTTTAACTAAAAATTCATACTTAACTCACAAAAAAGATCTTGAAGCTTTCGGTAAAAGAAGGGTTGATCTATACAGGCAGGAAAGTCAGTTATTAAATGAAGATCAGATAAAACGTGATTTAGATTAACACATAGATATTTATAACCAAGGCAATTCGCAATGATTAAACATAGCAAATACAAAAATACGGGTATATTATTTGAACTCTTGGTAAGACAAGCAACATCTGATTTGATGTCAAATAAGGATCCGAAAGCGGTAAAAATATTTAAAAAGTATTTTACTAACACCGAATTAGGTAAAGAATACAACCTGTATAATACCGTTCTAAATGCTCCAAAGCTCAATGAAGTTAAAGCAGAAATCATGATTTCTACTATAATTGAGCAAGCTAAAAAGCTAAATAGAGATAAGTTAAACCTAGAAAAGTACAACCTTATTAAGGAAATTAAAAAGCACTATGAGCTAGATAATTTCTTCAAGGCCAAGATAGATGCTTACCGTATCCACGCTTCAGTTTATACTCTAATTGAATCTCAACTTTCGAAGGAACTTACTAGCACTAAGCAGGTAATTACAAATAAACTTACTATTTTAGAGCATATTACAAAAGAAAGTTTAACTGAAAGAAAGGTTGCTTCTAAAGTAGTTGAGGAGTTCATGAAGGAAGATAAGGAAATTCGTATTCTTGCTTATAAATTTTTAGTTGAGAGCTTTAATGATAAGTACTCAAACTTACTACCAGAACAAAAAGACCTTCTAAAAGAGTACATTAATAATGTTTCAGATACTACACAGCTTAAGGTTTATTTAAATACTAAACTATTGGAGGTTAAAGCTGACTTAACACAGATAAAAGCCAACACAAAAGACAAAGTCTTAGAGATTAAGCTCAACGAAGTTCTTAATTTTGTTAAACCAATCGCAGTAAATGAGTCTATTAAGGATGAAACTCTTATTGGCTTAATGCAATACTATCAATTAATAAGTGAGCTTAAAGCTATTAAATAATGAATAATCAATTTGCAACGCAGTTTTTAAGAGAAGAGGTAGATGAATTCGATTCGTTAAGAAACATGCTATCTCAGTTAGGTGCAAGTGAGGATACTATTGAACTTTTAGTAAATGCAGTAGCAAAAGGACATATACAACCTTCAAAGGCAGTAGAAATTGTTAAGAGTACTGTGATGAAAGAAGACGGTGCTGCAGCAGCAGCAGGCGGTGGTTCAGCTACAGGTGGAGGTGTAACAAACGGAGCTAGCTTTACACCAGGTAACGGTGAACAGTATGCTTCTCCAGGATCCTTCAAAAAAAAGGTTAGAGAAGATGCACCTCGTTTAGCAGGTGGTAAAAAAGCTGATATCCATACCTATACTCAGGACGGCTTTACTAAAGCACCTACTGCAGAAGCAGCTGGTAAAAAAATGAAAAGTATTGATGTGAAGGAATTGTGGGAAGAATCTCGTAAGTATTCTCAATTTAAAAGAGAAACAGCAACTAGAAGCAAACCTGATCAAATGCACGAAGCTGCTAAAATGATTCAGAATAAGTTACACGAAATAGAAAAACTACTTGAATTTACATCTCAAATGAGAAGTGAATTGTCTGAAGGAGAGCAAAATTTAGAGTATAAAAATAATACTAAAAAGGTTTTTGAAAAAATACACACAAAGGTTGTTGAAGTTTATACAAAAGTAAAAGGTCTTAAATAATGGCAAAAGCTACGGTATCGGGTAACAGTAATAAAATTACTTTCGGTAAAAGAAAAACAGGTAAAGCAAAAAAATCTTATAACAAGCACGAATCTCACAAAGGGTATCGTGGTCAAGGACGTTAAACTATTTATTAGTATGAAAAATATTCAGGCTCAATACAAAGACCTTTTAGAAGGCAAAATGCCAAAGCATAATTTTATGCGCAATTTACGTATGGAGTTTCCTCAGTACGTATCATCAACTAATTCATATGAAGATGCGGTTCGCATATTGAAAAGTAAGCGTATTTTGTCTGAAGCTAATGTTCAGGGAGTATACGGTCACGATCCTAATGCAGAAAATCCTCCAAAACCAGGAATAGATCAACTTAATTACTACCAAGTTTATCACGGTATTCAATATGAGTTGGCAAAAATGCCTGAAATTACTGATGAAGCTTACATTGCAGCTAGAAAGAAAGTTGTTGATAATATTTTAAAAGATCCGGATGCTTATAAAAACCTTCAATTAGCTAATTTCAAAGCTGTTAAGGAAATGGATGAGGATCTTAAAATGAAAGAAGTTGAGGAAGATAATAAGGTTGACAAACCTAATGCTATGAAAGTAGTTAAGAAAGATGTGAAGGGTAATACTGAAGCTACCTTAGAAAAGAAAGAAAAGAAAACTGCAAAGAACGGAAAAGGAATTAAGCAAATGACGATGGCTCCTAAAAAGAGCAAAGGTGTCGAAGCATTTCCTACTCCAGGTAAAGAAAAAGTACTAGCTTTAAAAGAAAGCATACTAGATGGCTATACAAAACCAAACATTCATCATGAAATGCTTGGTAAAGGTTCTAGAGTTAAAAAAAAAGACGGGTCGATGGTAGGTGAGATTATTGAATGGGATGGTGATACAGCTGCTGTTAAAGACGATGCAACTGGAAAGGTTCATCATATTCAAGGAAATACTCTTACAAAAAAAGACGTACCTGTTAAAGCAAAGGAAGAACCAAAACAAACAGAAAATCCGTGGGATAGATTACCTAACCTAGGTGGGTATGGCCAGAGTTGGGCTAGCAGTCAAGTTAAAAAAGAAGCTCCTGAAGAATCTAGAGAAACTAAGATGAAGAGGCTAAAAGAAAAACTAACTAAGACTATAAAGAAAGAGTTAGAAGAAGATTTAGAAGAAAATCTATACACGAACATAAAGTCAGGTAAAGTTCAATCTTTCAATCCTAACAGTCCAGAAGCAAAGGATCCACAATTTAACAATGTGTTCAAACCAGTAGAATAATGAATAAAGAAGTTCTAATAGAGTATCTACCCTTTAAGCCTTTACCAAAACAGCTTAATGAAGCTAAGATGAATCCAAGGATTCCTTTCTTAGTGTCTGGTAAAATACAAGCTGCAGATAAGCCTAATGCAAATCATCGTATCTACGATTTTGCAACTTTAAAGAAACAAGCTACTTTATACGAACAAGGTCCGGTAACAGAAAGAAGAGCTTTAGGTGAATTAGATCATCCTGAAACTTCGGTTATTAATCTTAAGAATGTATGCCACAATATCACAAAAATATGGTGGGAAGATAAGGATTTATATGGTGAATTTGAAATCTTAGACACACCTTCTGGAAATATTTTAAAAGAATTATTTTTGGCTGGAGTTAATGTAGGTGTATCGTCAAGAGCTATGGGAACTGTAACACCGATAGGTGAAGGTCTTGTACAGGTTGGTGAAGATTTAGAAATTATATGTTGGGATTTTGTATCAACTCCAAGCACGTACGGTGCGTATGTAAAGCCAGTAGGAGGATTAAATGAATCTTACACACCACAAAACGATACCAAGCGTAGTTCTATTGATAGATTAATATCAGAAATAATTTGCTCGCAGTCAGGAATCTGCTGTATTAAATAAATCAAACATGAAACAACCAAAGGAAATCAAAAGGCTTCAGGAACTTGCAGGCATAGAAGAGGAAGAAAACAATGCAATTCCAGACGAAAATACATTAGATGATATTCCTGGAGTAGCTATTCACATTGATGATAATAACAATATGTGGGTACAGTTAAGTGCTCTTTATCACGATAGTACAAATGGAAAAATTGCTTTATTAAAGGACAATCCTGCTTTACAGGATGTTTTGATGAAAGCCATTCAAATAGAAACACAAAAAGCATTTAGAAAAGCAGTACATGGTGTATTAGGTATACCGTATGGATTAAAAGAAGTGAAGTGAAAAAACAACCAATTGCTGAATCACGTAATACAAACAAAATGAAAAAACAACTTAACGAAATCAAAAGAATGCAGCAATTAGCTGGATTATTAAAAGAAAACCAGTATGATTACAGATTACCTAATAGCAGCGTTTATACGGTAAATAGCAACACTGTTGATGATGTTTTTTATAATACAAGTTGGAGTCATGCTTTTAATAAAAGGCTTCTTAAGTCACTATTAGATAGTGGAAATTTATTTTTTTGCACCGCACAAAATCAAAAGTATTTAATATACATCGTAGAGGATGATATAACGGTATTAGATACTAATAACGAAATAGTAGACTCTGAGAAAAATAAAGAACTAAATAATGCTGTTAATTATATAATATCATATAAAACGAAATAAAAAAGCTTTACAAAGTTTATAAATAAACATATAGACTAGATTCATTACCTAGTCGCATCGAAATAAAAAATTGAAGTAGTGGCTCACCTAAAAGGTGAGCTTCTTTAGTTTGGCTAATTTAAATAATATATTTAATTTTATATTATGAATATTTTTTACACTAAAGGACTCTTTTTCAAGGAGTCCTTGCTATTTATGATAGTATACCGTCTTAATACGGTGTCTTAATATTCTTACTCCTTATATTGCTACTACTCTAATAAGCAATCTCCGAAACACAATTACAAATGGAAAACAATCAAGAATTGTTTAGACAAGCCATTCTTAACGCAAAGACTGTTCGTGAAACTTCATTAGCTGCAGCTAGAAACTCACTCGCCGAACATTTTGAGCCACAAGTAAAGGAAATGTTTAACCAAGCAATCGCTGAAAGCGACATGGAAGAAAATGCTGACATGGAAGAAGTAAAACATCACAAACACGGTATGGAAGAGTCTTATTTAGATGAAATCCTTTCTGAACTTGATGCTTTATCTGAAGACATGGAAGAAGAAGGTGCTGACAAAATGGAAGAAGCTAAAGTAACAACTACTGCTGGCTATCCTGAGAAAGCCCACACCGCAAAAGGTGACAAAAATGGTAGTTACAGTGAAAAAGCTAAAGCTACTAAAGGTAATGACAATGGTAGTTATAGCGAAAAGGCTAAGTCAAGTATTCACGAAGGTGAAGATGAAGAAGCTGAAGAAGATGACGATGCTGAAGAAGCAGGTCACGACTTAACACACGACATGGAACACGACGATGACACAGAATCAGTTGAAGGTTCAGATGAGCAAGAAGTAGTTGACATCACAGTAGGCGAATTGAAAGACATCATCCGTGATGTATTCGCACAACTACAAGGTGGTGCTGGCGAACAAGCTCCTGAAGGACCATTAGATGCTGACACTGATCTAGCTGCTGATTTAGGTGACGAAGCTCCAGAAAGCGAAGAAGACGAAAAAGAAATTTCTTTGGAAGAAATCTTAGCTGAACTTGAAGCCGAAGAATCTAAAATGGAAGAAGCTACATTGGTTCCAGGTAATGAAATCGATCCAAAAGCTGGTGACGTTTACAAAGTAGAAGAAATGAGAAAAGACTTAAACGAAGCTATTAAGACTATTAAAGTTTTAAAAACTGAGCTTAACGAAATGAATCTTTTCAATGCTAAAATGCTTTATGTTAATAAAATCTTCAAAGCTAAAAACTTAAACGAAGCACAAAAAACAAAAGTAATCAACGCATTTGATCGTGCAACATCGGTTAAAGAAGTTGAAAATACTTACAAAACTATACTTGAATCAGTAAGCGTAGAAACAAAAAAATCTTCACTTAAAGAATCTGTAGGTTTTGCATCAAAACCAATTGGTGTTGCTCAAGCTAGACCAATTGTAGAAGCTGACGCTTTCGTTTCAAGATGGCAACAGCTTGCAGGTATCAAATAAATTTTTAAAAACAAAAACAAATACATTTAACGATGTCAAATTTAATTCAATCATTATTAGAAAGTGCTAACCCTTACCAAGATCAACTTGGAGTTAGCCAAAGACTTTCTAAGAAATGGGCTAAATCTGGTTTACTTGAAGGTCTTAAGGACTACGATAGAAACAATATGTCTGTTATCTTAGAAAACCAAGCCAAGCAATTGGTGATGGAAGAATCTTCAACTGGTGGTAACGTTACAAACGGTGCTACTTTTACACCAGGTAATGGTGAACAATGGGCTGGTGTTGCTTTACCGTTAGTTCGTAAGATCTTCGGTCAAATCGCATCTAAAGAGTTCGTTTCAGTTCAACCAATGAACTTACCTGCTGGTTTAGTATTCTACCTAGATTTCCAATATGGTAATAACGTACCTTTACCATTCCAATCTGGACAATCTGTTTATGGTACTTTACAACAAACAAACAACAGTGGATTCGGTAACTTAGCTCAAGGTGGTCTTTATGGCCAAGGACGTTTTGGTTATTCAACCAACCAATTCTCTTCTTCTATTGCTGCTGTTACTACAAACGCTGCTACTTTTGCGAATGTTGATTTTAACTCTGCTTACTCAGCTTCTATCGTTGCTGGTACAATGGTTCAAATCGTATTCCCTACAGCTTCTATCCTATCTAATGGTTCTCCTGCACCTATCGACACTAACGGTGTTCGTGCATTTGAAATCAGCGGTAGTGGTAATGTTATCAGTCCTTCTACTTTGATTACTGATTTCACTACTTTGGATAATAGCGGTAACATCTATTTCTACATTAGTGGATCTAGCAAAACTGCTGTTGATGCTACAACTGGTTCAGTAGTAGTATGGTATAATAAAGCTACCAACTTCGCAACACGTGGTGATTTTGAAGATGCTCCTAACGATACTCCGTATCCATTCTCTAATCCGAATGCTGCTTCTTCTGCTTCAATCGTTATCCCTGAGATCAACGTACAAATGAAGTCTGAAACCATTTCTGCTAAAACCAAAAAGTTAAAAGCACAATGGACTCCGGAATTTGCACAAGATTTGAATGCTTACCATAGTTTAGATGCTGAAGCTGAATTGACTGGCATGTTGTCTGAATACATTTCTTTGGAAATTGATTTAGAAATCTTAGACATGTTGATCGAAAATGCTATCACAGTAGCTAACTGGTCTGCTCAAATTGGTAACCAAATCAACCAAGCTGGTACAGCTTATGTATCTAACACAGCTGGTGCTTACTATAACCAAATGTCTTGGTTCCAAACTTTAGGAATCAAAATGCAAGCGGTTTCTAATAAGATCCATCAGTTAACTTTACGTGGTGGTGCTAACTTCTTAGTTTGTTCTCCTACAGTAGCTACTATCCTTGAATCAATTCCTGGATTTGCAGCTGATACTGATGGTGCAGCAGATACTATGAAATATGCATTCGGCGTACAGAAAGTAGGTGCTATCAATAGT